>Ga0335075_10016586_pt1 | contig 10987 bp, 6 predicted proteins | sample Lox_Sample_24_FD_206723 | JGI IMG/M metagenome (GOLD analysis project Ga0335075, IMG submission 206723) | Soil microbial communities from Loxahatchee National Wildlife Refuge, Florida, United States - Lox_Sample_2.4 | ecosystem: Environmental > Terrestrial > Soil > Wetlands | place: USA: Florida... | reverse complement strand
GTCTAGCCCAGTGATTGTGGGGGTTTTTCATCTCACGGATGGACGCATCGGAGCGGAGAGGAACGATTGGAACGTAGAGGTGCACAGAGGTGCAGGTAGGACAAATTAGTCGCTGGTTGTTGCAGTCATTTTTCGATTACATGAAATCGAAAATGGTTTCTGCCCTGTCTTGCACTGGACAAACCTTGATGACATTCCCCGGATTGATGGAGCATAGCCGAGGCGCGGGCGGAGTCAAGGGCGGCTACGCCGCCGCGAAGCGGTCGAGACCCTTGACACCGCCCTCTTCGCCTCGGCCACCATCCCAAATATCCGGGGAATGTCTGTATTTGCTCCTCCCGGAGTGGTTAGACCATGCGAAGACTGATTGGCAGCTCTATGTAGAATCTCGCGAGGCGAGTGTCAATGAGTGCGTTGCCCTGTACTCGCCAGCCTATACGCGTTCGCATTAGGATTATCATGCCGGAATGCCTCTGCGCCTGCAGGGAGCTCTCCCACATGCCCCGTTAACGCTCTAGACATCTAAGCTCTATCGTTAGGAGCATGGGCATTTTCAGAATAAAACGGGGCAACGAGATCGTCCCGTTATTGCGAGCGCTCACGCTGATCGGAGCATGTGGGTTGCTATTCATTTATCCGTGTGCCCGAGGGCAGAATTCCTCCGGAGCCCCGTCCAGCTCCCAGCGAACGCTTGGGGCTGACAAGGACGACCCAGTAGCCATTCTTGAGCTTGGCGCGGCGGCCAGCTGGAACGTTAGCGGAGGCGCAGCCACTTTCGCTCCCAATCTCGCGGCCGAGGTTACGCCGATCGAAAACTGGCTGGAACTGGAAGCGGGCGTTTCGCCTTTTTACACCCATAAATCGACGGAATGGGATACGGATCTGCTGTTTAAGAAACCGTGGACGATCTCGCGGAAGACGGAGTTCATGTTTGGTATCGGCCCGGAATGGGTTCATCTCCGGCAGAACGGAAAGACAAGCAACTCCATCGCTGGAGAGGCGGCTGGCGACTTCATGTTCTGGCCGACTGGCAAACATCGTTTCGGCTGGTATCTTGAACCGGCTTACGATTACAGCTTTGCCGGCGGGCACCAACAATCCATTGGCATGAGTGCGGGCCTGCTTATCGGAATCCGTTGATTACTCAAAGCACGGTGAAGCTCCGTTGAATGATACGGGAATGGAGAAGCTCGACATTCCTACCGCGTGACTGGGGGCACTCCCAGCGAGACGGCGATTTCGTCTATGCTAATGAGAGTGGCATGAAGGCAGTCCGCCAATTCGGCATCGTCATCCTGTTGCTGGTGTCCTACCTGACGCCGGCCATGGCCTGCATGGTCTCCGACGTGCAGATGAACGCCGAAGAACGGGCCTGCTGCCGGGCGATGCAGAACCAGTGCGAGCAGTCGGGAATGCCAGCATCGCACGGCTGTTGCCAAAAAGCTCCTCACAGCACTCTCGACAACGCTCTTGCCACGAAGGCCGCCACCTATCATCCGGTCGCAGTTGCAGCGATCTGGTTGACCGCATCTGAGTGGTCCTATCCCACAGCTGCTGCCGCAGGACGGGTGGAGCACACCGATTACTCGCCGCCACAGTCTCCGCCTGGCTCCATCTCCGTCCTCAGAATCTAGTCCGCTCCTCTCGCTTTGCTTCTGCTGAGTTCGCGCATTCGTGTCTGCGCGCCGGCGATGTTCTAAACCGCAATCGAGATTGGAGTCAGTATGAACGTGGTCTTCTGGACCGCCACGCTCGTGCTTGCCAGTGCGGTTTCCGCCTTTGGGCAGGAGACGGCCGCGAGTACGCCTACCCCCTTGTCTCAGCTCGTCGCTGAGGCGCAGGCAAATAACCCGCAAATCTCCGCGGCCGATCATGAGGCGCGGGCCGCAAGGCAGATGGCGCCGCAGGCCACCACGCTGCCAGATCCGAAGCTCACCTATCAGCAGTTGAGTGTCGGCAGCCCGAAACCTTTTGCGGGATACACCAACAGCGACTTCGCCTACATTGGCGTCGGCGCATCGCAGGAGTTGCCCTATCCGGGGAAGCTGCGACTCCGCGGGCAGGTCGCGAACCGCGATGCGGATACAAAACAGGCAGAAGTTGGAGTGATCGGAACCAGCATCGCCGATGCCGTGAAGGCCGACTATCTCCAGCTCGCCTACCTGCAACAGACGCTCGGCATCCTGCGTGAGAACGAAGCCGTCCTTGACCAGCTCATCCAGGATGCTACGGCTCACTATCAAGTCGGTCAGGGGATGCAGCAAGACGTATTGGAAGCGCAGTTGAACCGCACCAAAATCGTGCGCGAGATCACCATGCACCATGAGCAGATGGGCCAGCTACAGGCTCATCTCAAAGGGCTGCTCAACCGCGACCAGCAATCGCCGGACATCGTTACCGAAGACTTGTCGGAAACACCGCTGAAGATGACCTCCGGCGATCTGTTGGCGCGAGTGAAACAGAACAACCCGCAGATTCAGGTGGACGCGAGCGCGATCCAGAAACAAGATGCACAGGTCGCATCAGCGAAGCACGAGGGTAAGCCCGACTTTGAACTCGGCTATATGTACCAGAACACCGACCGGAAATATCGGGACTACTACATGCTTACCGTCGATGTCCGCTTTCCACGGAAGAAGCGAGTTGACGCGGAGATCGCGGAGGCCCAGGAAAAGCTCATCGCGTCGCGGCAGACGCTCGATGCGCATCTTTCGCAGCAGCTCTCCCAGGTGCAGCAACTCTACGTGCAGGCATCGAGCGATGCAGAGCAACTGAAGGAGTACCGCGAAGGGTTGATGCCTCAGTCCGACGCAACCTACCAGGCCACACTCAGCGCCTACGCCTCGAACAAAGAGCCGTTCACGCACGTCCTCTCCTACTTCACCGATCTTCTCAACCTGAAACTCGAATACGCCGAGATGCTACTCGACCACGAGACTTCGCTCGCCCATCTCGAATCCCTGACAGGAGCGACACTGCGATGAACAAGTATGTCCTAAGAACTTCTCTCGTCTGGATGGTGGCGCTGGCAATTCTGGCTGGGATCTGGGCTTACCGCTCTCACTCGAAGAATCAGGCTCACGCAATGAACATGGCGATGTCCTCTGACGTGCAGCCGATTGCCGCGGGACCAACTGCGGACACGGCAAAGCCTGCATCGTCGATGCCGGGTATGTCCATGCCGGAGTCAAAAGATGCTGCTCTTGTGCCCGTCGAGCTGACACCGGAGCGAATGCAGAGCATCGGCGTCAAAATCGGCACAGCCGAATTCAAGCAGCTCAGCGATGACATCCGCGCGACGGGCACGGTGGACATCGATGAACGTCTGCTTTCTTACGTGCAAGTGCGTTTCCCTGGCTACATCCGCAAGGTCTTTGCCAATGCGACGTATCAGTACGTCCGCAAAGGCGAACCGCTCTTCACCGTGTACAGCCCCGATCTGGTAGCAACACAACAGGAATATCTTCTGGCGCAACAGAACCAGAAGACGCTTCAGTCGAGCACAGTCGATGGCGTCGCAGCGGGCGCGAACATGCTTTCGAGTGCCGCCGAGCAGCGGTTAGCACAGTGGGATGTTCCGGCGAGCGAAATCGCCAAACTGAAGGATACAGGCAAGCCAGTCACCGATCTCACTTTCTACTCGCCGGTTTCGGGATACATCACCGAGCGAAATGCTCTACCCAATCTTTATGTCGAGCCCTCGACTCGGTTGTATACCGTTGCCGATCTGTCTCACATATGGGTCAACGCGCAGATCTTCCAGGACGACATCGGGCGGCTAAAGCCGGGCGACGCCGTGGCTATCACCGTGGACTCGTATCCGGGCCGCACATTTACGGGACAGATCGAAGAGATTCTGCCGCAAGTCGATATGGCGACGCGTACCGTGCGCGTGCGCTTGGCAATCGCCAATCCAGGTCTAAAGCTGAAGCCGGGCATGTTCGTCAATGTTGACGTGAAGAGCAGCCTGGGCCGTCAGCTCGTCGTACCTGCCTCGGCAGTCTTCCAATCGGGCACGCGGCAGATTGTCTTTCTCAATCACGGTAACGGGAGTCTCGAACCAAAAGAGATCTCGGTCGGCCCGCGCGTCGGAGACGATTTCGTGGTTCTCAAGGGATTGGAAGCGCATCAATCTATCGTCACTTCAGCCAACTTCCTCATCGACTCCGAGAGTCAGCTGCAGGCCGCAGCAGGTTCGTTTGTTCCGCCTCCGCCGGGTGCAGGCGGCAATGGCGCGCCAGCAAATACCCCTCCCGCTGCGCAGGTCAACATCGACTTCAGCACCGATCCCAACCCACCGAACAGAGGCAACAATGTCTTCCGGGTGCGGCTCACAGGATCGGGAAATGCGCCGGTCACAGGAGCATCCGTTACGGTCATGTTCTACATGGCTGCGATGCCTGCAATGGGGATGGCCGCAATGAACACCACTGCGACCCTCACTGATAAGGGCAACGGCCTCTACGAAGGCAGTGGCTCACTCGGCTCCGGTGGCACCTGGCAGGTGACCATCACAGCGCAGAGGAACGGCCAGACCATCGGCACGAAACAGCTGCGCGTGAACGCGACGGGAGGCATGTAATGCTGTCGAGGATTATCGAAACATGCGCCCGTAATCGCTTCCTCGTCTTTACCGCTGTTCTGATGTTTACCCTCGCCGGCATCTGGTCGCTGCAGCACATTCCGCTCGATGCGCTGCCGGATATTTCCGATGTCCAGGTGGTTGTTCACACGAACTGGATGGGGCAGCCTCCTGACGTCATCGAAGACCAGGTGACGTACCCCATCGTGACCAGTCTTCTCGCCGCGCCGCACGTTAAGGCAGTGCGCGCGCAGACCATGTTTGGAGATTCCTACGTCTACGTGGTCTTCCAGGACGGCACCGATCTCTATTGGGCGCGCTCTCGCGTCATCGAATACCTGCAACAGATCAGCGGGAAGCTACCAGAAAGCGTTCATCCCTCAATTGGTCCCGATGCAACCGGAGCAGGCTGGGTCTACGAGTACGCCATTGTAGACAAGAGTGGCGCGCACAGTCTCGCCGACCTGCGCAGTCTTCAGGACTGGCGCCTGCGCTATGCGCTCGAAACTGTGCCAGGCGTCGCGGAAGTGGCAAGTATTGGCGGCTTCGTCCACCAGTACCAGGTGCAGCTCGATCCCAACAAGCTGCTGGCCTATGGGATTCCTCTCTCCACGGTTATTGATCGGGTAAAGGCCAGCACCAATGAAGTCGGTGGGCGTCTGCTCGACTTGAGTGGCGCGGAATACATGATCCGCGGCCTCGGTTATCTGCGTTCGCTGGACGATCTCGCAACCGTTGCCGTTGGAAGCAAGAACGGCACGCCGGTTCTGTTGCGCGACCTGGGGACGGTGAGCTTTGGTCCCGACATTCGCGAAGGTCTTGCCGAGTGGAACGGCGAAGGCGAGACGGTCGGCGGAATCATCGTCATGCGCCAGGGCATGAATGCCCTGGACGTCATCAACGGCGTCAAGCAGAAGCTCCGCGAAATCGCGCCCTCTCTTCCTGCCGGCGTCGTCATCATGCCGGGCTATGACCGCTCGGGCCTGATCGATGCGTCGATCAAAACTCTGCAACGCGATCTGCTGGAAGAGGCCATCATCGTCAGCGTTGTCATCATCGTCTTCCTCTTCCATTTCCGCTCAGCGCTGATTGCGATCCTCGCGCTGCCCATCGCCGTGCTGGTCGCTTTCATTCCTATGTACTGGCTGGGCGTGACCTCCAACATCATGTCGCTGGGTGGCATTGCTCTGGCGATCGGCGTGCTCGTCGATGCTTCGATTGTGATGGTGGAGAACGGCTATCGTCATCTCTCCGAACACCAAGAAAACAGCTTGGAGCCAGTCTCGGAGCCTGAGAGACGAATGATCCTCATCAACGCTGCCAAGCAGGTCGGGCCTGCGTTGTTCTTCTCTCTACTGATTATCGTCGTCTCTTTCCTGCCGGTCTTTCTGCTCGAAGCCCAGGAAGGGCGCATGTTCCGTCCTTTGGCCTGGACGAAAACGTTGGCCGTTGGCTCGTCTTCTATTCTCGCCATTACACTCGTACCGGTCCTGATGGTGATATTGATTCGTGGGAAGCTGCGCCCGGAGCGCGCGAATCCCATTTCCCGCGTCACGCAGGCAATCTACCTGCCAATTCTGCGTTGGTGCCTGCGTCACCGTTGGCTCACCATCGCTGTGAACCTAATCTTCCTGATTGCAACGTTCCCATTGGCAACCAAGCTGGGCAGCCAGTTCATGCCGCCGCTTTTTGAGGGCTCTACCCTATACATGCCCACCGCGCTTCCGGACATTTCGATTGAACAGGCAAAGTTCTTGCTTCAGCAGCAGGACCGGATTCTTCGCAGCTTCCCGGAGGTTGCCAGCGTCTTCGGCGCAGTTGGCCGTTCGGACAGCGCTACCGACAACGCTCCGCTCGATATGTACGACACCACCGTCATGCTCAAGCCGCGCGAACAATGGCCCGCCGGCGTGACCTACGAGAAACTCATTCAGGATATGGACGACAAGCTCCAGTTTCCCGGCCTCTCGAATACCTGGACGATGCCTGTCGAGAACCGCCTGGATATGGAGCTGACCGGCATTAAGACTCCTCTCGGCCTCAAAGTTCAGGGACCGGACGTAAACGGCATTGAGCAGCTTGCCTCGCAGATACAGAATGTTCTCTCCGGCCTGCCGGAGATGAGGTCGATCTTTGCGGAGAAGGTTGCGCAAGGCTTCTACGTCAATGTCGAGGTCAACCGGCCAGAGGAGGCGCGGTACGGCCTCACCGTGGCAGATATCCAAACGGCTGTTGCCTCGGGGATCGGGGGCGAGAATATAGCGGAGAACATTGAGGGCCGCGAACGTTATCCCATCAACGTCCGCTATCAACGCGATTTCCGCGACAACATCGAGAAGATGGGCAGCGTTCTGATCGGGACGCCATCGGGCGCACAGATCCCGCTAGGACAGGTGGCGCGTCTCTCTTTCAGCCGTGGACTGGCGATGATCCGGGATGAAGACGGCGCGCTCACCGGATACATCTATATCGATCTCAAGAACACGGACTATGGTGGGTTCGTCGCGAAGGCGGACAAACAACTCCACGACAAGCTCACCCTGCCAGCAAACTACTCGTTCCAGTGGTCCGGGGAGTACGTGTTGGAACAGCGGGCCAAGCAGCGGTTGAAGCTGATTCTTCCCGTCGTTTTCTTCCTGATCTTCTTGCTGCTGTATTTGGTGTTCAAGTCCGTTGCTGAGGCGCTCGTTCTCATCTTCCCGACGATTTACGCGATGAGCGGTGGTCTATTGCTGCAATGGCTGCTGAAGTACAACTTCAGCGTCGCGGTCGCAGTGGGCTATATCGCGCTCTTTGGTATCGCAGTTGAAACCGGAGTAGTCATGGTGGTTTACCTCCATGAGTCGCTTGAACGTAGACTACAGAGCGGAAAACATCTGACGAATGCGGACATCGAAGAATCAGCGATTGAAGGTGCAGTACATCGCCTGCGTCCAAAGCTGATGACCGTCTGCGCGGTTCTTGCCAGCCTGGTTCCGATCCTGTGGGAGTCGGGCATTGGCTCCGATGTGATGAAGCCCATCGCCGCGCCGATTGTCGGCGGCATGATTACTTCAACCATTCACGTCCTGATTTTGGTCCCTGTGTTCTTCGTCATGATGAAGGAACGGGCTTTGAAGCGAGGAGCACTGGTCCCTCAAACGGACTCAGATTATGCGCAATCCGGACTGACAGCGGACCGTCCATGAGTGCCTTATCGCCAATGCACTTATGGACATTCGATTGACGGCCCAGCGCGTGAGCTACCTTGTCTGTCCCAGAAATCTGCATGGCGATTACATCATGCGCAGGCTCAGCGCTCTGCTTTTATAGTCCCAAGCCAATACCGTTACTAATGCAGATTTCGTGGCGAGAGACGGATGGTTCGATTTGTTGGGCAGAAGATTGCCGAACCATATTTTCGGACTGAGATAGATGATCCTGTTCCCGCGCCAGCTCCGTGGCGGACGGGCGCGCAGAGGAGATGCCGAGCGATTCCCGTAGTTGCTCCCGATCACTCGTGATGATTGCGATTTCACTGCGACCACGGGAAGCGCCGACGTAAAACAATTCCTGTTTCATGGCATCGGCTGACAAGATTACCCCGTCAACTGTTTTCCCCTGGCTCCGATGGGCGGTAATGGCGTAGCCGTGATCGAATTGATGATAATTCGCTGGCAGTGTGCGCCCGTCCTCAAGTTGAATGCGTCCCCTGTCGATGCCACGCACCGTCACTAGCTCGCCATTCGTAGCGCGAAAACCCACATCCCGGCGATTGGCTGTAAGCATGAGCCGGTCGCCCGGAGCCACGTCGATGGGTTGCCGCTCATGGACAGAAAAGGAGCGCGTCTGTGCCGGTGTGAAGCTTCTTTCCTCGCCGCGCTGATTCCGAGCAATTACCGTATCGGAGTCAACACGGCTGACGGTGAACGACTCGTGTTTCACCATACCCCTCGCAGACCGATGCACCACCAGTACCTGCCCCTCGCTGTAGTTCGCCAGATCACGTTTCTGCGCTTCCGTCCATTGCAGTGGAACGTAGCGATCCATGGTGGCGTTTTGGCCGAGATGACCGCGCTCAGCAAGATCATTCCGAATGGCGCGAGTGACACGGCCAATCTCCTCATGCGTAGGCGCAACGACCAAGATACGACGCGACGAATCGACGGTCATCTCCCGGTAGAGATCGGCAACGGCGCGAGCGCGTTCCGTAAATGGAACTTCACGCACAGCACCAAGCCGCTCCAACTTCTCGAAGCCTTGTTCGGGAGCCTGGCGCAAGGTTTGAATGGCGTCTCTATACTGCGCGTGCGTCTGGCGCTGTACGCCCGTGAGGGAGACGCTCTTCAATTGTGATTCGCGCTCCAAGATGCGCAGCGCGTCAGATGCCTCGACACTCTGAATCTGCCGACTATCGCCGGAAAAGAGAACTCGGGCCATTTTGCTCTCAGCCAATTGAAGAATGCTGTCCATCTGTCGCCCCGAGATCATTCCGGCCTCATCGACGATCAGCAGCTTGCCCCACAATGCCGATTGCGCCGTTTCGTCTTGAAGAAGGCGCGAGACTGTCATGGCGTCGCGAAAGCCCACCTTTTGTAGTTCCTCCACCGCGCTGCGCGTTGGCGCGACGGCTGTAACTTCGCGCCCAGACTCATGGAGGCCGCGGTCAAGTTCCTGGAGCGTCGCTGTCTTTCCGGTTCCGGCGGCACCACGCAGATTGACGGCAAAATCGTGCGAGTCGAGGATTTGTTGGACAGCCCGTCTTTGTTCGTCACGCAGGCTCTCGCACGGATGAAACTCGTGTGTGCCGCCAAGACGCCCGTACTGTTCAATGCCACGGTTCACCATGGCAATCATGCGCTGTTCACGGTCCAGGCTCTCGTGCGTAGCTAATCGGTCGCTGGCATGGATGATGGTCCCTTGCGACTTCTCGATTTCCAGCGCGCCACGCAGTTGAACCAGATCGACCTGGCCCCGACCATACCGAAGCGCTTCGGTCAACAGCTCATGATCGTAGACGACAGAGCGGCGTTCGAAGAGATGGTCCTTGGCGTGTTGAAGCGAATCCACTGCTGACGAGAGTTCATGTGGGCCGCTGCGACTTTGCTCAAAGGATTCGCCTCGCAGGCGATCCAGTGCCTGCAATTCTTCCGGTAATAGTCGCGATTGTTGCTGCCGGTGCACCTGTTCCGTCGCAATCTCCGTGAGCTTCTCGGCACGTGATTCGCGGACTAGGACGGCCACTTCGTTGTCGGTCGGCTTACGACCATGCTCATTCGTGAATTCGGTAATCGCTGCGTCTCGCTGTGCGCTTCGCTGACTATATCGTTCCCGCAGTTCTTCTGATACGCCGCGAATTTCAAAACCGAGATCTCGCCCCCGTGAATCACGGCGCGGGTCAATCTCATAGCCGAGGCCACGGACCTCCTTCGCGAGGGCGTTCCGGTAGACCTCGGTGAGATATGCCCGGCGCTCGTATAGGCCCGAGGCCTGCAACGCCTTCCAGCGGCCTTCGGCTCCGTCGTAGGTGAGATTGGCGGTCACGGCATGCGTATGAAGCTGCGGATCGAGTTCACGGCTCGTGTCATGCCGATACGCCGCGACAATCCAGTTGCCAGTTGTGCGATTCTCATTCGCACCGTTCAGGCGCACGCGAGAACCTGCGTGGCCTTCGGATTCTGCCAGTGCCTCTCGGACGGCCTTATCATGGGCAGCGACCAGTCTCTCATCGCCGCCAACCATTGCCTGAACCGAAACCGACTTTGGCGCAGAGAATGTCAGATCGTAGAGGGACCGTGCCTTGCTCTGCTCACCTCCATCGGCATTCACGCGGTCAGCGCTATGGCGCGGGCGCAGGAACTCGCCGCTTTCGGGATGCCTCGCCTCCCGCACCGCCTCAAACTGTTCGCGGGTGACTTTGCCGCGCAGTCCAAGCAGTTCCGCACCTCGGCCCTGCCACTCACCCTGTACGCGGCGGTGTTCATCGTAGTAATCGCTGTGTTCCAGATGCCGCTGCGCATAGCCAGCGCCGCCGGTCATGGCTCGTATAGTTAGCACAGCCCGACCGTAACGCTGTTCGAAATCGGAATGCAATAGCCTATCGCGACCGCACGATGCTGCGAGCGTCAATTCGGCGTCGCGTGTCGAGTTCCCGGCTCGCCGCGCTCGTTGTGCAGCAAGACACCATCCCTAAGCCTGATGGCTTAGGTCACGATTTCACCAGCGATCACTGTGAACAACCATCGAACGAAACCGAACATGATCCGAGAATGATCGAGCACTGTTCGAACCAATCTCAAGTAGCAGGAGTCCCGCACGTGAAGCCCACTAGCGGACAATGGACTCAACTCAGCATGCCCCTACAGCACAGGGAGACGTGTATTGAGGCTGGTTAATGTAAGCTACTGCCAGCGGCAGATAAAAAAC
>Ga0335075_10016585_pt1 | contig 10987 bp, 11 predicted proteins | sample Lox_Sample_24_FD_206723 | JGI IMG/M metagenome (GOLD analysis project Ga0335075, IMG submission 206723) | Soil microbial communities from Loxahatchee National Wildlife Refuge, Florida, United States - Lox_Sample_2.4 | ecosystem: Environmental > Terrestrial > Soil > Wetlands | place: USA... | reverse complement strand
CATCTGCACAGGGCTGTCGTAGCGGAGCAGTTCCTCGACCGCTGCGGGGACCAGCGCCGGTTCCGCTCCAAGTTGCTGCCAGCGTTCCTGCTCACCGAGGAGGGCAACAGTGCCGTTCCCGATGAGGTTCACCGTCGTCTCGAAACCAGCGATGAGCAGAAGCAGCGCGGTGCTAACCAGCTCAGCTGAACTGAGCCTGTCGCCCTCCTCCTCGACGGCCACGAGTGCGGAAAGGAGGCTGTCGTCGGGATCGGCGCGACGCTTGCGCACCAGATCCTGGAGGTAGGCGGTCAGGGCGAGCTCCGACTCGCGCGACCGGCTCTCGATGTTCGGAGCGGTCTGGGGTTCCAGAGTGGTGGCGACATCGTGACCCCATGCGCGGAAACTGCCCTGGTCCTCGGCGGGAACGCCCAGTAGGTGGCAGATCACTGCGATAGGAAGCGGGAACGCCAGCGCGTCGATGAGGTCGAATCCCGTCCCGGCATCGACCGACGCGAGGAGGCGGTCGGTGAGGTCACGGATCCACAGCTCGAGGCCAGCTATCGCCCTCGGGGTGAACGCGCCGGACACTAGCCGCCGCAGGCGAGTGTGGTCGGGCGGGTCCATCGTGAGCATGTCGGCAGCCGGAAGCTCAGCACGGGGATCGCTGGCCGGATAGCTCGGCGGTTTGTATCCTCGCTGATGCACGGGCGAGGAGCTAAACCGGCGGTCCCGGAGGATGTTCGCCGCAGTTGCGTGACTCGATGTCAACCAGATCCCGAGCGGGCTGCGAACGAGGCTGCCACGGCGGCGGATGCCGGCGTAGAGCGGGTACGGGTCAGCTTTCGTTTCGGGCCGCGTCAGCCTGGCGACAGGATCGCCACGCCACTGGTAAAAGCGCAGTACCGCGGGCTCTACGACGCGACGCAGCAGTTGCTCTCGGGAGCTCATCCGCGTCCTCCCTCGCTGCGCGTCCAGCCACTAGCGAACCAGTCATTCATGTACCGACGGTATCTAGATGCCAGCGGAATATCAAGTGTGGGAGCATTGGTAGATGGCCAGGGTGACGAGAGCGACGTCGATGGCGCGGACTCGGCAGCGCCTGCTCGACGAGGCCGAGCGGCTCTTCCGGGAGCGCGGCTACGCGGCGACCTCGCTCGAGCAGATCGCCGCGGCTGCTGAGGTGACGAAAGGCGCTATCTACGGGCATTTCTCGAGCAAGGAGGACCTGCTGCTCAGCGCCATCGAAGCGACACCGACGCCGGACTACGGGGCCGTGCTGAACGACCGCTCCCGTCCGATGCGCGAGCGACTGGCAGAGTTCGGCCGCACCATGGCTGCCGACGAGGCCGCTACCGACAACGCCGGGCTAGCCGTGAGCCTCGAGTTCGTCGCGGCGCTCCTTCGCAATCCTGACGCCCTGCGGCGCTACCACGCTGACCTGCAGCGGCGGCTGGAGGAGCTGGCCGCGGAAGACGAGGAACAGCCCCGCCCCGGGATCACGCCCGTGCAAACCTGGGCCATCGGCCACGCACTGCTGATCGGGCTGCAGATCTATCAGCGCATCGCGCCGGAGATCCTCACGCCTGCAATGTTCGAGCGCGCGTACGAGTTGCTCACCGGGCTCTATCCAGAAGGCTGATCGTTACTGACCGGCACGGTGCAGGGGAAGGCCCGCGCGGTGTCCGGTCATCGCGGGACCGGGCGACACATAAGGTGGCCAGCATGTCGGTGAATGGCATGACCTGGGTCGAGCAACTCCCGGATGAAATGGCCGGACAGCGCACGCTGTTGCGCGGCCTGCTGTCCTTCTGTGAAGCCGAGGAGAGCATCCGGTGGCTGGTGATCGGCTGCTCGGTAGGTCGCGGCGCGGGTGACTACCTCTCAGACCTCGACACGGGAATTGGTGTCCGTGATGACGCCTTCACAGCTGCAATCCGGGTAGTCCGTCAGGCTGTGGACGGCCTCGGCGAGCTGGTAGACAGCTACCAGCACCAGATCCCCGCCGTGACGTCCGCGCACGTTCGGATCTTCGCCCAGTACGCCAACCGCTGCCAGGTCGACCTCATGGTCTTCCCCGCCTCGCGCGGCAGCCAGCCTGTCGCGGGTGCCGTCGCGTTGTACGACCCGGATGCGGTGATCGTGACTCCTGCTCACCGGGCGCCACCGACGGCGGCAGAGGTACGGGAGTGGGCCTTCCGCGGCTGGTGTTGCCTGGCGGATGTCGGCAAGTACCTCCGCCGCGGATCGGCATGGGAAGCGCTCATCCAGCTGAACAATGCACGGGACGAGCTCTGGCGCCTGAAAGCTGTCGCGGCGGGCGTGCCCGATCCGGAGTTTGGCGTACTCAGCATCCTGGACTTCGCGCCGGAGACCATTGCGCCAGGCATGGCCGCCACAGTCGCGGACCTTGACCCCGCCCGGCTGGCGCCCGCCGCATGGCAGCTGGCGAATCTGCTAGATGCGTTCGGCCAGCAGCTCCCCGCTGAACACCGGGCAGCCTTGCCGGACGCCATGGCCCGGTACGTCATCAACGACCTCCGGCAGCTGACCTAAGCCGGGAGGTGGCTCCGCCCGACATCAGGCTGCCGCGGCATTCACCGTAACGGCCTGCGAGCGGCCAGGGCTCGCCGTTGCCTACCCATTGACAGGCGCCTCCGGAGGTATCTAAAGTCTTAACTCCTTAGTACTTTGAGGAGGCGGCGTGATCAGCTTCCGCGTCGACGGCCGTTCGGTTGTGCCCCCGTACCTGCAGATCGTCCAGCAGGTCCGTCAGGCGCTCCGGATGGGCGTACTCGACGTCGGTGACAAGCTCCCCACGGTGCGGGAAGTCGTCGCAGCCACGGCCGTCAACCCCAACACCGTGCTCAAGGCCTACCGCGAGCTAGAGCGCGACGGCCTGGTCGAGCCGCGTGCCGGGCACGGCACCTTCGTGGTGGGCCGTCCGTCCGGCCCGCCTCCCGGTACGCATTCCCGACTGGCCCGCAGTCTGGCGCAATGGGTGCGTGGCGCCCGCGCGGCCGGACTTGATGACGAGTCGATCGAATCGCTGCTGCGCATCACGCTGCGAGCGGCGGCCGAGGAGGAGACCGCATGATGGCCAGCAGCAACCCTGCCGTAATCAAGACCTGCGGGCTGTCGAAGCGCTATCGCAAGGTCACCGCCCTGCGCGAGGCCACCATCACCGTTCCTGAGGGCCGGATATCGGCCCTGATCGGCCCGAACGGTGCCGGCAAGACAACGCTGCTACGGTTGCTCGCCGGGCTGGCTGCGCCCAGCAGCGGCGAGGTCGCGGTGCTCGGCAGCCGTCCCGGCCAGGACCCGGCCTTTCTGGCCGGCATCGGCTTCCTGGCGCAAGAGATCCCGCTGTACCGGCGCTTCACCGCCGAGGATCACATCCGCGCCGGCGCGCGGCTGAACCCCCGCTGGGATGAGGCGTCTGTGCGGCACCGGCTGACGAGCCTGGGTGTACCGCCTGATCAGAAAGTGGGCACTCTCTCCGGAGGCCAGCGCGCCCAGCTGGCGCTCGCGCTGACCCTGGCCAAGCGGCCCAGGCTGCTGCTGCTCGACGAGCCAGTCGCGGCGCTGGACCCGCTCGCCCGCCGGCAGTTCCTTGCACACCTGGCCGAGGCGGTGGCCGCAGGCGGCCTGACCGTCGTGCTGTCCTCGCACCTGGTCGCCGACCTGGAACGAACCTGCGATCATCTCATTCTGCTGGCCGCGTCAGAGGTCCAGCTCTGCGGCGACATCGACACCCTGCTCGCCGAACATCAGGTCCTAGTCGGGCCCCGCAAGGACACCACGGCGATCGAGCGCGACCACACCCTCGTGCAGGCCGTGCGCACCGCCCGCCAGACCACTCTGCTCATTCGCCGGAACGGGCCCGTGATCGACCCGGCGTTCGAGACCGCCGATGTCGGCCTGGAGGAGCTCGTGATCGGCTATATGGGCCAGCACACCGGTCTGGCGCCCGTGCCAGCGCACCCCACGGCGATCGGAGAAGATCAATGACCTGGCTTGTCTGGCGCCAGCACCGCAACCAGGCGTATCTCGCTGCCGCCGCGCTTGCTGCGTTCGCGGTCCTGCTAGTGGTGACCGGCCGTCAGATGGCCTCCCAGTACCAGTCCGCTCTTGCTGCGTGTACACCCAGTCATGCCTGCGGCAATCTCGCGAACACGCTGATCCTGGGTACTCCGCTGCTGTCCTTGCTGGTCACGCTGACCGTGGTTGTGCCATGCCTGCTGGGAATCTTCTGGGGCGGGCCGCTAGTAGCCAGGGAGTTCGAGACCGGCACGAACCAGTTCGCCTGGATGCAGAGCGTCAGCCGCCGCCGCTGGCTCACCGTCAAAGTCGGCTGGGCTCTGCTTGCCGCAGGCGCGTGGGGTGGCGCCGTCTCGGCCCTTGTTACCTGGTGGTCGAGCCCGGTGAACGCGCTCAAGAGCCAGAACTTCCAGCCCGGCCAGTTCGACATCCAGGGCATCGTTCCCGTCGGCTACGCGCTGTTCGCTGTGGCGCTCGGCATCGCCGCCGGCACCCTGCTACGCCGCACCCTGCCTGCGATGGCGATAACGCTCGTCGTGTTTACCTTCCTGCGCCTCGTTATCGGGCAGGATCTCCGCTCGCACTATCTGACCGCGATCACCAAGACCTTCAGCTTCCTCCAGGGCCCGGCTCACAGCCCGGCCCTGCCAACAGGGTCCTACTGGGTGGTCTCCCAGGGCCTCGTCGGCCCGCGCGGCCTGATACCAGCCAGCCGGCCGCACGGCGTGGGCATCTCCGTCGGATTCCACGGCTTGTCCGTCAGCCTCAACAACATGCCATCCGCGTGCCAGAGACTGGCGCTGGCCGGGGATCCGCGCGGCATCTTCCCCTGCCTGACTGCGCGCGGATACCGCGGGCTCTTCATCACCTACCAGCCCGCCAGCCGCTACTGGGCATTCCAGGGCTTCGAGACCGGCATCTTCGTGCTCCTCGCTGCCGTCCTCATCATTGTGACTGCGATCGTGGTCCGCCGCCGCGACGCCTAGCGGCCGCGTCACCCACGTAAGGTAGCCGCCTGCTCCGTCATGCCCGCCGCGGCTAGAGGCGGCCCAGCGCGGCGTGTTTGAGAACGTCCTTCGATGTCGCAGAACAGGACGGGCCCACCACCCACGCCTCTGCCCCTTTCCCGACAGCAGCAGCGGTGACGATCACCGTAGCAGGCTTGCCCTCGTATCTGGCGACGTCGACGAGCAAGACGGTCTTGCCATGAGAAATCAGTCCGGTGCAGCCCGCCAGCCGGCTCTCAGTCGGGCTGTCCGCGGAGGGGTTCTCCCCGATATCGGTTAGCAGTAGTGCGGTTGCGTTCGACGACGGTTGTGCCGAAAACGCCTGTCGGGCCCCAGCGGCGTTCACCGCGGAGATCGCCTCGGCGCGCAGGTGCGCGGCCACGAAGTTCGTGTGCGACTTGACGGCCCGAATCGTGTCGAGCGATCCCGGCTGGCCATAGGTCACCTCAGGCCCGGGCGTCATCTGCTGCCTGGGGGCCGCGGCGCCAGCCAACGGCGAGGACAGCGAAGCCATAACGCTGGTGCCGGCATTCTCGGCCACCAAGTAGCTGCCCGCCACCGCGATCACGACCGCGCTAGCAGCGACTGTCAGTCGCGTCACTGAGGCCAGCAGATCCAGCATGTGCCAGCCGCCGCCAGTCAACGCGCCCGCTCGGCCGGCCGACGGGTCGCGGCGGCCGGCCTCGCCCGCGGGCATCGCGGCCTGGCGCCGTCGCGCCTCGCGGCTGATGGCCGAGTCGATCCGCGCGGACAGGTTATCCGGCATCGGCGGATAGCTAACGCCGGCCAGGATCGTGCGGATGGCGTCGAGCTGCTGGCAGGCTCTAGTGCACTGCTCGCACCGGGCAACGTGCGCCCGGACTCTTTCACCCCTGCGCGATCGCTCTCCGCCAACAGCCATGCTCGCAAGCTGCTGCGCGCTCGGGTGCTTGTTGCGCCGGGTCATGACGGGCTCTCACCCCGCTCTCGCGCGGGCAGCACGCGTCGGGCCGACGGCCGGTCTTCTTCTGGCCTGCTCTGGTGCCGCCAGGCGCAGGTGCGCCAGCTTTGGCGGCAACCAGGCACGGCTGCGCGTCGCCCGGCTATTGACCGTTCCTCGCAAACGGCCGAGTATATCGACCGGTGCCGTGCGGGCAACCGACCGTCACCCCACCCAGCCAGCTGACGAGGCGCTGAGGCATCTGCCCCATCCGGTTGATCTGAGTTCCGCGACTGGAACTGGCGACATGGCCTTAAGGGTGAGGACATAATCGGCAATATGGGGGGCAGCCCCTGAGCTAGCGGCGCTGCGCGGCAGAACGTTTCGACAGCGGCGTCGCAGGATCGCGCTTGTTTCGTGCGCGGACCGGAGGCTGACGTGGCTGAGCAACCTGTGCCGATTGGCTTAAGCCAGCCGCTTTCCAGCATGCAGGCACTATCGATCACCTCCCCCGCAATCTGTCTCGCGATTTTTCCGAACGGATCCGCACGGCTCGAAGGCCGCCATCGACGACCAGCAACCGCCAACCCCGGCCGGTAACTAACTTCATCTCGATAGCGTGAGGTTGGATCAAGGACGAGGGAGTGGCAAGTGGCCGAACATGCGGTGGTGATCGCCGGCGGAGGCCCGACAGGACTGATGCTTGCGGCTGAGCTGGCCCTGGCCCAGGTCGATGTCGTCATTATTGAACGACGCGCGGCCCCGGATCCTGACCGCGCACGCGCCGGCGGTCTGCACGCGCGCACCATCGAAGTGCTTGATCAGCGCGGCGTTGCCGATCGGTTTCTCGAGCAGGGGACGGCGATGCAGATCCAGGGATTCGGCCGGATCCGTGTGGACATCAGCGATTTCCCATCCCGGCACAACTATGGGCTCGCTCTCCCTCAGATTCAGACCGAGCGCCTGCTGGCTGCCTGGGTCCACGAGCTCGGGGTGCCGACCAGGCGCGAACGTGAGGTGACAGGGTTCACCCAGGACGACAGTGGCGTCGACGTCGCCCTGTCCGACGGCACGTCGATCCGGGCGGGCTATCTGGTCGGGTGCGACGGAGGCCGCAGCGTAGTAAGAAAGACGGCCGATATCGAGTTCGCCGGGTGGGGTCCATCGACGAGCTGGCTCATGGCCGAGGTCGAGATGGTCGAGAAGCCTGAGTTCGGCCTGCGTCCGGGCGGCGGGATCGGCCCGACCGAGGACGGAGATAAGATTCGCGTCGTCCTGACCGAACGCCAGGTGGAGCACACCAGCGAGCCCGCCCTGCAGGACGTCAGCGAAGCACTCATCGCCGCCGATGGGACCGATTACGGCGTGCACAGCCTGAGCTGGGCTTCCCGCTTTACGGACAACACCCGGCAGGCGGCGTCGTATCGCAAGGGACGCATACTTCTGGCGGGCGACGCAGCACACGTTCATGCACCGCTCGGTGGTCAAGGTCTCAACACCGGAGTCCAGGATGCCGTGAACCTGGGGTGGAAGCTGGCTCAGGTGGTCAAGAGGACATCACCCCAGAGCCTGCTGGACACCTACCACGACGAACGCCATCCGGTCGGCGCCCGGGTGTTGCAGAACACCATGGCCCAAGTCGCACTGACCAGCCCAGGCGACCGTCACCAGGCCCTGCGCGACACCATGACCGAGCTACTTAGCATGGACGAGCCGCGTAAGAACATCGCCGCCATGATGTCGGGTCTCGACATTCATTATGACCTCGGACCGGGACATCCCCTGCTCGGACGGCGCATGCCCGATCTGGAAATCGCAACCGCCGATGGCTCGCTCCGCGTCTATGAGCTCCTGCACGGCGCCAAGCCGGTCCTGCTTAACCTCAGTCACCCACGCGCCCTCGACATCACGCCCTGGACTGACCGAGTTCAGCTGACCGATGCCGAATATGCCGGCCCGTGGGAGCTCCCGGTCCTCGGCCCAGTCAGCCCCCCGGTCGCCGTCGCAGTCCGCCCTGACGGGTACGTCGCATGGGTGGGAGATGGCACCGACACCGGACTGCGCGATGCCCTGAGCACATGGTGCGGGGCTGGCGACTGATGGCAGCCACGGACGCTTGACGTCAGCAGGCACGCGCATGGCCAGGCCACGCTATTCCTGCTTCAGCAGGCGGTCGGTGAGGACAATCTCGATGATCGCCTGGACGGTGTCCTGGCGTGCCCAGTCGCGTTGTAGCTCAACTGCGAGAGAGACCCAGCTGATCGGCTGCCCGCCGGCCTTGTCTTCCCAGGAGTTGGTCGTGGTCCGGTCGAGCGGCTTGTCGTCGGTCAGCAGGTCGGCGAGTTCCGGGAGCGTTGGCTTTCCCCGGCCGGTGGCGACGTTGATGGTCGAGTGCACGATGGGAACGTCGAAGGTCTTGATGACCTTGACCGTCGAGACGGCGTTCTTGACCAGGAGGTCGCGGTCCATTGACCGGACCCCGGCCAGCTGCGAGGGCTGGTAGTCGATGAGCAGGAACGCCGCGTTCTGCGGAGTGATGAGATGATCCGCGACCGGGTCGCGCGCTGGGGCACTAGTCATGAGGGACGGCACCTTCTGGTGGCAGGGAGCTCCAGTGTGCTCCCGAAGGTAGCGGCCATCAGGGTGATCGGCTGTCACCTGATTCTGGTGATTTGCGGTGAGCAGGCGAACAGAGCTCAAAGCAGACGGGCAAGCATGCCGCCGTCGACGATGATCGGCGCCCCGGTGACAAATGACGCCTCGGGCGACGCCAAGAACAAGACGGCTTGGGCCAGCTCGGCTGGCTGAGCAGTGCGGCCGATTGCCCCTTGCTCGGCGCCACCACGACGCCATCGCGTGCCATCGCCGCCCCGTGCTGCACCCCCATCTGGGTATCGACGCTGCCGACGACGACTGCATTCACCCTGATGCCGTCGTCCGCATAGTCCATCGCCATCTGCCGGGAGAGCGAGATAACTGCTCCCTTGCTTGCCGCGTAGGCCGCGAGCCGCGGCACCGTCGCGACAGCGTGAACGGACGAGATGTTCACGATGCTTCCCCCGCCTGCCGCACGCAGGTGCGGAATCGCGGCTCGACTGACCAGGAAGACCGACTTCACGTTCACGGCCATGACGCGGTCCCACACCTCCTCCGGCGTGTCATCGACCGCATGACAGTCGAGGATGCCGGCGTTGTTGACCACGACATCCAGCCGGCCGAATCGCTCAGCCACGGCGCTGACGGCAACTTCGACCTCCTCAGCCACGGAGACGTCGACGGTGTAGTGCGCCCGTCGGTCGGAGTCCTGCTCGGCTGGCGGCCGGACGTCGAACACGGCCACAGCAAGGCCCGCATTCCCGAACGCGCCGGCAACGGCCGCACCGATGCCGGCCGCACCGCCAGGGACGATGGCCACCCGCCGCTTCGCGTCGCGCATCTCAGTTGTCAGCCTGCCAGCAGCGCCGCTAGCCATGCCATCTGTGCAGCCTGCTGGAAGCCCTCGCCGCCTTCGTGATTGTTGAACGCATACTCCCGGATCTGGTGCGGTCCGCCGTAGCCGTTGTAGGCAGCGAAAACAGTGGATGGCGGGCAGATATCGTCTTGCAGGGCCACCGAAAACAACGCTGGCGCCGATGCGTTGCGACCGATCACGGCGGCATCGAAGTAGTCCAACGTACGCAGCGCAGCATCGACATGGTCCCGGTGGATCTTCAGGTAGCGGGCAACCTCCAGGTACGGGCCGCGCTCCGCGACCTGGACGGCGCGCCGGAAGTGGCAAAGGAACGGCACATCGGGCATGACCGCCGCGAGGTCATGCCGCAGCCCGGCTACGGCTAGGGTCAAGCCGCCGCCCTGGCTGTTGCCGGTAACCGCGATCCGCGTCCCATCGACCGCCGCATGCTCGCGCACCGCGTCGACTGCGCGGACACAGTCAACGTAGAGTCTCCTGTAGTAGTAGCTGGCCGGGTCGAGGATCCCACGCGTCATAAAACCGGGATGGGAAGGCCCGACTGGCTCCGGGTCAGCCGTGTCCCCGACCGACCACGCACTGCCCTGGCCGCGGGTATCCATGATGAAGTGCGCATAACCTGCGGCGGCCCAGAGCAGGTTCTCGTGTGGCAAGCCGCGGCCTCCGCCATAGCCGACGTACTGGACGACGCACGGCAGCCGCTCCCCCCATCCCGCAGGGACATGCAGCCAGCCGCGCACTGGATTGCCGCCATAGCCGGCGAACGAGACATCGAACGTCTCGATGAGGCGCAAGCCGGGCCGCACCGGCTGGAAGACGGCCCCGACTGGATGCGCTGCGGCCGCTGCAAGCGTTTGGGTCCAGAATTCGCTCATGTCCGCAGGTACCGGCAAGTCGGGCTGGTAGCTACGCAGTTCGTCGAGCGGCAGGTCAGGCAACGACATCGGCGATGCTCCTTAGCGCAGGCGGAAAACGGGAGTGCAGCAGTCCGGCATGATCCTGACTCTGAGTGAGCTGACACTCATCGACGTTCGCACCGGCGGTGCCGACATAGCCGCCCCGGAACTGGCGGGACCCGTTAGCGCCGCACTTGCGAACCAGGCTGCCGGTCGGTTACCTCAGCCTCACCCGGCGCTGTCCTTTTCGGTCGCTGTGGTGAGGTAGCTCTGCAGGATACGTTCATAGGCAAACGAGATGTGCTCTTTGATCAGCTCGACGGCGGCCGTCTCGTCACCGGCCCGGATAACCCGCACAATGTCCGCGTGACCCTTCACTGTGCTGTCGCGCCAGTCGGGGCTCGCGACGTTGCGGGATAGCAGGAACCAGTAAGTGGGGAGCCGATCTTCCTACTCCGCCTGTGCGTCGCTGGGGTGGCCTCGGCAATCGCCTGGAGTTCACTCCTGAACACTTCCAACGGGTGGGTCGACTACTACCTCGGGATGCTGCATCTGCCTCAGCCGAACTGGCTGGCGTCGTCAGCCACCGCGATGCCTTCGGTGGTGATCGCCGACATGTGGAGCGGGGTCCCGGTTGTGGCAGTGATCGTACTTGCGGCGATGATCGCCGCTCCCC
>Ga0335075_10016584_pt1 | contig 10988 bp, 8 predicted proteins | sample Lox_Sample_24_FD_206723 | JGI IMG/M metagenome (GOLD analysis project Ga0335075, IMG submission 206723) | Soil microbial communities from Loxahatchee National Wildlife Refuge, Florida, United States - Lox_Sample_2.4 | ecosystem: Environmental > Terrestrial > Soil > Wetlands | place: USA: Florida... | reverse complement strand
CGACTTCAACTTTGTTTCGGATACCGTCGAGGGATTCATCGCAATTGCGGAGACTCCAGACGCTATCGGGAAGACTCTGAACATTGGCAGCGGCACCGAGACTTCCATTCGTGAAGTGGCTGAAGTGATCTTCGAGCTAATTGGGGCGAGATGCCAAGTGGAGGTCGAGGAGCAGCGAATCCGTCGGGAAGGAAGTGAACTGGATCGTCTTTGCGCAAATAGCCTCCTGCTAAGTCAACTTACGGGGTGGAGGCCAAAGGTCCCATTGCGAGAAGGACTGATACGAACCATCGAGTGGATAGGAGAGAATCTCGGAACGTACCCGATCGGGACGTACGCTATTTGACCTCATTGATTCAGTGGCTCCGCCGTTCGAGATGAAAATGATCCGATCACTGGCCAAGCATCTGCCGCATCCGCTGCTGTTCCGGTTGTACCATCATGTACGACTTCGCAAAGAATCCGCTCGGGCGGCAAAAGCCGCGGCATTGGTTGGTTTGCCCCTTCTAGAAAACATCGATTTGCCGAGCTTGAGAGCGAGCGATACGCTCTTCATACTCGGCAGCGCGTGGTCGATTAACGAAATTTCTGATGAACGATGGCAGGTCATCGGAAGACACGATAGCGTCGGCATCAATTTCTGGCCTGCGCATCCATTCGTTCCGCGCTTTTTTCAATTTGAAAACATTACGTACGACCACCAGCCTGCCATGTATGACGCCTTCCAAAAGCTTCTTGAACGCCGGTCGGAAGCCTACGCAAACACTCTGAAAATCATTACCGAGGTGAGCCTGGACGGACAGCGACAAACGTTGTTCGAGCTACCGGAAAGCATGAAGAAGAACCTATACGTAGGCTTCTCAATGCCGGTCGTCGCGCGCAATGAGGAAGAGCTGCGCGCCGGCATCCGCTACATGCGCTCGATCGGGGCCTTTTCGCCCCACGCGAGGGTTGCATGGCTCTTCAAATATGGCGGCTCGGTAATCGCGATGCTGACGCTTGCGGTCCTCATGGGTTATAAGCGCATCGTTCTTTGCGGGGTTGATTTGAATAAACAGGACTATTTCTATCAACACCGGGAACGTTATCCGGAATGCGCCGACTGGGAATTCGTATCCCGGAATGAGTTGCACCAAACGACTCGCCACCTTCCCTGGCTTGTTCCTGCTCAGTCGGCAGTGTGCATCTTTAAAGAATTGATCCTTGACCAGGAAGATATCGAGCTATTCGTAGAAAACCGCGTTTCTACGCTGTACCCCAGAGCCCCACTGGCTTCTCAGTCGCTTTTTGATGAACTTGCGAATCAAGGCGCTGCGGTTAACCACCTGACGACCCCGTCGATCCCGACTCCAGGATAATGCGGTGTGGTATAGTTTCTCCGAATTGGGGGTGAGCATTGATCTGTGCATTGAAGCCCGCTCGCCACACGAACACAGCACTTGTCAGGGTTCTGCGACTTGGTCTACAGATCAGCTTTGCAGTCACCTTCTTGTACCTTTTCTCCATTCGGGGCTTCGCTCAGACCACAAATAACCCGCAGACACGTCCAGAAAACGGCGCATCGGCCAACCCTTCTTCCACATTTCCTGATGCGACTCCGAATCCGGTGGCGATGGCGCATACGACCTTGCCAGTGCCGACTGTCGATCAAGCGCAGTACTTCATCTCACCAGGTGATGTGTTGGATGTTTCAGTCTTCGGCGCGCCAGACCTTTCACAAAAAGCAGGAGTGAACAGCGGCGGCAACATCTATATGCCGCTGATTAACTACGTGCACGTCGCCGGCATGCACGTGGAAGACGCGCAGGCAGCGGTTGAACAAGCTTATTTCAAGAACGGAGTGTTGAAGCATCCGCATGTAAGCATCGTGATCACAAGCTACACCAGTGGAGTCGTCTTGATGGGGGAAGTGGGAAGGCCGGGGATTTACCCGATTGTGGGATCGGGAACGCTTTTCGACATTCTTGCGGAAGCGGGTGGTACGACGCCGACCGCCGGACAAATTGTAACGATTGCCCACAAGAATGGTGCGGATCCGCAAACCGTGTTCCTGACAAGCGACCCAACAAAATCGCTGGAAGCGAATGTCCCGGTACGGCAGGGAGACACGATCATCGTCTCGAAGGCAGGTGTGATCTATGTTGTGGGTGAGGTACTTGCCCCAAGCGGCTTTCTCATGGACGAAAAGGGTCAATACACCGTAATGAAGGCGGTTGCCATGGCACACGGACTTGCGAGGTTCGCGAAGCCTTCAAAAGCGAGGATCGTGCGGCGAGAGGCCGGAGGTGAACAAGAGATTGTGGTTCCGCTCGATAAGATCCTTGTTTCGAAGGCTCCTGATATCCCGATGCAGTCAAACGATATTCTCTTTGTTCCTTCGAGTAAAGGAAAGCAAGCAGCTGCCAGAACCGTTGACGTAGCTGTCGCCCTCGCTTCGGGCGTAGCTTTTTATGGCTTCTACCGCTAGAAGACATTCCCTTCGAATCATTTGGCAGCACATGTCAGAACTTTTTCCACGGCGCTGGCGGTATCGTCCATGTCGTCTTCACTGAGCGTCGGGTGCACCAGAAACATCAGCGCCGTTTCACCCAACTCCCGTGCAACGGGCAGCCTTCTGGACGGCCCGGAGGTCCGCGGGAAAAGCGCGCTCGAGGTAGATCTCACTGCAACTCCCGACAACGCACCAACGCACGGCACGCCTTCCGCATTTACGGCGTCAACAATGCGTTGCCGATCCCATCCCTCCCGCAAGCGCTCTTGATGCAGGAAAACATAGTATTTATAGAAAGAATGCGTTACGTGGTCGGGAGGTTTGGTCCACGCGCAGAGCCGAGATTCGAGAGAAGCGTTCAGCTAATAAGTCCGCTAATGTTTGTCTTGTGTGTACGGACTGAGGAAGTTTCTGCAATTGCACACGGCCCATTGCGCTCTGCATCTCAGTCAGGCGCCAGTTCGTGCCAAAGCTCTCATGCAGCCAGCGGTATCCCGGCGGATGATGTCGCTGATAAACGGCATTATAGCGTTTTCCATGATCTTTGAACGCCCATCCGCGAGACCAAAGGGCAGCATCGTTTGTGGTGAGCATACCCCCTTCACCGCCAGTGGTCATGATCTTGTCCTGACAGAACGAGAACGCATTTACGTCGCCCATGGAGCCGACTGTATGGCTTTTGTAAGGGGCTCCATGTGCTTGCGCACAATCTTCGATAACCTTTAGCCGATGTTCGCGAGCAAGGTCGAGAATCGGGTCCATGTCGCACGGCCATCCTGCGAGATGCACCGCGACTACCCTCGCTGAGAACAGCCCGGATGGTATCTGCCGTGATATTTTGCGAATTCCGGTCGACGTCAGCCATCACGGGCGTTGCCCCGCGCATGACGACGCAACTGGCGGACGCAATGAATGTGCGGCTTGGAACGACTACCTCATCCCCAGGGCCAATGTCGAGTGCCTCTAAAGCCAGCTCCAGGGCAACGGTACCATTAGCCAGCGCAATTGCATGCTCGCAGCCCGTGAAAGCGGCAAACTCAGCTTCAAACCGTCTGCCCTCGTCCCCAGTCCAGTAGTTGACTTTTCCCGATTCGAGAACACGCGAGACCTCCGCTATCTCTTCCCTCGAGAAGAACGGCCACGGACCAAATGGATGTTTGCGCAGAGGCTGGCCTCCTTCGATTGCCAGCCGAGTTTGAGTTGCGATGGTCATCCCATTTAGATTCGACGAGCTAATTCTTTCAGGAAACGGGCCGGAGTCCCGATTGCGACAACCCAGTCATCGACGTCATGCACCACCGTCGCACCGGCTCCAACAATCGAACCCATCCCGACTCTAATGTTCGGAATGACCGTTGACCCAATGCCGAGCCAGGAAAGATCGCCGACTTGCACATGTCCCCCGATCGCTACCTTTGGCGACAAATGGACGAAATTCCCGACCGCGCAATCGTGTTCAACAATCGCCCCGGTATTTATGATGGTCCCCCGTCCGATCAAAGCACCTGCATTAACGACAGCGTGTGGCATAATCACGGTTCCCGGGGATATCTTTGCCGAACTCGCAACCGTCGCCGAGGGATGTATCGCAGTCAATAGCCGTACGTTCGTAATCGCAAAGCGCTCCGCGATTTTCCGGCGAGCAAAGTTGTCACCGATCCCGAGCGCTAAAGCAACCTGTTCGTGAGCGGCTCGTTCAGCGAGCCATTGTCCATCGCCCAGGACCCTCAGATTAAGTGCTTCCAGATTCCTTAGCGGATCATCGTCGACGAAGCCTTCGACCTCAACGCCGCAACTCTGAAGAATATCGGCGACTACTTTTCCATGCCCGCTTGCACCATAGACAATAGCTGAACCTTCACTCGCCGGTGCTTTCACCTCCGCCCAGCTCCGAACTTCTCCATGGTTGCGTGACCCTGCTGGCTGACTCCATCTCCTCTGATCACCTTTGCAACCGTAGACCAGAGAATTCGAAGATCCAGCCAAAAACTCCAGTGGTCCACGTACCATACGTCCCACAGAAACTTCTCTTCCCACATGAGCGTATTACGTCCCTTTACCTGTGCCAGACCCGTGATTCCCGGCTTCATGAGATGCCGTTTCGCTTGCTCGGATGTGTAATAGGCAAGATATTCGGTCAACAGCGGCCGCGGTCCCACAAGACTCATATCTCCTTTCAACACGTTCCATAGCTGTGGAAGCTCATCGAGGCTGAAACGGCGCAATATGATTCCTATTCTGGTGAGACGTGTCACGTCAGTCAACGGGTCGACCACAGATGATTCACCCTCAACCATCGACCGAAATTTGAACAACGTAAATGGACGTGCGTACTGGCCAGGTCGTACCTGTCGAAAGAGTATTGGCCTACCCATTGTCAGCCAGATTGTGAGAGCAATCACTCCCATGACCGGCAACACAACTGCGAGAGAAATCAATGCGCACACGAGATCCAGTATTCGCTTGCAAGCCGCCCCTATTGGGTTTGAGTGCATCGCACCGCCTACACGCAAGAGTCGACAGGAAGCGGGTAACCACGCTCTTGAAGCATGGCTCGATATAAACCAGCTAACGCTTCCCACACAGTCTCATTCCGAAAATCTCGAAGAACGCGCTCCCTTCCCAATCGTCCCATCAACTGCATTTTGATTGGATCCGATAAGAGCGACAACACCGTCGCGGCCAATTTGCCGGCGTCTCCGACTGGAGTGAGCAGTCCGGTGATGCCGTCGTCAATTGCATCCACCGCACCAGTGGCAACTGTCGTGACAACGGGAATTCCGGCGGCTTGCGCTTCGAGAATCGTGTTCGGGAAGCCTTCGCGATGGGTGGGCAGCACAAAAACATTCATAATGAGGTAGTACAGATCGATTTGTGGCGTGAACCCAACGTAGTGGATTCCTGGCTCCGACTCGACGGTATTTCTGGTTGCTTCAGGGACGGGGTCCCCTTCTTCATAATCTCCTACCAGCAGCAGAGCAGTTTCCGGTAAGGCTTTACGAATCGATTGAAATGCAGCGACTAACTCTGGAAGCCCCTTGTCCCGGGTAAATCTTCCGGCAAAGCCGAGGACAAGCTGGTCTGGGCGAATGCCAAGGTTTTGACGCAGGCCAGCCGCCGCTGCGACTTTCTCCGGAGTCGGCTCGAATCGGGCGGGATCCACACCGTTACTGCTTCCCGCTCCGAGCAAAACTGTCTTTGGCCTCGCTACCAGCCCCAGGGAAATCGCCCGCTCACGAAGACTCTTGCTGACACACACAACGCGATGCGCGCTGGAGCATGAGACTTTTTCGGTGATGGTCAAGATCATTCTTTTCACGCCCTTTGCAGTCTCGAGGCGCAGTCCGCGAAGGGTGTATACCCGGCAGGGCACGCGAGTGAGCCAGGCAGCAAGTCCTACGAGCAATCCAGCTTTTGGAGTGCCGCTATTGCATATGACCGGTTTGATTCGGCGGAGAAGCCGCCATATTTTAAAGAGAGATAGCAAATCTGCTCCCGGCGAGATCTCCCTCCTCATCGTTACCTCAAACACATGGGATCCCTCCTGGGCGCCGGTCCGTTTTAACTCCCCGCCCGGACCAGACAAGAGGGCGGTATCAAAGCCGCTTGCTTTCAAATAAGCCAACTGTCCGCGCATCAGAATGGTGCTCATCGGGTCTGTCACGGCATGTATAACGCTGATGCGACCACCGCTCATGCGCTCTCCGTAGCCACATTTGTAATGCCTTCGACACAGGCAGATGGATCATTAGAACTGCGACGGCTTTCGTCCAGCCACGCCTGGAACATCAGCACGTCCCACAGGTTGTATTCCCAATTCCTTTTCCCCGAAAGATGTTCGCGCCACATTTTCAGGACCGGCGTTGAATTGAAATATCCATCGTCTCGAAGACGGCATTCTCCCAGAAGGGATTCTGCCCAGTCCCGGAGGGGACCTCGCAACCAGTTGGACAGAGGTATTCCGAAGCCAGATTTTGGACGATCCACCAATTCACGCGGCACGTAGCGGTAAAGAATCTGGCGAAGAATCCACTTGCCTTGCCGTCGGCGGATCCGCATGCTCATAGGTAGTTTCCATGCAAACTCGGCGACTCGATGATCTAAAAGAGGGGCCCGACCCTCCAGGCTGACGGCCATCGTTGCCCTGTCAAACTTCACCAGGATATCGTCCGGCAGATAGCTAACACTGTCCAGGTACATCATGTCTTCCGCTGCGTGCCGGAGATGATGATGATTTCTGGAGAGTGGTACAGGATATTCAGAGACTCCCGGAAGAATAGTTAAGGGATCCAACCAGTGCGATGCCAACCTTTCGTAGAGAGTATGAACGTCGTGGCTCTCTAACACAGACGCCAGCTTGTGAAGCTTGTATCCTGGCATCCGCTGCTGCCAACGAACTGGAGTTGCCGGCTTACAAACCTGAAAGAGAAGGTCCCAGCCATCAGGAGAGATTGTCCTGATGCCCGCGGCTCCGACTTTGCGCAGAAAGAGCGGAAAGTGATCAAGGCTGCGACTGAGCGTGTTACTCCAGCCGTGCCGGTTGTATCCACCAAAGAACTCGTCGCCGCCATCACCTGAAAGGCTCACTGTCACTTGTTCCCGAGCGAGTTGGGAGACCAGAGTCGTCGGAATCTGCGAACAATCAGCGAAGGGCTCATCGTAGATTCGCGGCAGTGAAGGAATTACAGCCATCGCCTCATCAGGAGTTACGTAAAGTTCGGTGTGCTCCGTTCCCAGGTGGCGAGCTACCCTGGAAGCCTCCTTAGCCTCGTTAAACTCTCTGTCATGATTTCCTATCGAGAATGTCCTAACGCGCGCTAGACTCTGGGCCTGCATCAGCGATACGACCGTCGATGAGTCGATGCCTCCTGAAAGAAAAGCCCCGAGAGGGACATCTGAACGCATTCGGATTCTAACCGCGTCGCGCAGTATCCAGTCAAGTTGCTCGACTGCTTCCAGTTCGCCGCATTTCAGAGGAGCTGAAACAGCTTCGTCGATGACTTCGCGCAGCGACCAGTAAGGCCGCGGATTGGAGTCGAAATCACGATGGGAGACTCTCAACAGGGTTGCTGGAGGCAGTTTGCAGGTATTCCTGTAGATCGAATAGGGCGCCGGGACGCAATTATGGCGAAGGAAGAGGGCGACCGCACCCGGATCGACTTCGTTCGAGAAACCCGGATGAGCGCGCAGCGCCTTTAGCTCGGAGCCAAAGATAAAATACTTGCCGAACCTGGAATAGTAGAGCGGTTTCTCTCCAAAGCGATCACGCCCGAGAGTCAGGCTTCTGTCGCGGCGATCCCATACCGCAAAAGCGAACATTCCATTGAAACGCGTTACCGACTGCTCAACACCCCATTTCTCGAATGCCGCGAGCATCACCTCTGTATCAGAGTCTCCGCGGAACGAACAACCCTGCTCTGCGCTAGATAGCTCACTCCGGAGGTCTTCGTAGTTATATATTTCGCCATTGAAGACAATGATGTAACGACCACTGCTCGACTCCATGGGTTGATGTCCTGCTGCCGAGAGATCAAGGATCGACAGCCGTCTCATGCTGAGCGCAATGCCGGCTTCCGCATCCGCCCAGACTCCACCATCATTGGGTCCTCTGTGGCGCAGGGTATCGGCCATGCTCGTGGCGATGCTTCGTAGCTCGCTAGCAGAGTTCGCATTGCTCAGATCAAGGAAGCCGCTGATGCCACACATGTTGCTTCAACTCCCGAGGTTCACGCTCCGTTCGGAATGCGTTCTGATCGTGACGCGCGGACCCGCGCGAACCACCCATTCTTCGCTGGCCTCTCTGGAGCGCCTGCCACACGAGGCTTTTGCCTGGCACAGATAAGCATGAGCACAAAAGGTGTCACCATGATGCGCTGACGCAATAGAATTCCCAGGTTACTGATCGCACCTCCAAATGTAATCAGGAAGACGACTGAGTACACCAGAAGGAAAGCTACATACGGGTCTCGCCAACGTCGCAACGTCAACCAGATTTCACGCCGCCGAAACCAGAAAAGAAGCATCCAGCCAATTGACTCGGCTGCGGGCGCAAGGGACATTACGTTGCGCATCTCCCACGGAAACGGTCGAAACAGCAGGAAAGGCGACTCAGCGATCCGAACCGGCAGAGACGTCCCTATATTAAACGCGGATCCGCCGGTTTGGCTGGTCCTGGTGAGAGCGTCGGCTTCCTGAAAAATGCCTTCTGAGTTGTCATTCTGTAAGTCGATAAGGTTTCCTGCCTGGCTTATAAGAAGGTACGTGCCGCCCAGCAGGACTGGAATGAGAAGTATTCGCGCTGCTGTACCGGCACCCCCGGCCCTTGATTTCCCGGCAACATAAGGAAATGTGATCGCGATGGCGAGCATTGATGCGACATGCGCCCTTACCAGCAGTGCGCCGGCAAGTCCGACAGCGCAAAGGAGAACACCTTTTGCGCCTAGCTGTTGTGTCAGCCTGGCGAATCCCAAACAGGTCAACGCAATGAAATATTGGATGAGCGAATCTTTTCCTACAAAGCTGGACCAGAATAAAATCGACGGCGATAACAGTACGAGCAGCCCGAAAAGCCATCGGTCACCATCTGGAAAGGCGATAGTGAACGCGCGATAGTAAAGGTACCCTCCCGCCAGTGATATCAGCGAAAAGACGATAAACAGAGTCGGCAGAGCATCGCCGAGCAGCAGTGACGCGATGCCGCATATGTTGTTGATCAGGTTGGTACTCCAATAAGGACCGTGAAATGCGCCCCAGCCTACAATCTGAAAGTCCTCTGCCAGCTGCAATCCCACCGTCCAGTAGTGGAATGCGTCTGCGACCCCGCCGTAGATAAAATATCCCACCCAAAGGAACACGCTCGAAGCGACCATATGCGCTACAAGGCCAGCCATTAACAGCCGGCGAAGATAAGAATCGCTCTGAGTAAAATGCGCTATGGTCACTGCGGCAACGGCGGCCAGAAGAGGGACGCAGATAAGAGACGAAGCGACAGAATAATTCTGTGGGTTTGTAAAAAAGAGGGCACCTAACCAGAAAGGGCTGGCGATTATCGAAATCGCCGTGACCAATTTGAAAAGAAGCAGATACAGAGTGATATTTCCCGGTGGAGCTACACGAATCCGGCCATGGATGGCTCTCGTGGCGGAATTGCCCATTTGGCCTCGACCGAGCGTCTGATGCTGGCGCCTAACCGACCCAAGTCTAGCATGCACATGCGCAATGATGTATTTTAGACAAGCTGATGGCCCACATTCTCGCCGCGGTTGTTCAATAATGTAGGATCATGCGCGTCCTGCACGTCATCGACTCCCTGAATCGTGGCGGAGCTGAAGTCATGTTGACGGCAATGGCTCCGCGGTTTCAGACAAGAGGAGTCGAGTGCGATGTCGTTGCGTTGGTCCGAAGGCCCAGCCCCCTTGAGGATTCGCTCCTGAACCACGACATCCATTTGCGCTATACCGACGTGCGCAGGTTATATTCGCCGTGGCAGATTTTCGCCGTGGCCAAACTTCTTCGCGGATACGATCTCATCCATGTGCACTTGTTTCCTGCGCAGCTATGGACGGTGCTGGCAGCGGCTCGATTGAAGCACCGCACTCCGCTGGTTACTACCGAACACAATACCTGGAACTCACGCCGTCGATGGTGGTTGCGCCCAGTCGATCTATGGATGTATTCGCATTACGAACGCATTGCCTGCAACAGCGAGGCCACGGCAGAAAATCTAATCAAGTGGTGCCCTTATGTTGCGGAAAAAACGACGGTTATCCCGAACGGGATACCTCTCGACGAATTTGAAAATGCCCAGCCCGCCACGTTCACGGATGTGCCATGCGATCTTACGCGGCTGGTATTTGTGGGACGGTGTGAAGCCCAGAAAGACCACGCGACGCTCTTGCGAGCACTCACTGGTGTGCCAGATGCGCACCTTCTCCTTGTAGGAGATGGCCCGTTACGCCCTCGACTCGAGCAGATGGCCAAGTCTATCGGAATCAGGAATCGGGTTACTTTTTTAGGGTGGCGACGCGATGTCGCAGCGGTTCTGAAGGCATCGGACATCTATGTTCATTCCACTCATTCCGATGGCTTCGGCATCGCCGCCTGTGAGGCCATGGCAGCAGGACTGCCGGTGGTGGCGAGCGATGTTCCTGGTCTTGCACAGCTCGTTGCCGGTGTGGGGATCCTCTTTCCCGCGGGGGACGATAAGGCGTTGTCTCACTATCTCACCGCTTTGATCAAATCGCCCGATCAGCAACGCGAAATGAGCGTGGCCGGTCGTCGGCGGGCACGCCAATTCAGCATTGACAGCACAGTGGACCGTTGCATCCAGGTGTACGAGTCAGTGCTACAGGTCAACCGGGCGCCTGCAGCGGATGGGACCAGAAACATCAATACGGGAGTGGTTAAGACATTTGGTGAGGAATGGAGCAAATTCCACCACGCCGAGCGGGAGAGCCGTGATCTGCAGACCCTCTTTCAAGCGTATTTTTCCATCTTT
>Ga0335075_10016583_pt1 | contig 10988 bp, 4 predicted proteins | sample Lox_Sample_24_FD_206723 | JGI IMG/M metagenome (GOLD analysis project Ga0335075, IMG submission 206723) | Soil microbial communities from Loxahatchee National Wildlife Refuge, Florida, United States - Lox_Sample_2.4 | ecosystem: Environmental > Terrestrial > Soil > Wetlands | place: USA: Florida... | reverse complement strand
CCCAATCGACCAGCCACCACACGCCTACGTTCGTTGTAGGTGAAATCCACGGTCATGTGCATCCTTTCGCTAATCCCATGCCCCAGCGGCCAGCCTGATCCAATCGGCCGGCCGTCGACGTTCCCTCGTGGGGCCGTCGCGCCTGCAGTACCGCCCTGCCGGTGGCCGCGGCCAAATCCCCGAAAACCATCGGGGCCTGACAGCGGCCGGGCAAAATCGCGTGAAAATTTCCAAATCAGTGCGGATCGAGGCTCGCCCTGCCGGCCAGGCAAGGGCCGAATCTGCCCAGTGCAGGATTCGACCAGCCGGAGACAAGCACTCGTGCAGGCACTCCCAATTCTAGGCAGCCGAATTTCACATTGCCACACCAGTTCTCCGGCCAGTGCTAGCAAGACCCAGCCGCCAGGCTCGACACTTGCCCGCTTTTCCCCCAGCGGGCCTGTTCAATCCGGCCACCCGCTGGCTTATTATCTAGCAGACCGGTCGCCTGACGGACCGGCTGGCGATTGCCCGCTGCGACAGCGAGCCACTCGCCGACCCACACCGTTTCCCCGAAACTCATCCCTCGTGCGCGATCCCCGGTCGCGCCCACCAGGCGAAAGGCGGCCCTTAACATGGCTTTCTCGTTCTCGCGCTTCGCTCTCTCGATGCTTTCGCTACTGCTGGCTGCCGGCTTGCTGGCTTCAGGTCGCGCGGCCCATGCGGCCGACGCCGGCCAGACGATTTCGTTTCCTGCCGGCGCAGGAGCTGGCGCGGGCCGCAAGATCGTGCTCGTCAGCGGCGACCAGGAATATCGCTCGGAGGAAGGGCTGCCGCAGTTGGCGAAAATCCTGGCCAAGTACCACGGCTTCAACACCACCGTGGTGTTCGCGCTCGATCCCGACGGCACGATCAACGTCGACAATGAGAACAATATCCCCGGCCTCGAAGCCCTGGACACGGCCGACTTGATGATCATCGCTACCCGGCACCGCAATTTGCCCGACGATCAGATGAAGCACATCGCCGACTACGTGGAAGCCGGCAAACCGGTCATCTCCTTGCGCACCGCGACCCATGCCTTTTTGATCCCGGCCGACCGCAAATATGCCCATTACGGCAACGAGCACAAAGGAGGCGATTGGGATGGTGGTTTCGGTCGCCGCGTGCTCGGCGAGCACTGGATCAATCACCATGGCAAACATGGCTCCGAAAGCACCCGCGGCATCTTTGCCCCGGGACAGGCCGACAACCCGATCCTCCGCGGCATCAAAGACGGCGAAATCTGGGGCCCGACCGACGTCTACGCCGTCCGCCTCCCGCTGCCCGAAGGCTGCACGCCCCTCGTGCTTGGCCAGGTGTTGGAAGGCATGAGCCCCAACGATAAGCCGCTGGCCGGACCGAAGAACGATCCGATGATGCCGGTGGCCTGGACGCGTGTTCGCACGGAAAATGGCAAGCCCGCCCGCAGCTTCACCACCACGATGGGCTCGTCGAAAGATCTGGAGAACGAAGCCCTGCGCCGCCTGGTGGTCAACGCGTCCTACTGGGCCGTCGGCAGCGAAGACAAGATTCCGGCCAAAGCCGTTGTCGACATCGTCGGCAAGTACGAAACGCTTCCCTTCAAGTTCGGCGGCTCGAAGAAGGGGGTTAAGCCCGGCGACCTCACGAACTAAGAGCCGATCCGGATACCGCCGGGGACTGTCCCAATTTTGCGACGTCCTCGTAGCAAAATGGGACTGTCCCCCTCCCCGACGCGGGATTCGGATAGGCGCTAAGAATGCGGGGCCGAGTTGCCGGGCGACACCGCCCGGTAGCGTGCTTCGAGGGCCGCACGGGTAGGCAAATCAAAGATCCCTCGAAGCACGCCACGGGGAAGTGTCGCCCGGGGCGGATGCCTGCTGTAAGAGCTGGAGCGATGCGCCAACGAAATGACTCGGCTGCCGCTTAAGCGTTGCGAACAGGCTCGGCGGCCGGCCGCTGCACGCGGAGCGGCTTTTCCAGGTAGGGCTTCAGTTGGCCGAACCGCACCGGTCGCGGAAAGACGCGATCGAACACGGCTTGCTCCGCTTCGTCGAGTTCGCCCGGCGCTTGGCACAGGGCAAACAACAAGGGCTCAACGTCGCACTCGCACCGCAACTGCTCGGCCGCGTCGAGTTCGGCCGCTTCGGCCGGCGAACTGATCGCCAGCAGCACCATTTCCGGCCGAAAATCGCCGGCTGCCCGCACCCCGGCATTCGGGCTGCGGCAGAGTTGCACTTTGTGACCGTAGATTTCCAAGACGACTGCCAGCATCCCGGCCGACAGTTCGCAGTCATCGACAATCAACACACGCATTCGAGACTCCTCCAGCTAAGACTCTGCCCCGGCAAACACTGCCGTCCTAGCGGCTAGGCCCCGCCTTGCCGCCCGCTGAGGGCCGGCAAGGTCAAAATCCCTACTCCGTTTGGGGGCTGCCCGCTTAGTCTGTAGTCACGGGGGCGGAAACAAACCCGCCAGGCTGCGGGGACGCTCAACTTTTTTATTTCCGGGCCGCCGCCGCCAGGGTGTTGCACCGTGCTTCCTAAGGCGAGATACTAAAACCAGTTGCCCCTGCTTCCCACCAACGGCGGAGCCCTGCCGTTTCGACCGTTTTTTTCCGCGGATCGCTAGGCCTCGGTTTTTCCCACTTTTTTTCTCCCCTCCGCTGTCGCCCCCGTTTGCCGGCGGCCGCCCAAGGGGTAGAAACGATACGCCATGTCGCGTCGCGCAATCCTTGTGCTGGCTGCGGGTGGATCGGTCGCGTTTTGGCTCGCCTGGGCCGCCCCGCCCCGGCACCCGTTGGCGCACGCTCAAAACCCCGGCCCCAATCGCGCCGCCTCCGCAAAACCTGCCCCCGAACGACCGGCCGCTACCGGCCTGACCCCGGCGGCCGTGGCCCAGCCCGAGCCGACAAAAGACCCCGCGGGCAAGGAACCTGCTGGCAATAAATCGGCGGCCGTCGAAAAGCCGTCTCCGTTGACGCCGGCCGATGCCCTGGCGGCATTCCAAGTCGAGCCCGGTTTGCGCGTCGAATTGGTCGCCGCCGAGCCGCTGATCGAAAGCCCCGTCGCCGTGGCGTTCGACGCCCGTGGCCGAATGTTCGTGGCCGAGAATCGCGGCTATCCGACCGGGCCCGAAGACGCCGGCCGCATCGCGATGCTCGAAGACACCGACCACGACGGCCGCTACGATCGCCGCAGCGAATTCGCTACAGGGCTTTCCTATCCCAACGGCATGTTGCCCTGGCGCGACGGAATGATCGTCACCGCGGCCCCCGACATTCTCTATCTGGCCGACACCGACGGCGACGGCCGCAGCGACCAGCGCGAAGTTCTGTTCACCGGTTTTTCCACCGCGCAAAGCACGCAGTTGCGCGTCAGCCATCCGCAGTTCGGCCTCGACAATTGGATCTACGTCACCGGCGGCCTCAGCGGCGGCAAAGTCACTTCGCCCAAGAATCCCGATCATCCGGTGGTCGAATTCGGCCGGGCCGACTTCCGCTTTCTGCCCGACTGCAGCCAGTTCGAGGCGGTCAACGGCGGCGGACAATTCGGCATGTCGTTCGACGACGCCGGCCATCGCTTCATCCTCTACAACCGCGTGCAGGTACAGCACGTCGTGCTGCCCGAGCGCTATCTGAAGCGCAATCGGCATCTGCCGGCCACCAGCACAGTGCAAGATTGCCCGGCCGACATGGTCCCCGAGCCGCTTGCCCACCACGGCCACGCGGCCCGGCTCTACCCGATCAGCCACAACATCACCACGGCCGATTCGCACGCCGGCACGTTCACCGCCGCTTGCGGACTTTTGATCTATCGCTCGAGCGGTTTGCCCGAGCGCTACCGCGGCTGTGCCTTCACCTGCGATCCGACCGGCAACCTCGTGCATTGGGATCGACTCGAACCAGAGGGCGCCACGTTCATCGCCCAGCGCTCGGAGGAACCGCGCGAGTTTCTGGCCAGCAGCGACGATTGGTTCCGGCCGTGCAACCTGGCCCAAGGCCCCGACGGCGCGCTCTACGTCTGCGACATGTACCGCAAGACGATCGAGCATCCCGATTATTTGCCTCCCGAAATCCGCAAGCACACCGATTTCGAGAGTGGCAAGGGCATGGGGCGGGTCTGGCGCGTGCAAGCGTCCGACGTCGATACGCCGAAGCGGGCCGCCGAAATCGCCGAGTTTTTCGCCGAGGCCCCCGCCACCAAGGATCTGAGCCTGGGCCTCTGGCGGCAGCCGGGCTGGTGGCTCGACACGGTGCACCGCATTCTCGTCGAGCGGCGCGCCGGCTTGAAAGCCGGCGAAGCCTCTTTTTGCGACAAGATCGGCGACGACGCCCTCATGCTGCGAATTGCCGAACTCTTCGGCGTCCTCAAGAACAAGGCGCTGGTCGATTCGCTTTCCGATCCACTCCCCGCCGCGCGCGAGCAAGCCATTCAAATTGCCGAAACCCGTCTGTCCGACGATCCGGCGCTGCTGGCCGCGGTGGCCAAGCTGGCCGACGATCCCGATCCCCGCGTGCGTTTCCAATGCGCCCTGACCTTGGGCGAGAGCAACGATCCCTTGACGATCGATCCCTTGGTTCGTATCGCCGTGGCCGACAGTGGCAATCACTGGTCGCGCCTGGCCATCGAAAGCTCGATTCCGGGCCGCGAACTCGATTTCCTCCAGCGTTACGCCGGCGAACTGACCAAAGGAACCGTGACCGGCGGGGCCACCGATCTGCTCGGCGACCTGGCCCGCCTGGTCGGTGCCAGCCAGCCGGCGAGCGATTGGCCCGCGGCGCTGCAGACGCTCGTCGCGGCGGTCCGGCCGTTGCCGTTCGCGGCCCAATCGGCCACGCTGGTCGGTTTTGCCGAAGCGCTCCGGCTGCGCCGCGGCGGAGCCACGGGCTCGGCTTTGCAAGCCGTACTCAAAGAAGACACAGACGACAGCGATCAAAAGTTCTTCGCAAAGCTCTTCGCGCAAGCGCTCGACACCGTGCATGCCGCGGCCGACACCCCCGGCCAGGCCGAGACGCGGGCCGCGGCCATCGACCTGTTGGCCGACGCCGACCCCGCGATCGTCGGCGACACCCTCTTGTCGCTCGTCGATCGGCGCGAAACGCCCGACGTGCAACAGGCCGCCGTGCGGGCACTGCGAAATCTCGACGATCCGTCGTTCGCCGCCCACCTGCTCGACGCCGACCGCTTCCGCGGCTACTCGCCCCCCTTGCGCGAAGCGGTGCTGGCCGCGATGCTCGCCGAACCGCGCTTGCAGGCCCAGTTGCTCACCGCGCTCGAATCGGGCTCGATCCCGGTCGGCATGGTCGATTCGCTTCGCCGCCGGCAATTGACCGAGCATCGCGATCCCGCCATCCGCGACCGGGCCGCCAAGGTTTTTGCCGCATCGGCCGTCGGCAATCGGGCCGCGGTGTACGAAGATTACAAATCGGTGCTTGAGTTGACCGGCCACGCCGACAAGGGGCGGCAAGTCTTCTTGAAATCGTGTTCGACTTGCCACCGCCTCGACCGCGAAGGCACGCCCGTCGGCCCCGACCTGTTCGGCATCCGCACGCAGCCCAAAGAGGCGATCCTGCTGCACATCCTTATTCCCGAGTACGAAATCACTCCCGGCTTCGGTGCCTACATGATCGAAACGTCCGACGGCCGCATCGTGGCCGGCCTCCTGGTCGGCGAAACGGCCAACCAGGTCACGCTGCGCGCGGCGCTGGGCCGCGAAGAAACGATCCTCCGCAGCGACATCGAATCGCTGGCGCTCAGCAAGCTGTCGCTCATGCCGCAGGAACTGGAAAAGACCATGAGCCGGCAAGACCTGGCCGACCTGCTCTCCTACCTCAAAGGCGAGGCGCCCTAGCAGGCTTCACGCAACGCAAACGTTGGACAGCACGAATACTAACCCGACGCACAAGCGAGGGACGCAGAGGGAACGATCCGCAGATTGGCGCAGATTCACGCAGATTGCGGAAAGAAGTCCTTCCTCGAATCTGTGATATCTGCGGATTGCATCCTCTCCACGACCGACACACCGAGAACATCTTTCCACGGACACTTCACCGCACCCCGTGACGCCGAGAACGAAAGAACCCCGCCATGAAACGCCTTGTCTGCCGCCGGCCCCGCCGCACGACGCTCGCTGTTGCGTTCACATTATTCGCAGCGCTGGTTTGTCACTTGTCGCAGGCGGCCGATGAACCGGCGGCCCCGCCGTTCAAGGCCGGCTTCGCCGAACGGGACGTCACTCCCGAGATCGGCATGGAGCAGCCGGGGGGCTACGGAAAATCGTTCCATCGCACGTTTCACGACGCCTGCAAAGTCCGCGCGTCGGTGTTCGACGACGGAAAGACGCGCGTGGCCATCGTCGGCGTCGATGTCCTCACCCTCCGCCGGCCCACGATCGACGCGGCCCGCAAGGCGATTCAGGAAAAGTGCGGCATCGCTCCCGACCACGTGCTGATCAGCGCCTCGCACTCCCACTCGGCCGGCCCCACCTGCATGGTGCTGCCGGGCGAGTTTGACGACGCCCCGCCGCTGGTCCGCACGCTGGCCTACGAAAAAACGTCAAACGGCAATCCCGACTATCTGGCCAAGGTCGCGCGCGAAATCGCCGCTGCCGTCGTCGCCGCCGACGCGGCCCGGGTCGATGCCAAGTGCGGTGCCGGCGCCGGCAGCGAAGGGGCTGCGGTCTTCAACCGCCGCTTCCGCATGCGAAACGGTCGCACGGCCACGCATCCCGGCGTCGGCAATCCCGACCTCCTCGAGCCGGCCGGCCCGATCGATCCCACGGTCGGCGTCATCGGCGCCTGGAATGCCGACGGCAAGCTGCTCGGTGCCATCGTCACTTTCGCCTGCCACGCCACGACCGCTCCCGGCGGCACGTCGGCCGACTATGTCTATTACATCGAAAAGACGATTCGCGGGCTGTTCGGCGACGAGGCGGTCGTCGTCTTTTTGCCCGGCGCCGCGGGGGACGTGACGCAGGTCGACAACCGCACTCCCTACAACATCAAGCAATTCGGCGAAGTGGCCAGTCGCCTGGTGGGAGGACGAATCGGCGCCGAAGCGGTCAAGGTTCTCTGCTCGTTGTCGGTCGGGCCGGGCTCGCTCGCGCCGCTGGGGGCCGAGACCCAAACGCTCACCTTCCAGCGCCGCATCCCCCGCCCCGAGCGCGTGGCCAGGTGCCTGGAAATCGTTCAATCCGACGCCGCGGCCTCCAACCCGACCGACTGGGCCTTTGCCAAGGAAATCGTGCTGCTCGATTGGATGGCGAAGAAGGAACCGACCGTCGAGACCGAAGTGCAAGCCGTGCAGGTAGGGCCGGCGATCTTTCTGACCTGCCAGGCCGAGTACTTCTGCCAGTTCGGGCTCGACATCCGCGCCGGCAGCAAATTCCCGCTCACCTTCCCGGTGTCGTTGGCCAACGGCTGCATCGGCTACGTGCCGACCGAAGAAGCCCTCAGCCCGACCGGCGGCGGCTACGAAACCCGCTTGACGTTCTACAGCAATCTCGAACCCACGGCCGGCCGCAAGATCGCCGACACGCTGATCAACCTGTCGTCGCACTTCGCTCCCGGCCCGATTCCGACGCCGCCCCCCTTCTCCGCTCCGCCCGGCAAGACCTGGTCGTTCGGCGACGTGCCACCGGAGCTGGATTGAAAAAGGCTACAGGCCACAGGCTACAGACCACAGGTCGGAAAGAAGGAAAGAGGGCATGGGAGGCTTGCGGATGGCCACGCGGCGTCACCCGGCTTCCTACCTGTAGTCTGTGGACTTCCGCCTGTAGTCTCTTCTTGCATTCGCGGCGGCGAGGAAGATAATAAAGCCAACTTCCGCTTGCAGCCTGCCTTCCGATTGCCCGCGCCGGTTCCCACCCCACCCGCCTGAAGCAAGGAACGTGGCATGACCCGAGTTGTTGCGCTCGGCCCCTCCTTCGTCGGATCGTGCGTTGCCGGGCTGTTGCTCGCCACCGCCTCTCTGGCTGCTGCGGATGAGCCCGCCCCGGCGGCCGTATCCGCGCCCACGCCGCCAAACACGGCGCTCAGTTACGAGAAGGACGTCCGGCCTATCTTCAAAGCGTTTTGCTTCGATTGCCACGGCGCTGGAGGCGAAAAGAAGGGTGATCTCGATCTGCGGCTCAGGCGGCTGGCCGTCGCGGGGGGCGAATCGGGACCGGCCATCACGCCCGGCGATGCGAACAAAAGCCTGCTGCTCGAAAAACTACGGGCCGGCGAAATGCCGCCGGGCGAAAAGAAACTCCCCGCCGACCAGGTCGCCCGCATCGAGGCCTGGATCGCCGCCGGCGCACCGACGCTGCGCGACGAACCGGCCGACGTCGGCCCCGAAGACATCACCCCCGAAGAGCGCGGCTACTGGGCGTTTCAGCCCCCCGTCATGCCACCGCTTCCCTCGTTCGGAGCGGCCGACCGGGTCCGCACGTCGATCGATGCGGTCATTTTTGGCCGGCTGCGGGAAAAAGGCTTGAGCTTTTCTCCCGACGCCGATCGGACGACCCTGATCCGTCGCGCTGCGTTCGACCTGTTGGGCCTCCCTCCCACGCCCGACGAAGTCGCCCGCTTCGTTGCCGATCCGGCCCCGGATGCCTACGAGCAGCTCGTCGACCGCCTGCTGGCTTCGCCGCAATACGGCGAGCGCTGGGGGCGGCACTGGCTCGACGTGGCCGGCTACGCCGACTCGCGCGGCTCGACCACCGACGCCCCGCGCCCCTTCGCTTTCAAATACCGCGATTGGGTCATTCGGGCCCTCAACGCCGACATGCCGCTGAGCCAATTCCTCATCGAGCAATTGGCCGGCGACGAGCTCGTGCCGCAGCCGCACAAGAATCTCACTCCCGAGCAAATCGACAAGCTCACGGCCACAGGATTCTTGCGGATGTCGGTCGACGCCACCGGCCTGGTTCCCGACCTCGAACAAGCGGCCAACCAGGTCGTCTCCGACACGATCAAGATCGTCTCCTCGTCCCTCTTGGGTCTCACGGTCGGCTGCGCCCAGTGTCACGATCATCGCTACGATCCGATCTCGCAGCGCGATTACTACGCCTTGCGGGCCGTTTTCGAGCCGGCCTTGAATCCGGCTCACTGGCGGTTCGACGCCCAGCGTTCGGTGACGCTCAACAGCGAAGAGGAATTGGCCCGCTCGGCGGCCATCGAAGCCGAAGCGGTCAAAATCATCGCCGAGCGCAAAACCCGTGAGACCGAGTTGCTCGAAGTCGAACTAGAAAAGGAATTGGCCAAGCTCGACGACGAGCTGACCGGCGCCCTGCGGCTGGCCTGGCACACCCCCAAGGACAAACGCACGGCCGAGCAAGCCAAAATCCTGATGGAGTCCCCCCGCGTCGGCGGCTTGAGCCCCGGCAGCTTGTATCTCTACAGTCCGCCGGCCGCCGCCGAGCTCAAAACGTTCATGGACCGCGCCGCCGCCGTGCGGGCAACGAAGCCGGCGGAAAACCTGATTTCGGTCCTCAGCGAGGTGCCGGGTGAAACTCCGGTCACGCATCTCTACTACCGCGGCGACCTCAAGCAACCGCGCGACGAAGTCCTGCCGGCCGATCTGACGATCGCTTCGCCGCCGGGAACTCGCTTTACGATTCCGCCGCACGATCCGGCCTTGGCGACCACCGGCCGCCGCCTGGCCTGGGCCCGCCACCTGGTCGATGGCAGTCATCCTTTGGTCGGGCGCGTGCTGGTCAATCGCATCTGGTTGCATCATTTCGGCCGGCCGCTGGTCGACACGCCGGGCGATTTCGGCGTGCTCGGCTCCCGGCCAAATCTGCCCGAGCTGCTGGATCTGTTGGCGGTCGAACTGGTGCGCTGCGAGTGGAGTTTAAAGCGGCTGCACCGCTTGATCATGACTTCCACGGTTTATCGCCAGTCGTCTCACGCCGACGCGGCCAAGGAAGCGATCGACGCCAGCAATGGGCTCTATTGGCGGATGCCGCTGGTGCGTCTCGACGCCGAAGCGCTCCGCGACCGGATGCTGGCCACCGCCGGCATTTTGGACTCCCAGCAGTTCGGTCCGGCGGTGCCGGTCGAGGCCGACGCCACCGGTCAGGTGGTGGTGAAAAGCGACTTGCCGCGGCGGAGCATCTATTTGCAGGTGCAGCGGACCAAGCCGGTGTCGTTTCTCACCGTGTTCGACGCCCCGGTGATGGAGACCAACTGCGACCGCCGGCTGTCGAGCACCGTGGCCACGCAATCGCTGATGATGATGAACAGCCAGGTGGTGCTGAGCCGTGCCGCCGCGTTCGCCGAGCGGCTGGCCCGCGAGACGCCCCCCGATTTTCCCGCCCCCGACAACTGGCGCTACCAGAGCGGTGCCGCGCAGTGGCAATTCGGGGCCGGCCACGTCGATTGTGCCAGCGACCGCGTCGCCGATTTTCGCCCGCTGGCCAGTTGGACCGGCTCGGCCTGGAACGGCATGCCAGGAAACGGCACTGCGCAAACGTCCGATCCGGCCCTGGCCTTTGTCTCGCTCAGCCGCGCTAGCGCCCAGCCTTGCGACAGTCTTCACGCCGCTATCCGCCGCTGGATCGCCCCAGCCGATGGCGTGTTATCGATCGACGGCAGCATCAGCCACCCCTCGGCCGAGGGCGACGGCGTCGTGGCCGCGATCGTTTCCAGCCGTACCGGCACGGCTGGCCGCTGGGCCGCGAAGAAATCCAAAATCACCATCGCCGCCGGCCCGCTCGAAGTGAAACAAGGGGACACGATCGACTTCGTCCTCGACGCGCTCGAATCGACCGACGGCGACGCTACCGAAACGCTGCTCGATCTGCGGCTCGCCCGCGCGGACGGCAGCCCGATCGGCCACTGGAATTCGGCCGGCGATTTTTCCGGCCCCAGTCAGCCCTCGCTGGCCTCGCAAGTGGCCTACGCCTGGCAACTGGCGTTCGCCCGGCCGATCACGGCCGACGAACTTTCGGTCGTCGGTCCGTTCCTCAGCCAGCGAGTCGACGATCTCGGCCATGCCCTCGAC
>Ga0335075_10016582_pt1 | contig 10988 bp, 8 predicted proteins | sample Lox_Sample_24_FD_206723 | JGI IMG/M metagenome (GOLD analysis project Ga0335075, IMG submission 206723) | Soil microbial communities from Loxahatchee National Wildlife Refuge, Florida, United States - Lox_Sample_2.4 | ecosystem: Environmental > Terrestrial > Soil > Wetlands | place: USA: Florida... | reverse complement strand
GGAATCATTATCGCTGGCCTGATCGCCGGATGGCTGACCGGCAAACTGATGCGTGGCCGCGGCTACGGCATCATCGCCGATATCCTCCTGGGATTGGTAGGCGCGGTGATCGGCCAGGCGATTTTCTCTCGTCTCGGCGTGTTGGTCTATGGAAGGATTGGCTTTATTGCGATGGCAGTAGTGGGCGCCGTTATCTTGGTCGCGATCATTCACCTGATCCGCGGCCCCGACTATCGCACGACGTGATTTGCTTTCAATGATTGCGCCATCCAAGCGATTCGGAACTTCAATCCACCTTGGCGTATGACATTAACACCTCGTTATCCAGTTCCTGAGCCACAATCCCAAGCCGAAACTACATGGTGTTGAAGCCGTCGCGGCTGAACAGCACGCGTTCCTTGCCGAGACGTTCACGCAAAGCTGCGAGCAACACTGCCTCTACTCCTGGCTTGAACCATTCGCCATAGCCCAATTGCACGTAAAGCTCGCCTATTCCCAATGCGCGTGAGCGGCGACCGTTCGCGCCGTCGCCATCAAAATAGGTATCCACAATCACACGATTAGCCACCTCATCTGCTATCGAGGCGAAATGTTCGGGATCGTTCGGCATCATCGGCGCGATTGCCATCTGCGTGACGATGCCTGCTGATCGTAAGCGCCGCATTGCCGCGATCCGGCGCATCACCGACGGCGAAGTGGGTGTGATCGCGTGGCGTACGCGATCGTTGTCAGTCTCGATAGTAATCGAGACTATCGCCTGCGAGCCGAGCGAGAGAATCAAATCGATATCGCGCTCGACCAGCGGACTCCGAGTCTGGATCAACAGGCGCCGCGGCGGATAGCGTGCAAGTACTTCCAGAGTTCGGCGGGTAAGGCCAAGCCGGCGTTCCCAGCCCTGATAGGGATCAGTTGCGCTAGACATAAAGATAGCCGTCTCAGGCAGCCGGCCGCTTTCAGCAAGTCCCTTCAACTCAACTTCGAGGCGCTCCGGCAAGTTGAGCTTCGCAATCACCCACTCGCCCCATCCGCCCGGATGTGCGCGTGCAACGGGCAAGGCGCGAACGTAGCAGAAAGGACAGCCGCGGGCGCTGCCGAAAGCGCATCCGATATAAGGGTTCAGACTATAGGCGAAACGCTCGAGAAAACCGCCGGTTGGCGTCAGCGCGCGGCCAATCTCGCGCGTGAGGTAACGACGCATCGCTAAATCTGAGAGGCTACGGACCTGACACCAGCCGCAGATGCAGGGCGGGCGGGAATTTCTTCCGCACCCGCCCCTATCTTCAAAGAAATCAGAGACTAAGAAGCCATACTCGCCGACTCGTCAGGCGAGTACCGCCTACGCTGCCGCCAGCGGTCCGCGCAATAACTGCCCCGGTAATGCCCCCGTATGCTCATTATTGCGCATCAGTACTTCGCCGTTGACGATCGTCGCGAGAATCCCCTCTGACTTCTGCTTGAGCCGCCGCGCGCCAGCCGGCAGATCATAATCGACCGTCGGCATCAGCGGCGCGATTTTGTTGGCGTCGAAGACCACGACGTCCGCCGCCGCTCCTTCGCGTAGCAGTCCTCGGCCCTTCAGACCCCAGAACTGCGCCAGCTCGAAGGTGATTTTGCGCACTGCCTGTTCAAGTGTAAGCGCCTGCCGTTCACGCACCCAGTAGCCCAGCAGATGGGTCTGTATCGAGGAGTCCATAATCTGCGAGACGTGCGCGCCCGAATCCGAAAAGGTCACGACTGAACGCGGATGCCGCATCATCGCCAGTACGATATCCTGATCCTCGTTCACGATCGGCTGGATAAAGAATTGGCGCATATGCTTTTCCAGCGCCAGATCGATAATTACATCGATCGGATCCTGCCCGCGCTCCTGCGCCAGTTGAGCGATCGATTTGTACGGCGGCAGCGGCTTGTCGAGCACGAAAAAATAATTGTAGTCAGCCGCGCGCGGCTCTGCCCCTACCGCGTGATGCGGCTTGCGTTGATGCTCGCGGGCATTGGCCACCAGCTTCGCCCGAGTCTCCGGATTGCGGAACGCAGCCTCCTGTTCGGCCAGCGGCAGCTTGCGGATTTCCGGCCAGCCTGGGGCATTGTCGAAAGGCATACGCGTTTCAAAAGAGAGCAGAGTGCTAATCCACCGGCTATGGCCCTGGATCAACATCTTGCCGCCCGCTTCGACGGTTGCGTCAGCCAACTCGAAGAATGGCCGCCACAGATGCGGCGCGCGCCGTGAATAGACCGCGCCAAATGTCGTCGGCACTTTAGTTTCGAGCGCCAGCGCCTTCAGACGCGCGATAAAGTCGTGCAGCACGTCGGGACTCTTATCGACGTCTTCCTGTGCGATCTCGAAAACGCCCGCGCCAAGCTCACCCATCACACTGACCAGTGAACGTACTTCGTCCCAGTTGGCGAGCCGGCTCGCAACTGGCCGCCCGTCGGGCGTCTGATGATTTCTCGTGCGCGACGTGCTGAACCCGGCCGCTCCGGCGCGAATCGCCTTGGCTAGCTCATGCTTCATGGCGGCAAGATCTTCGGTGCCCGCCGCTTCGTCGAACGCCCGCTCGCCCATCGCATAGGTGCGCAGCGCCGAATGGCCCACGTAGGCTGCGTAGTTGATTCCCTTTGGCGTCTTGCTCACGGCGTCGAGGTATTGCGGGAAATCGCTCCAGGACCATTTGATTCCCGCCTCCATCGCTTCGGGCGAGATATCCTCGGCGCGTTCGAGGTTGCGCATCACCAGCAGCTTGTCTTTCTCGGTGCATGGTGCCAGCGAGAAGCCGCAATTTCCCATCACGACGCTGGTGACGCCATGCCATACCGAGCAGGTGCCCAGCGCGTCCCAGAAAACCTGCGCATCCATATGGGTATGGCCGTCAATAAAGCCAGGCGAGACGATATGGCCCTCGGCGTCGATGATCTCGCGCGCCGAATCATTGATCCGCCCAATTTTGGCCACACGCCCATCGGCAATCGCCAAGTCGGCCTGGTAGCGCGGCAACCCGGACCCGTCAACCAGAGTTCCATCACGAATAATCAGGTCGTATTGCATAATTCCTCCTCAGTCCGGGGGGCCTTGACGGAGGGCGATTCGAGGCCCGCCGCCGGCGCCTCCCTGCTGTTTTTCTAATGTCTCAACTGCCCGAACCTTATCAGGCTTGGGACTCAAACGCACGCGCAATGCGGGTGCGCGGCGGTGCCGTTTTTCGGGCAGAGGAATCAGCCGGACTCAGGAATAAAACACGAATGCGCGGGCCTCGATACTTTCGCGCGGCGGCGCATCAGGCGGTGTCAGCGGATCGTCGAACGCGCTATGGGCGGTGCAGCGCCCGGCGACTCCTTCCGCCGTATCGAAGCACTTCAACACAAGGGCCTCTTCGCGCCGCATCCGCGGAAAGTAGTACCATCGATGGCGGCCGCTGTAGCGCAGCATATAGACCTCATGCTTGACGCCTTCTTCAGCCGGCAAAAGATCTTCCGCCGCCACGCTTGACGCATCGCATACCGCAAGGGGGGTGGCCTCAACCGGCCCTCGAATCGCCCGCCACACATTGATTATCGCGTAGCGTTTATTGATCAGTGCGTCCGCTTCCTCCGGCAGATAGAGCCGGACCCGCTCCGGACTTGATTTCGCGGTATAGTCATCATGGATCATCCGAACGGGCATCCGCACCGCTTTATCATGGCGCGCTCGCGCGTTGCAGCGTACATCATGCTCGAATACCTGCGCCCGCCGCGCCCCGGTCAAATCTGTCAATAGCTTCGCGACTTCAGGGTAATAGACCGCGTGCACTTCCTGGGCGTCATAGAAGTCGCGCACGGCGGACGGCCGTTCCGCTAGCAGAAACCCTTCGCGATCAAGTGACAGGCCCGTCATCGGGCGAGCGTCGCGAATCAGCATCGTTCGCCGATCCAGGCCAGAGGCGCCGCTATAGTTCAGTATTGCTTCGACGCCACGCCGAGCGGCAGGATAATCCTCGCGCGAATTTTCACCCGCGGTGTTCATGATGAGCTACGCCTAATTGATCGGATGCTCGCTCGCGAACGGCACAAACACTCGGATAAACTCATCGGGATACTGATTGAAAAACGCGTGGCCCGCGTCCGGAATCACATGGAATTGCGCGCCCGGAATTCGCTCCGCAATAATCTCTGAGTTGCGGGCAGGAATCAGCACGTCCTCTTCACCCGTCACGACCAGGGCCGGCGTCTTGATTTGCGGCAGCCGGTCATAGGTCTTGAGCCCGTAGGTCGCCTCCAAATGGCGCATATACGACGACGGCGGCGTAGGATACGCGAGCAACCGCGGTATCTCAGCTTCCAACTCCGCGCGATGGTGCTCGATAAACTGCTTTGGATACTGCAGCGGCCACGCCCGCCGAATCAGTTCCTCCGGTGACGCTCCGTCCCTTGGCGCCGTGAGAATCTTGAGCGATTCTGGCGGCGGCGGCACCGCATGCTTGCCTCCGCAAGTGGTACATCCGAGCGTTAGTGTCTGTAGCCGTGACGGATAGTTCAGCGCCAGCTCCTGCGCAATCATCCCTCCCATCGAGACCCCGAATATGTGCGCACGTTCGATTTTGAGCGCGTCTAATAAAGCGGCGGCGTCGCCCGCAAACATCTCAAGGCTGTATTTGATCGCGGGCTTGTCACTACGCCCGGTCCCGCGATTATCGTAGATGATAGTGCGAAAATTATGGCGGGCTAGTTCCGCTACCAGGATAGGACTCCACGCCGCCAGGCTTCCCCCCAGTCCCATGATCATCAGCAGGGGTTCGCCACTGCCATGCACTTCATAATAGAGCTTGACATCACCAGCTTGAAGTTCGGCCATCGGTTTTTCCTTGCGGCTGCTTGCCGCAGTTACAGGCCGGTCTCGCGGATGAACGGCCATAACGCTTCAAGCAATCCGCGCGGATTGTCACCCTGAATCGTATGACCAGCGTCCGGGACTTTCAGCCAGCGCCCGTTAGGCACTGCGGAAGCGAACTGCTCCGCGGCAGCATCCGTTAGAACGTCGCTGCGGTCACCACGCAGCACCAGCACCGGACAGGTAATCTTCGGCGCACTGCTATTGATATGTTCGACGCGCGCCCTGCGCTCTTTCTCGAAGTCGCCGGACATCCGATTGGGATCGTGCTTCCAGGTCCAGCGTCCATTCGGCAGTTGCCGCAGGTTATGCAGAAGGCTTCGCCGCAGCAATTCACGATTGCGCTTGGGATTGAAGCTCATCGCCTTTTCAATAAACGCATCGACGGAATCGAGCTCGCGGTCCTGTGTGATGAACTGGCGGATGCGCGACGATCCTTTGAACTCGAGTTCAGGTGCGATATCCACCAGCACCAGTCCGGCCATCGACGCCGCATGATCGATCGCATAACCCATCGCCGCGAAGCCACCCATCGAATGGCCCACGACCAGCGGACGATGGAGCTTCAGTTTGGTGACGAAGCCCGCCACATCCTCCACCTGTGACTCGAAACTATAATTCGCGGTAGGTTCCCATTCACTGTCGCCGTGTCCGCGCTGATCGAGCGCGACGCAATGATAATTGTCGCGCAGCATCAGGCAGACTAAATCCCACGTATGGGCGTTCAATCCGCCGCCATGCAGAAACAAAATCGGCGGCTGGCTGGCATTACCCCAATCGAGGTAATGGAACCGCATTCGGCCAACTACCGTATGATGGGATTCGGGCAACACGGGTTCTGCCATTTCGAGGCCGGCAAAACTAGCGGCAAGCCTGAGATGTTCGATCTGTTCGGTAGGACTTAACACTACGCTATTCTCCTGGTCTGTCTCGCTGCATCGGATAACAGCCGGATTTTAGCTATATCAAAGCGCTTGAAATTGGGCCAACTCGAAACTCCCAAAAGATTCCAGCGAGCGGATTCTGCCTCTACTACCCAAATGCCTATTAGATCGGCAGACTGCCGTAGCCAGATAGTTGCGCCTCGAGAGTGGCTAGCTGACGCTCATCTGCTCGCCGCCCGCTCAAGGCAATACTGGTTTACATTGGCGCTGCCGGTACCTTCCCAGACCTAGCCGAAAAAAGAAGGGCGGACACTAAACGCGCCCGCCCCACAAAATTGCCGAGTAGCTAATCACCAGCGGCGATTTCCGCCGCCCCCTCCGCCACTACCGCCGCCGTTACGTCCGCCGCCTCGGCGATCGCGCCCGCCACCACCACCGCCGCCGCCACGAGGACCGCCACCGCCTTCGCGCGGACGCGCTTCATTGACACGGATATTCCGCCCTTTCAGCTCAGTGTCGTTGAATTCTTCGATCGCTCTGGCAGCATCATTGGAATCCGCCATCTCGACGAAACCGAACCCGCGCGACTGGCCCGAGAACTTGTCGACTACCACTACGGCGCTGTCGACCTTGCCGGCCTGGGAGAACAAACCTTCCAGGTCCTCATTGGTAACCGAGTAGGCCAAATTGCCTACGTACAATTTTGTGGGCATCAAAGCCCCTCCTTCGATTTTCCGGGAAGCGCGCGAGACAGAAAAACCCGGGCGGGTTAAAGCTGAGACTGCGTCCGGACAGCATCACTTCCAAATTTAGGCCTAACCCTATCAAATGTCCACAGCGCAGTTGATTGACATACTGGACCCGGCAAGGCCTACTAAATTCGTGACGGGGGAATCGATCAGCGAGAAATTACCGCCGTGGATTCTTTGGCAACGGCTGCATCCGCTTGCCGTCTTTCGCGCGTTTACGAATGAGCAGCGCGACTCATTTCTCGCCGCATATGAACGTGAAGCGGGTTTGCGCGTCCGCTCTTTCCGCGACGGCGAAATGATCTGCCGCAAGGGCGAATATGAGCTTGATCTATGCTTTATCCTAAGCGGTGGCGTCAATCTCGTTGACGAACTCGAAGGCCTCGGCCGCACCGTGTTGCTGGAGCTGGAACAGGGTAATTTCTACGGCGAGCTGGGTGCAATTGGCGGCTTGCCGCGATCGGTTGATATTGTCGCGCGCGGCTCCGCTGAAATCTTTTATGTGCCGCGCTATGCGCTCAAATATGTCGAGATCAACCCTGAGGCCCGTGCTCTAATTGCCGACCGTTATCGCGATCTTGCAGTCAAAGCGACCGCAATCAACATCGAACTGTTCCGCGGTGTGCCAGCCGCATTCGTCAATCAACTCGCGCCCAAATGCGAAGTGATCCGTTACGAGCTGCGCGGCATCCCGCTAGTCACCCAGGGCGAGCCTGGCGACGCGTTCTACATTGTTCGCGACGGCTTCGTCCAGATCGTTCGCAAAAACGACGACGGCTCTCATCGCGTGCTGGCCTATCTACGGGCTGGTGAATACTTCGGCGAGATGGCGTTATTCGAGACCGGTGTGCGCTGGGCCACGGTGCTGACCGCGGGCAAATGCGAACTGATCAAAATCAAGCGCGACGACTTTTTTGAACTATGCCGCGAATACCCGCAAATCCTCGAACAGGTGCGGAAGATCATCCGTCAACGCCATGAACAAGCAAGGCTTATCACGCCCGAGCTCTCCGCTGAGCTTGAGCGCAGCGGCCAGCTTGGCGTAATCCAGGCTGACGCCCTGCTGGTGATGGATCTCGACCTGTGTATCAACTGCGACCAATGTGTGCAGGCGTGCGAATCGCTGCATGGCAAAAGCCGGCTTATCCGCAATGGTATCCAGATCGGCAAATACCTGATACCCAGCGCCTGCCGCCATTGCGACGATCCGAAATGCATGAACAGCTGCCCAACCGGCTCGATCCAGCGGCGTCCGGAGGGTGAAATATATTTCGATTATGATATGTGCATCGGGTGTGGCAATTGCGCCATTGCCTGCCCCTACGACAACATCGCCATGATCGATACCCCGACTTTCGATCAGGCCCAGGCGCGAAAGGCGCAGGTGATAAGCGATCGAAATTTCTTCCGGCCTTATCCCGTAGCCGCACACGACACGGATGCGTCATGGTGGAGGCGGCTGTTCGGCGGCCGTTCGGCCAGCCGAAAACCAGTGAGTATGCCCGCCGGACGCGAGGAGCATACGCCTGCCGCCTTTCCAATCAAGTGCGATCTCTGCGACGGCCTGCCGTTTATGGGATGCGTACATAATTGCCCGACTGGCGCAGCTATGCGTATCGATCCGGCAAAGCTGTTTGATCAGACCGGCGCGATCAGCGAAGGTTCACGTGTACGCAAGGCCCGTAGCGGCAGCGACTAGACAAACCGCAGGTATCACAGCGGCCGGACTAGAAGAACGCAAGGGGTGACGGAACAACTCGGCAGGGCCGTTGACCGGCGGCATGCCACCGCGCCCGGACCAGCGGCGGCGTCAGTGGCGCTGGCAGGCCTGCTCGTATTCGTTGCGCACGAGCTAACGCCCAAGCTGTCTGCCCGCCTGGGCTCTTACCGCACCGGCATCGCGACGCTGGCTGTGATGCTGATTGCGGTCCTTTACTACGTCCGCAAGCGCAATCTATGGATTTCTGCGCGATGGCTTCGCTTCGCCGCAACGATGCCACAAGCGATCGGACGCCGCCTGATAATCTTCGATCGCCTGGAGAGCTGGCGCATCGTGCACGTTACAGCCGGAGCGCTGATGCTACTGCCATTCTGGTGGCATACCGAGGCGGGTCCGGCGACGCCGCTCGAAACTGCGCTGAAGGCCAGCCTCATCCTGCTGGTTGCGACGGGCGCAATCGGACTCACGATTCAAAATCTGATACCGCACGAAATGCATTTGCGCGGCGCCCAGGAAGTGCGCCAGCAAGACGTCAATCAGCGCATGCGCCAGCTTTATGTCGAGGCCGAAGAAACCGTGCTGGGCCATTCGGAAACGCTGGTTCGCGCCTATCTCGCCAATATCCGTCCGCTGCTGACACGCGCTCATCCGGGCTACCGATTCTTCTGGGCCACCTTCACGCGCACTGACCCTGCTCCCGCCCTATCGCTCGCTGCGCGGCGAGCGGGCGCAGCGCTAGGGGTTGAACAGCCCGCCTATGAGGCGCTGCTCGAAATCGCTGAGCGCAAGATTCGCCTGGAACACAACCGTTTCAATCTGCGCTTCAGCAGAAGCTGGCTGCGTTTCCACATCGGCCTTTTCATGATCGTTTCGGCGATGACCGTCTTCCACGTCACAGGCGTGCTCTACTTCGCGGGCATATGATGCGGCGGCTGGGATGGATAATCGGCGTCACTGCGATCTTGTTCACGGCGGTGATGCTGGCGCCCCACACCAGCTATCAGCCGGGACAGCTAATGGCCGCGCACGCGCAGCTCGAGGGGCAATGCCGCTCCTGTCATCGGGCGTGGCATGGGCCGGTCAGCCAGCGGTGCGTCGCTTGCCATGGTGATATCACCGACGTCAATAAACATGGCGCGATGGACATGAGCGATGAGCTGACGGCAATCCTACCTGGGCGGCACCTGCTGCTGGACGAGAATAACTATCTTGTGTGCCTGAGCTGTCACAGCGAGCATCAGGGCCGGGTGGTTGATGTCTCAGCGACGGCGGCCTTTGCCTGCACCTGGTGCCATCATCATTCGTCGATCAAGGCGGTTGACGAGCACGTTGCGCCGATCGTCCAGCGGCCCGAGCAGCCCGCCAACAATTTCATCCAGCCTTTCAATCACAAGCAACACCAGGCGCTGATCGAAAGCCATCACCCGGCACGTCCGGGCGGATTTGCGTGCACTTCATGTCATATCGTCAAGGCTGTGACGCCGCGTATCCCGCCGCAAAAGGACGCGATGAGCTTTCGCTGGAGCTCGTGCGCCGGCAGCGGATGCCATATCACCCCGCAGGATAAGTACCTACAACTGCCAGCCTCAGTTGGCGCTAAGCCCGCGACACTGCCCTACTCCGCTCGCGTTTTTCATATCAATGCGGTCTTCGTCCATTCACGCGGCCATCTCGCGTCACCGTGCGTCACCTGCCATGCGAGCATTCCGGCCAGTACGGCGCCCGATGACGACGCTTCTTTGAACGTCGTGCAATGCTTCGCTTGCCACGCGCATCAGGCTCAGCCAGCGGTGGCGAATCGGACGACCGAAGCGCTCTTTGTCTCACCGATTAACGGCACGATTCAACTCGCCGGCCGCATGCCAGCTTCATCTGACGCGAATCACGCTCTGGCGGGCTGGCTCGCCGGCGGTGTTGCTCTCGCCGCAGACAGCCCTTCGGCGCCAAGGGACAAGCGAGTCGTGGCATGCGGGCAATGCCATCCGTTTCATTATCATGGCGTCGTGCTCGCGAACGACTTCCGCCCGGCGCCAAAGTTTCCACCTAATCAGCGCCGGAGGATATATCTGACGCTCTACTTGCCCGCGATGGTTTCTGGCGGCGGCCTTCATTTCGCACCTGTGCGGGTCTCGCCATGGTGGCTCGGCACGCTCGGCGTTCTGGTTGCAAGCCTGGGCTTCCTCGTGCTCCCGATGCTGGTCCCATCCAAAGCCGCGGCTGGCGAGATTATGATCGAAGTCGCGCCGCAGCCGGCCCATGAAGTCCCGCTGATCGACGACACTTTCCAGACCAGCGTGCGCCATCTCTATCTGATTGGCGAGGCGGCAGGGACCGCCTCGATCAATCTCGCGATGCGCTCAGGAAGGCAGGTGATTGAAGCGATCGCGGCGGAACTGAAGCAGCTTCGGCTGCCGATCCAGCCCGACGTTTACGATGTCGCGATTGTCGGCTGCGGCCCGGCCGGTCTGGGCGCGACTGCGACTGCACAGGTGATGGGACTGAAATACGTCACTCTGGAAAAAATGACGCCGGCCAGTACCCTGCGCGCCTATCCTCGCGCGAAGTTCGTGCAGGCCACGCCGATCGATATCGAGGAATACGGCACCTTTTTTCTCGAAGGCGACAATTCACGCGAGGAGTTGATTCGCGAATGGGAGCGGATCATCGCGCAGCTCAAGCTGACGATTAACGACCGCCAGGAGATCGTTGACATCGTACGCGAGCCGGATCTGTTCCGAGTGGTCACTGCCCGCCACGACGTTTTTAAGGCA
>Ga0335075_10016581_pt1 | contig 10989 bp, 10 predicted proteins | sample Lox_Sample_24_FD_206723 | JGI IMG/M metagenome (GOLD analysis project Ga0335075, IMG submission 206723) | Soil microbial communities from Loxahatchee National Wildlife Refuge, Florida, United States - Lox_Sample_2.4 | ecosystem: Environmental > Terrestrial > Soil > Wetlands | place: USA... | reverse complement strand
TATTGGCCAAATCAGCGCCGCAGAAAAAACAGCAGCACGTTTACACTTTGTTAACCTTCACCCGATTGTATGTCGCAAGTCGAAATTGGGACCGAACGCCGTTGGAGAATCTCGGATTGCGACTGGTGCAAGTGGGACTCAGAGCACTCATCTGGGGCAGAACGATCGCTGCTAACAAAGTGGTTGTCATGCCGATGTCGTGGGTGGCTAGGTTGGGCAACTCATATGTGGGGAGCGATCACATGGGCAGAGACATTCGCGCGGATATTGACGCGGGCGGCCGCGATACCGATTCGCTGCCGACATCGCGTTCTCACACAAATTCGATAGTGACGCCGATGAAGGCCACAAACTCCCGAAGTCAGGGGGGCGGTGCGATGCTCGACCTCCAGCACGGAGTCCGCCCGATGAACGTATATCCGATCATAGAGGCAGAGATGCGGTCGATCAGGTTGACCGCCTGCATATCCGGCATCTCCTTCCCGATCGGCACCGCCTTCGCGGTGTATGCGATGAACGTCTATATGAACTCCACGGTCTATGACGGTCTCCCCACGCAAGCCAGGATGCTGGTGGACGTGGTTGCTCAACTCTGTCTCGTGTTTGCTTGTGCGGCCTTTGCGGTTGGTGGGTTTGCCACTCTGGCCGGCCGTAAGACATGGGACAAGATCAAGCAGTCCACGGCGTAGCAGCCAACCGCATCGTGGCCGGGTGCGCGAAGACAATTCACCATACACCGGGACGACTGTTCCGGTCCTGTGTTTCGAGATGTTGAAGCCGTCGACCAGCACGTCACGAACCACACGGACCGGTTCGTATTCAGCCATGCAACTGAACCCGCTGCCAGGCCGTCGATTTCCCTTGTTGAATTGCTGTGCAATCGCTGCGGCCTGCCACAAACCGGGACGGCAACAGTCCCGCGGCACGCCGGTCCTTCAAACCTGCCCGTAATGATTTGCCAGGATCAGCGCGATCCGGACCCCCGGCGAATATATGCGGCGGTACGGCGGGCCTCTACTCCACTACAATCCGCGGCCCACTTCGGTGCCCCGCCTCACGCCCCGCCAACTTCCCCCACACCGCCGCCGCCACCGCCGCAAACGCGCGCCCAGCCTCGCTCTCCGGTGCCGCCGCGACGATCGGCGTGCCTGCATCCGACGCGGTGCGGATATCCAGCAGCAGCGGCACCTCGCCCAGGAACGCCGTGCCCAGCCGTTGCGCCTCCAGCCGTGCGCCGCCATGGCCGAACAATTCCGCCCGATGCCCGCAATTGGGACAGCAGTAGTAGCTCATATTCTCCACCAGCCCGAGCACCGGCACATTCACCCGCTCGAACATCCGCACCCCGCGCCGCGCATCGATCAGCGCAATGTCCTGCGGCGTGGAGACGATCACCGCCCCGGTCAGCGCCACCCGCTGCGCCATGGTCAACTGCGCGTCGCCGGTGCCCGGCGGCATATCCACCACCAGCACGTCCAGCGTCCCCCATTCCACCTGGCCCATCATCTGCTCCAGCGCGCCCATCACCATGGGGCCGCGCCAGATCATCGGCGTCTCCTCCTCCACCAGGAAACCGATCGACATGCAGGACACGCCCCAGGCCTGCAGCGGGATCATCTTTTCCCCCCGCACGTCCGGCTTGCGGCTCAACCCCAGCATGCGGGGCAGGCTCGGCCCATAGATATCGGCGTCCAGCAACCCCACCCGATGCCCCTGCTGCGCCAGCGCCACTGCCAGGTTCACCGCCACGGTCGACTTCCCCACGCCGCCTTTGCCGGACGCCACCGCGACGATCGCCTTCACATCCGGCAGCAGCAGAGTCGGCCGCTGCCCGGCAGTCTGGCCGTGACCCCCATGGGCGCCATGCCCGCCCGGCGCTGCGCCGCCGGCCGGCCCTGGCCGTGTCCCCGCCGGCCCGCTGGCGCCCGCCTGCCGCGCGCCGGTCAGCACCGCCGTCGCGTTCGTCACGCCCGGCTGCTTCGCCAGCAGCGCCTGCGCCGCCTGCCGCACCGGTTCCATCGCCGCCGCATGCGCCCGGTCGGTCAGCAGCGACACCTGCACCAGCCCGCCGCGGACCTCGACGCCCTCCACCAGGCCGGCGCTGACGATGTCGCGTCCCGATGCCGGATCCTTGATCGCGCGCAATGCCTCGCGCAGAGCATCCGATGTCGCGGCCATGGCGCTTTTCCTTCCGCTGCGGGCCGGAGCAACACCGCCGGCCGAGATCAGTTGCAAACGTCTCGTGGGGGGTTGATAACCAGCCCCGCCATGACGCCGGCGCCATTCGATATGGCGCAGGACGCAGGTTCCGCCAACGGCCCCACAGGCGGCAGAGCATTAACGCAGGAGCCATACAGTTTCGATGACAAGCGGCGGCCCCACCGTGGTCCATAGCGGCCAAGGTCCCTGGGGATTTCCACCCGGCGGTTCCGGGAACGGCTCCGGCCGTCCGCCGCCAGGCGGCGGCGGTCCATGGGGCGGCGGCGGGCCGGGAGGCTCGCGCCCCGGCGGTCCGCGTCCCGGCGGGCCTGGCCCGGGCGCCGATCTCGACGCGCTGATCCGCCGCATGCAGGCCGCCGTGCGCCGTGTCATCGGCGGCGGTGGTGGCGGACCGCGCATGCGCTTCACCCGTGGCCGTCCGCTGCTGCTGATCGGGATCGGCGTGGTGCTGCTGTGGCTCGCCAGCGGCTTCTACCACGTGCAGCCGGACGAACTCGGCGTGGTGCTGCGATTCGGCGCCTATAGCTACCGTACCGAACCCGGCCTGCACTGGCACGTGCCCTGGCCGATCGAGAAAGTGTTGCTGCCCGCCGTCACCCGCATCAACCGCACCGAGATCGGCTACCGCTCGGTCAGTCCGCAGGACAGCGACAACGGCACCGACATGCGTGACGTGCCGTCCGAGAGCGAGATGCTCACCGGCGACGAGAACATCATCGACGTCAACCTCGCCGTCTTTTGGAAGATCTCCAATGCAGAGCAATACTTGTTCGACGTCCGCGACCCCGACAGCCTGGTGAAGGCGGTCGCGGAAAGCTCGATCCGCGAGGTGATGGGCCGCACGCCGATCCAGCCCGCGCTGACCGAGCTGCGCGCCAAGATCCAGCAGGACGTGCTGGCGCAGACCCAGGCGATCCTCAACGGCTACAATGCCGGCGTGGAGATCACCGACGTGAAGCTGCAGCGCGTCAATCCGCCGCCGGCGGTGGTCGAGAGTTTCCTCGACGTGCAGCGCGCCAATACCGACGCCGAGCGCATGCGCAACGAAGCCGAGGCCTATCGCAACGACATCGTGCCGCGCGCCCGCGGCGACGCCGCCCGCGTCGTGGCCGGAGGGCAGGCGGACAAGCAGGCCCGAGTCGCCCTGGCGACCGGCCAGGCGCAGCAGTTCGATGCGGTGCTGAAAGCATACCAGGCGGCAAAGGACGTGACGCTGCAGCGCATGTATCTCGACACGATGCGCGACATTCTGATGCACGCGCAGCCATTGGTGGTGGACGACAAGCTGAAGGGCCTGCTGCCGTTCCTGCCGCTGAACCTGCCGGCGCCGGCGAAGCCTCCGGCGGCGCCGGCGACCGCGCCATCGACGCCTGCCACGCCGCCGCCGACCGCGCTCGCTGCGCCACCCGGCGGGTTGGCCTCCGACCAGGGGACAGGCCAATGAGCAGGGGCGTGATCGCGCTGATCGCCCTGGTGATCGTCTTGTTCGTGCTGGCGGACGCATCCGTGTACACCGTCGATCAGACCGAGCAGGCCCTGATCACCCAGTTCGGCGAGCCGGTCCGGGTGGTGACGCAGCCGGGGCTGCACTTCAAGAAGCCCTTCGTCCAGACCGTCATTTTGTTCGAGAAACGCCTGCTGACCGCGGAGATTCCCGCAGCCCAGGTGACGCTGGGCGACCAACGGCGGTTGATCGTGGACAGCTTCGTGGTCTACCGCATTGTCAACCCGCTGCTGTATTACCAATCGGTCGGCACCGCCGAAGGTGCCGTGGACAGCCGGCTGAACGCGATCGTCAGCGGCAGCTTGTTCCGGGTGCTGGGCGACAACACCTTGTCGCAGGTGCTGTCATTGGATCGCGATCGCATCATGGCGCAGATCCGCACCGACGTGAACGCGGCGATGCCAGCCTTCGGCGTCTCGGTCCTGGATGTGCGCATCCGCCGCGCCGACCTGCCGCAGGAAAACACGCAAGCGATCTTGCAGCGCATGCAGTCCGAACGCCAGCGCGTCGCCGCCCTGGCCCGCGCCGAAGGCGCCGAGGCATCGGCCAAGATCCGCGCCGACGCCGACCGCGAACGCACCGTCTTGCTCGCCCAGGCAAATGCCACCGCCGATCGCCTGCGCGGCGAGGGTGAGGCCGAGGCCACCGGCATCTACGCCAAGGCGTTCAGCCAGGACCCGTGGTTCTTCGGCGTCTGGCGCACCCTGCAAGGCTATCGCGATGCCCTTGCCGGCGGGGCGGCGCGGTTGGTGATCACCCCCGACAACGCCTATTTGCGCTACCTCCAGGTGCCGCCGATACCACCGAAGCCGTGACCTGCCGCCAGCAACCGATTAGACTATGCTGCTTCGCCGCACGCGCATTGCTTTTGGAGCAGCGGGCGCGGCATATGCGGTTTATCCGCCAGGAACCTTGACCATGCGCCTCCCACGCTCCGCCACGTTCCGCGCTGCCTTGCTCGGTGTTTCCACCGTGCTGGCAGTGCCATTGGCCGCCGGCCTGCCGGTGGTCACGCCAGCCGTCGCCCGCGATGCGCCCGCCAGCTTCGCCGATCTCGCTGCCAAGCTGCTGCCGGCGGTGGTCAACGTCTCTTCCACCGAACTGGTCACGGCACAGAACGGCCCAAACGCCGGACCGGAAATGCCGATGTTCCCGCCGGGCTCGCCGTTCGAGCAATTCTTCAAGGATTTCCTGAATCACAACCATCCGGGCCAGAACGGCCAGCCTGAGCCCGAGCGCCGGATGCAGAGCCTCGGGTCCGGATTCATCATCGATCCCTCCGGGCTGATCGTCACCAACAACCACGTCATCGACGGCGCCGACGAGATCACCGTGACGCTGCAGGACAACACCACGCTGAAGGCGAAGGTGGTCGGGCGCGACGAGACCGGCGATATCGCGCTGCTGAAGGTGAAGGCGGACAAGCCGCTGCCCTATGTGCAGTTCGGCGATTCCGCCAAGGCGCGGGTGGGCGACTGGGTGCTGGCGATCGGCAACCCGTTCGGCCTCGGCGGCACGGTGACCGCGGGAATCGTATCGGCACGCGGACGCAACATTCACCAGGGACCGTACGACGACTTCATCCAGACCGACGCACCGATCAACCGCGGCAACTCGGGCGGGCCGTTATTCGACATGGACGGGCAGGTGATCGGCATGAACACCGCGATCTATTCGCCGTCCGGTGGATCGATCGGCATCGGGTTCTCGATCCCCTCCAACATGGTGCAGCCCATTGTTGCGCAATTGAAGGAATACGGTCATCCGCGGCGCGGCTGGCTGGGTGTGCGCATCCAGCAGGTGACGCCTGACATCGCGGAAAGCCTGGGCATGAAAAAGCCGATGGGCGCGATGGTGGCCGGCGTGAACGACGGCGGGCCGGCCGACAAGGCGCAAATCCACAACGGCGATGTGATCCTGAAATTCAACAATCAGGATGTGCGGGACATGCACGAGCTGCCGCGCATCGTGGCGGATTCCGAAGTGGGGCAGACGGTGCCGGTGGTGCTGTGGCGCAACGGCAAGGAACTGACGGTGCAGGCCAAGCTGGCCGAGAAGCCGGACGACGTCCAGCAGGCCGATGCCACGCAGCCGGCGCCGGCGGTCAGGCCGCCGCAGCCGGTGGATATTGCCGGCCTGGGCATCAAACTGGCGCCGATCACGCCTGATCTGAAGGACAAGTACCAGCTCAACGCCGACCAGAAGGGCGTGGTGATCACCGACGTGTCGCCCAACGGTCCTGCCGCGGAACGCGGGTTGAAACCGGGCGACGTGGTCGTGGAAGTGCAGCAGGGCGAGGTCGGCTCGGTGGCCGACGTACAGAAGCGCATCGATGCGGTGAAGAAGGAAAACCGCAAATCGGTCCTGCTGCTGATCCAGAGGCAGGACGGGCTGCAATGGGTGCCACTGCCGATCGGCAGCGATCAGGACAAGCAGCCAGGGTAGGTGGGGGCTTGCCTGGCGACGACCCAACGCTCGGCGCCAACGCCAGCCCGCCCAGCCTCCGCCCGATCGCGTTGCTGAGCGCGGCGGCCTTCTGCAACTCCTCCTGCCTACGCATCACCGATCCGATGCTGCCAATGCTGGCGCAGGATTTCCGCGTCACGACCGGTGCGGCGTCGGCGGTCGTGACGGCGTTTGCTCTCGCGTACGGCGTCAGCCAGCTGGCATACGGACCGATCGGCGACCGCTGCGGCAAATACCGCGTCATCTGTGTCGCTATGACGCTGTCGGCCGTCGCCATCGCGGTCGGCGCGGCGGCACGATCGTTGCCGCAGCTCGCCATGCTGCGCTTGCTCGCCGGCGTTACCACGGCCGGCGTCCTGGCGCTCGCCCTGGCCTATGTCGGCGACGTGGTGCCCTATGCCGGGCGGCAGGCGGTGCTGGCGCGCGTGCTGTCCGGCCAGCTTCTGGGCGTCATTTGCGGCCAGGCCGCGGGCGGCATTCTGATCGGCGTGGTCGGCTGGCGCGTCGTCTTCCTGCTGCTTGGCGCCGTGTTCGCCGGCGTTTCACTGCTGCTGTGGCGTGAGCTGCTGTCCGGACGCGTGGTGCAACCGGGCGGCGCCGAGCAATTGCGCGCCGGGCAATTGCGCGCCGGCCGCATGGTCCGCGATTACCTGAACCTGCTGACTGGGGCACACTCGCGCCGTGTACTGATCGCGATTTCTCTCGAAGGCCTGTTGTTCTTTGGCATGCTCGCCTATTTCGCGGCGTTCCTGCGCCAGCGCTTCGCGTTGGACTACCTGACGATCGGACCATTGCTCGGGTGCTTCGGTCTTGGCGGCCTGGGCTACGGCATGTTCGCGCGCTGGATCGTGCCGGCGCTCGGCGAGCGCCGCATGATGGTGCTTGGCGGCGTTCTGTTGCTGTGCGGGTTGCTGCTGCTTGGCCGCACGCCGGTCTGGGCGGCCGACGCGCCTGTGATGGCCGTACTCGGATTCGCGCTCTACATGGTGCACAACACGTTGCAGACGAATGCCACGCAGATGGCGCCTGATGCGCGCGGCGCCGCGGTTTCCTTGTTCACTGCGGTGTTCTTTTGCGGCCAGGCCATCGGTGCCGCGGCGACCGGTGCCGCCGTCGCACGCTTCGGCTATTCCGCGGTCTTTGCCGCGACCGGGCTGTGCCTTCTGGCGTTGTGTGGCTGGTTCGCGCGCTGCGCCTATGGCGACGCCGCGGCCTGGGCGATGGCGCCGCAGTCCGGTTCCACCAAATCCGACGGAGGCAACGCGTGACCCTCGATGCCGCGGCGACGGGACGGTGCCTGGATGCCATCCGCGCGCGCCGTCCGCTGATCCACAGCATCACCAACCTCGTCGTGACCAACACCACGGCCAATGCCTTGCTCGCGCTCGGGGCGTCGCCCGCGATGGTGGAAGGCGCCGACGAGGTAGAAGAATTCGTCGTCAAAAGCGCTGCGCTGGTGGTGAATCTCGGCACCATGTCGGCGGATCGGGCGGCGGCGATGCGGCTTGCCGTGGCGGCAGCGCGACGGGCCGGCACGCCCTGGGTGCTCGATCCGGTTGCGGTGGGTGTGATGCGCTACCGCTCGCAGCTCGCGCGCGATCTGTTGCAGCACGCGCCGGGCGTGATCCGCGGCAATGCGTCGGAGATCATCAGCCTGGAAGGGCGCGCCGACGGCATGGCGCACGGTGTCGATTCCAGCGCCGGATCGGATGCAGCCGTGGCGGCTGCACAGCGGCTGGCGCGTGCCACCGGGGCCGCGGTCGCCGTGACCGGCGCCGTCGACTACGTGACCGACGGCACCCGCACCGTCAGCATCCATAACGGCGACCCGATGATGGCGCGAGTCACCGGCCTCGGCTGCACTGCGACCGCGATCGTCGGTGCCTGCATGGCCGTGGAAGCGGACCGCTTCGCCGCGACGGTGCATGGCCTCGCGATCACGGCGATTGCGGGCGAGATTGCAGCGGCACGGTCGCGCGGTCCCGGCAGCCTGCAATTGGAGATTTACGACGCTCTCTACCGGTTGGACGCGGCGACTCTGACAGATCGCGTGCGGTTGCAGGCCTGATCGCCGGCACGCACGTGGTGCGCGCCGGACGTCATGTGCTGGCCGCGTCGGGGATCGGCCGATAGCCGTGCGCGCGCCCGACCGCCACGAAATGGTGGGCAAAGCTGCTGTAATCGCCTTGCGCCAGTTCGACCGCGGCCATCTTGTAGCGCAACGCATACCATTCGGCATTGATTGCAAACGGCAGCCGCATCTGGCGATGCCCATGCTCGCGATAGTGACGCACGGCACCGTCATGGTTGCCATGTCCGACCTGCGCTGCGACATCGGGATTGGCTGCGAGATAGAAGGACGGGTCCACGGCCGCCGCCATCTCCTCCACGGTGGGGTCGAAACGCGGCGCCTCGCGCAGCTGGCGCTGCAGCGTTTCCGCCGGCAGCAGCCGCCAGAACGGTGCGATCATCTCGTGCACCGCTGCATGATATACCACTGGCACGCCATAGTTGACCGGGAGCAGATAGAATTTATAACGCGGATCGCCGAACGGCAGCAGATCGGCGGCGGGATATTGTACCGGATTGAACAGACCGCTGACGGCGATAAAAATTTGCTCGGCGTGGGACAGCCAGGCGGCGAGCCAGATAAATGTGCTGACGCCGACGACGATGTTGCGGGCGCTACGAATCAATTCGAAATCCGCGCGCGGGCCGCGCGAGGGCAGGAACGTAGCCGACGGAAATCGGGCACGCAGCCGGTCGGTGTATGTATTTCGCTCCGTCTGGCCCATGAATACGGGGACAAGGCCGGTCTGTGCCACGATGTCGGCATAGAATTCGACCGGGGTCAGCGGATAGAACATGTCGCCCCGGAGGATTTCGGCCGCACGCACCGGGCAGATCAGATGGCGTGCGTCGAATTCGGGTGTCGCGGTCGCGGCGCAGAACATGGAACGATAAACCTCGGGGCTGAGGAAATTCTCCAGCCGCTGTCCCCAGGCGGCGCATTCGATGCGGCGAATCAGCCCCGCCCCCGCCCGTACCGCGAGCCCCGGAAGATCGACGTGATGCACGCTACCGATGCTTTCAACCGGACCCGGCGAGTCGATCGCCGGATGTTCGATGTCCCATTCCGGCAGGTGCACGTTGGAGATCCGCGCTTCCGGGAGAAGCTGGCGGAACTTCAAGGCGACCATGTACTGGATCATGCGGTTGCCGAGTCCGCCCTGCGGCTCGACATGGAAGACCGGCCCTTCAGTCACGACGGGCGCGCATTGCGCGGCGGTGCGCTCATCCCTCGGCGCTGGACAACACCTGATCTGCCCATGCCTCCAGGGCCACCGCCTCCCGGTTCAGCGCACCGACCTTGGTCTCCAATTGGTCCAGGCTGCCACGGTACCGATTCAGGCTTGAGCCAAGCCCATTCATTGTCTCGCCCAACTGCGCCAGCGACTTGCGCCATTCCGCCACCGCCATGCGCTGGCTGGCCAGGGCCGCGTCCAGCCCTGCAAGTGCGCGTTGCAGTCGTTCCTGCCCGGCATCGGCAAGCGCGGGCCGAAGAGGGAAGGGGATGACATCGGCGGACATGTACATGGTCTCCTGCGCAATTTTTATTAATATATCGTGAACTGATGTCGAAAACCAGAGATTTGTTTCATAATACAATCGTCTGTCCCAGCAGGCGCAGGGTCATGACGGAGATCAGCATTGCCACCGCGACGATGGTAAACCCCCAGCGCAGCCAAAGATAGCGAGTCGGCCACGCATAGGATCGGGCCCAACGATGCTCTGCTGCCAGCGTGGTGAGATAAGCCACGATCAGCAGCAGCAACCCCAGCCATGCCGCCGCCACCAACGGCAGCAGCAGCGCCACCCAGCCCAGGATCAGCGGCAGCACTGCCATGCCGATGCGTGCATGCGGCTGCCGGTCCGATGAGGTGGACGGCGCGGGTCCAGCCTCTCGCAGCACCATGCCCCAGTGCAGACCGCCGGTGAATGCCAACACCAGCGCGCCCCACGCGATCAGCGCGGTGAGCATGCGGTCGGCGCTGGCGGCGTGCGGCCCCAGCGCCACCAGGCCGCAGCCGATGAACGGCGCCAGGCCGAGGAGGCTGAGCAGGATGGCGGAAATGGGCATGCGGGCCTCGCCTTGTGGTTCAGAGCATGGGCACGGCGTGCCGCGTTGGCAACGCATCGGGCGTGTCTGGACCGATAGGGCGGCGGCCTGAAGGCTTGATCGACGGTTGGTGGCATGCCGCCGATACCCTTGCGGCGTCTTCCACTGTCCCCAACCCGGTCCTTCGCCTATCGTGGCCTGCGCGGGTACGTCGCCGCGCAGAGACAGCCCATGAGCGACAAGCCGAACTTCGTTCTGGTCCCCACCGAACCCGATCCCCAACCGGGACAGCAACCACCACCGCGCGAGGGATTGCTAGACCGCATCCGCAACTTCGCCCTGTCGCTGCTGCCGGATGGCGCCGCCCGCGCCATCGCGGCGCCTTCCGACGACATCCCGCGCCGCCCGCGCCTGGTGTTCGGCTTCGACGCCACCGCCTCGCGCGAACCGGCCTGGACGACCGCGCGCACCGTGACCGATGCGCTGGTGCGGGCGCTGCCCGGCGAACTGGACGTGGCGCTGGCGGTGCATGGCGGCGGACTGCTGCACACCTTCACCGCGTTCACCGCCGACGCCAACACGCTGCGCGATCGTGCCGCCGGCATACGCTGCCTCGCCGGCCCGACGCGACTGTTGGCGATCCTGTCCCGCTGCCTGCGCCAGCCCGGCGTGCGCGTGG
>Ga0335075_10016580_pt1 | contig 10990 bp, 9 predicted proteins | sample Lox_Sample_24_FD_206723 | JGI IMG/M metagenome (GOLD analysis project Ga0335075, IMG submission 206723) | Soil microbial communities from Loxahatchee National Wildlife Refuge, Florida, United States - Lox_Sample_2.4 | ecosystem: Environmental > Terrestrial > Soil > Wetlands | place: USA: Florida... | reverse complement strand
CGGCACGGTGGTGGGCGACTGTGTCCAGTGCCCATTTCACGGCTGGCGCTGGGGTCCGGACGGCACCAACCGATACATCCCCTACCAGCCGAACCGGCCCAACCGCGCGCTGCGGCTGCGGGTGTTTCCGGTGCGCGAGCAGTACGACTGCGTGTTCGTCTGGCATCAGCCAGACGGCAAGGAGCCGCAGTGGGAAATGCCGGACATCTTCGGAAAGTTCCCCCAGTTCGAGACGGATCCGGCGGCCTATTACCGGGCATACCCGGAGTTCTCCCGGCGCGCGGAGCGCGAACCGGTGCATCCGCAGATCGTGGCGGAGAACGCCCCCGACAGCGCCCACTTCGAATACGTACACCACGCGACGGTGACGCCCCGGGTGCTGGACTGGAAGATCGTCGACCACGAATGGCAATTCATCGCGGGCTGGCCGGACGCGAGTAGCGACAACCCCGAGGATCTCGCGCTGGTGTTCCACAGCCACTTGTTCGGCCTCGGCGGCGCGATCAGCGTTTTCGAGGGTGCGCAGAATCATCGGCTGATCTTCACCTGCACGCCGGTCGACGACGAGTGTTCGGACCTGTTCTACTCGATCTGGTGGCCACGAATCCCCGGTGACACCGCCGCGGTGCCGGACGGGAAACTGCGCCAGCTGATCGAAAAGCAGTTCTTGTCCACCGTCTTCGACGATCTGCGGATCTGGCGCTACCAGAAGTACGTGGAAAACCCGGCACTGTCCAAGGTCGACGCGAAAGGCTATATGGCGCTGCGAAAATGGGCCACTCAGTTCTATGACGTGCCCGCATGACGCCCCAACTCGCCGACCTCGTCGACGCCGGGCACACCGCGATCGTCACCCAGGAATGCCAGGGCGCGGTCATCGGCCCCAATGCCGGGCTGGCTTTGCTCGCCGAGGAGGCGCGTCGCGTCGCGCTGCCCAACATCGTGCGGCTGTTGCCGGCGGCCCGGGCGGCCAGCGTACACGTCGTGCACTGCCTGGTGCAACGACGACCCGACGGGCAGGGCGCCAACCACAACGCCAAGATCTTCAGCCGGAGCAGCGGCCCCGGAAAGGGCCAGGTCGACATCGCTCCAGGCAGTCCCGGAGCCGCTCTGCTACCCGAATTAGGCCCCGAGCCAACCGATCTGGTGCTGAGCCGCTGGCACGGCGTCGGACCGATGGGCGGCACAGACCTCGACGCGGTGCTCCGCAACCTCGGGGTGTCGACCATCGTCGTGGTCGGTGTTTCGCTGAACATCGCGATACCCAACGTCGTCATGGACGCCGTCAACGCCGCCTATCGCGTCGTCGTGCCCAGGGACGCGGTGGCGGGCATTCCCACCGACTACGGCGAGGCCGTCATCGCCAACACGCTGTCGCTGCTCGCCACCATCACCACCACCGATGATCTGCTGCGGGTGTGGAAACAGCCATGACTGACACCGCGGCCGAGACTCGCGGCGGATTCCCCGAGATCAAGCCGGCCGAGCATGCACCCCCGGGCCTGGGCCGGTTCGCCGCCGCGATGCGCCGCCTGCAGGACCTGACGGTCGCCACCAACCCGGACTCGTCGCTGTGGACCACCGCCGCCGAGCATGTCGAACACGCGTGCGCGTTGCTGGACGGCCATCAAGTGCCGGAAGGCGCGGCACCCGCCGGGCGGGCCATCGAACTGCCCGGATTGGGTCACCCGCTGCTGCCGCCCTGGACGCCCACCGAATCCGGACCCGACGGCGTCACGATGGCCGGACACTTCACCCGATCGCACGTGGGCGGAAACAACGCCGTGCATGGCGGTATGATCCCCTTGTTCTACGACTGGCTGTTCGGGATGGTGGTCTCCACCGCGGGCATTCGCCCCACTCGCACGGCATACCTGCACGTCGACTACCGCAGCATCACCCCGATCGACACCCCGTTGACCGCCCGCGGGCGCATCACCGATATCGACGGCAGGAAGGTTTTCATCTCCGCTACGATGACGGCCGCTGATGACGCGCTGCTGACCGAAGCCAACGGCCTGATGGTCCGGCTACTCCCCCACCAGCCCTGAGAGGCCACTTGAGTTACACGAGCAGACACAGAATCGCACCGCGCGAGTCTCGCGCGCGCGATTCTGTGTCTGCTCGCCACAAAGGGACTCGACAGAAAGGAAATAGTGGACACCGCAACACAATTCACGGTACCCACCGTCGCGAAGGCCATCGCGGCCGCGATCCCCGATCGCGACCTGCTGATCCAGGGTGAACGGCGTTACAGCTACGGACGGGTGATCGAGCGGTCGAACCACCTCGCCGCGTATCTGCACTCGCGGGGGCTGGGGTGCCACACGGAGCGCTCCGCGCTCGCCGGCCACGAGGTGGGCCAAGACCTGCTCGGCATCTACGCCTACAACGGCAACGAATACGTCGAAGGGCTGCTGGGTGCCTTCCAAGCGCGAGTCGCCCCGTTCAACATCAACTTCCGCTACGTCAAGAGCGAGCTGCAGTACCTGCTGGCGGATTCGGGGGCAACCGCGCTGGTCTACCACGCCGCGTTCGCGCCTCGCGTGGCCGAGGTGCTGCCCGACCTTCGGCGATTGCGCGTGTTGATTCAGATCGCCGACGACTCCGGCAACGACTTGGTCCATGGCGCAGTGGATTACGAAGCGGCCATCGCGTCGGGCGCGCGGCTGACACCGCCGGACCCGCAACATTCCCCCGACGACCTCTACGTCCTGTACACCGGCGGAACGACGGGCATGCCGAAGGGCGTGCTGTGGCGCCAGCACGACATCTTCATGACGTCCTTCGGCGGCCGCAACATCATGACCGGCGAACCCGCAACCTCCGTCGACGAGATCGTGGCGCGGACAACCGCGGGGCCGGGCCCCAAGCTGATGGTGCTGCCCCCGCTGATGCACGGCGCCGCACAGTGGACCGTGATGACCGCGTTGAACACCGGGCAGTCGATCGTCTTCCCTTCGGTCGTCGACCATTTGGACGTCGAGGACGTCGTCCGCACCGTCGAGCGCGAGCGGGTGACGGTGGTGACGGTGGTCGGCGACGCGATGGCGCGGCCCTTGGTCGCCGCGATCGAGAAGGGCTTGGAAAACGGGACAGCGGACGTGTCGTCATTGGCCGTGATCGCCAATGGCGGCGCCTTGCTCACGCCCTACGTCAAGCAGCGCCTGCTCCAAGTCCTGCCCAACGCCATCGTGATCGACGGAGTCGGGTCCTCGGAGACCGGCGCGCAGATGCAGCACATGTCGACGTCCGGGGCGGTGTCGACCGGGACCTTCAACGCCGGACCGGACGCTTTCGTCGCGGCCGAGGACCTGGCCACGATCCTGCCGCCCGGTCACGACGGCATCGGCTGGCTGGCCCAACGCGGTTACATCCCGCTGGGCTACAAGGGTGACGCGGCCAAGACCGCCGCGACATTCCCGGTGATCGACGGGGTGCGGTACGCGGTCCCCGGCGACCGGGCGCGCCACCGGGCCGACGGCAGCATCGAGCTGCTGGGCCGCGATTCGGTGACGATCAACTCCGGTGGCGAGAAGATCTTCGTCGAGGAGGTCGAGACCGCGCTCGCCTCGCATCCGGCGGTGGCCGACGTGGTGGTCGCCGGACGGCCCAACGAGCGCTGGGGTCAGGAGGTGGTCGCCGTCGTCGCGCTGGCCGAGGGCGCGCGCGCCGACGCCGACGAGCTCGTCGCGCACGCCGCGCAATCCTTGGCCCGCTACAAGCTGCCCAAGGCCGTTGTCTTCCGGCCGGTCATCGAGCGCAGCCCGTCCGGTAAGGCCGACTACCGATGGGCACGCGAGCAGGCGGTCAACGGCTGAACATGTCGGTGCTGCAGAAAGACGAGACGCTGAGCGCGTCGACCGAGGTGCGGGCCTCGGCCGACGAGGTATACGCGGTCGTCTCGGATGTCACCCGGATCCCCGAGTGGAGCCCGGAGACGACGCGCGTTGAATGGCTGGCGCCGGACCGTTTTCGGGCATGGAATCGACGACGGCTGGGACGCTGGCGGACCACCGCCCGGGTCGTCGACGCCGAACCGGGACACCGGTTTTCGTTCGTCGTCCAGGCCATGGGTGGCGACTGGACGCGGTGGACCTACCTCATCGAACCCGACGGCGGCGCAACGCGTCTCACCGAGGCGTTTCACATGTGCGTTCCGCTGCCGCTCGGCGCCGTGATCTTCGAACGATTCTTCCTGTTCGTCTGGGACCGCCGGACGGACCTGCAGCAGAACCTTCAGGTCTCGGTGGACCGAATCCGCATGATTGTCGAGGCGGGAGTGGACGCATGAAGTACCAGGACCGCGTCGCCGTCGTCACCGGTGCCGGATCGGGTATCGGCCGCGCGCTGACGTGCGCGCTCACCCGCGACGGCGCACACGTCGCCGCATCCGACATCGACCAGAACGGCCTGGCCGAGACTCAAAAAGCTTGCCCTGCAGGACAAGTCACGACATTCCAGGTCGATGTCGCCGACCGCGACGCGGTTCGCGCATACGCCGAGGACGTGCGGGTCCGACTCGGGCCCGCGTCGATGCTGTTCAACAACGCCGGGGTTGATCTGTTCGCCAGCGTGGCGGACATGTCCTGGCAAGACTTCGACTGGCTCATCGGCATCAACGTCGGCGGCGTCGTCAACGGGACCAAGGCCTTCCTGCCGCAGCTGATCGAGTCGGGTTCCGCCCAGCGCCCCGCCCGGCTGGTCAACCTGTCCAGTGCCTTCGGTCTCATCGCCATTCCCTACCAGAGCGCCTACAGCACGTCGAAATTCGCGGTCCGCGGCCTCACCGAAGCGCTCCGGCAGGAGATGATCATCGAACGCCGTCCGGTCACCGTGCACTGCGTGCACCCGGGTGTCGTCCGGACCAACTTCGGGACCAACATGCGCACCGCCGACACCGAGGACCCCGACCTCGCGGCGAAACTCTTTGCCCGCGCGGCACTCACCTCCCCCGCCAAGGCAGCCCGGCTGATTCTCCGGGGCGCCGACAAGAACCGCGCCAGAATCCTCATCGGGCCCGACGGGCGCGCGATGGCGGCGCTGCCCCGGCTGCTCGGCGTGCACTACGCGGGCCTCTTGGCGCGCGCGGCGAGGCTGACGTCCCCGGACCGCTAGGCGGGCGGACGGCCCCTGAGCCGGCGGTGCGTGCGGGCCCTCGTCATCCGCATCATGGCATTGGCATAGATGAGCATCGAGTTCCCGAACGGCGGGGCCGCGGTTCCGCTGACGCTGAACGGCAGATCGCTGCCCACCACCGACCGGTGATGGCTGAACGTGTCGAAGCCGGCCTTGCCGTGGTAGGCACCCATCCCGCTGCGGCCCACCCCGCCAAACGGCGCCGCCGACGGAATCATCTGCGCCGCAAAGTCGTTGCGGGCCACGCCCCCGCTGCGGGTGCTGCGGACGAAGGCCCGGAAGTCAGCGTCATCGGGTCCATACCAGTAGGCGACCAGCGGCGACGGCCGCCGGTTGATGTAGTCGATGGCCTCGGTCAGCCGTGAATATCCCTTGACGACAAGGACGGGTCCGAAAATCTCCTCGTTGGCGATCTTCATCCGTTCGTCGATGTCGCGGACGATGGTGGGGGCGATCTTGCGGGTGGCGCGGTCGGGTAGCGATTCCCCCTCTGGTGCAATGCTTTCCACGGTGGCACCGTGAACCTTGGCGTCCTCGATCAGGTCGACGACCCGGTCGAAATTGGCCTGGTTGACCGACGAGCAGTAGTCGTCGTTGGAGACGATGCTGCCGAACATGTCGCGCAGGGCGTGCCGCGCCACGTCGACGAAGGTGTCGACCTGGTCGTCGGGCACGAAGACGTAGTCGGGGCAGACGCACACCTGTCCGCCATTGACCATGCGGGCCTGGGCGATCCGGGTGGCCGATCGGCGGACGTTGGCGCCGGGCGCGACGACGACGGGGTTCTTGCCGCCGAGCTCCAGCGTCACCGGGACCAGGTTTTGGGAGGCCGCCCGTTGTACCAGCGTGCCCACCGACGGCGAACCGGTGAAGAACAGATGGTCGAACGGCAGCGTCGCGAACATGGCGGCCACGTCGGGCCCGCCGGTGACAACCTCGAGCTCGGTTTGGTCGAAGTACTTGGGCGCGGTCGCCTTCATCAGGTCGGCGGTGTGGGCGGTGACCTCCGACATCTTGATCATCGCCCGGTTACCCGCGGCAAACGCCGTCGCCGCGGGCAGAACCACGAGATTGAGCGGAAAGTTCCACGGTCCGATGATCCCGACCACCCCGAGCGGGGACGGCTGCACCTCGGCGCGCAGGCCGAACACCCGTGCTGCGCGCATCAGCCGGGTGGCCCGCATCCATTGCGCAACATGGGATCTCGTGTGCTCGATCACCGAGATCATGCCGATGACCTCGGTGAACAACGTCGCCGCCTTGGATCGGGTGCCGAAATCGGTGGCCATAGCGTCGACGAACGCGTCGGTGTTGTCAAGAACGAGTGCCATCAGCCGGTCGATGCGGTTGCGCCGCACTCCAACGCTGGGCGGTCCGTCGTCTAGGAAGGCCTGCCGCTGCCGGTCCAGGATCGCGGCCAGCGCCGCCCGCTGCTCTTCGACCGTGCAATCAGTGCGTTGATCGAGTGTGCTCATGATGGTGCCGATCTTAAGCCCATATTGTCTACTGTAATAATTACAGTACGATCTTACGCAACGACTGTCCCATCCGCGCTGAGATGGAGAGCTAGGTGACGACCAACGTGCACGCCGCCGCCGACACCGGCAACGAAACCGTCAGCCTGCGCGACCCCTATCCGTTCTTCGCCCACAAGCGCCGGCAAGCCGGCGTGTTCCGCGGGACGGTCATGGACTACTCCAAGACGCCCGAGTCCCTGATGCCCAAGCGGGAGTACTCCGCGGTGTCGTTCGACGCGGTGAACACCGTGTTCCGGGACGGCCGCGTGTTCAGCTCCAAGCCGTACGACAAGACCATCGGCCTGTTCATGGGACCGACCATCCTGGCGATGGAGGGAAAACAGCATCGCGACCATCGCAACCTGGTGTCGGCGGCGTTCCGGTCCAAGGCGCTGGCCCGGTGGGAGCCCGCCATCGTGCGGCCGATCTGCAACGCGCTGATCGACGAATTCATCGACAACGGCGAAGCGGATCTCGTCCGGAATTTCACGTTCGAATTTCCCACCCGGGTGATCGCGGAATTGCTGGGGCTGCCGGCCGAGGACCTGCCGATGTTCCGCAAGCGCGCCGTGGAGTTGATCAGCTACCACGTCAACTACGAACGCGCCTTCGAGGCGTCGGCGGCGCTCAAGGATTACTTTGTGGAGCAGATCGAGCAGCGCAAATCCAGGCCGACCGAGGACATCATCGGCGACCTGGTGACCGCGGAGCTCGACGGCGAAAAGCTCAGCGATGAAGCGATCTACTCCTTCCTGCGGCTGCTGCTGCCGGCCGGGCTGGAGACCACCTACCGGTCGTCGGGAAACCTGCTGTATCTGCTGCTCAGCCATCCGGCCCAGTTTGCCGCGGTGCAATCCCACCCTGAGCTGATCGGCCCCGCCATCGAGGAAGGGCTGCGCTTCGAGACGCCGTTGACCACCGTGCAACGGTTCACCACGGAAGACACCGAACTCGAGGGGGTCGAGATCCCGGCGCGCTCGGTCGTCGGCGTGTGCATCGGTTCGGCGAACCGGGACGAGCGGCGCTGGGAACGTTCCGAAGAATTCGACATCTTCCGCAAGCACCTGCCGCACATCTCGTTCGCCGCCGGGGAGCACACCTGTTTGGGCCTTCACCTGGCGCGGCTGGAAACGCGCGTCGCCCTCGGATGCTTGCTGAACCGGTTGACCAACGTCACGCTGCAGACCGACGGCGACCCACACATCCACGGTCAGCCGTTCCGTTCGCCGATAGCGCTTCCGGTGACGTTCGACGCCAAGTAGGGTGCCCAAATGGTAAAGGTAATGACGGGCTTTCGGGTCCTAGAGCTGGCGCAGTTCACGTTCGTCCCGGCGGCGGGAGCCATCCTCGCCGACTGGGGTGCCGACGTCCTCAAGGTCGAGCACCCGGTCCGCGGCGACACCCAGCGCGGCTTCATCAATATGGGCGGCATCCAGGTCGACCCGAACCGGCATCCGCTGATGGAGCATCCCAATCGGGGCAAGCGCAGCGTCGGGATCGATGTCTCCACGCCGGGCGGCCAGGAAGTGATCTACGAACTGGCCAAGACCTCCGATGTGTTCCTGACCAACTACATGCCCGCGCAACGACAAAAGCACAAGTTCGACGTCGAACACATTCGCGCGGTGAACCCCAACATCATCTACGCCCGCGGCTCCGCGTACGGCGACAAGGGCACGGAGCGCGACATCGGCGGCTACGACGGGACGGCGTTCTGGACGCGCAGCGGCGTCGGGTACGCCCTGACGCCGGAGGAGCTGGGCGGCGCACTGGGACAGGGCATTCCCGCGTTCGGCGATTCCATCGGTGGCATGTTCATCGCCGGCGGCATTTCGGCGGCGCTGCTGCATCGCGAGCGCACCGGCGAAGCCCTGGAACTCGACGTGTCGCTGCTGAGCACGGCCTGGTGGGCGGCGGGCGCGAGCGTGACGCAGGGCATGGAGACCGGCGAGGTCATGCGCACGCCCATGCCCGGTTCAGCCGGCGCGATGTCGGTGAATCCCTTCATGGGCAACTACCTGACCTCCGACGGCGGCACGATCAACCTCTGCATCATCAGCCCGACCGGGCTGATCCGCGACACCTTCGAGCACCTCGGGATCCCCGAGGCCGCCGATGACCCGCGCTTCTCCGAGGTGCTGCCGCTGATCCAAAACGCCGCTGCGGCATCCGAATTGATCGCCAAGGCCGTCGCCGGCAACACCTTTGAGTATTGGCGTCAGCACCTGAAGACGATGAAGGGTCAGTGGGCGCCGTTCCAGAGCCTGATCGACCTGGCCAGCGACGAGCAGGCCATCGCCAACGACATGATTAGCGAGGTCGAACTCGCCAGCGGCGGCGCGCCATTCAAAGTCGTCCGCGGCCCCGTCCAGTTCAACCACGAACCGCTGGTAACCACCCGCGCGCCGCAGGCGTCCGAGCACACGGAGCTTGTGCTCATGGAGATCGGCATGGATTGGGACCGCATCGAAGAACTCAAGAAAGCGGGAGCCATAGCGTGAGCACTAGTCGCGCCGGCGACGATGCAGAGCGAAGCGATGAGAAGGAGCGGCGCCATGTATGACGTAGCTATTATCGGTGTCGGCCTGCACCCGTTCGGTCGCTTCGAGGGCAAGTCCGCGATGCAGATGGGCGTTGAAGCAATCCTCGCCGCCGTCGCCGACGCGGGCGTCACATGGCGGGATATCCAGTTCGCCACCGGTGGTAGCTGGACGGTGGCCAATCCGGACGCGATCGTCGGCATGGTTGGTCTGACGGGCATCCCGTTCACCAATGTTTTCAACGCGTGCGCCACGGCCGCCAGTGCCGTCAAGGCCTGTGCCGACGGAATCCGGCTGGGCGACTACGACATCGGCATCGCCGTCGGCTTGGACAAGCACCCGAGAGGAGCGTTCACCGAAGACCCGGCGTTGGTGGGCATGCCGAGCTGGTATGCGGAGAATGGGCAGTATCTGACCACCAAGTTCTTCGGCATGAAGGCAAATCGGTATTTGCACGAGCACAACATCCCTCAAGAGACGCTCGCCAAGGTCGCGGCTAAAAACTTCCGGAACGGAGCCTTGAACCCCAACGCATTTCGCCGCAAACCGATCTCAGAAGACAACATCCTCAACTCGCCGATACTGAATTACCCGCTGACCCAGTACATGTTTTGCGCACCCGACGAAGGCGCCGCCGCTGCGGTCATGTGCAGGGCCGATGTGGCACACCGCTACAGGTCGGCGCCCGTCTATCTTCGCGCGGTTGAGGTCCGCACCCGTCGCTACGGGGCCTACGAGGTCAACACCACCTTCGCCCCGGTCGAAGAAGATCTGGCGCCAACGGTATACGCCGCCCGCGCCGCATTCGAGAAGGCGGGCGTGACTCCCGGCGACGTCGATGTGATCCAGCTCCAGGACACCGATGCCGGCGCCGAAATCATCCACATGGCCGAGTGCGGGTTCTGCGCGCATGGAGACCAGGAGAAGCTACTGGCCGAGGGTGCTACCGAGATCAACGGCCCGATGCCGGTCAACACCGACGGAGGGCTGATCGCCAACGGCGAACCGATCGGCGCGTCGGGCCTGCGGCAGATCCACGAAGTCGTCCGCCAACTCCGCGGTGAGGCGGGCGATCGTCAGGTGCCCGGTAAACCGAGGGTCGGGTTCACCCAGTTATACGGCGCCCCCGGCACCGCCGCGGCGAGCATCCTGACCACCTGACAAGACCACCCGACGGCTCAGCTCGCTGTTTGCAGCCGCGAGATGCTCGGTCTGTTCCTGGGCCCCCTGGAGTTCGACAACCAGCTCCATCTGCTTTCTGTACATGGCCGCGGAAATTTAGTTGGTGTAGGACGTGTTTCAGCGATCAACCAGCACCCCAGGTTGATCATTTGGCGGTGTTACCGCATGTGCATCGTTGGCTTGGGGGCAATGACTTCATCACGGCGTCAGCGTGCCGGCCGCAGCCAGCCCAGGTCATCTTGCCGCAGCGAGAACAGCGCACCGGATAGCACATGATGATCGGACGACTACGGCGTTGCGGCCGCTTTGCGCTCCGCGATCTTGGCTCGCACCTGCGCCATGTCGAGACCCTTGATCTGACTGATCAAGTCCTCGAGCACCGCAGGTGGCATCGCGCCGGCCTGCCTGTATACCAGGATTCCCTCGCGAAACGCCATGATCGTCGGGATGGAGCGGATGCCGACGGTGGCGGCAAGCTCGCCTTCGGCCTGGGTGTCGACCTTCGCGTGGACGATGTCCGAGTGGTTCTGCGCGGATCGTTCGAAAACAGGTGCAAAGGCCCGGCACGGCCCGCACCACGGGGCCCAGAAGTCTACGAGCACGATCGGGTTC
>Ga0335075_10016578_pt1 | contig 10990 bp, 12 predicted proteins | sample Lox_Sample_24_FD_206723 | JGI IMG/M metagenome (GOLD analysis project Ga0335075, IMG submission 206723) | Soil microbial communities from Loxahatchee National Wildlife Refuge, Florida, United States - Lox_Sample_2.4 | ecosystem: Environmental > Terrestrial > Soil > Wetlands | place: USA... | reverse complement strand
TAGACCGTGGCGCCTTCGTCGGCAAGCGCCAGGGCGATTCCCTTGCCGATACCGCGGCTCGCGCCCGTGACCACCGCGACTTTACCCGACAATGCACCCATGGTGACCCCTTCCTAGGCTGGCCGGCGGCCTGCTGCCATCAGCGGTTCACGTCGACGACGATACGGCCGCGGACCTTACCCGCGACGATATCCTGCGCGGCCGCCGCCACGTCGCCAAGACCGATGACCTTGCTGATGCGGTCGAGCGCCGCCGGCTCGAGGTCGCGCCCGAGACGAGCCCAAGCCGGCTCGCGCAGCTCGCGCGGCGCCATGACGCTGTCGATTCCGAGGAGCGAGACGCCGCGCAAGATGAAGGGTGCCACGCTCGCGGGAAAATCCATTCCCTGGGCGAGTCCGCACGCGGCGATGAGGCCGCGATAGCGCGTTTGTGCGCAGGCGTTTGCGAGAGTGTGGCTGCCGACCGAGTCGACGACGGCCGCCCACCGCTCCTTCTGCAACGGTTTGCCTGGCTGCGAGAGCTCATTGCGATCGATCACCTGACCCGCACCCAGCGATTTGAGGTAGTCCCCTTCGCTCGACTTGCCGGTCGATGCGACGATGTTGAAGCCGGCGCGAGCGAGCAGCGAGATGGCGACACTTCCCACACCGCCGGACGCGCCGGTCACGAGCACCTCGCCGCGATCGGGCGTCAGCCCCTGCTTCACCAGCGCTTCGACGCAAAGAGCGGCGGTGTAGCCGGCGGTGCCGATCGCCATCGCCTGCCGGGTGCTGAAGCGCTCCGGCAGGCGCTGCAGCCAAGCCGGGTTGACGCGGGCCTTTTGCGCGAGGCCTCCCCAGTGCCCCTCGCCGACGCCCCAGCCGTTCAACAGCACGCGATCGCCCGCGCGCCAGGCATCGCTCGTGCTGGTCTCGACGACCCCGGCGAAATCGATTCCGGGGATCATCGGAAATTTGCGCACGACCGGCGATTTTCCGGTGATCGCGAGTCCATCCTTGTAGTTGATCGTGGAGTACTCCACGCGGACGCACACGGGGTCCTGCGGCAACTGCGCCTCGTCGAGCTCGGCCGCCCGCACGGACTGCGTGCCGTCCTGTTTATCGATCAAGATCGCTTTGAACACGTGCGGCTCCTCTGAGACTTGGGTTGCGTTGTACGGGCTCGAGGCGCAGGCGCCCGGAAGGGCCCTCAGGCGTGCGCGAAGGCAAGGATTTGCGGCGCGAGCAACGGCCAGCGCGCGAACAGGCCTTCGCCCGCGGCTTGCGCCTGCATCCGGTCGAGCCACTCGCGGTCTCCCCACGGCGGCTCGGCGATGCGCGAACCCGGAATCAGCGTATGCACGGCCTCGCTGGTGACGCGGGGATGATGAATGTCCGACGCTCCGCTGCGCAGGATCAGGGTCGGCACTTTGAGCGCCCGCAATTGCGCCGCCGTCGTGCCGGGGACCGGGGAGTCCGCACTCGGCACGAACGCCTCGCCCCATGTCTTCATCGTCTGGATGAAGGTGTCCGGGTCCTCGGCGAGAAGTCTTTCACGGTTCGCGGGGTTTCTCTCGAGCTGCTCTTTCCAGCCCGGCAGGGAGGCGACCGCCGCCATGCCCCCCATCGCCGCCGCCGCCATCGAGTCGTGGCAATAGTGGTAGGCAAGGACCGCGAGTCCGATGGCGCCGCCGCTGATCCACAGCAAAAAAAGACGCTCGACCGCGCCGGGATGACGTATGGCGGTGAGCAGCGAGACGCGCGAGCCGGCGGAGCCGCCGATCACCACGGCGGGCTCGAGCTCGAGCGCCCGCAGCAGTCCCGCGAGCGCATCGGCATTCAGTATGGATTCGCTCGGGCCGCGGAACGAAAGATCGGACTCGCCGCAGTTCGGACGGTCCCAGATCAGCACGCGCAGTCCACCCTCGGCGAGCTTCTCGGCGAGAGCCCGCACGCCAGGGGTGTCCTTGGAGAATCGCCCGCCGGGGGTGATCACCGCGGTTCTCTTTCCGTCGCCGATGATGTCGTATGCGAGACCGATCCCGCCGACATTGACCTTTGGCATGCTGTTCTCGCTCGAGACTCAAGGGGATGAATGATAATGATGTCGCCGCAGCTAATCAACAGCGGTGTTGATTTGCTGGGCCAGGTTTCATACAATCGAATCCTTCACTCAACGGTAACCCGCCACGCACGCACTTGTCGACACCGCCTCATCCCGAGCCGCAGCTCGCTCCCCTGGAGGTGACCGTGCGCTGGGGCGGGCGCATCCATCATCTGAAGTACCACCGCGGCGACACGTTGCTCGATACCATGCGCCGGGGCGGGGTGTGGGCCCCGTCGAATTGCGAGCAGGGCGTGTGCGGCACTTGCATGGTGAGGCGGATCAAGGGAAGCGTGGCGCTCCGCGAGAATCACGTGCTGAGCGACCAGGATCTGGCGGCGGGCTACACCCTTGCCTGCCAGGGCGTACCCTGCGACAGCGTTTGCGAAATCGAGCTCGAAGGTTGACGTATCCATGACCCATGGCGAAGCGGCGTTGCGGCAAATCTGCTATTGTTTTTTTTCACTGATGGCGATCAACTATGAGTACTCCTCCTGTCACGAGTGGGCGATCTGCACAGGCGACTGCGGCACGGCGCCCGCGGCGCAAGCGTGATCCGCAAAGCACACGAGAGGCGATTCTCGAGGCCGCCCGACAGCAACTGTCTCAGGACGGCAAGGAAGGCGTCAGCGTCGCCCAGGTGGCGCAGCGCGCCGGCGTCAACCGCGGCACGGCCTATCAGCACTTTCAGACCCGTGAGCAACTGATCGAGGCCACCGCGGCCTGGGTCAGCGACAAGCTGTATCGCTCGGTGTTCGGGGATCCGGCGGTTGCCCGCGGGCAGCCCGTGGAGTCGGTCAGCGTCGCGGGCATCACCGAGCAGCTCGCGGAGTTCGCGATGGAGAACCCCGAAATCGGGCGCATATGGCTGTTCGAGGTTCTGAGCTCGCGCCGCCCCACCAACGATCCGTTCTGGCAGCAATACGTGACGAATTTCGAGCGCTTTGCCAAGACCAATCTCGCGCAGCCCGGTGTCGACGCCGAAGTCGTCTCCGTACTGCTGCTGGCCGGCGCCTTTCTCTGGCCGGTGTGGGCGCGGGCGCATGCGCGCAGCGCCAAGGAGCGCCAGCAGATGGCGAAACGATTCACTCGCGAGGTGCTGCGGCTGTGCCTGCACGGAACGCTGCGTCCCGAGAAATATCCGGATCTCGAGGAGCTGGTGCGCCAGGGCAACGGTCAGGCAAGGCCTCGTTTGACCTGACCCGGGTCGCATTTTTCGGAGAATTGAGCATGGTCAGCCGCTTCCAGCCTCTATCGCCGCGCATCGGTGCGCGGGGCGTCGTGAGCCGCCGAGAGCTGATGGATCCCGAGTTCGCCGCGGAGTGCCTCGAGGCGCTCGAGCGCTACGGCGTACTGGTCTTCCCCGCCCTCGGTCTGAGCGACGAGGAGCAGGTCGTATTCAGCGGCAGGCTGGGCGATGTCATTCCCATGGGCGGGAAACGCGCCGACGGCAGTCGCGACCCCATCTTCAAGGTGTCGCTCGACCCGAAGCACAACGAAGCGGCCGAGTACCTGAAAGGCACCATCTATTGGCATATCGACGGCGCGACGGAGGACATCCCCGCGAGGGCGACCATGCTGAGCGCCCGGCGAACCTCCCCGGTCGGCGGCCAGACCGAATTCTGCAATACCTATGCCGCGTACGACGATCTGCCGGAATCGGAGAAGCCGTACTACGAGGCGCTGCGCATCGGACACAGTCTGGAGGCGGCGAACCGGCTCACCACGCCCAACCCGAGCGACCAGGAGCTCGCGGCGTGGCGCGCACGGGGCGGCGTGAAGGAGCATCCGCTCGTGTGGCGCCACCAGACGGGACGCAAATCGCTCGTTCTGGGCGCGACCGCCGGATACGTCGCCGGCCTGTCCGCCGCGGACAGCCGCGCGCTTCTCGCCAAGCTCGAGGCTCATGCCACACGTCCCGAGATCGTGTATCGGCACGAGTGGCAGGTGGGCGATCTGGTGATCTGGGACAACTGCGGAACCATGCACCGGGTCATTCCTTATGAGGCATCGTCCGGCCGCATGATGCACAGAACGACCCTGCACGGCGTCGAGGCCATTGCTTGACACGCCGAGCCGCCGAGCCCGCCACGGGCCAAAGTAATCAGGCCAACTAGCCGAGAGATCAATTTATGCCACTGGTAGGAAAGAACGCGATCGTGACGGGCGGGGCATCGGGAATCGGGCTTGCCGCCTGTCGGCGCCTCGCGCGCGACGGCGCCGGCATCGGCGTATGGGACATCGATTACGCAGGGGCGCAGCGTGCCGCCGCCGAGCTGGTCGCGTCGGGAGCTCGAGCGGTCGCCTGCAATGTCGACGTATCGGCTCGCGCTCAGATCGACGCCGGAGTCGAGCGGGTGCACGCCGAACTCGGCAAGGTGCAGATCCTCGTCAACAACGCCGGCATGACATCGTTCAGACCTTTTCTCGAGGTCACGGAAGCGGAATGGGAGCGGGTCATGTTCGTGAACTTGAAGAGCATGTTCCTCTGCACGCAGGCCGTCTTGCCCGACATGCTCGCAGCCGGCTGGGGACGCGTGATCAATATATCCTCATCGAGCGCACAGACGGGCAGTGCGCGCATGACCACCTACGCCTCCTCCAAGGGCGGGGTGATCGCGTTCACCAAGTCGCTGGCGCTCGAGCTCGCGGCGACGGGGATCACGGTCAACAACATTCCGCCCGGATTCGTCGACACGCCGATGCTTCAGGCGAGCACGGCGAGCATCGCCGGCGGCATCGCCGGTCAGGCGGCCAACTCGCCGATGAAAAGGCCGGGGCGTCCGGAGGATATCGCCGCCGCGTGCGCATTCCTGGCGTCGGAAGAGGCCGGCTACATCACGGGCCACACCCTGAGCGTCAACGGCGGACGCGTCTGCGCATGAGCGAGACAGCGCAGCGGGTCGTCATCACCGGAGCGGCGGGGGCCCTCGGCGCGGCCGTTGCACGCGCGTTCTTGACCGCGGGCGCAAAGCTCGCGCTCATCGATCGCGCAGCGGCCTCACACGACCCTCTCAAGGACGCGGCTGACCCGCACGTGTTCCTCGAGGCCATCGATCTCACCGATGCCGCGGCGGCCCGGTCCGCCCTGGATGCGGCGGCCTCGAAGCTCGGCGGCATCGACGTGCTGGTCAACATTGCCGGCGGGTTTCGCTGGGAAACGGTCGCCGACGGCGGTCTCGATACGTGGGACTTCCTCTATTCGATCAACCTGAAGACGGCGGTCTGTGCCTGCAAGGCCGCCCTGGCTCATCTGCCCGCGAATCGCGGCCGCATCGTCAACGTGGGCGCGGCCGCGGCTGCCAAGGCCGGTAGTGGAATGGGAGCGTACGCGGCCTCGAAGGCCGGCGTCGCGAAACTCACCGAGGCTCTCGCCGAGGAGTTGAAGGACAAGGGCATCAACGTGAACGCGGTCCTGCCGACCATCATCGATACGCCCGCCAACCGCGCCGACATGCCGAAGGCGGACTTCGCGCGTTGGGTCGAGCCCCAGGCACTCGCGGACGTCATCCTGTTCCTTGCCTCCCCGGCGGCGCGCGCCGTCACGGGCGCGTCGATACTGGTGTCCGGCAGGGTCTGAGCTCTCATCGCGCGAGAGAGAGATAGGCCTGGATATTCCCGCGGTACGCAGGGCGAGGATCCACGGCACGCCGTGTGACCGCGGGGAAGGGCCTTCCCGCCGCGCTCCCCCATAGCCTCAACGACGATTGCAGCGCCTCGGAATTCTCGTGCTTCGCGGCGGCAAGTGATCGAGCCACCAGGGTGCTCATGGCGAGGCCCAGGCGGACGCCGCGTCTTGCAGTCCAAGCCTCCCATGCCGCGAGCGCCGCAAACACTCCCGCGAGCGGGTCGGCAATGGCATCGCCGACGAAACCCGTGCGCCCGGTCGCGCCCCGCAATGCCGCGCTGAGGCCGCCTGCGACACCACAGTCATCGCCAAACCCCACCCAGCCGGCCGCCTCCCCGGACGTACCGTGCCCCGTGATGCTTATCCAGACCAGGCCGGGTGTGGTGCGCACGATCTGGTCGGCATCGATGCCGAGCTGCGCCAGGGCACGCGGCCGGGCGGCCTCGATGACGATGTCGGATGCCGCGATGAGGGAGAGCAGGGCCCGTCGCTCGCCGCCGTCCGCGAGGTCGATGGCCACCGTTGCCTTCCCCTGATTGAGGAGCGCATAAAAATCGCCTTCCGCATCCCGCAAAGCATCGGGACGCGAGCGGCTCTCGACTTTCACCACCTCGGCACCCGCGAGCCAGAGAAGATGAGCAGCCAGCGGTCCCGCCCAGAGCGCCGAGAGATCGACGACGCGCGGCGCGATCGCGTGTGGCGCGTTTGCGCGCGGCGCGATCGCGCCAGGGGCCGCTGTGCGAGCGGCCGCTGCGTCGGGCGCCGCGGCGCGCTGTCCGCAGGTGATCTCGGTCCACGGGCCCGAGCCGCCCGTTCCGAACAAAGCGGCGGCCTCGGGCGCCGGGCGCAATTCCTGCTCGGCCGCGATGGCCAGCCCCATGAAACGGCCGCGCGTCAGCAGCGCTTGCGCGTCCCGCCCGGCGATGCACGCGGCGATCGCCGCATCGTCGTTCGCATCCACCTCATCGCTTTCGAAAAGCGCCGGCAGCATGTCTCTGTCGGCGGGTCGCGCCAGGCTCAAGGCGATCGTGTCCCCGAGCGCCTCGAACAGCCGGCACCCGCCTCCTGCGGATGTCCGGCCCGGTATGCGCAAGCCCGCCCGCATCGCCCGCTCGCCGAGGAGCGTGGCGCCATCGAGCGTGGCGAGCGATGCGGACCCGCTCGCCGCGGCGAGCCGGACGAGGGCTCGATGAGCGATCGAGGCGAGCGGGATCGAATTGCCGGCGTCCATGGTGTCATGAGAGTCTACAATCGGATCTCGCCATAGTCGGGGGCAAGAATGAAGATCGACTCATCGTTGGCTGCCGTGGTTACCGGGGGCGCTTCGGGGCTGGGATTGGCGACCGTGAAGGCATTGCGCGCGGCGGGCGCGGCGGTGGCGATTTTCGATCGCAACGAGGAGACCGGCGGCAGGGCGGCCGCCGAGACGGGCGCCACGTTTTGCAGCTGCGACGTTCTGTCGGACGAGAGTGTCGAGCGTGCCTTCGCCCAGGCTCGCGCCGCCCAGGGTCAGGAGCGGGCGCTCGTCTGCTGTGCCGGCGGCGGCAACGCCATACTCACCGCCCGCCGCGACAAGAAGACCGGAGCAATCAGCGTATTCCCCTCCGAACAGTTCGAGTGGGTGCTGCGCCTCAACACGGTCGGCACGTTCCGCTGCCTCACGCGCGCGGCCGCGGGAATGATGACTCTCGAGCCGATCGAGGGGGAGCGCGGGGTGATGGTCAACACGGCTTCCGCAGCGGCCACCGACGGACAGATCGGGCAAGCGGCTTACGCGGCAGCCAAAGCCGCCATCGTCGGCATGACGCTGCCCATCGCTCGCGACCTGTCGCGCGAGGGAATCCGCGTCATGACGATACAGCCCGGCATTTTCGCAACTCCCGCGATGGCGGGCGCCACCCCGCAGATGCTCGAGTCCTTGAGCGCCATGGTTCCGTTCCCGAAACGGCTGGGACATCCCGAGGAGTATGCGAGTCTCGCCCTCGAGATGATCCGCAACGGCTATCTGAACGGCGAGACCGTGCGGCTGGACGGAGCGATCCGCATGCAGCCGCGCTGAGCCCGGTCCCGGCCCGCGGCGGCGATTCTGAGCGTTGGCGCACAGACCGAGGCTTGACAGTACCCCCGCATAAATACTACCGTTGCTTAGAGAGATACTAACGTTGCTTAGTAATTTGACTGATGCGGCGGCACTTTTCGAGAGCGCCGAGAGGAGAGAATTCGTGAGGACATCGTGGCTCGTTGCTTTGACTTGTGCCTTGGCGACATTCACCGCCAGCGCACAGAATGCGTCCCACGCCGCAACGGCGGTCGCCGAGAAGGGCAAGATCTTGGTGTCCTCGAACGGCTCGCGCCTCGGCGCCGTTTACCGGGTCGGCCCGGACGGCTCGGCCGAGATCATCATCGACGGCAAGCTCGTGAGCGTGCCGGCGTCCACGCTCTCGAACGTCGATGGCCGGCTCACGACCTCTCTCAGCAAGAGCGAAATCCTCGCCCTGCACTGAGGACCTGCGCCGCTAGGCGGCGTCGAATTCCAGATGCAGCGCCGAAAGGCCGCGCAACAGGTACGTGGGCACATAATCGTATCGCCGGGCCGTCGGGGGCCCATGCTGGGCTTCGCAGATGCGAATGTTCCGCATCCGATCGAGAAATCGCTCCACCGTGATACGCGTCTCGGCGCGTGCCAGCGGCGCGCCGGGGCAGGCGTGCTGACCGCGGCTGAAAGCCACATGGTCGCGAACGTTCGCCCGGTCGATATCGAGCTCGTCCGGCGATTCGAAGTGGCGTGGATCGCGATCTGCCGCACCCAGCGCCAGTGTGACCACGGTGCCCGCGGCGATGGCAACACCGCCGATGGATGTCGCGGTCCGAGCAAGCCGGGAGAGCGTTTTGACGGGACTCTCCAGTCGCAGCGTCTCTTCGATGAAATCCGGAACCCGATGGCGCTCCGCGCGCAGGCGTTGCTGCAGGTGAGGACGCTCGCCCAGGAGCCGAAAGCACGACGCCATCAGCCTCGCCGAGGTGTCTTGTCCGGCGCCGAACAGGAATTTTGCCAAGCGGACGGGAACGTCCAAGTCCGGCTCGGAACCGTCCTTGAACCGCGCGTTCGCGAGGTCCGACATCATGTCGTTTCGAGGGTTGCGACGCCGCTCCTGCATGTATCCCGTGAAGCGACCGTCGAGATGCGCCAGCGGGTCCCGTGCGCTCTTGTGCTCCGGATCGCCGGCGAGCTGCGTGGGCGGCTCTCCGAGGAGCTGCAGGAGCTCCTCTCTGTCCTCCTCGGGCACACCGAGAAGGTCGGCGATCACCAGAGTGGACAGGGCGTGCGCGTACTCCGCGACGAACTCGCACCGGCCCCTGGCGATGAATCCGTCGATCAGCCGGTCGCACAACTCGAGCACGTACTCCTCGTTTTTCTTCAGCCGCGTATGCGTGAGCAGGGCATTGAGCATCGCGCGCAGCACGCCATGCGCCTGACCGTCGAGAGTGACGAGATAAGCGGACCACGGCATGTCGCCCCGATGCTTCGCTATCTGCTCGCTGACGTCGTCGCCTTGCGGCGTGAAAGGCAGCGGCGGGATCGGACCGGTCACCGCGACGCACGAGGAAAAAGCGTCGCGCTGCTTGAAGACTTCCAACGCTTCGGCATATCCCGTGACCATCATGGCGCCATGGTGGCGTTCGCGGAGCACGGGACATTTCGATCTCAGCTCATGGAAGTAGGGGCTGGGATCGCCGACGAGGGAGATGTCCGTGAAGAAATCCTTGGACTCCGGCGCGCTCATTTTCCCGCCGCGCGAACGCTCTTGGCCGCCGACAAATTGCGGGCGATGGCCTCCAGGAGCTCGTCCAATTTGTCCAGATCGGCGTTGCTGAAGCCGTTGAATATCTCGGCCTCGTGGCCCTTCGCGACCTCATCGAGCTTGTCCAGCACCGGTTGCGCACCGGCCGCCAGATGCACCCGGTAGGCGCGTCGATCGCTCGGATTCTCGGTCCGCTTGAGGTAGCCCTCCTCGCAAAGGCGGTCGATCAGGCGTCCGGCGGTGATCTCGCTCACCTCCAGCACTTGGGAGATCGTGCGCTGCGTGGCGCCGGGATTTTGCGAGACCGCCGCGATCAGCGTCCACTTGGCGCGTGTCAGACCTCTGAGTTTCGTGCTTTGATCGAAGTTCAACCGCAATTGACGGGCGATGACCGACAACTTGAGCCCGATGGACCTTCGCTTGTTTTTCGCGTTACCGAATATCGATTCCATTGATTCGCCGCAGGCCGCAACATGCGGCGTTTCTTATAATCGCTCGATGATGATCGCCGGGGCCATGCCGCCGGCGGCGCACATCGTGATGAGCCCGCGCTTGAGCTCGCGCCGCTCGAGCTCGTCGAGGACGGTATTGATCAAGACCGCGCCCGTCGCGCCGATGGGGTGACCGAGGGCGATCGCTCCGCCATTCACGTTGATCTTATCGCGGTCGACGCGCAGATCGCGGATGAATTTCTCGACCACGACGGCGAATGCCTCGTTGACCTCCCAAAGGTCGATGTCCTCCGGGTTAAGGCCGGCTCGTGCCAGCACCTTCCTCGCAGCCGGAACCGGAGCGTTCAGCATGAGCGTCGGATCATCGCCGATGTTCGCGGTGGCGACGATGCGGGCGCGGGGCTTGAAGCCGCGCTTCCTCGCGTAATCCCGCGAGCTGAGGAGCAGGGCGGCCGCCCCGTCCACGATGCCGGAAGAGCTGCCCGCGTGGTGCACGTGCTCGATTCTGAGGTCCGGATAGCGCCGGTTGATGAGCTGGCGAAAGGTGACGCCGCTGCCATCGGGAGAGAAGTCCGCCACCTGGGCGAAGCTCGGTTTGAGCCCGGCCAGATCCTGTGCGGTGGTCTGTGGGCGAGGATACTCGTCGCGCGCGAGCGCGACCGTGCCGTCCTCGTTGAGTACGGGAACGATCGATCGGTCGAAGCGCCCCTCCTTGAGCGCGCGCCCGGCCCGTTGCTGACTCTCGAGGGAGAAGGCGTCGAGCGCGTCCCGGCCGATGTGCTCGATCGAGGCGATGGCATCGGCGCACACGCCCTGATGCGATTGAGGATGACGCTGCTGGAGCCGCGTATTGCCGGAGCCGATGCCCAGCGACTTCAAGCCTGCCGCCATCTCCTCCTGGCCGCTGCTCGTGATATAGGACATCATTTCGGTGCCGCCGGCGATGACCAGATCCTCCATGTCGGAGCGGATCTGGGCCGCGGCCATGCCGACCGCGGTCAGACCGCTGCCGCAGAAGCGGTCCA
>Ga0335075_10016575_pt1 | contig 10992 bp, 10 predicted proteins | sample Lox_Sample_24_FD_206723 | JGI IMG/M metagenome (GOLD analysis project Ga0335075, IMG submission 206723) | Soil microbial communities from Loxahatchee National Wildlife Refuge, Florida, United States - Lox_Sample_2.4 | ecosystem: Environmental > Terrestrial > Soil > Wetlands | place: USA... | reverse complement strand
GGGGCGCGGCGCGCAACGACATCGTGCCCGCCGCCCGCCGGCTCCTCACCCGCGGCGTCCTCGCCGACGTCGCCCGCCACCGCGGCGTCGAGGTGCTGCCGGCCGGGGAGGGGATCGGCGCCGACGAGCTGCGCGACGTCCTCGACGCGCAGCGGGTCGAGGTGCGGCCCGGCGACGTGCTCCTCGTCCGCACCGGCCTGCTCGGGGCGACCAAGGCGACCGGCGCCTGGACCGAGTTCGCCCAGTGCGGGCCGAACCTGCCGAACACCCCGGGCGTCGCCGTCGACGCCCTGTCGCTCCTGCACGAGCTCGGCGTCTGCGCGATCGCCTGCGACAACTGGGCGGTCGAGCAGCTGACCGGCGGCCCGCCCGACTTCCCGCTGCACGAGCTGGCGCTCGTCTACATGGGGATGATCCTGGGCGAGAACTTCGAGCTCGACGCCCTCGCCGCGGCCTGCGCCGCCGCCGGCCGCTGGGACTTCCTCTTCGCCGGCCAGCCACTGCCCCTGCGCGGCGGCGTCGGCGGCCCCGTCAACCCGATGGCCGTCCTCTGACGGTGTTGATGGGCCGAAAAGCGCTCTATATGAGCGCTTTTCGGCCCGTCAACGGGGGAGGGCGGCGATGTGGGCGGGGGCTTGGGACGCCATGAAGTCGAGGGTGCTCTCGAGGTCGACGATGCCGGAGTCGGAGCCGAGGCCGGTGGCGACCAGGGCGCTCGCGGCGGCGCCGAGCCAGCCTGCGGCCTCGGGGTCCCAGCCGTTGGCGACGGCGACGATGAAGCCCGCCACGTAGGCGTCGCCGCAGCCGGTGGTGTCGACGAGGTCGATCTCGAAGGCGGGGACGCGCGCCTCGCCGCCCGGCCCGAGGATCAGGCTGCCTTCCGCGCCGAGCGTCCCGACCACGGTCTCCACCCCGGTCGCCTCGCGCAGCCGCGCGACGCCCTCGCCCGGATCGTCGGTGCCGGTCATCCCGGCCAGCTGACCCTCGTTGGGGAAGAAGAAGTCGGCCTCGCCGAGCGCCGGCGCCAGCCGGTCGCGGAACGCCTCGTCGACTTCCGCCAGCACGTCGACGGTGACCACGGTGTCGTTGGCCCGCGCGTGGCGGACCAGCTCGACCAGCGGCGCGCCGATGAAGTCGCCCATCTGGTCGGCGCCGCCGACGTGCAGCACGTCGGCCTCGGCGACGACGTCGAAGTCGACGTCGTCGAGGGTCGGCGGCCGCGCGCCGGTGGGGCGGATCATGATCGGATTGCGCTCCCCGGTCGGACCGATGAAGAGCAGCGACACGTGCGTCGGGGCGCCGGGATCGCGGACCAGCCGGCTCATGTCGCAGCCGAACCCGGACATCAGGTCGATCATCAGGCCGCCCTCGTAGTCGTCGCCGACGACGCCCATCGAGACCGGCCGCGCGCCGAGCTTCGCCAGGTCGACCGCGGGCCCGGCGGCGGTCCCCGCGGCGGTGATCCGCAGGTCGTCGAGGATCTGCCAGCCGGGGCCGAGGGTCGGCGCCTGCGGGTGGCGCACCAGCACGTCGAGCAGGTGGACGCCGAGGCAGACGACCTTCGGCGACCTCACGAGGCGCTCTCCTCGCCCGCGTCCTCGCCCGCCTTCCTCGCCGCCGCCCCCGCATACGACCGCCGCGCCGCCTCGGTCGCTACCTCCTCGAGCTGCTCGTGGCTCAGGATCCGCGGCTCGCCGAGGACCGAAGCGCGCCAGTAGAGCTCCGCCAGCCACTCCAGCAGCACCGCCAGGTCGTAGGCCCGCCGCAGCGTCGGCCCGTGCACCACCGCGCCGTGGTTGCGCAGCAGCACCCCGCGCCGCTCGCCGAGCGCCGCGTGCACCGCCGCCGCCAGCTCCTCGGAGCCGAAGCGCTCGTAGTCGGAGACCTCGATCGCGTCGCCGCCGAAGGCGTGGATCATGTAATGGACCGCGGGCAGCTCGTCGACGGTGCAGGCGAGCGTGGTCGCGTAGATCGAGTGGGTGTGGACCACCGCGGCGGCGTCGGTCTCGCGGTAGACGAGGGTGTGGAGCGGCGTCTCCGAGGACGGCCTGCCGCCGCCGAGGTGGTTGCCGTCGAGGTCGACGATCGCCAGGCCCTGCGGCGTGATCTCTTCGTAGGGGACGCTCCCGGGGGTGATCACGACCTCGTCGCCGACCCGGACGCTGATGTTGCCCGAGGTCCCCTTGACGAGGCCGTCGGCCAGCATCCGCCGGCCGTGCTCGACCACTTCCAGGCAGGCCTGCTCCAGTTGATCTGACACTTCTCTCCTTTCAGGCGGCGAGCAGCTCGCGCGCCTTCTTCTCGATCCCGGCGGCGTCCATGCCGTAGTGCCGGTAGAGGTGGGTGGGCGGGCCGATCAGCGAGTACTCGTCGGGCGGCATCCCGATCCGCTCCAGCCGCACCCCGGCGAGCCCGTACTCGACCAGCGCCTCGGCGCAGGCACTCGCCACGCCGCCGACCACGTTGTGCTCCTCGGCGACCAGCAGCCTGCCGCTGCGCCCGGCGTGCGCGGCGATCGTCGCGCCGTCGAACGGCCGCACCGTGTGGGCGTCGATCACCGCGGCCTCGACCCCGTCGGCGGCCAGCGTGCCCGCCGCCTCCAGTGCCGCCGCCACGGTGATCCCGTTGGCGACGATCGTCAGGTCGGCGCCCTCGCGCAGCACCGCCGCCTTGCCGAAGCGCCAGGTCCCCGCCGGGAGCGCGTCGTAGACGTCGACGTCGCGGCCGCGACCGAGCCGGAAGTAGACCGGCCCGGGCAGCGTGGCGGTCTGGCGCAGCGCCGCCTCGGTGGCGGTCGCGTCGCAGGGGCAGACGACGGTCATGTTGGCGATCGAGCGCATCAGCCCGAGGTCCTCGGTGGCGTGGTGGGAGGTCCCGTAGAAGCCGATCGCGATCCCGGCGTGGTGGGCGAGGATCCGCACCGGCAGGCCGGGATAGGCGAGGTCGGTGCGGATCTGCTCGCCCGCCAGGAGGCCGACGAAGGGGGCGAAGGCGCCGACGTAGGGCTTCATCCCGACGCTCGCCATCCCCGCCGCCATCGAGACCATGTGCTGCTCGGCGATGCCGACGTTGACGAAGCGCTCCGGGTGGGCCTCCTCGAAGTCCACGGTCATGTTGGAGAACTTCATGTCGGCGGTGATGACGACGATGTCGGGGTCCTCGTCGGCCATCGCGGCGAGCACCTTGCCGGCGACGAACGACTGCGACAGCTTCGCCATCCCGGCCAGGTCCCAGCTCGCCCCGCTGGGGACCGGCGCCACGTCCACTCCCTCGAGCTCAGCCACGCTGATCGATCTCCGCCACCGCGGCCGCCGAGTCGTCGGGCGACAGGTAGCCGATGTGCCAGGTGCGCGACAGCTCCATGTAGGAGACCCCCTTGCCCTTCACCGTGCGGGCGACGATGCACCGCGGTTTCCCCGACGTGGCGGGCGGCAGCTCGGCGGCGGCGGCGAGGATCGCCTCCGGGTCGTGCCCGTCGATCTCGACCACCTCCCAGCCGAAGGCCTCGAAGCGGCCGCCGATCGGCTCGACCGGCATCGTCTCCGCGGTCATCCCGTCGAGCCCCATCTGGTTGGCGTCGACGATCGCGACGAGGTTGCCGAGGCCGAAGTGGGAGGCAGAGGCGGCGGCTTCCCAGACCTGGCCCTCGTTCAGCTCCTGGTCGCCGAGCAGGACCCAGATCCGGGTCTCGTCGTAGCCGCGCAGGCGCACCGCCTTCGCCATTCCGACCCCGATCGAGAGGCCGTGGCCGAGGCTGCCGGAGGAGAAGTCGACGCCGGGGATGCGGCGCATGTCGGGGTGGTCGCCGAGCGGGCTGCCGAGCCGCGTGTAGTCGTCGAGCCAGTCGACGGGGAAGTAGCCGCGTTCGGCGAGCAGCGGGTAGAGGCCGATCGCGACGTGGCCCTTGGAGAGGATCAGCCGATCGCGCTCGGGCCACTCGGGATCCTCGGCGAGCCGCATCACGCCGCTGTAGAGCGCCCCCATCAGCTCGGCGCAGGAGAAGACGCTCGAGTAGTGGCCGCTCTTCGCGATCTCGATCAGCCGGATCGTCTCGCGGCGCACCGTGGCGGCCCGCTCGCGGACTTCCCGGACCTGCTCGGCAGGCACCTCGACGGCGCTGCTCATCGCCGTACCTCTGGTCGACGCGTCACCATTCGTTCCTCTCTGTAGCCGACAGGATTCCCATTGCGCCCCGTGGACAGGCGGCGCGGGCGCGATTTTATACGTACGTCTGAAATAAGTCCTTGATTCTATTTCGCACGTCTGTTTAAGATCCCGGGATGACGACCACCGCCACCGGCCAGACCGGCCTCGAACTCGACGAAAGAGCCGCCAAAGCCCTCCCCCGAGGCGTCGCCGGACACTTCTCCCCGCAGGTGAACTGGCCCGGTTCGCCGCACTTCATCGCCCGCGCGGAGGGCTCGCGGATCTGGGACGTCGACGGCAACGAGTACATCGACCTGATGTGCAGCTGGGGCCCGATCGTGCTCGGCTACCAGCACCCGGAGGTCGAGGAGGCGGTGGCCCGCCAGCACGCCCAGGTCGACTGCGGGCCCGGCGCGGCGCCGGTGATGGTCGACCTCGCCGAGAAGCTGGTGCCGATGATCGACGAGGGCGCCTGGGCGCTCTTCGCCAAGAACGGCGCCGACGTCACCACTCTCTCGGTGACCCTCGCCCGCGCCCACACCGGCAGGCGCACCGTCCTCGTCGCCAACGGCGCCTACCACGGCTCGCTGCCCTGGTGCAACCCCGACGCCCAGGGCACCGTGCCCGGCGACCGGCAGAGCCTCGACTACTTCGACTTCGGCGACCTGGAGAGCGTCGCGGCGGCGATCGAGCGCCACCGGGGCGACCTCGCCGCGGTGATCGTCTCCCCCTATCGGCAGCCGGCCGGCTTCGACCAGGTGGCGCCGACCGCCGAGTTCGCGGTCGGCCTGCGCGAGCTCTGCGACCGCCACGAGGCGCTGCTGATCCACGACGAGGTGCGCACCGGGATGCGGCTGGAACTCGGCAGCGCCTGGCGCCGCTTCGGCGTCGCCCCCGACCTGAGCGCCTGGGGCAAGGCGATCGCCAACGGCTACGCGCTGGCGGCGCTGGTCGGCCGGGAGGCGATCCGCGAGGCGGCCGCCGGCGTCTTCGCCACCGGCTCCTTCTGGTGGACCGGCGACGCGATGGCGGCCGGCCTGGCGACGCTCGAGGTGATGGAGCGCGAGGACGCGCTCGGCGCGATGAACGACTGGGGCACGAGGTTCCAGGAGGGCATCGCCGCCGCGGCGGCGGCGCGCGGCATCGAGGTCGTGGTCAGCGGGCCGCCGACCATGCCCTACGCGCGCTTCGCCGCCGACGCGGACGACCGCGCCCTCAACGACGTCTTCACGGCCGCGTGCGGCAAGCACGGGCTGTATCTCCACCCCCGGCACAACTGGTTCGTCTCCGCGGCGATGGACGAGCGCGACCTTGACCAGGCGCTCACCGCGGTCGAGGCTGGTGTCGAAGCAGTGGCCTCGAAAACGAACAACGGTTGAGCCGGGTGTCCCCCACCCCACAGAACCAGTGCAAGGGCCTGTTTCCCCGCAGGCGTCCCTCGTTGATGACCAAGAAGAGGAGAGAAGCATGAGGAAGCTCTTACTGATCGGAACGATGGGCGCGCTCCTGGCGCTGCTCGTCAGTGCCTGCGGAGGGAGCAGCGGCGGCGGCGGCTCGATCTCCGTCGCCAAGGAAGGCGAAAGCAAGACGACCGCCAACGCCGCCTGCGAAGAAGAACCGGTGGCGGGCGGCTCGCTCGTCTACTCGCGCCAGCTGGAAACCGTGACGCTGAACCCGCGCGAAATCAAGAACGGCAACGGCGACATCTTCGCCCAGGAAATGATCTTTTCCGGCATCGTCCGCAACGACCCGAACGGGACCGACAAGATCGTCCCCGGGCTGGCGGAAAGCTGGGACGTCTCCAAGGACGGCCTGACCTACACCTTCCACCTGCGCAAGGGCCTCAAATACTCCGACGGCTCGCCGCTGACCGCGGAAGACATCGCCTGGAACCTCGAACAGTTCGCCGACCCGAAGGTGAACATCTCGCTGGCCGGCGTCGCCGCGGGCATGGAAAGCGCGAAGGCGACCAACGCCACCACGGTGGTCGTGAAACTCGAACACCCGGTCGCCGCGTTCCTCTACAACCTGGCGATCTTCCCGGCGTTCATCGTCGACAAAGCGAAGCTCGAATCGGAAGGCGCCGCCTACTGGAAGCACCCGGTCGGCACCGGCCCGTTCGTGGTCAAGGAATTCGCCGGCGGGTCACACATCACGTTCGAAAAAAACCCGAACTACTACGAAAAGGGCAAGCCCTACCTGCAGACGATGCGGTGGAACTTCGTCCCCAACTCGAACACCCGGGTGCTCGCCCTGAAATCGGGTGAAGCGCAGCTGGCCGACGGCATCCCGTTCGCCCAGGTCGAATCGCTGCAGAGCGAACCGAACCTGGGGATCCAGGAGGTCGAACTGCCGCAGGCGGTGATCCTGATCGCCAACAACCGGATCAAGCCGCTGGGCGACGTCCACGTGCGCCGCGCGCTCAGCCTCGCGCTCAACCGCGAACAGCTGAACGAAGCGGTGTTCCGCGGCACCGGCACCGTGCCGAACAGCGTGTTGATGAATTTCGAACTCGACGCCTCCGACCAGGAAGTCAAACCGTTCGAATACAACGTCGCGAAAGCCAAGGAAGAAATGGCGGCATCGAAGTTCCCCAAAGGGTTCTCGGTGAAGCTCCAGTACCCGGCGGGCTCCGACTACTTCAAGCAGATGTCGCTGCTGATCCAGAGCGAGCTGAAGGAAATCGGCGTCGACGTGAAGCTGGAAGAACTGGAATCCGCGGCGGTCGCCGAAAAGTGGTTCGAAGGGGAATTCGAAATGACCTTCCCGTTCGTCGGCACCTCGAGTGACGTCCCGGTCCCCGACGAGTACGCGTCCTTCTACGCGCTCCCGGCGGCCGAACTCGATGCGTTCAAATCGTATTGGACCAACAAGGAAGCCGAAGGGCTGGTCGAAAAATTCATCTCCAGCACCAACGAATCCGGCCGTAAGGCCGAATGGAAAAAGATCCAGGAACTCTTCAACGAAGAAATGCCTTCGCTGAACGTCATGGACTTCCCGTTGATCAACGGGCACCAGTCCAACATCTGCGGCACCAAGGCCAACGGCCTCGGCGTCGATCAGCTGCAGGAAACCTGGATCGCCAAGAAGTCCTCGTAGGTCGAGGACCGAAGGAGTGACCGAAGGACCACGATGCTCGTCTATCTAGTCAAACGACTGATCGTCAGCATCGTGGTCCTGCTCGGGATCGCGCTGGGGACGTTCCTGATGATCCACCTGATCCCCGGCGACCCGGCCAAGATCCAGCTCGGGGTGCACGCCACCCCGCAGGCGGTGGAACAGCTTCACCACAAGTGGGGTCTCGACCGCTCCTGGCCGGAGCAGTTCTGGCTCTACCTCGGCAACATCGTCACCTTCCACTTCGGCCAGTCGACCGCGTTCAGCACCGGGATCCCGGAACTGATCGGCAACCGGGTCGGCCCGTCGGCGGCGATCCTGATCTACGGGATCCTGATCTCGCTGGTCATCGGCGTGCCGCTGGCGATCTTCGCGTCGCTGCGCCAGGGCGGCGTGATCGACAACACGATCCGCGTCTTCACCACCTTCACCTTCGCGATGCCGCCGTTCTGGCTCGGGCTGATGCTGGCGCTGCTGCTCGGCTTCGAGCTGAAGTGGTTCCCGGTCTCCGGCTACGAAGGCGGGCTCGGCGGCATCCTCCGCACCTGCACCGTGCCCGCGCTGACGATCGGGCTCGGCCTCCTGGTGGTGATCGTCCGCAACCTGCGCGCCAGCCTCGTCACCGTGCTGAACAGCGAATACATCGAGGCCGCCCGGGCGCGCGGCTACGGCGAGTTCCGCGTGGTCGGCAGGCACGCGATGAAAAACTCGGTGATCAGCACGATCACCATCCTCGCCTCGCTCTTCGGCTTCCTCGTCAGCCTCCTGGTGCTGGTGGAAAACGTCTTCCAGATCCCCGGCGCCGGCACCCTGCTGGTGCAGGCGGTCTCCAAACGCGATTACCAGCTGGTCCAGACCCTGGTCTTCCTCAGCGGCGCGGTGGTCGTGCTCATCGGCTTCTGCGCCGACATCGCCTACGCCTGGCTCGATCCCCGCATCCGACTGGCGGGCCGCTCGTGAGCGCCGCGACCGTCGACGCCGGGACCCTGCCCCGCCCCCGCCGGCGGGGCGTCTGGCGGCGGATCAAGGGCTGGCCGATGTCGATCAAGGTCGGGGTCGGGATCGTCGGCGTGCTCGCCCTCGCGGCGCTACTCGCGCCGCTGGTCGCCCCCTTCGGGCCTAACGAAATCGATCCCTTCGCGCTGCTGCAGTCGCCGTCGGGCCGGCACCTCTTCGGCACCGACGACACCGGCCGCGACGTCTTCTCCCGCACCCTCTACGGCCTTCGCCTCGACCTCGGCCTCTGCCTGCTGGTGACCTTCGTGCCGCTGCCGTTCGCGATCGTCGTCGGCGCCCTCGCCGGGTACTTCGGCGGCTGGCTCGACATGATCGTCTCGCGCCTCGCCGACGTGATGATCTCGTTTCCCTTCATCGTCCTGGTGATGGCGGTGGTGGCGATCGTCGGGCCCGGGGTGAAGGGCTTCCTGATCGGCGTGCCGCTCGCCGCCTGGGCCTTATACGCACGATTGGCCCGGGCGGAAATGCTGATCGTGCGCGAGCAGCCCTACATGCTGGCGACCACCGCGCTCGGCTACAGCAAGTGGCGCGCGATCTTCAAGCATGGCCTGCCCAACGTCGCCCGCCCCTGCCTCGTCTACTCGACCATCGACCTGATCGGCAACCTGATCCTGCTCGCCGGCCTCTCCTACCTCGGCTTCGGCGTGCAGCCGCCGACGGCCGAGCTCGGCGGGATCATCGCCGACGGCCAGGGCTATCTCTTGACCGCCTGGTGGATCTCGACCCTGCCCGGCCTGGTGCTGGTGCTGCTCGGGGTCGGCATCGGGCTGATCGGCGAGGGGATCTCCGACCGCGGCCTCGAGCGGGGTGGACGATGACCCCGCCGCTGCTCGAGATCGAGGCGCTGCGGATCGAGTTCCCCGGCGAGGACGGGCAGCTGGTCGCGGTGAAGGGCGTCGACCTGGCGGTCGAGCCGGGCGAGGTCGTCGGCCTGGTCGGCGAGTCCGGCTCGGGCAAGAGCCTCACCTGTCGCGCGGTGATGCGGATGGTCCCCGAGCCGGGGTCGATCGCGGCGGGCGCGGTGCGCTTCGACGGCCAGGACGTGATGGCGCTGGACAAGAAGCGGCTGCGCGACTTTCGCGCCCACTCGGTGGGGATGATCTACCAGAACCCGTTCGGCTCGCTGAACCCGGTGCTGCGGGTCGGCGCCCAGATCGCCGAGACGCTGAAGGTGAACCGGGGGATGGGGCGCGAGGCGGCGCGCAAGGAGGCGGTCGCGCTGCTCGACCGGGTCGGGATCGAGGACCCGGAGCGCCGCTACCGCGCCTACCCGCACGAGCTCTCGGGCGGGATGTGCCAGCGGGTGATGATCGCGATCGCCACCGCCTCGAGCCCGCGGCTGATGCTCGCCGACGAGCCGACCACGGCGCTCGACGTGACGACCCAGGCGCAGATCCTCAAACTGCTTGCGCAGATGCGCGCCGAAGAGGGGATGGCGATGCTGCTGGTCTCCCACGACTTCGGCGTCATCGCCCAGGCCTGTGACCGGGTCGCGGTGATGTACGGCGGGCACATCGTCGAGACCGGCCCGGTGGAGACGATCTACCACGAACCGGAACATCCCTACACGCGGGCGCTGCTCAACTCGGTGCCGGAGCTCGACTCGGCCGGCAACGTCCGCCGCCGGGCGGCGCTCGCCGGGCATCCGCCGGAGCTCTCCGAGGTGATCCCGGGCTGCGTCTTCGCGCCGCGCTGCGAGCATGCCCGGCAGGACTGCGCCGGGATCGCGATGCGGCTGGAGCGGGTCGGCCCCGACCACGAGAGCGCCTGCCCGGTGCGTCCCTACGCCGGTGCCGGCGCGCGCGGCGCCGCGAAGGCGGCGAGGGTGGAAGCGTGACCGAGGCCGTCGTCACCGAGGGGACGCGGAAGAGCGGCGCGCACCTGCTCGAGGTCGAGTCGCTGGTCAAGGAATTCGGCCTGCGCCGCGGGCTCGCCGAGCGGATCGCGCGCAAGGAGGTGGCCCCGCACCGGGCGGTCGACGACGTCAGCTTCGCCCTCGACCGGGGTGAGATCCTCGGCATCGCGGGCGGCTCGGGCTCGGGCAAGACGACGCTCGCCCGCTGCCTGATCCGGCTGATCGAGCCCGACGGCGGCGCGGTCCGCGTCGACGGGATCGACATCCGCGCCCACAAGGGCGCCGAGCTGCGCGAGCTGCGGCGGCGGATGCAGATGGTCTTCCAGGACCCCTACGCCTCGCTCAACCCGCGGATGACGGTCGGCGCGGCGCTGCACGAAGCGGGCAGGGTGCACGACCGGCCCGGCGCGGCGAACGAGGCGGCCTTCGTCTCGCGGCTGCTGGGACTGGTCCAGCTGACCGACCGGATCGCCTCGCGCAAGCCACGCGAACTCTCCGGCGGGCAGCGCCAGCGAGTCTCGATCGCCCGCGCGCTGGCGGTCGACCCGGAGCTGATCATCGCCGACGAGGCGGTGAGCGCCCTCGACGTCTCGGTCCAGGCGCAGCTCCTGAACCTCTTCCTCGACCTGCGCGAGGAGCTCGGCGTCGCCGTCCTCTTCATCTCCCACCAGCTGGCGGTGATCGCCGAGGTCGCCGACCGGATCGCGGTGATGCGAAAAGGCCGGATCGTCGAGACCGGGCCGACCCAGGAGGTCTTCGCCCACCCGAAGGACGAATACACCCGGGCCCTTCTCCGCGCCCACCCCCACCCGGACCCCCGCATGCGATTCGCGGCCTAAGAGCCCGACGCACCCGCC
>Ga0335075_10016573_pt1 | contig 10992 bp, 10 predicted proteins | sample Lox_Sample_24_FD_206723 | JGI IMG/M metagenome (GOLD analysis project Ga0335075, IMG submission 206723) | Soil microbial communities from Loxahatchee National Wildlife Refuge, Florida, United States - Lox_Sample_2.4 | ecosystem: Environmental > Terrestrial > Soil > Wetlands | place: USA... | reverse complement strand
TGGAACCATCCCGAGGGCCCGGCTGCCGGCGTCCGCGCGATGGACGCCGCGATCCAGGCCGCGCTCGCCACGCACCCGGGGGAAAAATGAAAATTCTCGCAACCGGCCTCCGCTTTCCTGAAGGCCCCGTTTCCATGTCGGACGGATCCGTGCTGCTCGTCGAGATCGCGCGCGGCACCATCACCCGGATCGCCCCGGACGGCGCCCTGAGCGTCGTCGCGAGACCTGGCGGCGGCCCGAACGGCCTCGCCATCGGTCCCGACGGCGCGCTCTATTGCTGCAACAATGGCGGCTTCACATGGGTCGATGACGGCAAGATTCTGCGCGCCGGTCTCGAGCCGCCGGATTACAGCGGCGGGCGCATCGAACGGATCGACCCGGTCACGGGCGCGGTCACCGTCCTCTACGAGCGTTGCGGCGAACATCGCCTGCGCGGCCCGAACGACATCGTGTTCGACGGCGACGGCGGATTCTACTTTACCGATCTTGGCAAGAACCGCGCGCGCGAACGCGACCATGGCGGCGTCTATTACGCCCGCGCCGACGGCTCCGGCATCGTCGAGGTCGCATATCCGATCCTGACGCCGAACGGCATCGGCCTCTCGCCGGACGGAGCCCTGCTCTATGTCGCCGAGACCGAAACGTCGCGGCTCTGGGCCTTCGACATCGTCGCGCCGGGCAAGGTCGCGAAGCAGCCGTTTCCTTCGCCGCATGGCGGCCGGCTGGTGGCCGGCCTGCCGGGCTATCAGCGCTTCGACAGCCTGGCCGTCGAGGCGTCGGGAAAGATCTGCATTGCGACACTGCTGACCGGCGCCATCACGGTCATTTCTCCGCAAGGAGAAATCCTCCGCCAGGTGACGATGCCGGATCCGATGACGACCAACATTTGCTTCGGCGGACCGGAGCTTCGTCGCGCCTACGTCACGCTGTCCGGAACCGGACGGCTGGCGGCACTGGATTGGCCCGAACCGGGGCTCCGGCTCGCCCACGCGCGGTAGTGAGCAGTGCGGCAAAACGCGTTGAATCGATTTCGAGATTCCGCGATTGCCGTGGGGCGGGATTGGACAGGTTGGACAGGACGGGGGGCGGTAAAAGTGCGCTATCTTTTATAATCAACGTGTTAGTTTTCAAGGCCGCTCGGCGGCGACGCGCCAGATGGCATTGCCGACGTCGTCCGCAACCAACAGAGAACCGTCCGGGCCGAGTGCCACGCCGACTGGCCGGCCGTACGACACCCGCTCGTCCGGGGCGAGGAATCCTTTCAGGATGTCGGTCGGCGGACCGGCCGGGCGGCCATTCGCGAACGGCACGAAGATCACCTTGTAGCCGGCGAGCCTGCTGCGGTTCCAGGAGCCGTGCTGGCCGACGACCATGCCCTCGGAGAAGCCGGGAAAGGTACCGGCGGGCAGCCAGCAGAGGCCGAGCGAGGCGGTGTGGCCGCCGAGCGCGTAGTCGGGCGTGATGGCGGCAGCGACCGCGGCGGGATCCTGCTTCACCCGATGGTCGACGGTCCGGCCCCAGTAGCTATAGGGCCAGCCGTAGAAGCCGCCGTCGCGGACGGCGGTAAGATAGTCGGGAGGCGTTTCGTCGCCGAGGCCGTCGCGCTCGTTGACGACGGTCCAGAGGGCGCCGGTTTGCGGTTCCCAGGCGAGGCCCACGGGGTTGCGGAGACCGGAGGCGAAGATGCGGCTCGCGCCGCTGGCAAGATCGAGCTCGTAGATGGCGGCACGGCCTTCCTCGGCCGCCATGCCGTCGTCGCCGATATTGGTGGAAGAGCCGACCCCGATGAAGAGTTTCCGCCCGTCCGGGCTCGCAAGGAGGCTTCTGGTCCAGTGGCCGCCGGGCTTGAAGGTGGTGAGCCTCTGGCCCGGGGCAGTGATGCGGGTGGCACGAGGCGCGTAGGGGAAGGCGATGACGCCGTCGGTGTTGCCGACGTAGAACGTGCCGGACACGAGCGCCATGCCGAACGGCTGGTTGAGGCCGTCGAGGAATGTTTCGCGGATTTCGGCGACGCCGTCGCCGTCGGCGTCGCCGAGCAGCGTGATGCGGTTCGGACTTTCGCCTACCGCGGCGGCGCGCTGCATGGTGGTGAACATGGCGTAGTCGAAGAGGGTCCGGATGGGCTGGGTGACGGTGAGCGATTCGGCGGCGAGGACATTGCCGTCGGGCAGGACGGTGAGCCAGCGCGGATGCTTGAGACCGGTTGCGAACGCGTTGACTGCGAGGCCGGGCGCGGGAACCGGTTTCTGCCCCTCGGGCCAGCCCCTGGCAGTCGGCATCTTGAGGTTCGGGATGCGGCCTTGCGGCTTTGCCGGCGGGATGGCGGGCGTGGTTCCGGTGGCGGGCGGGCGCGGGCTCTCCAGAAGCCGGCGGACCAGGATTGCCGCCCCGCCGATCAACTCGACCGTCTGGCCGAAAATGCCGGACGCGCTCATTGCACTCCCTCCTTCTGGCGGCCTTCTATCGGACCACCAAGCTGGCTCTGCCGGGACAGGACGATTGCTGGCCCGCTATTTGCGGGCCGATGCTCTCGCTTTGCGGGTGCCGCGCTTCCGCGCCGATTTGCGGCCGCCGGCCTGCTTCGCCGACGACAGTTTCTTTTGCCGGGGCCGGCCCGCCTTGGCCTTGCGCCTGCCGGCCCTGCTCTTCGCGGGCCCATGCTTGATGTGGATGCGCTCGACGCCCCGCGTGGGCGCGTGCCCCTCAGCCCACTCGAGAGCCTGCTCGAAGCCGACCGGCTCGGCAAAGACAACCTCGTGATTGATCATGCCGGTCGATTCGTCCTGCCAGAAGTAGGTGACGGTGCTGTCGGGCCGGTCGCCGGTGTACCAAGTGTGCACGATCAGACATGGCACCGCCGGAGTGAAGACCTCCATCTCGCCGATCTCGATCGTGGTCCAGGGCAGCACTGTGGGCATGAGACTCTCTCCCTTTGCTGAATGTCGTGGCCTGCTTCCGGCGTTGCACGGATCGCGACGCCCGGGAAACGCGCGTGACGAGGTTTGCGGCAAGCTTAGACCGTGATCGTCGGCGGTGGAATCACCGGAGGCAATCAATTGCCGACGCGGCTGATCACGGCGCGCCGCGCCAACTCACCGCGCACTGCGGCCGCCCGGTCTGCTAAAGGGAAGAGATGCTGATATCACTCGTCGTGCTGCTCGGGGCGATCGCGATCGCCGTGACCGCCACGCGGCGGCTCGGGCTCGGGAGCATCCTCGGTTACCTGGTGGCGGGGGCCGCGATCGGCCCGGCAGGGCTCCGGCTCGTCACCGAGGTCGGGCGGATCGAAGCCGTCTCGGCGCTCGGCATCATTATGCTGCTGTTCCTGATCGGGCTCGAGCTCCGGCCGCACCGGCTGTGGCTGCTCAGGAAGTCGCTGCTCGGCCTTGGGCCGGGGCAGATTGTGCCGACCGCGGCGGCGATCGCGGGGCTGGCGATCGTTGCGGGGCTGCCATGGACCGAGAGCGTGGTGCTCGGGTTCGGGCTTTCGCTGTCCTCGACGGCGATCGTGCTGCCGATGCTGCGCGAGCGCGGCGTGCTGGCCTCGCCGCCGGGCCGCGACAGCTTCGCGGTGCTGCTGTTCCAGGACATGGCGTTCGTTCCGCTGGTGGCGCTGGTACCGCTGCTGGCGCCGGGCGGGCCCGTGGCAAGCCTGGCTGCGCATTTGCCGACGCAGTTGCCGGACCACCTGCCGTGGCTCGCGGTCGGGCGGACGCTCGCCGCGGTCGCGGTGATTCTCGCCGGCGGCCAGTTCCTGCTGCGGCCGGCCTTTGCTGCGGTGGGCGGGGCGCGCACGCCCGAGCTTTTCACGGCGACCGCGCTCCTGGTCGTGCTGGGGGCGGCGGCGATCGCCGAGGCGGCCGGGCTTTCGCCCTCGCTCGGGGCGTTCGCCGCGGGGGTGCTGCTTTCGGATTCGGAATACCGGCACGAGCTGCAGGCGGACATCGAGCCGTTCGAGGGGCTGCTGCTCGGGTTCTTCTTCGTTTCGGTCGGCATGTCGGCCGATCTGGGGCTGGTGCGGCAGCATCCGATCGAGGTTGCGGCCGCGGTGGTCGGGCTCGTTCTCGTGAAGGCGGTGATCGCATTCGGATTGGGGTTTTTGAAGCGCGACACCGCGCCGAGCGCGCTCCGCTTCGCGATCGCACTGGCCCAGGGGAGCGAGCTTACCTTCGTGTTCTTCGCCTCGGCGGAGGCGTTCGGCGTGCTTTCGCACCAGGTCGCGGCGCTGGCGATCCTCGCGGTCGCGCTTTCCATGGCGGCAACGCCGCTCTTGTTCGCCGCCTCCGAGGCGTTCGTGATTCCGCGCCTGGAGCGGCGCAAGGCGCCGCCGCCCCCCGACGACGTGATCGAGGAATCGGATTCGCCCGTCCTGATCTGCGGTTTCGGCCGGATGGGCCAGATCGTCGGGCGCATCCTCGCGATGCACCGGATCCGGTTCACCGCGCTCGACCGGAGTCCGGCACAGATCGCGGTGGTGCGGCGGTTCGGGGGCAAGGTCTATTTCGGCGATCCGACAAGGCCCGACGTGCTGCGCGCGGCCGGGGCGGGCGGGGCGCGGCTGATCGTGATCGCGCCCGACGAGCTCGACGAGACGCTGAAGATTGTCGAGGCGGCGAAGCGGGATTTTCCCGACCTGGCGATTCTGGCGCGGGCGCGCGACCGGCGCGCCGTGCATCTCTTGATGGATCGCGGCGTGAAGAGGATCGTCCGCGAGACTTACTTCTCGAGCCTGAAGATGGCGGAGATGGCGCTCGAGGATCTTGGTGTCGCGTCCGCGGAAGCGCGGCGGACGATCCAGATCTTCACCGAATACGACGAGCGGCTGATAGCCGAGACACACGCGATCTACATGGACGAGAAGCAGGTCATCCAGACGACGCAGCAGGCGGCGGAAGAGCTGGCCGTGCTGCTCGAGGCGGACCGGCAACGCGCCTGACGGCGGCCAAGAGGGCGGCGGCTGGCCGATCCCGCGCCGGCCGTGCTACCGCCCGGCCATGAAGATTGGCCGCCGATCCGATTTCGCGCCGACCCGCCTGCCATGCTGAGGCGAATGCTGCGCTCGGAAGCGGCGCTCGGGGCGGTTGCCTGGATCGCCGGCCTCTATGCCCGCTTCGCCTATGCGACGACGCGCTGGCGGATCGAGGGCGGCGAGCATATCGTGCCGCACGTCAGGGGCGAGCCGGTGATCGTCGCGTTCTGGCACGAGCGCCAGGCGATGATGCCGATGCTCTGGGTGCTGGCGCGGCGGCAGGGCAGCCGGGCGCGGGTGCATGTGCTGGCGAGCCGGCATCGGGACGGGCGGTTCGTGCATGCGATCATGCGGCAATTCAAGATGGAGGGCGTGTCCGGCTCGACCTCGCGCGGGGGTGCGGCGAGCCTGAGGAGCCTCTGCGCGCTGCTGGCGGCCGGCGATCATATCGCGATCACGCCGGACGGGCCGCGCGGCCCGGCCCATCGGGCGGCGCCGGGGGTGGCGCAGATTGCGGCGCTGGCCCAGGTGCGCGTTCTGCCGTGCGCGGCGCAGTCCACGCGGCGTTTCCTGGCCGGGAGCTGGGACCGGATGGCGGTGCCGCTGCCATTCGGGCGCGGCGTGATCGTCTGCCAGCCGACGATCGCGGTGCCGCGCGACGGCTGGCAGGCGACGCTGCCGGAGATCGAAGCGGCGATGACGGCGGCGGCGGAGCGGGCGGACCGGCAGTGCAATGCGACATGAAGACCGACCGGATGAGGGGGGCCGGATGAGCGGGGCGGTGTCGGCGGCGCTCTGGAGGAGCGGGACCAGCCTTGCTTCGCCCTGGCTCAGGCTTTGGCTCAGGCGGCGGCTGGCACGCGGCAAGGAGTGGCGCGGCCGGCTGGCCGAGCGGCGGGGGGTCGATCCGACGCCGCGGCCGGAGGGACGGCTGGTGTGGCTGCACGCGGCGAGCGTCGGCGAGACGGTATCGGCTCTGCCGCTGGTGGCGGCGCTCGGGCGGCAGGACCCGGCGCTCCATCTGCTGGTCACGACGGGGACCGTGACGGCGGCGGCGCTGCTGCAGGAGCGGCTGTCGGGGCTTGGGCTCGGGATCCGGGCGCGGCACCGGTTCGTGCCGCTGGATGTGCCGGCGTGGGCAAGGCGCTTCCTGGCACACTGGCGGCCGGATGCGGCGGTGTTCGTGGAGAGCGAACTTTGGCCGAACCTGATCGGCGCGGCGGCGGCGCGCGACATTCCGCTCGCCCTCCTCAACGGCCGGCTTTCGGCGGGGAGCCGGGCGCGGTGGCGGCTGGCGCCGGGCCTTGCGCGGCGGATGCTGCGGAGCTTTCGGCTGATCGCCGCCCGATCCGAGGCGGATGCGGAACGGCTCGAGGCGCTCGGGGCGGCGGCCGTCGAGACGCCAGGGGACCTCAAGCTTGCGGCGCCGCCGCTGCCGGTGGACGAAGCCGAGCGCGCGCGGCTCGCCGCCCTGCTCGGCGAGCGGCCGCGCTGGCTGGCGGCGAGCACACACGCGGGCGAGGAGGCGATTGCCGCTTCGGTACATCGAAAACTCGCGGGGGAATTTCCGGGCCTTCTCACCATCATGGCGCCGCGGCACCCCGAGCGAGGCGGCGAAATTGCCGCCTCTCTGGCGGAGCTTGGGCCGAAGCGGCGAGCGGCGGGGCAGGACCCGCCGGCCGGCGGCGTCTGGGTGGCCGATACGCTGGGCGAGCTTGGCCTGCTCTGCCGGCTCGCTCCGGTTGTGTTCATCGGCAAGAGCCTGGCCGGGCGGGGCGGGCAGAATCCGCTCGAGCCGGCGCGGCTCGGGGCGGCGATCGCGGCCGGACCGCACATGGAGAATTTCACCGCCGCGGCGGCGCGGCTGGAGGCGGCGGGCGCGCTTGCCCGCGTTGCCGACGGCGATGCCCTGGCGAGCTGGGTGGCCGGGATGCTCCGCGATTCCGCGGCGGCGCGGGCGGCGGGCGCGGCGGCCTTGGGCGCGGCGGCGGCGAACGAGGACCTGCCGGACCGCCTGGCCGGCCGGGTGCTGGCGCTGATCGCGCCGGCAAAAACCCCCTGAAGCCGTGCCGCGGCCCCCGCGCTTCTGGACCGAGGATGGAGGAAAGCTCGGGAACACACTGTTTCCGTTGCTGCTTGGCCCGGCGTCGGCGGTTCTCACGCGGCTGGCCGCGGCACGCGCCCGCCGCGCCAGGGCCGGCTTCCGCGCACCAGTGCCGGTGCTCTGCTGCGGCAACGTGACGGTCGGAGGCGCCGGAAAGACCACGCTCGCGCTCGACCTTGCCGGGCGGCTCGGCCGCGCCGGCATGGAAGTCCATATCCTGGCGCGCGGCTACGGCGGACGGCTCAAGGGGCCGGTTCGGGTAGAGACGGGGCAAGGCGGGCACGACGCGAAGGCGGTCGGGGACGAGGCGCTGCTGCTGGCGGCGGCGGCGCCGACATGGATCGGGGCGGATCGGGGGGAGACGGCCCGGGCGGCCGCTGCGGCGGGCGCCGAGGTGCTCGTGCTGGACGACGGGCTGCAGAACCCGAGTCTGCAAAAATCTTTTTCATTCATAGTAATAGACGGCGTTGCCGGGTTCGGGAACCGGCGTGTCCTACCGGCCGGGCCGTTGCGCGAGCCGGTGGCGGCGGCGGCCGAGCGGGCCGGGGCCGCGGTGCTGATCGGCCCGGACCGGAGCGGCGCACGGGCGCTGCTGCCGCCGGAGCTTCCCGTGCTCACGGCGCGGCTCATGCCGGGGCCCGAGGCGGCGGGGCTGGCAGGGCGGCGCGTGCTTGCCTTCACGGGGATTGCCCGGCCGGCGAAGTTCTTCTCCACCCTGGAAGAGGCGGGCGCCGTGCCGGCGGCGCGGCGGGTGTTTCCGGATCACCACGCATTTCGGCCCGGCGAGGTCGAGCGGCTGCTTGCCGAGGCGGCGCGGCTCGGCGCCCTGCCCGTCACCACGGCCAAGGATGCGGTGCGGCTCTCTCCGGCGGAGCGGGGGCGGGTCACGACGCTGACCGTGACGCTCGCCTGGGATAAGCCGGCGGCGCTCGCCGCGCTGCTGGCACCTTTTCTTCCGGCGACGGCCTCGCTGTGACGCCCCGCGAGCGGGTGGAAGCCGCCATCGTCGGGGCCGCCTTCGCGCTGCTCGGGAGCCTCTCGCCCGTGCGCGCGGCAAGCCTGGCCGGGGGGATCGGGCGCGCGATCGGGCCAAAGCTGCCGGTTTCGCGCATCGCCGAGATCAACCTGCGGCTGGCGCTGCCCGAGCAGGATCGGGCGGCGCGCCGGCGGATCATCCGGGCGATGTGGAGGAACCTTGGCTGCACGATCGGCGAGCTGCCGCATCTTGCAGCCCTTCTCCCGAACGGAACGGTGCCGGGCTACGAGGTCGAGGGCACGGAGATCATGCGCGACCTGGTCGCCAGGGGCGGGCCGGCGATTTTCTTCTCCGGCCATATCGGCAACTGGGAGCTGATGGCGGCCTCCGCGGCAACGCATGGCGTGCAGCTGGCGGTGCTCTATCGCGCCGTCGAGAACCCGGCGATCGACAAGATGATCGCACGATTCCGCCGCCTTTCGACGGGCGGCACGGCGACGCTGCTGCCCAAGGGTGCCGAGGGAGCGCGCGGCGCACTCGCGCATCTTGCCGGAGGCGGGTTTCTCGGGCTGCTCGTCGACCAGAAGATGAACGACGGCATTGCAGTGCCGCTGTTCGGCCGGCCGGCCATGACCGCGCCGGCGCTGGCGGCGCTGGCGCTCCGCTTCCGCTGCCCGGTGATCCCGGCGCACACCGAGCGGCTCGGCCCGGCGCGGCTTCGGGTGATCGTCGAGCCGGCGCTCCCACTTCCCGAGAGCCGGGACCGCGGCGCCGACATCGCCGCCCTGACGCGCACGGTGAATGCCTGCCTGGAGCGCTGGATCCGCGCCCGGCCCGAAGGCTGGCTCTGGCTGCACCGGCGCTACGAGAATGAGCTCTACCAGGCCGGGCGCGGCGGCTGAGCGGGCGTGCGGGGATCTCAGGCCTGCTTTACTTCGGCGACCTTCCCGCCGCTGATGCGCAGCAGCTCCGCCGCACTCGTGCGGAAGACGTGGGCCGGCGATCCGGCCGCGGCCCAGATCGGATCGAGAGAAAAGAGGTCCGCGTCGAGCAGGATGAGCGGCTGCGCGAGGTGGCCCACGGGAGCGACGCCGCCGATCGCGAAGCCGGTGGTGTCGCGGACGAAGCCGGCGTCGGCGCGCGAGAGCGAAACGCCGAGCGCAGCCCCGGCCTTGGCGGGATCGACGCGGTTGGCCCCGGAGGTGATGACGACGGCGGCGCGGGAGCCGGCGCGGAACACGATCGACTTGGCGATCTGCGCGATGGTGCAGCCGACCGCCGCGGCGGCCTCGGCGGCGGTGCGGGTGCTTTCCGGAAACTCCGTGATGGTGTCCGGATGGGAAGAAGCGGCGAGCGCCAGGCGCACGCGCTCCACCGATCCCTGGCCGCTCACTCCATGCCCCGCTTCCTTGCGCGCCTTGCGAAACCTCTGTCCGGCGGCCAGAGATGCCGCCGCGATGGACCCGCTCGCGCTCTATATCCACTGGCCGTTCTGCCTCGCCAAGTGCCCGTATTGCGACTTCAACAGCCATGTGCGCGAGCGGATCCCCGAGGCACGCTTCCGCGCGGCCCTGCTCTCCGAGCTTGGATGGGAGGCGGCGCGGCTCGGGCCACGACCGCTCGGTTCGATCTTCTTCGGCGGCGGCACGCCGAGCCTGATGGCGCCGGAGACCGTCTTTCGCTTGATCGAGGCCGCAACGGGATATTTTCCGCCGCTGCCGGAGATCGAGATCACGCTCGAGGCCAATCCCACCAGCGTCGAGGCGGGAAAGCTCGCGGCGTTTCGCGAAGCGGGCGTCAGCCGTCTCTCGCTCGGTGTGCAAAGCCTCGATGAGCGCGCGCTCGGGTTTCTCGGGCGGCGTCATTCGGCGATGGAGGCACGGGCGGCGCTGGCAGCGGCGCGGCGGGAATTCTCCCGCGTTTCGTTCGACCTGATCTATGCCCGGCCCGGGCAGACGGTGGCCTCGTGGCGCGAGGAGATTGCCGAGGCCTTGGCGCTCGGCCCGGATCATCTCTCACTTTATCAACTCACGATCGAGCCGGGCACCCCGTTTGCCGCGCGCCATGCGCGGGGCGAGATCGTCCTGCCGGCCGCGGAGACGGGGGAGGCACTCTATGAGGCAACCGAAGCGGAGGCGGCGCGGCGCGGGCTGCTCTCCTACGAGATTTCCAATTACGCCCGACCAGGCGCGGAGAGCCGGCACAACCTCGCCTATTGGCGCTATGCCGATTACGCCGGTATCGGCCCCGGCGCACACGGGCGGATTACGCTCGGGGGCAGGTTGATTGCGACGCGGCGGCGGCGCGCGCCGGAGGCGTGGGCGGAGCGTGTGGAGGCGGCGGGCTTCGGCAGCGATGAAGAAGAGCCGCTTTCGCCGGCGGCACGCGGACGGGAGATGCTGCTGATGGGGCTGCGGCTGGCCGAAGGCGTCGATGGCGCGCGATTTGCCGCCCGCGTGGGCTTGCCGCTCGCGGAAGCGCTGGAACCGGCGGCGCTCGAGGACATGCTGGGCGAGGGCTATCTCGCGTGGCGGGGGGAAAGCCTGATCGCGACCAAGGCGGGGCGTCTCAGGCTCGATGCGCTGCTGCCGCGATTGTTGCGCTAACCGGCGCCACGAGTTCTTTTCCTCTAGAGCGGATCGCGCTTGACTGGAATCGCGGAGCGATCCAGGAGCGCGTGAATCCGCTCGGTCAGACCAAGGAGAGCGTGTTCAGTCAACCTGAGCACGCTCTAGTCCTGTTGTGCGGCGCCGCTCGGCGAAACCGCCGGCGTGCCGACCAGCAGCGCCGGCACGCCGGCCTCTGCCACCAAGCGGGCGAGGAAGCCGCTTGCGTCCACGGGCATCGCCGCGCGGTCGAGCACGACGAGCCGCGCACCGGCTGCCCGCAGCGCGGCGGCGACGGGCTTTACGTCGAGGCTCGGCGTGCGGCGGGCTTGCAGCC
>Ga0335075_10016572_pt1 | contig 10992 bp, 8 predicted proteins | sample Lox_Sample_24_FD_206723 | JGI IMG/M metagenome (GOLD analysis project Ga0335075, IMG submission 206723) | Soil microbial communities from Loxahatchee National Wildlife Refuge, Florida, United States - Lox_Sample_2.4 | ecosystem: Environmental > Terrestrial > Soil > Wetlands | place: USA: Florida... | reverse complement strand
CCGTAGCGGGCTTCGCCGCCACCGAGCGCCGGTGCGCCGGGCGCCAGACGCGCCCCGGCGAGCTCGGCCCGCACGCTCCCCGCGCCTGCCTCGTGCCCCGCGCCTGCCTCGTGCCCCGCGCCTGCCTCGTGCCCCGCGCCTGCCTCGTGCCCCGCGCCTGCCTGGTGGGAGCTCGCGTGCGCCGGGGCGCCGTACACCATCATCAAGCCGGCGGTACCGAGCAGCAGCAGGCCTGCCGTGAGGCTCCGCCAGGGCTTCCCGTCCTTGTTCATGCTGGAGGGGTTCATGTTGTGGCCTCTCTGGTGTGATCTCCGGCTGTGAGCTGGACCCTCACGCCCGGCGGTTAGCTCGTCCTGGCATCTGTAAGAAAAAACTTACATATGATGAACCGAACTGTCAAGCGGTCGCGGAGTTGCGATTCGGGCGGCATGCGGCGGCCCAGCGATTGCGTGGCAAGTGCCCGCAGATAGCGGTGTGATGAGAGGGTTCTACGGGACTCAAGTGCATCCGCTGGTCAGGTAGCGAGCCGGAACGGCGGGCTCCGGCACACTTACGGGGAAACCGGTCGCCAACCCTGGCCGCCCGAAGGATGCATCCGTGTCATCTAACCGGCTGTGGGCCCGCGATGTCTGAGCCATCGGAGACGACGTCCCATGAAGTGGGCCAGAGCCGAACGGGCCGAACAGTGTGAGCGATTTACCCTTCACGAAGGGTTCTGACTCAAATAACGGGATGGTAACTGCAAGAGGCCGCCGGGCTCGCCACGCGGATTGACCGCATCTGGTACCGCCAGGAGAGGCTATGCGAATGATCGTGTGTACTTACACCCCTCATCAGGGGTGCAAGTACACACGGTAATCGGAAACAGCCGCCGGACGTCCGTTCTGCCCCGGTACGGCGGCTGCCGGCCGGCGGCGGCTGCGTGATCAGCCTGCCGCGGGAGCATTATCATCCCGAAATGTGCGCCTGAGCCTCACGTTGTCCTATTACTACGAAGGCGGGCATATGCCGCTTATGTCTACGGGCATATGCCGCTTATGTCTATCTGTGCTGGGTCGCCGGCCGCCCGCACCGTCGACCCGCGCCGGGAGGGTCCACCCGCGCCGGGCGGCCGGGCGCTACACCTTGGTGCTGATCCGGGTGCCGAGCTCCTCGCCCTTGCAGATGCGTGCCATGACCCCCGCCGCCGCGACGTCGAAGATGTGCATTGTCAGGTCCTGTTCGTTCGCCAGCACGAACGCGCTCGTGTCCATCACCTTGACCCCGAGCGCCAGCGCATCGTCGTAGGTCAGCTCGGTGAACCGGACAGCATCCGGGTTCTCCCGGGGGTCGCTGTCGTACACGCCGTCGACGCCCCGCTTGGCGACCAGCAGCGCGTCCGTGTCCAGTTCCAGCGCGCGCTGCACGGCTGGGTAGTCGGTGGTCACATATGGCTGGCCGATTCCGCCGGCCAGCAGCACAATCATGCCGCGATCCAGGTGGTGCATGGCGCGAAGCCTGATGAACGGCTCGGCCACGCTGTGGATCGGCACCGCGGTCATCACTCGCACGTCGATGTCAGTCCGCGCGGTGAGCGCGCCACGCAGCATGAGCGCGTTCATGATCGTGGCGAGCATGCCGATGTTGTCCGCCTCGGCCCGGCTGATGCCCCACCCCTCGGCCATACGTCCCCGGAAGTAGTTGCCGCCGCCGACCACGACCGCTACCTCGACGCCGAGGTCGCGGACCGACAGAACCTCGTCCGCGACGCGGGCAAGGCTGGCGGGATCCACGCCCGACCCCTTATCTCCGGCGAGCGCCTCGCCGCTGAGCTTCACCAGAACCCTGTTGTAACGCGGCACAGTCTGGTAACCCCCCTCCCTGCCGCCGAGCGGCGACCCCGGCCACGCTACCGCATGCCCGGCCGACGAGGATTAGAGCAACGTGTGGGTTTACTGCGAAGGGCAGATCCCGCACGCTATCCGGGCCCTGACACCCACCGCCCCCAGCTCACGAGCCATTTGCTTCCAGCGCGACGCGGCGTCCGCGACAAGGTCGACGCCACTATGTTTAGCGGCGTCAAACGCGGTCACATTGATGTTCGCGAACTTCACCGCGGCGTTGTTAAACGCGGAACGCGACGCCGCGGTGAAGTTCGTCCAGCGGGCGCCCGACGCCCGACGCCGCCCGACGTTGACGAGCCCGATGCGCGTGTTGCCCGTGCTCTGCTCACCCGTGCTCTGCTTGCCCGTGCTCTGCTCACTCTTGCTCTGCTCACTCGTGCTCTGCTTGCCCGTGCTCTGCTTGCCCGTGCTCTGCGAACCGCTTGCGGCACGCCTCCACCTGCACCTCGGCGGCCGCCCGGTCGGCCCAGGCTTCGGCCTGAACCGACTTGCCGGGCTCCAGGTCCTTGTAGACCTCGAAGAAGTGCTGGATCTCCAGCCGATCGAATGTCGGCACGTCACCCATATCAGTCAAGTGGGCGTTCCTCGGGTCGTGGGCCGGCACGCACAGGATCTTGTCGTCTAGGCCCTTCTCGTCCCGCATCCGGAACATGCCGATGACCCGGCAGGTGATCAGGCAGCCGGGAAACGTCGGTTCGTCGAGCAGTACGAGCGCGTCGAGCGGGTCGCCGTCGTCCGCGAGCGTATCCTCGATGAAGCCGTAGTCGGCCGGGTACCTGGTGGATGTGAACAGCATCCGGTCAAGCCGGATCCGTCCGGTCTCGTGATCCATCTCATACTTGTTGCGCTGCCCCTTGGGGATCTCGATGAGGACGTCAACTTCCACGTGTTCGCTCCAGCCCCATACCGGTGATTGACTCTGCTGCGTCTGTTCATTCTCCCTGAGGTGATAGTTGATGGTGCGCCGCACCCGCCTGCTGGCGCTGGCCACGCTGGCCGTGATCAATGTGATCACGCTGGTGGGAGGCATCGCGGTGGCGCGGATGCTGCCCGGCAGGCTAGCCGCGCTCCGTATTCCGTCGGTCGCGGCCGGCCGGGTGGCGGTAGCCGGGCCGGTGCTGTCGGCCGGGTCGGCGGGTGCGTTGCCATCCAGCAGCGGGCTGGGTTCCGCGCTATCCGGACCATTGTCGTCTTCTTCGCTTGGCCCGCATGTCCTGGCGACCGTTACCGACCCGCTGACCGGGCAAGTGCTGTACTCGCGGGGCGGTCTCCAGCTGGCCACGCCGGCTTCCACCGCGAAGCTGGCCACCGCGACCGCCGCGCTGGCCGTGCTAGGTGCCGATGCCAGGTTCACCACCCGGGTGGTCTCGGCAGGGCCCGGCGACATCGTCCTGGTGGGCGGCGGCGATCCGACGCTCGCCGTGAACGCCTACCCGGCAGACGACTATCCGCAGCCCGCCACGCTCGCCAGCCTGGCCGCTCTCACCGCCCGCAGGCTGAAGGCCGCGGACACGACCTCGGTGCGGGTCGGCTTCGATATCTCGCTCTACTCTGGCGCGGGGCTCGCCCCTGGCTGGCCCGAGTCGTACGTGAGCACGGGGAACGTCACGCGGATCGTCTCGCTCGAGGTGGACCAAGGCCGGCTGAACGCGGCGGGCAACCCGGAGGACTCCGACGACCCGGGTAACTTCCAGCCCCGCGCCACCGATCCCGCCCAGATGGCGGCCAGCGCCTTCGCATCTTTGCTTTCCGCCGACGGCATCAAGGTCGGCGGGCCGTACCGGCAGACCGCGCCGGCCCAGGCTCCGGCTCTGGCCAGCGTGAGTTCTCCGCCGCTGTCGGCGATTGTGGAGCAGATGCTCGCCGAGAGCAACAACGTTATCGCGGAGAACCTGGCCAGGCACGTCGCGCTCGCTACCGGGTATCCGGCCACGTTCGCCGGTGCGGCCGCGGCGGTCACCGCTGAGTTGCGTCGGCTTGGTGTCAGCACCGGCCTCCACATGGTCGACGGCAGCGGCCTCTCGCCGGACGACGCGGTAGCGCCCGCCACGCTGACATCGCTGCTCCGGCTCGCCGTGACGCGGCCCCGGCTTCGCGACATCCTGGTCGGCTTGCCGGTGGCCGGTTTCTCCGGGACGCTGTCTTCGGGTGGCAGTGCGTTCGGCGATATGAGCGGGGCGGCGCTGGGTGAGGTCCGGGCCAAGACCGGCAATCTCTCCTCGGTGACGACTCTGGCGGGGCTCGTATACGACAAAGACGGCACGCTGCTCGCGTTCGCGATCATGGCGGATCAGGTGACATCGCTGGACGGCGCTGCCATGGCCATCGATGGAGCAGCATCCGAACTGGCCGGATGCGGCTGCCGGTAGCGTACGGTTGGAGTGTGAGCACTCCGCAGATGATCGACTGGGAAGTCGCGGTAAAGACCGGCATCCGATGGGTTCGGCCAGGGCCCCAGGTTAGCTTGGGCGAGGCCCGGCGAACGGTCGCCGAGCTCCGCGAGCTCGCCAGGACCGTGGCCGAGCCGGTGCAAGAAGTCACCGGCATGATTTCGGCTGAGGAGGTCGGCCGGGTGGCCGTGGTCGACCGGCCCGGCTGGATCAGGGCGAACGTGGACGGCTTCCGGGTCGTGCTCGAGCCGCTCGTCGAGCAGTTGCGGGCCAGGCAGAACGGCTCGTCTGACTCGCCTTCTGGTTCTGCTGGCGGCTCGATCAGTTCTGCTGGCGGCTCGTTGTTCGCCAGCGTGGGCTCCCGGTTCACCGGCATCCAGGCGGGGCTGATCCTCGCCTACCTGTCCGGCCGGGTTCTCGGCCAGTACGAGCTGTTCCTGCCGCCTTCGGATGACGGCAACTCCCTTGGCCGCCTCACCTTGGTCGCGCCCAACATCGTCATGGTGGAACGTGAACTCGGCGTGGACCCGCACGATTTCCGCAAGTGGGTGTGCCTGCACGAGGAGACGCACCGGCTGCAGTTCACCGCGGTGCCTTGGCTGCGCGACTATGTGCAGGGGCAGATGACCCAGTTCCTGCTTGCGTCCGAGCTCGACCCGGGCGCCATCCTCGGTCGGCTTCGCTCGGTTGCCGACGCGATGGGTGACGCGCTGCGCGGCAGCGGGGAGGGCGGCGGCCTCATCGACGCCGTGGTCAGCCCGCAACAGCGCGAGATCATGGATCGCCTCACCGCCGTGATGACGCTGGTAGAAGGCCACGGTGACTTCGTGATGGACGCCGTAGGGCCGCAGGTCGTGCCGTCGGTGGCCCAGATCAGGGAGCGTTTCAGCGCTCGTCGCGGCTCGACTGGCAGGGTCGAGCAGACGCTGAGGCGGCTGCTTGGTATCGACCTGAAGATGAAGCAATATGCCGAGGGCTCCGCGTTCGTCAAGAGCGTGGTCGACCAGGTCGGCATGGCGGCCTTTAACAAGGTGTGGACGTCGCCGGACACTTTGCCCAGCCGGACGGAGATCACCAACCCAGGCGAGTGGCTGGCCCGTGTGGGCGGCGCCCCCTCCACGCCCACCGAGTGACGCCGATGGCCCCGTTTATGCTCGGTGTTCGCGACCCGGTAGGTGCGGCGGGCGGCTCGCGTCGGCAAGGAGGCTGTGGCGTCCCGTTTCCCTTGACCGCCCATGCGCCGAGGAGCTGCGAGTAGCCGCGATGGGACCGGGGGCGGCGGTCGCTGATATCCGCAACGCTGTGCGATCCAGCCTGGCCGACCTTGAGCCGGGCCATGTGGTGCTCGCCGCCTGCTCGGGCGGTGCCGATTCGCTGTCGCTCGCCGCCGCGCTGGCTTTTGCCGGGCCGAAACTCGGTCTGCGCTGCGGTGGAGTGACGGTCGACCATGGCCTTCAGGAAGGCTCGGCGGAGAGGGCCGCAGAGGTCGCCGCGACGCTGAAACGCCTCGGTCTGGATCCTGTATACAGTGTGGCCATTATGGTGACGGATGACGGGAGGGGTGGGCCGGAGGCGGCGGCACGGGTAGCCAGGTACCGGGCCCTGGAGGAGGTGGCGGGCCGGGCCGTGGTACTGGGGCCCGTGGAGGAGATGGCGGGCCGGGGCGCGGGACAGCGGGCCGTCGCGCAAGAGCAGGCCGAAGCGGTAATCCTGCTCGGGCATACGCTGGACGACCAGGCGGAGACGGTGCTGCTCGGGCTGGCGCGCGGTGCCGGCGCCCGCTCGCTGGCCGGGATGCCGGAACGAAGGGGCATCTACCGCCGGCCATTGCTTAATGTCCGCAGGGCGCAGACCAGTGCGGCGTGTGCGGAGCTCCGTCTCGACCCCTGGCAGGACCCGCACAACGCTGATTCCCGTTACGCGCGCGCCCGGGTCAGGAACCATGCGCTGCCGGCCCTTGAGGCCGCGCTCGGTCCCGGCGTGGCCGAGGCCCTAGCCCGGACCGCGCGGCAGTTGCGCGCCGACGCCGACTGCCTGGACGATCTCGCGTTCGCTGAAAGCGAACGTCTGCGCGGCAGCGCCTCCGATCCAGCCGGGCTCGACGTGCGCTATCTATCGGAACTGCCGGAGGCGATCAGGACGCGGATACTTCACGCCGCCGCGGTCATGGCCGGGGCGCCGCCGGGGGCGCTAACCGCTAGGCACGTGCGGCAAGCGGGAGAACTGGTGACATGCTGGCATGGGCAGCGGTGGGCCGACCTGCCCGGCGGAGTGCGGGTCCGCCGCCGCGACGGCAAGCTGTGGTTCACCAATGAGGAGAGCAGTGGACGCGAGTGACATGGGCCTGGCGCTGAAGGAAGTGCTGATCACCTCCGAGCAGCTGCAGACGCGTATCTCAGAGCTGGCCGCCCGGATAGATGCCGATTATGAGGGCCGCGACCTGCTCATGGTCGGCGTGCTCAAGGGCGCCGTCATGGTCATGGCCGACCTAGCCAGGGCCATGCGCTTGCCGGTGGAGATGGACTGGATGGCCGTCTCGTCCTACGGCTCCGGCACCAAGTCTTCCGGCGTAGTCCGGATCCTGAAGGATCTTGACGCTGACATCACGGGACGGCACGTGCTGGTCGTCGAGGACATCGTGGACTCCGGGCTGACCCTGTCCTGGCTGGCGGGGAACCTGCGCTCGCGCCAGCCGGCCTCGCTCGAGGTGTGCGCCATGCTGCGCAAGCCCGCGTCGGCACAAACGCACGTCGAGGTGGCCTACACAGGCTTTGATATCGGCGATGAGTTCGTGGTCGGTTACGGCCTGGACTACGCCCAGCGCTACCGGAACCTCTCGTTCATCGGAACCCTCGCTCCAGAGGTCTATCAGGTTCGCTAGGAGCCGCCCGTGTTCAAACGCGGTAGGGAACACAACCCGCGCGGGGTAGCGTTGACTTCTCAGACGTGACGCCCAGCCGGTGTACCGTCTGGTATGGAAGCATGGCCATCCCGGCGGAGGTCGACGGGACTGTGAGGCTGGTCAGGAGGGAACGGCCCCGAGCCGACGGGGCCGCTCATCAATGGATATGAGGCGCTTGTTCCGCGGACCGCTGCTGCTGGTGATCGTAGCGGTGGTGCTTTTTATCATTGTGCTCGATTTCGCCAATTCGGGCAGCACCTACCAGCCAGCCGATACTTCGCAGATCGTCCAGCTGATCGAGCAGGGCAAGGTCAAGAGCGCGCTGGTCGTCGATAAGAACCAGACGATCCAGATCACCACCAAGAGCGGCCAGAACCTCGAAGCCTCATGGGTTTCCGACCAGGGTCTCCAGCTGGTGGACGAGCTCCAGCAGCAGGCGAATAAGGGTAACCTGCCGGGCGGCTACAGCGTCACGATCCCTAAGAGCAACGTCCTGCTCGACTTGCTGCCGACGATCATCATCTGCGCGATCATCTTCATCTTCTTTTTCATCATGATGTCCCAGATGCAAGGTGGCGGCTCCCGGGTCATGAACTTCGGCAAGTCCCGGGCCAAGCTGATCACCAAGGACACGCCGAAGACCACGTTCGCCGATGTGGCGGGCGCCGATGAAGCCATCGAGGAGTTGCAGGAAATCAAGGAATTCCTGCAGAACCCAGCCAAGTTCCAGGCGATCGGCGCGAAGATCCCCAAGGGCGTGCTGCTGTACGGCCCGCCCGGTACCGGCAAGACGCTGCTCGCCCGGGCTGTGGCCGGCGAGGCAGGCGTGCCGTTCTACTCGATCTCCGGCTCGGATTTCGTCGAGATGTTTGTCGGCGTCGGCGCGTCCCGTGTTCGTGACCTGTTCGAGCAGGCCAAGGCCAACGCCCCCGCCATCGTGTTCGTGGACGAGATCGACGCGGTGGGCCGCCATCGTGGCGCAGGCCTCGGTGGTGGCCACGACGAGCGCGAGCAGACGCTGAACCAGATGCTGGTCGAGCTCGACGGCTTCGACACCAAGGGCGGCGTGATCGTGATCGCGGCCACCAACCGGCCCGACATCCTCGACCCCGCGCTGCTGCGCCCCGGCCGGTTCGACCGGCAGATCGTGGTGGCCCAGCCCGACCTGGCCGGCCGCAAGGGGATTCTGCGCGTGCACGCTAGGGGCAAGCCCATCGCGCCTGGTGCCGACCTTGACATCATCGCCCGGCGGACCCCCGGCTTCACCGGCGCTGACCTGGCCAACGTGATCAATGAGGGCGCGCTGCTGACCGCGCGGTCCAATGGAAAGCAGATCACGATGGAAGCGCTGGAAGAGGCCATCGACCGGGTCATGGCAGGGCCGGAGCGGAAGAGCGTGCTGCTGTCGGAGGCCGAGCGTAAGCTGATCGCCTATCATGAGGGCGGCCATGCCCTGGTCGGGCATGCCATGCCGCACGCCGACCCGGTCCACAAGGTGACGATCATCCCGCGCGGTCGCGCCCTGGGCTATACCCAGGCGCTGCCGACCGAGGACAAGTTCCTGACAACGCGTGCCGAGATGCTCGACCAGCTGGCCATGCTGCTCGGCGGGCGCACCGCAGAGGAGCTGATCTTCCACGAGCCAACCACGGGCGCGTCCAACGACATCGAGAAGGCAACCGCGATAGCGCGCGGCATGGTGACCGAATACGGCATGAGCGAGCGGCTGGGCGCGCGGAAGTTCGGCAACAGCGACGGCGAGCCGTTCCTCGGCCGTGAGATGTCGCACAGCCGTGACTACTCCGAGGAGATCGCGTCGTCGATCGACGAGGAAATCCGTCGGCTGATCGAGTCCGCGCACGACGAGGCCTGGGAGGTCCTGGTCGAGTATCGCGACGTGCTCGACAACCTGGTGCTGCGGCTGCTGGAGAAGGAGACGGTGTCGCGGGGCGAGGTGCTGGAGATCTTCTCTCCTGTCGTGAAGCGGTCGGCCCGCGGCTCCTACACCGGCTACGGCAAGCGGCTCCCGTCGGACCGCCCGCCGGTGCTCAGCCCCAAGGAACTGGCCCTGACCGCGCCCACCGCGGATGGTCAGGGCACGCCCAACGGGACCGCTAACGGTCAGACGCTAGCTTTCGACCTGGAGCCACGCGACACCGAATGATCGGTAGCAACGAGGACGATCGAGGGTCTGCTGTCGACGGTCCGCGGATCGAGCGGGCGGTCAGGGAGATCTTGCTCGCCATCGGCGAGGACCCGGACCGGGATGGCCTGCGGGACACCCCGGCCCGCGTGGCGCGCGCCTATGCCGAGCAGTTCGCCGGGATGCGGCAGCAGCCGCAGGACGTGCTGACCACCATGTTCGATCTCGGGCATGACGAGATGGTGATAGTTCGCGACATAGAGGTTTACGGGACGTGCGAACACCATCTGGTGCCGTTCATAGGCGTTGCCCACATCGGTTACGTGCCGAACGAGAAGGGCCAGATCACCGGGCTGTCCAAGCTGGCCAGGCTGGTGGACGTATATGCGCGCAGGCCCCAGGTGCAGGAACGGATGACCAGCCTGGTGGCCGACGCGCTAGTGGACATCCTCGAACCGCGTGGAGTGATCGTGGTCATCGAGGCCGAGCACTTGTGCATGACCATGCGCGGAGTCCGGAAGCCGGGGGCGCGCACCGTCACCTCCGCCGTTCGTGGCGCGTTCCGCGATACAGTCACGCGTGCCGAAGCAATGAGCCTCATTTACGGCCACCACTGAACTGAAACGCATCCCGGACCGTCTATTGGGTAGGCCAGTTGAGCGCTGGCAGTATCCCGGCAACGGGGCTGTTGCCTAGGCTTGTGGAGGTACCGTATGTCAGGACACGAGGCGACGTTGACGCGTCGTGGCCCGGGGCTTGATAAGAGATCTGCCGAGATGAGCCACACCGACGAGGCCGCACAGCACCAGCCCGAGGGTAAAGCCCAAGGGCAGCCTGAAGGCCCGGCCCAGCGCCAACCCGATCGCAGGCATAAGCGTGCCTGGGTGCCGGGGATTGCCGCGCTGCTCACGGTGCTCATCGGCGTGGTGGATATCGTGGGAATTTTCCGCCCGGACTGGCCGCACCGTTTCCATAAGCTGCGCCCGTTTGTGCCCGGCACGCTGACCAACGTCACCCGCAGCGCGGACGTCATCGTCGGATTGCTTCTGCTTCTGCTCGCCCATGGCCTGCGCCGCCGTAAGCGACGCGCCTGGCAGGCTGTGACCGCCCTGCTTGCCTTCGATATCGGCATCCACTTCTTTCACTCCTCCCGGCACATCGCGACCGCGGCGATCGCGCTGGCTCTGGTCATCGCGCTGCTGTACTTCCGCGACGAGTTCTACGCCGTGGGTGATAAGCGGACCAGGTGGCGGGCGTTGTGGGTGCTCGGCTGGCTGGCCATGGCGGATATTGGAATCGGGCTTACCTATATCTACTTCGCGAACGGGCTGGCGTCGGACTACTCGTTGTGGCAGCGGGTGCAGGAGGTCGTCTACGGGCTGGTGGGCGTGTCCGGCCAGATTTACTGGGTCCCGGAGGCGCGTGGTGACCTGTTCAACGTCCTCACCAGCGCGCTCGGCCTGTTCACGCTGATCGTGATCGTTTACCTGTTCCTGCGGCCGGCCGAGCCGAGAGCGAAGCTAGGTTCCGCCGACGCGGCGCGGATCCGGGACCTGCTCGACAGGCAGGGCGATCGCGACTCGCTCGGCTACTTCGCGCTGCGCGAGGACAAGAGCGTGATCTGGTCGCCGACCGGTAAGGCGTGCATCAGCTACCGTGTCGTCTCCGGCGTCA
>Ga0335075_10016568_pt1 | contig 10994 bp, 5 predicted proteins | sample Lox_Sample_24_FD_206723 | JGI IMG/M metagenome (GOLD analysis project Ga0335075, IMG submission 206723) | Soil microbial communities from Loxahatchee National Wildlife Refuge, Florida, United States - Lox_Sample_2.4 | ecosystem: Environmental > Terrestrial > Soil > Wetlands | place: USA: Florida... | reverse complement strand
ACACCTTGCTGGCGGTCACTTCGGGGATCCGGGAGACAGCCGCGTCCGTTCGGGAGACTGATTCTCCGGCACCAGACGCCGCGCGGGACGGCAGCAGGAAGAGCGCGACCAGCGCCGCCGCCGCCGTGGCTCCCGCGGCCACCAGCGAGCCGTGGTGGATGCCGGTCATGAACGCCTGCTGGACCGCCTGCGTCGCCGAACCCTGCAGCGAGGCCGGGAAGTGCGCCGCGGTGATCATGCCGGCGACCACCGACTGCCCGGCGCCGTGGGCCGCCGCCGCCGGCGCGCCCAGCCCGGTCAGGGCGGAGATCACGTGCGAGCCGTACGTCGAGTTCAGCACGGAGCCGACGATCGCGACGCCGAGCGTGCCGCCGACCTCGCGGGTGGTGTCGTTGACCGCCGAGCCCGCCCCGGCCTTCGCCCGCGGCAGCGCGCCCATGATCGCCTCGGTCGCCGGACCGGTGGTGAACGCCAGCCCGGAGGCCATCAGCGTCATCCCGCCGACGATCCAGGTCCAGTAGGCCCCGTTCAGCGGCGTGAACACGACCACCGTGAACCCGGCGCTCATCAGCAGCAGCCCGAACGCCACCACGATCTTCGTCCCCAGCCGCTTCATCACGATCATCGCGACCGGCGAGAACGCGGCGGTGACGACCGCGAACGGCAGCGTCGCGAGGCCGGCGTCGAGCGGGTTGTAGCCGCGGACCACCTGGAAGTACTGGGTGACCATGAAGATGAAGCCGAACAGTCCGAAGAACGCCAGCGCGATCGCGCCGCTCGCCGCGCTGAACCGCGGGTTGCGGAACAGCCGCACGTCGAGCATCGGGTCCGGCCGCCGCACCTGCCACGCGCCGAACACCGCGAGGATCACCAGCGCGCCCGCGATCCCGCCGAGCGTGGCCACCGACAGCCAGCCGTGCCGCGGAGCTTCGATGATCGACCAGGTCAGCAGCGTGATTCCGGCGACCGACAGGATGGCGCCGAGCGGGTCGAACCGGCCGGCCTTCGGGTCGCGGGACTCCGGCAGCAGCATCCGGCCCGCCACCAGGGCGATCAGGACCACGGGCACGTTCACGTAGAACACCGAGCTCCACGAGAAGTGCCGCAGCAGCGCGCCGCCGGACACCGGGCCGATCGCTACGGCCAGCCCGGACACCGCCGACCAGATGCCGATCGCGGTGACGCGCTCACGCGGGTTGGTGAACACGTTGTTGAGGATGGCGAGCGTCGCGGGGTAGATCAGCGCGGCGGACGCGCCCATCGCGGCGCGGGCGGCGATGAGCTCACCGCTGCTGGTGGCCAGCGCGGCGACGATGGACGTCACGCCGAACAGCGCCAGCCCCAGCTGCAGGAAGCGCTTGCGGCCGAGCCGGTCGCCGAGGTTCCCGCCGACGAGCAGCAGCCCGGCGAAGGCCAGCGTGTACCCGTCGACGATCCACTGCAGCGCCGAGGTCGAGGCGTGCAGGTTGCGGCTGATCGTCGGCAGCGCCACGTTCACGATCGTGTTGTCCACGACCGTGAGCAGCACGCTGAGGCACAGGACTGCCAGGATCCACCACCGGCGGTCGGTACGGGTGCGAGTGCGAGTGCGGGTTTCCATCGGGTCCCTCCTCATACTTAGAACGTTGTGCTATAACTATGTAACGACGTTCTATAGTCTGTCAAGTGGACGCGGAGGTGAAATGATGACGAGCATGAGTGAACCGGTGCGGCGCAGCCGGACGCCGAGCGCCGATGTCGAGCAGGCGTTGTGCGCGGCGGCCGAGGCGGTGCTGGTCAGGGACGGCCCGGGCGGGGTGACGATACGCGCCGTCGCCGCCGAGGCCGGGATCGCCCCGATGGGCGTCTACAACCGGCTCGGCGGCAAGGACGGCCTGGTCGACGTGCTGCTGATCAAGGGATTCGACCGGCTGCGCGCCTCGGTCGAGGCGGGCACGGAACCCGACATGATGGACCGGCTGTGGCAGTGCGGCCTGCGGTACCGCGAGTTCGCGCTCGCGAACCCGAACTTCTACGCGATCATGTTCGAGGAGGCGATCCCGCACGAGCGTGACTCGGAGGAGGTCGCGGAGCACGCGTACGCGGCGTTCAGCGCGCTGGTGCGCACGGTGGAACTAGCCGCGGCCGCGGGCGTGATCGCCGTCCCCGACGCGACGGAGGCGGCGCAGCAGGTCTGGAGCTCCCTCCACGGAGCGGTCGCGCTCGAGCTCAAGGGCCTCGTGCTCACCCCTGACCCCGAGGCGACCTACCGCGGGCTCATGGCGACTCTCATCCGGGGCCTAGCTCCAAAACAATTATCCCGAACGTAAGCCGCCGGCTCTCCGGCCTCCATTGCTCCCTCAGGCGCCGCACCTGACCGGGGCGGACAGCGGCAGGTCCCGCGACGACCGGCCGGCGTGCACGGTGTACTCGCCGCCGGGCCAGATCCAGCTGGCCAGATCCTCGTCGTAGCGGGCGAACGCCCGGGCCGGGATCGTGAGCCGGGTCGTGACCCGTTCGCCGGGCTCGGCCCGGACGACGGCGAACGCGGCGAGCGAGCGGACCGGCCGGCCAGCGCCCGGCGGGCCTGCCAGGTAGGCCTGGACGACCTCCTTGCCCGGCCGGTGGCCCGTGTTCCGCACGGTGACGGTGACCTCCAGGTCGGCGCCCTCGGCCACGCCCCCGTGGCAGTCGAGCGCCTCGTAGGCCCAGCTGGTGTAGCCGAGACCGTGCCCGAAGGGGTATAGGGGCGCGATGCCGCTCGCGTCGTAACCCCGGTACCCGACCAGCAGTCCTTCGGTGTAGCGCAGCGTGCCGTCCGCGGCCGGCGTCGCGTGCAGGACGGGGGCGTCTTGCTGGGTGGCCGGGAAGGTGACCGGCAGCCTGCCGCCTGGTTCAGCCTCGCCGAGCAGCACGTTCGCCAGCGCGTCGCCGAACGCCTGTCCGGGCAGCCAGGCGTGCACGATCGCGGCCACCTGGCCGGCCCACGGCATCAGCACCGGCATGCCGGAGTTGACGACCACGATCGTATTGGGGTTGGCCTCGGCGACCCGGGTGACCAGCTCGTCCTGGCGGCCGGGCAGTGCCAGCGTTGCCCGGTCGAAGCCCTCGCTTTCCGTCAGCTCGGCAGAACCGACGACCACGATCGCGACGTCGGCGGCCGCGGCGGCCGCCTCGGCCTCGTCGAGCAGCGTCTCGTCGGCGGCGGACGGGACGAGCCCGAGCCGAACCGACAGCGGGCCGGCGCCGTCGGCGGCGGGCAGGAACTCAAGCCGCAGCGCCGTGTCGGAGCCCGCCTCGAGCCGGCGGACCGCCCGCAGCTCGCCGGGCCTGGTCATCGCCTCGACCGGGTCCTCGGGGACCTCGGTCGCGCCGACGATGAGCGGGATCCCGTCGGCGGACAGCGACAGCCCGCCGACCCCGGCGACGCCGAACTCGTAGTCCGCCGTTTCCGGCGCGCGGAACACGGTCGTGAGCACGACCCGGCCAGGCTTGCCCCACCCGATGCCGTTGGGCGTGTCCCACCAGGTCAGGTTCGTGGACCCGCGGTGCTCGGCGTCGAGCACCGCGCCGTCGGCGTCGAGGAACTCGAGCCGGACGCCGTGCGTGCCGGTGACCGGGTCGCGCAGCCAGCTGGGGGGCGGCTCGGGCAGCGTGTGCCAGGTCCGGCAGCCGGGGGCGGTCACGACCTCTACGTCCTGACCCTTGAGGGCCGTGAGCAAGCCGTCGGCTGGGGTGCTGACGCTGACCGGCGTGACGCCGGCGCTGCCGCCGCCCTGGATCGTCGGGTAGAGCGCGTTCGGGCCGATCACGGCCAGCGTGCGGATCTCATCCGCCGCCAGCGGCAGCGCGCCGCCTTCGTTGCGCAGCAGCACGAACGACTCGGCGGCGACCGTGCGCAGCAGGCCGGGGTCGACGAGGCTGGGGCCCCGGATCCCGTCGGGGCTGGCGCCCAGGGCGCCGACCCGCCGGGCGAGCCGCAACAGCCGGATGACCTTGTCGTTGAGCAGTTCCTCGCTGACCGTGCCGTCGCGGACGGCCTGGGTGAGCTGGTCTCCCCAGGGCCCTTCCGGGCCGGGCATGGACAGGTCGAGGGTCGCGGCGGCGGTCGCGTGGGTGGTGCGGGCCGCGTGCCAGTCGGAGGTGACGACGCCGTCGAAGCCCCATTCGTTCTTCAGCACGTCGCGCAGCAGGCGCAGGTTCTCGGTCATCGCGCTGCCGTTGACCTTGTTGTAGGCGGCCATGATCAGCCAGGTGCCGGCCTCGCGGACGCACGCCTCGAACGGCGGGAGGTACAGCTCGCGCAGCACGGTCTCGCTGATCAGGGCGTCGTAGGTCCACCGCCCGGTCTCGGTGTCGTTGCCCACGTAGTGCTTGACCGTGGCCGCGACGCCCGCGTTCTGCAGGCCGCGGACGTAGGCGACGGCGAGCCGGGCGGTGAGCACCGGGTCCTCGGCGAAGAACTCGAACCCGCGCCCGCCCAGCGGGGTGCGCATCAGGTTCACGGTGGGCGCGAGCAGGATGTCGACGCCCTTGCTCCTGGCCTCTTTGCCCAGCGCGTTGGTGAGCCGCCCGACGAGTTCGTCGTCCCAGGTGGCGCCGAGCGCCGAGGGGCTGGGCAGGCTGGCGGACGGGTGTCGCTCATCCCGGACGGTGCCGCGAACGCCGGCCGGGCCGTCCGACGTCACCATCGGGCGCAGGCCGATCCCGGGGTCACCGTGGGTCCGCCAGCTGTCCGCGCCGGTCAGCAGCCGGACCTTGGCGGCCACTGGCAGGGCGGCGACGATGTCGCGATCGGAGGAAGGCGCGGCCGCGGTGTCACGGCCGAGCGGGGTGGCCGGCGCGCCGGCCGTGAAGGCCGGCGCGCCGTGCGGATGGGTTGTCATCGGTGTAAGCAGCCCTCACTCACGAAGCGGGCTTGAGCTGCTGGACCGTGTAGAGGATCTCCGGGATGTTCGGGCCGGGGTCCATGTAGGCGTTGCTGGCCGACGGCCAGCCGGTGTAGTCGCGGGTGGAGTATTCCGCCCACGACGCGCCGAGCAGCAGCGGTGCGACCGGGACCTGCGTGGTCTCGAGGTTGGCCAGCGTGCCGATGGCGGAGTTCAGTTCCGCCGGGGTGCTGGCCTTCGCGTAGGCCTGCAGGGCCGACTGGACCGCCGGGTCGTTGAACCGGCCGTAGTCGGCGGAAGCGGTCTTGCCCGTAGGCGCCGACAGCGTGTAGTCCATCCAGTTGTCGTAGGTGGCGTACGGGGTCAGGCCCTGCTGGCCCCAGTGGATGGCGGCGCTGAACGTGCCGTTGCCGAGGTCGTTGGTCCAGATCGTCGGGCCGTTCGGGCCGGCGTCGCCCTTGACCGAGGCGTTGAAGCCGAGCTTGTTGAGCTGCGACACGATCAGCTGTGAGTCCAGGTAGTAGTCGCTGTAGCTGACCGGGTCCTCGATCGAGAACGTGATCTTCTGGCCGTTCTTCTCCCAGAAGCCGCCGACCTTGCTGTACCCGTCGCCCTGCAGGATCGAGCTGACCTTGGCCGCGTCACCGGTGGCCGGCAGGTTGTTCTGCAGCGACGAGGGCATGTAGCTGTTCTGCGCCGGGAGAATCATGCCGGCCGTGCTGGTCACGGGCGGCTCGTTGCCCGATTCGCCGTCCACCGACAGCTGCTGCCGGTCGATCCCGTAGTTGATCGCCTGGCGGACCGCCGGGTCGTTCAGCGGCGCCTGGGTGGTGTTGAACCACAGCCCCACCACGTTGTTGTCCGTGAAGTACGGGGCCGAGGTGCTCCAGGTGACGTTCGACGTGCTCTTGGCCAGGTAGTTCGACTGCACGCCGGGGATCGAGATGCCGCCCCAGTCGATCGTGCCGTCGGAGACCGGCGGCAGCAGGTTGGCGTTGCTGGTGTAGGCGGGGAAGTCGATCTGCGGCACGTGCAGGCTGCTCTTGCCGTAGTAGTCCGGGTTGAGCTTCAGGGTGAAGCCCTGCGGGCTGAACTGGTTGAGCACGTAGGGCCCGGTGCCGACGGGGTTGGGGTCGGTGTAGGTGACCGGGTTGGAGACCGTGGACCAGACGTGCTGCGGGATGATCTGCGTCTGCAGGATGAAGAACAGGTTGGAGAGCTCGGGCTGCGCGAACGTGAGCGTCGCGGTGTTCCCCGAGCCGGTCGCGGTGACCGGGACCGGGGTGGCGGGGGTGTTCAGCGCCGGGTACTTCTTGATCTCGTTGAACGTGAACGCGACGTCGGCCGCGCTGAACGGCTGGCCGTCGCTCCACTTCACCCCGGACCTGGTGGTGATCGTGAGCGTCTTCCCGTCCGGTGACCAGGAGTAACTCGTGGCCAGCTCGGGGATCGGCGACGCCGTCGGGTCCTGGGTGTTGAAGACCATCAGCGGCTGGTTGTACAGGTCGACCGCGTGTGTCTCGTACCCGGTGCCCGTCTGGCTGTACGGGTTGAAGTTGTCAGTCATCGGCGAAAGCTCGGTGGACACGATCGTGAGCGTCTTGCCCATCGAGGTGCTCGAGCCTGAGTTCGCGGACGGCGAGCTCGACGAGTTGGAACTGCAGGCCGCGGCGCCGAGCGCGAGAAGCGCGACTGCCGCGACGCTATATGAGAGTCTGCGTTTCATTGCACCTAAACTCCTAAGTGCCCGGCCGGCCGTGTGCCGGCCTACTGTGATGTGACCGTTCCGGGGTCTGTTTCCGTAGCGGCGGCGGCTGGCCGGGTTGCCTGGCCGCGCGCCGGGTCTTACCGATGGTGTCGCTGGTGGTGCTGGGCTAGGTGGTGTCGGCGCGCATCACCTCGCCTTCTTCTTCCACTCCGGCTTTGTGGTCCTGCCGCGAGTGGCCATCCTGGCCGGATTCGCCCAGTTCGCTGGGTACGCCGCTGGCGGTGTCGTCCGCCGGCGCCCCAGTGGTCCTGTTTGTCTTATTTGTCACGTATACGGCATTTCCGGCACTGACTGCGCCGGTGCTCCCGGTCCGGCCGGGCTCGAGCAGCCAGCAGGCGCTGACGTGGCCGGAGCCGGCGGGGAAGGCGGGCGGCGCCTGCTCGGAGCAGATCGGCATGGCGTACGGGCACCGCGGGTGGAACCGGCAGCCGGACGGCGGCGCGACCGCGCTCGGCGGGGTGCCGCGGCCGCGCAGCGAGACCGGCGTGGTCCTGTCCGGGTCGGGGGCCGCGCTGAGCAGCAGCTGGGTATACGGGTGGGCGGGGGAGTCGGTGACCTGGACCGCGGGGCCGTGCTCCACGACCTGGCCCGCGTACATCACGACGACCTTGTCGGCCAGGTACCTGGCCGAGGCGATGTCGTGCGTGATGTACATGATCGCGAGGTGCTCCCGGTCCCGCATGTCCGCGAGCAGGTTCAGCACGCCGAGGCGGATCGACACGTCGAGCATCGAGACCGGTTCGTCGGCGAGCAGGACCCGCGGCTCGACGGCGAGCGCCCGGGCGATCGCCACCCGCTGCCGCTGCCCGCCGGACAACTCGTGCGGGTACTTGCGCATGTACGCGTCCGCCGGGGACAGCGACACCCGCTCGAGCACCGCCGCGATCTTGTTGTCCAGGTCGGACGCGGAGCTGGCCAGGCCGTGGATCTTGAACGGCCGGCTCAGGTGGTAGCGCACGTCGTGGACCGGGTTCAGCGACGCGAACGGGTCCTGCAGCACCATCTGCACGGTCTTCGCGTAGCTGAGCCGGTGCCCGTGCGGTACGGGGCGCCCGTCGAGCAGCACGTGACCCGAGGTCGGCTCGATCAGCCCGGCCAGCATCCGCGACAGCGTGGACTTGCCGGAGCCGCTCTCGCCGACCACGGCCGTCACGTGCGCGGCCGGCAGCGCCAGCGACACGTCGTCAACCGCGTGCACCACCGGGGCGCCACGCTGGGAACTCCGGGACAGCAGCCGCCGCCCGGCGGCCGCGGCGCTGCTGTGCACGGGGAAGTGCTTGGTCAGGTCCCGCACTTCGAGCACGGGCGGCGCGGTGTCCCCGGCGCCGTCGGACGCTGTGGCGGTGGCCGGGGGGCTGGACTCCGTGTCCCGGGCCGTGACCTGGAGCGCCGCGGTCCGCACGTACGCCGCGGCGGCGCCGTCCGGAATGGCCGGCGGGGTCGGGGCGCTGTCGGCGCTCACGGCGACCGAGGCGCCGGGAGCGGGCTCGGGCCGCGCCAGTTCCGGCGGAACCGGGCCGTCTTCCTGGTGCTGCTTCCAGCAGGCGGCCAGCCGGCCAGGGCCTACGTTCTCGAGCGGCGGGTCATCGGTCACGCACCGGTCGAACGCGAACGGGCAGCGCGGGTGGAACACGCAGCCGGACGGGAGCAGCCGCAGGTCAGGAGGGGAGCCGGGGATGCCGGTCATCGGCACCCGCGGGCCGTGCAGCGGGGGGAACGACCCGAGCAGGCCCAGCGTGTAGGGGTGACGCGGGGCGCGGAACAGCGCCGTCGCGCTGGCGCGCTCCAGCAGTCGCCCGGCGTACATCACCGCGATCGAGTCGGCGATCTCGATGAGCAGCGACAGGTCGTGGGTGATGAACAGGATCGCGAAGCCGAACTGGTCCCGCAGGTCCTTCAGCTCTTCGAGGATCTCGCGCTGGGTGACTACGTCAAGCGCCGTCGTCGGCTCATCCATGATGACGATCTGCGGCCGCAGCGCCAGCGCCATCGCGATCATGACCCGCTGCCGCATGCCGCCGGACAGCTCGTGCGGGTAGCTGCCGAGCCGGTCGCTGCTGATCCCGACCATCTCGAGCAGTTCCGCGGCCCGAGCGTGGCGTTCCTTGGCGGACATGTTCGGCACGTGCGCGGCAATCGCGTCCGTGAGCTGGGCGCGGATCGTCAGCACCGGGTTGAGCGCGTTCATCGCGCTCTGCAGCACCAGGGAGATCTCCGACCAGCGCAGCACCCGCAGCGTCCCGTAACCGGCCTCGAGCAGGTCGGTGACCGCGCCGTCCTCCTCGTGCAGCAGCACCTCGCCGCCGGTGATCACCCCGGGCGGGCGCAGCAGCCGGGTGGCCGCCATCACCAGCGTGGACTTGCCGCTGCCGCTCTCCCCGGCCAGGCCGAGCACCTCACCGCGGTGCAGCACCAGGTCGGCGGTGGTCACCGCGTGCACGGCGTCCGGGCCGAGCCCGTAGTCGACGCGCAGGCCGCGGATCTCGAGCAGCGGCTCGCCGAGCGCCGCGCCGCTCACGGCCCTGCTGTTCAGGGTCGTCTCGCTCATGAGGCCACCTCGCTGCCGCTCGGAGTCCGCATTCGCGAACACGCAGTGCTCACCGATTCGCTCGCAAGCTCGCTCATGACCGCACCACCGGGGTCAGCGCGAACTCTGGCCGGCTGGCCCGGCGCGCGCGCCGGCCTCGCCGCGCGGTCAGCCCGGCGGCCCGCAGCCGCGGGTTGATGAACTCGTCGATGCCGAAGTTCAGCAGCACCAGCGAGGTGCCGAGCAGCGCGATCGCCAGGCCGGGCGGCACGAACCACCACCAGTACCCGGTCAGTTCGGCGTTGGATAGCTGCGCGTAGAACAGCATGCCGCCCCAGCTCCAGTTCGGGTTGACGAGGCCGAGGAAGGCCAGGGCCGTGTACGTGCCCACCGCGTAAAGGACTGTGAACAGGAACGACGTCGCGACGACCGGGATCAGGTTCGGCAGGATCTCGGTCGCGATGATCCGGTACCAGCGCTCGCCGGCGATCTTGGCCGCGTCGACGTAGTCCCGGTTCCGCAGCGAGAGCGTCTGCGCGCGCAGCACCCGGGCGCCGAAGGCCCAGCCGGTGATCGAGATGATCAGGCCGATCACGAGCAAGTCGCCGCTGGACTTGCCCAGGAAGCCGAACAGGATGATCAGCAGCGGCAGCGCGGGCAGCACGAGGAAGATGTTCGCCAGCATCGACAGCAGGTCGTCGGCCAGCCCGCCCAGGTAGCCGGCGGTCACGCCGATCACTACGGACAGCACGGTGGCGATCACGCCGCCCACGACCGCGACCAGGAGCATGCTCCCGCCGCCGACGAGCAGCTGCGAGAAGACGTCCTGCTGCAGCTGCGTGGTGCCGAGCCAGTGCGCGGCCGACGGCGGCAGCGGGACCGGGGCGAGCGCGGCGCTCACGGACGGGTTGTAGGGCCGCACGATCGGGCCGAAGATGGCGAGCAGCACGAAGAACGCCAGCAACCCCATACCCGCGAGGATCTTCGGCGACCGGGGCAGCTGTACTGCCCGGCGGCGACGGGGCGCGGGCTGCGGCGCGGGGACATTCCCCTCCGTGGCCAGCTGGGTCCCAATGCCCACAGCCATGTACTCAGGCCTCCTGTCGGATGCGCGGGTCGAGGAAGACGTAGATGAAGTCGGCGATCAGGTTGGCCATCAGCACGGCGAACGTGATCAGCAGGAAAATGCCCTGGAGCAGCCCGTAGTCGTTGTCCGCCACCGCGTTCACCAGCAGCAGGCCGAGGCCCGGGTAGCTGAACACGATCTCGGTGAGCAGCGCGCCGGACACGATGAAACCGATCGCGAGCGCGAAGCCGGAGATGCTCGGCAGGATCGCGTTGCGGGCGGCGTACCAGATGACCCGGCGCTTCGGCAGGCCCTTGGCCGCGGCGATGAGCACGTAGTCCTCATCCATCGTGGTGAGCATCACGTTCCGCATGCCGACGATCCAGCCGGCCGCCGAGGCGACGACGATCGTCAGCGCCGGCAGCACCGCGTGGTCCAGGACGTCGCTGATAAAGGTCCAGTTGAAGGCGGGGAAGTCGAGGTTCCCGTGCGCGCCCTCGGTCGGGAACCAGCCGAGCTTCAGCGCGAACAGGTCAACGGCGAGGAACGCAAGGAAGAAGTAGGGCGCGGCCTGGAAGAACGTGACCACCGGCAGCAGGTTGTCGAGCCAGGTGCCGCGCTTCCAGCCGATCAGCGCGCCGATCGTGGTGCCGAGGACGAAGCTGATCACGGTGGCCACGCCGACCAGGCCGAGCGTCCACCACGCCGCCCCGGCGATCACGCTGCTGACCGACGCGAACCCGTTGCTGATCGAGATGCCGAAGT
>Ga0335075_10016567_pt1 | contig 10994 bp, 9 predicted proteins | sample Lox_Sample_24_FD_206723 | JGI IMG/M metagenome (GOLD analysis project Ga0335075, IMG submission 206723) | Soil microbial communities from Loxahatchee National Wildlife Refuge, Florida, United States - Lox_Sample_2.4 | ecosystem: Environmental > Terrestrial > Soil > Wetlands | place: USA: Florida... | reverse complement strand
GCGCGCTTCGATCGCCGGGCCCGAGGCCAGGCCTTCGATGCAGTCGCCGTGATACGGGCACATGCCGGCGAACGTGTCGCCGGGCTTGCGCGCGACGCGGATGTGGCCGAGCTCGGTGTGGTTCATGCCGAAGATCGAGCGGCCGCGAACGATCGAGCCGACGCCGATGCCGGTGCCGACCGTCACGTAGGCGAAGTCGTCGAAGCCGCGCCCCGCGCCCCAGCGGCCTTCCGCCAGCGCCGCGCCGTTGACGTCGGTGTCGAGACCGACGGGCACGCCGAGCCGGCGGCCGAGGCGCTGCGCGACGTCGGTGTTCACCCAGCCGAGCTTCGACGTCGAGGTGATGTGTCCCCAGGTCGGCGAGCCGGGCGCGAGATCGACGGGACCGAACGACGCGATGCCGAGCGCGCGCGGCGCGCCGTGCTGCGCGCGCCACTTCTCGAACACCGCTTCGATCTGCCGGAGCGTGGCCTCACGTTCGCCGGTGGGCAGGCGCTCGATGGCGCGGACGTCGTCGGGGCCCGTGCCGAGAACGCACACGCACTTGGTGCCGCCCAGCTCGACTCCCGCGAGTAGTTTGCCCGGCGGCGACATCAGGCCCTGCGCGTCAGCCGCGAGTTGGCGACCGCGAAGAAGCTGTCGTGCGTCGGCGAGGAGTTCACGTCGGCCGAGATCTTCTGGCTGATCGCGACCATCGCGCGCTTCACCTGTTCGAAGTCGAGCGCGTCGACCAGCGGATCGTAGTCGCGCGGCACGACGCCGAGGCCCTCGAACACCCAGAACCAGTCGAGGTCGGTGAACAACTCGTCGCGGCCGACGATGATGCGGCCGCTGGCGCGATACAGGTCGATGCGGTGCGCCAGCGAATCCGGCGGCGGCGCCGCGGCGGCCTGCGCCCAGAACGGTTCGGTCCGCGGCGAGAGCCGGTAGTGCAGGATCGCGTAGTCGCGGATGCGTTCGAGCTCGGTGGCGATGCTGGCGTTGAAGCTCGCGATGACCGCGGGATCGAACTGCCGGTCGGGGAAGTGATCGAGCAGGTTGAACAGCGTGTTCGTGACGAGATGCGCGTCGACCTGCACCAGCGGCTCGAGGAATCCGGCGGCGGCGCCCAGCGCGACGACGTTCTTCTCCCAGGTCGCGCGGCGGCGGCCAGGCGTGAACTCGATGCGACGCGGCTCGGCGATGAAGTCCGCACCGGCCGCGGCGCGCAGCTCCGCCAGCGCGGCATCGTCGGATTGCTGTGCGGACGAGAACACGTGACCGACGCTCAGCATCTGCTGCAGCGGCGCGCGCCAGGTCCAGCCGGCCGCGCGCGCGCCGATGCGCACGTATGGCGGACGCGAGTCTTCGAGAGGTGCCGGCGCGCTGAGCAGGCGGTCGGCCGGCAGCCACTGCTGCCAGCTCTCGTACGGCACGCCGAGCGTCTCGCCGATCAGCTGCGCGCGGGCGCCGGTGTTGTCGATGAACAGGTCGGCGCGCAGCTTGCCGCCGTCCTCGAACTCGAGTTCGTCGACGAAGCCGTCCTCGCGGCGCGTGACGTTGACCAGCTTCTTCTCGAGGCGGATGACGCCGGCGCGTTCGGCCATCGTGCGCAGGTAACGCGTCGCGAGCGCGGTGTCGAAGTTCAGCGCGTAGCGCAGGGTCTGCGCGACGCCGAGCGTGTTCGTCGGGAAGATGAAGCGGTTGCCCAGCGACATCGCGATTTCGAGGCTGAACGACTCGACGCGCGGCTGCATGCCCGCGGCCTTCGCCTTGTGCCAGAAATGGTAGAAAGGCCGGCGCTCGATCAGCGCGCCGAACGCGCCGAACGGCCGCCAGAACGACTGCGCCTCACCACCCCAGTCCTGCAGCTTCGCCGCGAGGCAGTAGGTGGACTGCGTCTTGTCGATGAAGTCGTTCTGGTCGATGCCGAGGAAGCGCAGCAGCTCGAGCATCGGCGGGATGGTGGTCTCGGCGAGGCCGGCCGTCCCCGACTCGGGAGAGTCGACGACGTGGATGGAGACCTGCCCCGCCAGCTTCCGGGTGAGCGCGATGGCCGCGAGCCATCCCGCGAAACCGCCGCCAACGACGGCGGTGCGCCTGATTCTTCGATCCGCTTCCATTGTTTTCCGACTAAACCCCGAGGCGGCGGCGAGTCTGGCTGCGCAAACCAGAACCGTCAATGAACGGCTGGGAATGCGGCCCCAACCCTCGAAATTCCGCGGCGGAGAGCATAGGCTGTCCGCGCCAAAAAACAGGAGTCCTCGATGTCCCCTTCCATGTCTCTTGTCCGGTCGAATCCGCGCGCGCTGCTGGCGCTCGTCCCCTTCCTGGTGTTGTTGGGCTGCAAGGACGGGGCGAAGGAGCCCGCGCCGGCCGCCGAGACCAAGGCCGATCCCGCGGCCGTCCATCCCGAGATCTGGCCGTCGCCGAAGTGGCCGTTCGAGAAGGATGCTGCGCTCGAGGACAAGGTCGCGGCGCTGGTGAAGAAGATGACGGTCGAGGAGAAGGTCGGCCAGGTCATCCAGGGCGACATCGCGAGCATGAAACCCGAGGACATGAAGAAGTATCACCTCGGCTCGATCCTGGCCGGCGGCGGTTCTTCTCCCGGCGGCAACGAGAAGGCGCCCGCGAAGGACTGGCTGAAGCTCGCCGACGAGTTCTACGAAGCCTCCATCGACACGAGCGACGGCGGCGTCGGCATCCCGATGATCTGGGGCATCGACGCGATGCACGGCCACAGCAACATCGTCGGCGCCGTGCTGTTCCCGCACAACGTCGGCCTCGGCGCCACGCGCAACCCGAAGTTGTTAGGCGAGATCGCGCGCGTGACCGCCGAGCAGGTGCGCACCACCGGCATCGAGTGGACGTTCGCGCCCACCGTGACCGTGCCGCAGGACGACCGCTGGGGCCGCGCCTACGAAGGTTATTCGGAGGATCCGAACGTGGTGGCGTCGTTCGCCGGCGCCTTCGTGAAGGGCCTGCAGGGTGAGCCCGCCGCGAAGGACTTCCTGCAAGGCAACCACGTGATCTCCTCGACCAAGCACTTCCTCGCCGACGGTGGTACCGAGAACGGCCGCGACCAGGGCGACGCGAAGATCCCCGAGACCGTGCTGCGCGACATCCACAACGCGGGCTACGTGCCGGCGATCGAAGCCGGCGTGCAGACGATCATGATCTCGTTCTCGAGCTGGAACGGCGTCAAGCACACCGGCAACAAGGGCCTGATCACCGACGTGCTGAAGAAGCGCATGAACTTCGACGGCTTCACGGTCGGCGACTGGAATGCGCACGGCCAGGTCGAAGGCTGCACGAACGACAACTGCCCGCAGGCGCTGAACGCCGGCCTCGACATGTACATGGCGCCGGACTCCTGGAAGGGCCTGTACGAGAACACGCTGAAGCAGGCGAAGGACGGCACGATCCCGATGGCGCGTCTCGACGACGCCGTCACGCGCATCCTGCGCGTGAAGTTCCGCGCCGGCATCTTCGAGGCGGGGTTGCCGTCGAAGCGGCCGCTCGCCGGCGACTTCAAGTTGCTGAACTCGCCCGAGCAGCGCGCGATCGCGCGCCAGGCCGTGCGCGAATCGCTGGTGCTGCTGAAGAACAACGGTAGTTTGCTGCCGCTCGCGGCCAACAAACACGTGCTGGTCACCGGCGACGGCGCCGACAACATCAGCAAGCAGTCCGGCGGCTGGACGATCACCTGGCAGGGCACCGGCCTCACCAACGCGGACTTCCCCGGCGGGCAGTCGGTGTGGGACGGCGTGAAGGCCGCGACCAAGGCCGGCGGCGGCAGCGCGGAGCTGTCGGCCGACGGTTCGTACAAGAAGAAGCCGGACGTCGCGATCGTCGTGTTCGGCGAAAATCCGTACGCGGAATTCCAGGGCGACCTCAAGGTCCTGACGCTGCCGGGTTCGATGACGCAGCATCTCGAGATCATGAAGAAGCTGCAGGACGAGAAGATCCCGGTCGTCGCGATCCTCTTCTCGGGCCGGCCGCTGTGGCAGAACCGCGAGATCAATCTCGCCAACGCGTATGTCGCCGCGTGGCTGCCGGGCACCGAGGGTGAAGGCATCAGCGAGGTGCTGTTCAAGAAGAAGGATGGCTCGGTCAACTACGACTTCACCGGCAAGCTCGCCTACTCGTGGCCGCGCAACGCGGCGGGCGCGCCGCTCAACGTCGGCCAGGAAGGCTACGACCCGCTGTTCGCGTTCGGCTTCGGCCTGACGTACGCGGAGAAGACCGAGACCGCGCCGCTGCCGGAAGATCCGGGCATCGCGGCCGAGTTGATGTCGACGGGTTCGTTCTTCGACAAGGGCACGGCGGTGGCGCCGTGGTCGCTGCGCGTCGTGAACGGCAACGACGGCACGCGCATCACGACCGTCCCGATCGACGCGATCGGCGGACGCGTGAAGGTCACCGCGATCGACGACCAGGTGCAGGAAGGCGGCCGCCGCTTCGTGTTCGCCGGCGACGGACCGGCGTCGGTCGAGATCTCGAGCGAAGGCTCGGTGGACCTGTCGCGCGAAGCGAATGGCGACGTGATGATGCTCGTGCGCCTGCGTCGTGACGCCGATGCGCCGAAGGACGTCACGCTGGGCGTGAGCTGCGGCGCGGGCTGCGGCGCGTCACTGCCGTTCGCCGAGACGCTGGATGGCGTCGCGAAGGGCAAGTGGGCGACCGTCGGTGTCCCGCTGAAGTGCTTCGCGAAAGCCGGCGCGGATGTGAGCAAGGTGAACCACCCGCTGGTGATCACGTCGTCGGGCAAGCTCGACGTGGCGGTGTCGCAGGTGAAGCTGGGCACGGTGGCCGACAAGACCTACTCGTGTAATTAATGGGGACAGTCCCCGTTTCCTAGCAAAAGGGGACAGTCCTCGCGGGCTGTCCCCTTTCTACTTTCGGAGCTGCGGCACCGTTTCCAGGAAATTGGGTCTGACCCCATCAGCGCAGCTGACTGTCCTTGCTGCCGCGCCGGTTATACCCGGCGTTGTGCGTCGCCTTCTTGTCCGCTTCAGCCTGGCACGCGAGGCATAGCCGCACGCCCGGGATCGCCTCGCGACGCGCCTCCGGAATCTTCGCGCCGCACTCGGCGCACGACTCCAGCGACGGACCCGTCGGCATCTGGCTCTGGGCGCGCTTGATCGCGTCCTTCACCGTCGCGTCGATCTGGTCCTGGACCGCGCCTTCTTTTGCCCAACCGGTAGCCATGGCGGGAAGTGTGGCGTGCCGGCAGGCGATTTCAAGCCAGCGAGGTCCTGCACCAAATGGCGGTTTGGGGAAAAGCCCCAAACCGCCCTTCGGGGCCAATCCCCTATCGGATCGCGGCCTCGGCGATGGGGCGCATCAGCGCATACCCCTCCTTCGACGGGTGCACCTCGTCCTTCGCCAGGTCCGTCTTCACGTTGCCCTGCGCATCGACGAACACCGCCGCGTAGTCCGCAAACTTCGCGCCCGCCGACTTCGCATACCCGCGCAACCAGTCGTTCAGCGCCACCGCCTCCGCCTTCGGCTGCACCTCCGGCCGCCACCAGTACTTCGACGCTGGCGGCACCGATCCGAGCACCACGCGGATCCTGTTCTGCTTCGCGATCTCGACCATCGCCTTGATGTTGTTGTGCGTGGCCTCCGCCGTCATCGGCCCCGTGTTGTGCGCGATGTCGTTCGTGCCGACCATGATGTGCACCGTGCGCGGCTTCAGCGCGACCACATCCTGGTGCATGCGCACCAGCAGCTGCGGCGACGTCTGCGCGCTGATGCCGCGCCCGACGTTGCCCTTCGCGAAGAACTCCGTATCCGTGCGCGCCCAGCCCTCGGTGATCGAGTCGCCGAGGAACACCGTGTCGACCTTCGCGCCGCTGGCCAGCAACGCCGCGTTCTCCTCGCGGTACCGCTCGAGCCATGCCCAGTCGGTCAACAGCAACGGCGGCTGCAGGGCCGGCGCCGTCTTCGGCTGCTGGCCGCAACCTTCCGGCACCTGCGCCAGCGCCGGCAACACCGGCAGCGCCAGCGCCGCCCCGATCGATCCCGCCAACAATGAACGACGATTCAACTGGCTCATGACATCCCCCTTCTGATGAAGGGCCGACTATCGCGAGCGTCGCGGCAAATCACAAGGCGGGGATCACTCCCGGGTGAAGTCCGCGATCCAGTTCGTCTCCCAGCTCTTCCCGCCGTCGGGCGAGAACGCCTGCTCGATGCGGAACGTCGAGGTCTTCGTCCCCGCCGGCTTCACGCCCGAGAAGATGAACCGCACGAACACAGCCCGCCCCTGATAGGTCTCCTGGTCGTAGAACTCGCCGCGCTCGCCGGTGAACCCGCCGACCATCGGCGTGCCCAGCAACCCGTCGGCCGCGTTCGCCCAGCTGATGCGCCACTGCTTCGCCTCGGGGTCGTACAACCGCAGGCTCAGCCCGCGGATCTTCCCCGCCGGACCGGTAAGGTCGATCTCACCGAGATTCGCGCGCCCATCCCACACCGGCCTCACCACCGACGGCCCCACGTACTCGGCCCAGGTCGTCGAGCCCGTCAGCGGCTTCACGAGCCGCTTCACCGTCGCGTGCCATGTCCCGAATTCGAAATCGAAGTCGTGCTCGCCGGCAGCGCTGCCCAGGCTCAGGAGCACGCCGCATAATCCCGCCATCAACGTTCGTGCGTGTTTCATGGCCGCAGTGTCGCGGCCCCACGCGCATCGCGCCAGAAGGCACCTCGAGGTAACCATGTCGCGCCGGAATCCCATCAGCGATTGCCCGCTCACCGCCGCGCTGGCCGCGCTCGGCGGCAAGTGGAAGATGATCATCGTGTACTGGCTGGCGGAATCGCCGCGGCATTTCGCCGCGCTGCGCAAACTGATGCCGTCGATCTCGCAGAAGGTGCTGACCGAACAGCTGCGCGAGCTGGCGGACGACGACATCGTGCAGCGCGAGTCGACGGGCGCGGCGCCGGCGCGCGTCACGTATTCCCTGTCTAACTACGGGCGGACGCTGTTGCCGCTCGTGGAATCCGTGCGACAGTTCGGCCGCGGCCACATCCAGAAATTCACGCGTTGACGGAGGCGGTCATGGAGCTGGGCATCATGGAGCTGGGCATCATCGGCGAATTCCGCGCAAGACCCGGCAGCGAGGCCGCGGTCGAGGCTGCGATCCGCAAGGTCATCCCGCAGTCGCGCGCCGAGCATGATTGCCTGGCCATCACCGCGTGGCGCTCGAACCGCGACGCGGCGCTGTTCTTCATCCACTCGCGCTGGACCAGCGAGGCGGCGTTCGAGGCGCACGCGGCGCTGCCGCACACGGTGGAGTTCATCGCGACCGTCGAGCCGCTGCTGACCGCGTCGAAGGTCGAGGTCGCGCGGCTCTCGCAGATCGCCTAACGCAGCGCCTCGTCCATCTTCTCGAGCTCCACTCCCCGCGTCTCCGGGAACATCGCCATCACGACGAAGAACTGCACCACCATGCAGCCCGCGAAGAACACGAACGGCAACGCCTGCGTGGCCGCCGCCACCATCGGGAACGCCTGCCCGATCACCGCGTTCATGCCCCAGTGCGTCGCGCTGCCCAGCGCCTGGCCGCGCGAGCGCACGGCGGTCGGGAAGATCTCCGATAGATAGACCCAGATCACCGCGCCCTGCGAGAACGCGAAGAACGCGATGAACACGACGAGGCAGACGAGCAGCCATTCGCGCCCCTGCCCCGAGCCCATGATCGCGGCCACGCCCGCCAGCGCCAGCGCGCAACCCACCGAGCCGATCAGCAGCAGCTTGCGGCGGCCGACCTTGTCGATGACCTGCAACGCGACGATCGTCGCCAGCAGGTTCGCCGCGCCTACGGCCACCTGCTGCCACTCGTTGCTCAGCCCGCTGAAGCCCGCCGCGGCGAAGATGTCCTTCAGGTAGTACAGGATCGCGTTGATGCCCGAGAGCTGGTTGAACGCGGCGATCAGGATCGCCAGCAGGATCGGCTTGCGATACGCGGCCGTGAACAGCGCCTGCGACGAATGGCGGCGCGCGGACTCCGCGGCGCGTTCGAACTCGATGAGCATCGCATCGGCGTCGGCGACGCCGACACGCGCGAGGCTCGCCTTCGCTTCGTCGTGCCGGCCGCGTTGCGCCAGCCAGCGCGGGCTCTGCGGGATCGTGAACATCATCGCCAGGAACACCAGCGCCGGCACGGCCGCGATGCCGAGCTTCAACCGCCACGGGTCCGCGCTGCTCAGCGACTGCACCAGCGCGTTCGACAGGAACGCCAGCAGGATGCCGAACACGATGTTGAACTGGAACAGCCCGGTGAGCTTGCCGCGCCGATCCGCCGGCGCGATCTCCGCGATGTACACCGGCGCCAGCACCGACGACGCGCCGATCGCGAGTCCGCCGATGAAGCGGAACACGTAGAAGGACTCGAGGCTCCAGCAGAACGCGCAGCCCAGCGCGGACAGCACGTACATCGCGCCGACGGCCTTCAACGCATCGCGCGAGCCGTAGGTGTCGCCCGGTTTGCCCGCCAGCAGCGCGCCGAGGAACGTGCCGACCAGGCCGCTGGCCACCGCGAAGCCGTACCAGAAGCTGCCGGCCTCCAGGTGAAACACCGCGCGGATGGATTCGGTGACGCCGGCGATGACGACGGTGTCGAAGCCGAACAGCAGGCCCGCGAGGCTCGCGGTCAGGATCACTGCCAAATTGCCGGATCTGCTCATCACCCCTCCCCCGATGGCACCTATATATAGAGTGGCGCCTAATTAGTAAAAATGCTTTCGTAATGGTACGGCAATCGCGGGCGCGCGGGAACGAGCAGGCCTAACAACCTTGATGGCGTGGAGTGTCGGACACGTCGCGGCAGCGACCCGCCGTGTCCCGGCGGCGCGGCGCGCGCGTAGCACACCGCGGCCCGCGCCGGAATGGCGACTTTCGGATGCCAGCCATAACCCGCGGCGCGCTTTCGACCGAGAGCGAAGGTCCGCGCGGAACGCTTCCCGGCTCCATTGCGCTCTCGGCGGCCCGGCCGCGGACGCCGCCCGATAAGATCGCCGCCATGACCGCCAAACTCAGCAACATCGATATCGCCCAGGCCGCGAACATGCGGCGCATCTCCGACGTCGCCCTCGAGCGCCTGGGCATCCCCGACGACGCGCTCGAGGCATTCGGCCGCTACAAGGCGAAGATCTCGCTCGACTACCTGTCGAAACTCGAGGGCAAGCCCGACGGCAAGCTCGTGCTGGTCACCGCGATCTCACCAACCCCTGCGGGTGAAGGGAAGACGACCACGACGGTCGGCATCGGCGATGCGCTGAACCTCATCGGCAAGAAGGCGCTGATCTGCCTGCGCGAGCCGGCGCTGGGCCCGGTCTTCGGCATGAAAGGCGGCGCGGCGGGCGGCGGATACGCGCAGGTCGTGCCGATGGAGGACATCAACCTGCACTTCACCGGCGATTTCGCCGCGATCGCGCTGGCGAACAACCTGCTCGCCGCGCTGATCGACAACCACATCCACCAGGGCAACGAGGTCGGCTTCGACGTGCGGCGCGTGACGTGGCGGCGCGTCGTCGACGTCAACGACCGCGCGTTGCGCGACATCACGATCGCGCTCGGCGGCACGGCGAATGGATTCCCGCGGCAGGACGGCTTCGACATCGTCGTGGCCTCCGAGGTCATGGCGATCTTCTGCCTGGCCACGAGCCTGCGCGATCTGAAAGAACGGCTCGGCAAGATCGTGATCGGCTACACGCGTGACAACCGCCCGATCCTCGCGCGCGACATCAAGGCGCACGGCGCGATGACCGCGCTGCTGCGCAATGCGCTGGCGCCGAACCTCGTGCAGACCCTGGAGAACAACCCGGCCTTCATCCACGGCGGCCCGTTCGCGAACATCGCACACGGCTGCAACTCGGTGATGGCGACGAAGAGCGCGCTGAAGCTCGCCGACTACGTGGTGACCGAAGCGGGCTTCGGCGCGGATCTCGGCGCGGAGAAGTTCGTCGACATCAAGTGCCGCAAGGCCGGGCTGACGCCGTCGTGCGCGGTGATCGTCGCGACGATCCGCGCGCTGAAGTATCACGGCGGCGTGGACGTCGCGGACGTCGGCAAGGAAAACCTGTCGGCGCTCGACCAGGGCCTGGTGAACCTCGAGCGGCACATCTTCAACGTGCGCAACCAGTACGGGCTCGAGGCCGTGGTCGCGATCAATCATCGCGCCGAGGACACGGACGCCGAGGTCAGACTGCTGCAGGACCGGCTGGCGCACCTCGACATCAAGATCATCGTCGCGAAGCACTTCGCCGAGGGCGGCAAGGGCGCGGTCGAGCTGGCGCGCGAGGTCGTGCGACTGTGCGAACAGCCGGGCAAGTTCCGCTTCGTCTACGAGTCCGACCAGACGTTGTGGGAGAAGATGCGCACGGTCGCCACGCAGGTGTACGGCGCGCTCGACATCACGGCGGATGCCAAGGTGCGCGGGCAGATCAAGTCGCTGCAGGAAGCAGGCTACGGGCACTACCCGATCTGCGTGGCGAAGACGCAGTACTCGTTCTCGACGGATCCGAAGCTGCGCGGCGCGCCGAGCGGGCACGTCGTGAACGTCCGCGAGGTGCGGCTGGCGGCCGGCGCGGAGTTCATCGTGATGATCTGCGGCGACATCATGACGATGCCCGGGCTGCCGAAGGTGCCGGCGGCGAACAGCATCGACGTGGACGACGACGGGAAGATAGTCGGGCTGTTCTGAAAATACTGCCACGCGGCGCGTAACGGTTGCGCGGCCGCGAGCCCCTACGGGCGCGGCGGCACGCTGGCGCGCGGTCCGCGAGGCGTGGCGCGCATGGTCCGGAACTTGCTTCGTTCGTTCTAACTAGTGCGGCACGTCGCACGCAGGGAGAACGACATGGCGATGACCTACGCCCCCGCGCGGCGCCTTCTGACGCTCGCGACGCTGCTTTGTGCCGCCGTCCCGGCCCTCTCGCGACCGTTGCTGGTGCCGCCCAAGCAGCGGCTGACCGTGCCGCCCGCGATGACCGTCGAGAATCCCGCGCAGTGG
>Ga0335075_10016566_pt1 | contig 10995 bp, 6 predicted proteins | sample Lox_Sample_24_FD_206723 | JGI IMG/M metagenome (GOLD analysis project Ga0335075, IMG submission 206723) | Soil microbial communities from Loxahatchee National Wildlife Refuge, Florida, United States - Lox_Sample_2.4 | ecosystem: Environmental > Terrestrial > Soil > Wetlands | place: USA: Florida... | reverse complement strand
AAGGGCAAGCGGTATCCGATCACATATGAGGGATGCAAGAGCGAATGGCAGCGCCTGACCAAGCGCGCGGGCGTCGCCAACTTCCGCTTCCATGACCTCCGCCATACGACCGCGACGCGGCTCTTGCGTGAGACGGGCAATCTTGAGACGGTTCGCCGGGCGCTCAATCATCGCGACATTTCGACAACCTCGCGCTACGCGCACGTCGCTGACGCCGAAGTGGCGGACGCCTTGCAGCGCGTCGCCGAAAAGTTACACGGAAAGTTGCACGCGGCCGAGGATCAAACGTCGCAACCATTTGATAATACGAAGGTTTCAGATGCGACCCAACAAGCTTCCTAAACCTGGGGCCAGAGGTTCAAGTCCTCTCCGGGACGCCATTCTGCCGGCGATTCTTGGTCGACATAGTCGGAGGGAGCTGAACTCCCGTGCAACGGGGAGACATCAGGGCGGGGTTGGACCAATCGCCGGAGCGCAGTGGGGCCGCTGCGGTTGCTCGGCGATTACAGACTCAGTGGGCCTGACAATGTTGCCGGGCGAACTAAGTGACTTGAGAGAGAAAAGTGCGGCTTCGGGTTGATGCGTCCCTTCTGGATCGGGACCGTATTGCTGGAAGTTGGTCACTCGCGCACGGCGGAACGGGCGAACAGCGCTGAACCCCGCTCTCCAAGCCATTGCCGCGCCATTCCATTGCGAGCGTGAAATAAACTCTGCCGCCCGACAGTCGCCTGCGAATGAATTGGCTTGTCGCCGGTCGGCGGAGCGCAAATTGCCGCCGACAGGGGCGCTCTAAGACTCGCCGGCTGCCGTGAATGTCAAACACATACATATTTTGGGCCTCATGACGGTCCTCCGGCACATTCAAGCGCCATCCGCCTTGCAGTAAGGATTTCGGTCAGGCGCGGATAACTGCGCCAGGGAGAAACGTCCATGTCCAACGGGCGACCTTAGTGCGCCATCGTCTTGCGAATGCAGGATTGGATATCGCTGCGCCCGATGACCGAGGCCGAAGACGTCGGCGGTCAGGCGCTTCTCCTCAGTTCCGACTTGGCGTGCAGGATAGCCGGCCAAGCTCTAAGCAGGATTGCGTTGGCGAGCCAACAAAATCCTGCTTCGATTCATTTGATTTCGCAGGATTTTTAGCCGAAAACCGGTGTCCACTTTTCGGCAATCCTGCTTAGGTCATGGACGGGCATGTCGAATGTCTTTGAGATAGCGGACCGCGACGCGATGCCGATGTCGGGCCGGCGCAAGGTTATCATTACCTGCGCGGTAACCGGGTCCGTTCACACGCCGTCGATGTCGGAATACTTGCCGGTGACGCCCGCCGAGATCGCGGAGCAAGCGATCGAAGCGGCGCGGGCCGGGGCCGCGATCCTGCGCCTGCATGCCCGCAATCCTGATGGGAGCCCGACGCCCGACCCCGCCGTTTTCGAGGAATTCGTTCCCGCCGTAGCCGCCGAGACGGACGCGATCATCAACATCACGACCGGCGGCGCCGCGCGAATGACCCTCGAGGAGCGGCTCGCCTATCCGCTTAAGGCGCGGCCGGAGCTATGCTCTCTGAACATGGGCACGATGAATTTCGCCTTCCACAAGGCGGCGCGCGGCGTCGTGGGCTGGAAGCATTCCTGGGAGAAATCTTACGTCGAGGGCTCCGAAGACAAGTCGGTTGGAAACACGTTCAGCGACATCAGAACCATCTTAGCCCGGCTCGGCGACCAGCACGGAGTGCGTTTTGAGTTCGAATGTTACGACGTCAGCCAACTATACAATCTTGCCCATTGCGTCGAAGAAGGTCTCGTTACAGGCCCGCTGTTCATTCAATGCGCCCTGGGCGTCCTCGGCGGGCTGGGGCCGGAGCCGGAGAGCCTGCTTCTGATGCGCAGCACGGCCGATCGCCTGCTAGGCCGGCGCAACTATGAGTTCTCGGTCCTCGGCGCCGGGCGCCATCAGATGTCGCTCGCCGCGATGGGCGCGATCATGGGCGGTCACGTTCGGGTCGGCCTCGAGGACAGCCTGTTTCTCAGCCGGGGGTTGCTCGCGACCTCATGCGCCGCGCAGGTGCTCAAGATCCGCAGGATCCTGGAGGAGCTTTCGTTTGACATCGCCAGCCCCGCCGAGGCCCGGGAGACTCTTCAGACCAAAGGCGCCGACAAGGTGAGTTTCCATGTCTGACGCGGCGGCGACCGCCCCTGTCCAACTGGTGAGAAGGCCGCGCAGCAGCCTGCTCGAGCCAATCGTCCTGGCGGTCACGCTGGCGCTGGTCGCGCTCTTCTCACTGACCATCTCTGGCTTCGCGACGCTAGGAAATCTCTCTGTCATTCTGTCCAACTCGACGTCCCTGGTCCTGCTCAGCTGCGGCATGGCGGTCGTCATCATCTCTCGCGGCCTGGACCTGTCGCAAGTCGCGGCGATGGTGGCTGGCGCAACCACGTTCAGCACTCTGGTCAACGCAGGCCTTCCCGGACCGCTGGCGATCGTCCTCGCCGCCGTTGCGATGGCGCTGGTCGGCTTTGTCAATGGCTGGCTCATCGCCTTTGTCGAGATCCCGGCGCTCCTGGCGACGCTAGCCTCCGCCATGCTGGTGACCGGCCTGTTCCGGTTCGCGGTGTTGCGCGGCGAGTATCTCCTGATCCTGCCAAAATCGAACCCGGCGATCGCCTTTTTCAATTCCAATCTTCTGCCCGGCCTGACCGCCCCGGTAGCGCTCATGATCGCGACCCTGATCGTGACGTGGCTCATTCTGCGGTTCACGACGACCGGGCGCATCGTCTACGCTATGGGCGATAATTTCCAGGCCGCCCGCCTTGCCGGCCTGCCGGTGCGCGCGACGACCGTCTTTGTCTATATCTACTCCGCGCTGACCGCGCTCATCGCCGGCCTGGTGATCGCCGCGGCGAGCGGCACGGTCGACTTTCGCATCGTCACGAACGGCACGCTCTTGTTCGAGGTCATCCTGGTGGTCGTGCTCGGCGGGATCCCGCTCAGAGGCGGACGCGGCGGCGTGCGCAATCTCCTGGTCGGCGCAGCCCTGATCGCGGTCATGCGCAACGGCATGACGCTCTACGACTTCAGCACCCAGACCCAGGACATGCTCAGAGGCGTCGTTTTGGTCGCGGCGATTTTCGTCGACAACTATCTTAACCCGAGAGACGCAGAGACCGACACCGTCGGTGATCTGTGAAAACCCATGTAACCAAGGGAGGAAACCATGTTGAAAATTAGAGGCAAGCTCCGCGCGGCGATCGCCGGACTGGCGCTCGTCGCCTGCGCCGCGTTCGGCGCCCATGCCGATCCGGCTTCCGAGATGGCCGGCAAGAAGGTGATCTTCGTGCCCATCTCGATGGGCATCACGCTGACCGAGGGCTGGGCGCGCCGGATGCGGGAGCACGCCAAGATGCACGGCTACAGCTTCGAGATCCGCGACGCGGCCTTCAACACCGGCGCGATGTCTGCGCTGCTCGCCAAAGCGATCAGCGACAAGCCGGACGTGCTGGTGGTGCATAATCCGACTGTCCAGTTGCTGGCGCGGCAGATCAAGCAGGCGGAGGCCGCCGGCATCAAGGTTCTGCAGATCAACCTCCAGTCCAATCAGCCGTCCTCCGCCTTCGTCGGCGCGAACTGGACTCGCATCGGCACCGAGATCGCCGAGGACATCGTCAAGAAGTGCGGCGCCGGGAGCGGCAAATCGGGCAAGGTCGCGATCATCCCCGGGCAGCTCACAGCGGCCGACAGCGTGATGATGAATGAGGCCGCCTTCAAGGTGTTCAAGCAGCACCCGGAGATCAAGGTCGTCTCCAACCAGGCGTCGGATTGGGAGCCCGAGAAAGCGCGACAGATCACGGTGGCGGTGCTGCAGCAGAATCCGGACTTGTGCGCCATCTTCGGCCATTGGGACGTTCACACGATCGGCGCCGGCAACGCCGTCAAGGATGCTGGGCTGTCAGGCAAGGTCCTCGTCTACGCGACCGGAGGCGGGGAGTATAGCGAGGCTTGCAAGGCGATCGAGAGCGGGACGCTCACCGCCGAATGGAGCTATGACGCCGATGGCCAGGGCCGCGACGCCGGCACGATGATCGATCTTCTGTTGCAGGGCGCGAAGTCATCGAACGGCTCGATGCTGACCGTTGAATCGCCCTTGAAGATCATTAGGGCCGGACCCGATTACGATCCGTCGCTGTGCTGGAGGATGCCGAAGAAGAAATAGCGAGCCCGGGCGTGCGCAGGGCTCCTCGAGGAGCCCTGCTGGCCTGGATCGCGCGGAGTTTTGCGCTTGTCAGCTGAATTCGACCTCGCGGCGGCGCCGAAGGCGCGGGTCCCCTTGCTGGTCGTTTCCCCACGCCGCGTCCTCTCGGAAATCCTGTCCAAGGGATGGGTCGAGACCACGGTGCCGTTCCTGGCGTTCGTCTGCGTGATCGTCGGGGTGCTGGCGACCACCAAGGGCTACTTCACCGTCGACAACCTGCGCAATCTCGCGCTCTACGCGTCGGACGGCGGGCTCGTCGTGCTAGCGCTGTTCATTGTCGTGGCGGCCGGAGGCATCGACCTCTCGGTCGGCTCCGATTTCGCCATGTCGGCGTTCATCGCCCTCTACAGCTTTCATATCCTCAACCTCCCGGTCGCCGCCGTGCTCGGCGCGAGCCTCGCGACCGGCGCGGCGATCGGCGTCGTCAACGGGGCGCTGGCGGGGCTCGCCGGCTGCGGCGCGCTTCTGACCACTCTCGGGACCGCGATCACGGTGCGCGGGATCTACACGCTCGCCTCGCAAGGCCAGCTGGTGGCCATCTCCACGAGCTCCAGGACTGACGCCGTCTGGGACTGGATCGGATCCGACCGGTTCCTGACGATTCCGATCAGCTTCTGGGCGCTCTTCCTCGTGGCGGCCGGCGTCGTGGTGATGTTTCGCCAGTCGCGGTTCGGATGGCATGTTCTGGCCGCCGGCGGAAACCGCAAGGCGGCGCGGCACGGCGGCATTCGGGTCAAGGCGACCATTTTCCTCGCCTACGCGCTCGCTGGACTGATCGTCGGCCTTTCGGGCTTCCTCTACGCCGCCCGCGAGAACGCGGTCGCCTCCGACACAGGCGTCGGTATGGAGTTCTTCGCGCTCACCGCTTTGGTCGTGGGCCTCGGCGGTTTCGTGCCCGGACGGGGCTCGACCGTCGCGGTGATGATCGGCTTCGCCACGATCTACATTCTCAACAACGCGCTCCTCAACGCCGGCCTGCGCGGCGATTTCGTTCAGCTCGCGATGGGCGCCATCATTATCTCCATCCTTTCCGTCGACACCAAGTTCCGCAAGCACAAGCACCGGCTGCTGGCCTCGACCTACCTCGATCCGGTGGCCTTCAAGGCCGGCGAAGTGATCGGGGCGAAGGGGTTCATGCCTGGCGAGATCGCTCCGAAGCTGGTTGGCGCCGAGCTCATTGCGTCCGGCGAGATCGATGGCCCCGAGGACGTGATTCTCGATGCGAACGATGATCTCTACTGCGGGACGCGGGACGGGCGCCTCGTTCGCATCGCCGCGCCCGACTACACGCATGTTGAGACTTTCGCGCAAATCGGCGGCCGGCCGCTCGGTCTCGCGCTTGACCGTGAGGGCCGCATCGTCGTCTGCGTCGCGGGCATGGGCCTCGTGCGCGTCAACCGGGAGCGGGAGGTCGAGCTTCTCACCGACCAGACCCGGCGCAGCCTGTTCACCATCCAGGACGACACGACGATCCGGATGGCCGACGACGTCGACATCGCGCCCGACGGCGTGATCTATTTTTCCGACGCGACGAAGCGCTATGACATCGAGAACTGGGGGCTCGACCTCCTCGAAGGCCGGCCGAACGGCCGCCTCTTAAGCTACGACCCGAAGACCCGCCGGACGCGCACGGTCTGCGACAATCTCATCTTCCCGAACGGCGTCTGCCTCACGCATGACGGCAAGCGCATCGTGGTTGCGAGCACCTGGACCTCATCGCTCCTGATCTTCGACCTCAACAATCCCGCCGCCGGCCCGCGGACCTTCGTCCAGGGCCTGCCGGGCTATCCCGATAACGTCAACCGGGCCTCCGACGGCGGCTATTGGGTCGCGCTCGCGGGCATGCGCAATCCCGTCATGGATCTCGCGATGCGCTATCCCGGCCTCCGGCGCCGGATGACGCGCGCGGTGGCGCCGACCAATTGGCTGTTCGGCAACCTCAACATCGGCGGGGTTCTCAAGATCGACGGCGCGGGCAATATCGTCGACGCCTACTGGGACAATCCGAGCGGGCCGCTCTATATGATCACGTCGATGCGCGAGCACAAAGGCGCGCTCTATCTCGGCGGTGTCACCAACAATAAGATCGGCCGCGTCCGGCTGCCCGGCGCCGATCGAGGCTGGAGCGGACCGCAAAGCTACTGGGGGAAAGGCTGAGTGACGCCTTTCTGGCGGAAGAGGCCTGCGTCGCCGTCGATGACGCTTGAGGGCGTGCTCGGGCCGAACAACCGGCTCGAGGAGGCGCGCGCAATCCGCGTCGCGTCACCCGACGCGCTCTCTGTCGGCGCCGACGGCAGGCTGTTCCTCTCATCCGGGCGGTCGGTGCTGTCTCTGCGCAAGTGGGGCGAGGCGCCGCAGGCTTTCACTGAGTTCGAGCGCCCGGTGACCGCGCTCGCGAGCAGCAAAGGCGGCGCTCTGGCCGTCGGCCTCCTGGGCGGCGGCCTTACGGTCTGCGACGGCTCTGGCCGCGCGCTCCCAGGCTGGAAGCAGCCGCCCGGCCTCAAATCCGCAGCCGATGCGGCGTTCCTGTCCGAAGACGAGCTGGCGATTGCGGATCACGGTTATGGACCCGCGGAGCCTCTGCTCTCGGTCGCGCCCTGGGACGATGCCGGACGCGGGCAACTGGTCGTGGCGCGGCGCGACGCAGACGCGCGCGTTCTCGCCGGCGGTCTCAACTGCCCGATGGGCGTGAGCCTCGACGAACGCGGAGCGCCGATCGTCACCGAGTTCGAGCGCGCGCGGATTGTCGACATGTCCGGAAGGGTTCGTCAGGCCGGCTATCCCGGCTATCTCGGGCGGCTTCGCAAGACCGCGGAGGGTTATCTGCTGGTGTGCCTCTCCCGGCGCGACCCGCTGATCGAGTTCCTTAAGACGGAGCCGGGCTTCGTCGATGCGATGAAGGCGACGATCGCACCCGAGCTTTGGATCGGGCCTCGCGTCAACCCGGAATTCGCCCACGACTTTCCGATCGAGCTTGGAGCGACGCGGCTGTTCGGCGAGATCAAGCCCTGGGCGCCGTCATTCTCCTATGGGCTCATGATCGAGCTCAGCGACGCGCTGACGCCGGTCGCCTCGGCCCACTCGCGCGCCGACGGGCGCCGGCACGCGATATCCGACGCGCTCGTCTGGAACGGCGACCTTGTCGCCGTCAGCAGGGCGAGCGGGGAACTGTTGAACATGGGATGCGCGCGAGGCCGCCCATGAGCCATCAGCCGATCGTTGCGCTCGACAGCGTGACCATGCGCTATAGCGGCGTGACAGCGCTCGATAGCGTGAATTTCGAGCTCTATCCCGGCGAGATCCACGCCATTGTCGGCGAGAACGGTGCCGGCAAGTCGACTCTCTGCAAGCTGATCGCCGGCGTGATGCCGCCGACCGAGGGCCGGCTCAGCGTCGACGGCCGGCCGGTCGCCTTTTCCGTGCCGAAAGACGCGAGCCGGCTCGGCATCGCCATGGTCTTCCAGGAGACGAGCCTCGTGCCTCAGCTCACGGTGGCGCAGAACATGGTGCTCGGCCGCGAGCGCGCTTTCAACTCGGTGCGCAAGGTCCGTAACACCGCGCGCCAGGCGCTCCAGCGCCTCAACTTCAATGTCGACGCCTCGCAGCTCGCAGGCGGGCTGTCCACGGCCAAGCGGCAGATGGTCGAGATCGCCCGCGCAATCCTCAACGACGCGCGCGTGATCAGCTTCGACGAGCCGACCGCGGCGCTGACGCCGGAGGAGACCGAGCATCTCTTCGATCTCATGAAGGCCCTGCGCAAGCGCGGCGTCGCGATGATCTTCATCTCGCACGCCTTGGAGGAGGCGCTCAACTACGCCAACCGCATCAGCGTGCTGCGCAACGGACGGCTGATGGTCACCGGCCTCGCCGCGGATTTCGACCGAGCGAGCCTCATTCGCTACATGATCGGCGAGGAGTTCGAGAAGCGCGCGCCCGCGTTCGCCGCAAGGCGGGCTGAAGGCGCCGCGGCGCCGGTCCTGCAGGTCGAGAACGTGCGCATGGGCGCCATGGTCAACAACATGTCGTTCTCCATCTTTCCGGGCGAGGTGACGGGCGTCGCCGGCCTCATCGGCTCCGGACGCAGCGAAGTCGCCAGAGTGATCTTCGGCCACACCAAGCGCAACTTCTCCGGCGGCCGGATCTGGCTGAACGGCCGGGAAGTGCGATACGGGTCGCCGGCTGAAGCGGTCGCGGACGGCGTCGCCTATGTGAGCGAGGATCGCAAGGTTGACGGTTTCTTCGAGACGCTCGGCGTCTCCGAGAACATCGGCCTCGGCTGGCTCGCCAAGTTCGGCCGCCGCCGTTGGCTCGCTCCGCTGCGCAGGATGCGCAGTCTGGCGAACCATTGGGAAGAGCGGCTGTCGATCCGGACCGCCGGCCCCGACGAGCCGGCGCTCCATCTTTCCGGCGGCAACCAGCAGAAGGTGGTGATCGCGAAGTCGCTCGCGCAGGAGCCGCGGCTCATCATTTTTGACGAGCCGACCCGAGGGGTGGACGTCGGCGCGGTCGCGGAGATTCACCGGATCATCAGGGATCTCGCCGCCTCGGGGGCGGGCGTGGTGGTGATCTCGTCTTACTTGCCAGAAATCCTCGACGTGTCCGACCGTATCCTGGTCGCCAAGAGCGGCACGATCGCCGCCGAGTTCTCACGCGCGGAGGCGACCCCGGAGAAGATTCTGCAGGCGGCGATCCACTGAGCGAGGCGCCCGCGAGCGATATTGCCCAAGCTCCTCGGCCGCGCCAAATTCGGCGAGATCGAGGCTTCGAAGAGCTCCCGGCTTTCGTGGGCGTCGTCGGAGCCTTCCGGGAGGAGAAGAGGTGTCTCAGAGCGTTCTGACGGCCGCCGCCGAGCTTCTGGAGAAGGTCGCGTTCGGCGTGGGCGACTGCGAGGTCGACCGTCTTGTCGAGAAAATAAGAGAGGCGTCGAACAGTCGCGACGAAGCTGCAGGCTTCGAGAAATTCCACTTGCAAGTCAGCGCGATCCGGCAGGCGCTGCAAGACCACGCGCTTTCCGAGCGCGGGTTGAATGTTCTGATCGATACGACCCACGACCTTTCGAGCACCCTCAGCCTGCAGGATCTCCTGCGCACGATCGTCGTCCGGGCGCGCAATCTCGTCGGAGCGGACGTCGCCTGGCTGACGGTTCTGGACGCCGAGCGGGAGATTTTCCGCGTGGTCACCGCCGACGGTCATTTGTCCCCCGAGACCGCGGCGATGACCAGCCGCATCGACCGTGGCGCGGTCAGCCTGGTGATGAACTCGAAATGCTTTTTCGAGACCCCAGATTATCTGGGCGACCCCCGATTCCGGCACGCCCCACATCTCGATCGTATCCTGGAGGGGGAGAAGATCAGGACGCTGGCTGGGTTTCCCATCCTTTGGGAGAACAAGGTCCATGGCCTCTTGTTTGTCGCCAACCGTTATGCGCGCAAGCTCAGCGGCCGGGAGACTTCGCTGCTCGGCGCCTTCGCGCTGCATGTCGGCGTCGCGATGCGCAACGCCAACGCCTTCGCCATGCTTTCGGAGGCGCTCGACGAAGCAGAGCGCAATCGCAGCGCGCTCATCGAGCACATTCAGCGGATCGAGGCGTCAGCCGACGCGCATGACGAGCTGACGGACCTGCTCGCCTCGGGCGCCGACATTCGCCAGTTCCTCGAGAGAATGTCCGACCGGATCGGCGGAGCGGTTTTCCTCTATGACGACGAGTTCAGGATCCACGACGAGTTCGTCTCCAGCGCTTACAAGAGCGTCCTCACGGACGAGCTGAGAGCCGGCCGAATCGATCTCGCGCTCCTCATCAACGCGAACGCGCAATCGCGGCAGTCCGGCCGCTCGGTCATGATCCTGGAGCGGGAGAACGAGCAGTGCCGGACGATTGCGCTGCATGGCGGCAACGGGCGCCGCGATTGCCTGGTGATCTGTCACCTAGGAGAGCTCGAGGCGTTCGAGATTCGCAACCTCGAACGCAGCGCCGTGGCCCTCTCGATCGCGAAGCTGTGGAACGAACGGCGGGAAACGGAGAAGCTGATCGCCTCCTCGACGCTTCTGCGCCATCTGGTCCTGGTGACCCCGCCTGACCCCTCCACCATCTCGGCGGCGCGTGAGCGTCTCGCTCTGCGGGGCGACCAGCCGGTCCAGCTCGCCCTGGTGGCAATTCCCGGAATCGACCGGATCTCGCAAACCACGCGGGTGCGCGAATCGGCGGCGGGTCTGCACGTCCTGGTCGATCTGTTCGACGACGCCTATCTCGCCGCGTGCCCCGCGCCGGCAATGCAGGCGTTCCTGCACAACCTCTCGAAAGGCCGCGATGCGACGATGGCCGGAGGCGTCTTGTCGGAGCCGTTCGGCGACCTCACTCAGGCGGCCAGCCACTTCAGGCGCATCGACAGTGCGCTCAAGGTCCTTCGCAAGATGAAGCCCCTGGATCGATTCGTCAGTCAGCGCGAGGTCAACATTTTCGCCAAACTGTTCGAGGTCAACGACGCGACCCGGATCGCGGCCTATGCGGACCATGTGCTCAGCCAGATCGCCGAGCGGGCGCCGCGGCAGAAGAACGAGCTCAAGCGCACGCTGCTCGCCTATTTCGACGCTCAGCACAACATCAAGCGGACCGCGGAAGCGCTCGGACTCCATATCAATACGATCCGCCAGCGCCTCGACACGCTGAGGGAGATTACCGGCGGCTGGGACGATCCGGTGAAGGCGCTCGAACTGCACGTCGCCTTGAGGCTCAGCGCGATCCTTGC
>Ga0335075_10016565_pt1 | contig 10996 bp, 9 predicted proteins | sample Lox_Sample_24_FD_206723 | JGI IMG/M metagenome (GOLD analysis project Ga0335075, IMG submission 206723) | Soil microbial communities from Loxahatchee National Wildlife Refuge, Florida, United States - Lox_Sample_2.4 | ecosystem: Environmental > Terrestrial > Soil > Wetlands | place: USA: Florida... | reverse complement strand
TCGCTGTTCGGCGAGGTGGCGGACCTGCACGACCGGCTGCTCGCCGAGCTGCCAGCTGACGTGTACCGGGTCGTCGCGCTGCTGCACCCGAACGTTTGGTACGGTCATGGGCCTAAGCAGGTGCGCGCCTGGCTGGGCGGCGCCTTGCGTCGCGGGCTGGGTATAGTGCCCCCGTCGTCGGAGTGGCTCGGCGCGCTCCTAGCCGCCGATGTCGTCGTCGCGGACCACGGATCGACGGCCGTCTACGCTGCCGCCGCCGGGGTACCCGTGGTCCTAGGAACCCATCCCACTTCAGACGTTGCCCCGGGATCGGCAAGCGCCCTACTAGCCGCGGCGGCACCGCGGCTCGACCTTGGGCAGCCCCCGGCACGGCAGCTCGGCGAGGCCGCCTCGGGCGGCCAGACCGCCTTGGCCGACCGGGTTGCCGCACGGCTCAGCTCGCAGCCCGGCCGGTTTAACCGAAACATGCGGCGACTGATCTACCAGCAGCTGGGCCTCACCCAGCCGCCGTCGATCCCGGCGATGCCGCCAGCGGATGTCCCGGCGCTCATCCGGCGGGGTGACTGACGATGCCCGGCAGGATCGTTGTTGCCGGAGTCGCGAGCTTTTACCTATCAGCGGCCGTCGACGGATTCCCGGTGGACTACGCGCCAAACGCTGAACCAGCGTGGCTGCGCGCCGGAGTGTCCGGTGCGGCAGGCCACATCGCCCGCATACTGAAAGGTCTCGGCGATGAGGTGCGCCTGTGCACGCTCGCGGGGACGGACCCGGCCGGGCTGGCGATCAGAGCGGATCTACGAGCCAGCGGTCTCATGGGCCCGGGGGTAGTCGACGCGGGAGCGACATCGCTCGGAGTCGTCCTCGTCGCGCCGGACGGGACCCGGATGGGGCTCCCCTACCTGGGCGCGGTCAACGCGGTCAGTTACCCCGCGGAGACGTTCCGCGGTCAGGCGGGCGGCGCAGACCTCGCCGTACTGGCTAACGCCCGGTTCGTGCGCCCGCTTATCCGGGAGGCGAAGAGGCTCGCCGCTGCGATCGCTGTCGACGTGCACCTCATCTCCGACGTGGCCGACGCCTACAACCGGCCATGGCTGGAGGCGGCGGATATCGTGTTCTGCAGCCACGAACGACTGTCTTGCCAGCCGGGAGAGTGGGTCGCGCGTGTCTTCGGTAGGTACCCGGGCTGCCAGATCGTGGGCATCGGTCAGGGCGCGGACGGGTGCTCACTCGGCCTGCGGGATGGCACGCTGGTGCATGTCGAGGCGTGCACGCCACGAGGCGTGGTCAGCACGGCCGGCGCGGGAGATGCGCTGTTCGCGTCGTTTCTGCACGGATGGCTCGCGACCGGGCATGCCGTGGACGCGCTGAAGACGGCGGCGCTGCACGCCGGGTGGAAGGTCGGCGACTCTTTTCCCTCCGGTTCCTCGTTGAGCGCGACGGAGCTGGAGGGCCTGCGCGGCATCTGCCGCGTGCGGACATCGGTAGGCCGCTGGGACTGACCAGCTTTCAGCCGTCGGCCTGACCAAGTTGTGCCAGCCGCTCGCGTACCTGAGCCTCCTGGGGTGATCTGAGGTCGGCCAGGATCTGCTGAGCTTCGGAGTACCGCTCGCGGGCCTCGGCGTGGCGGTCGGTGCGGGCAGCGAGGTCACCGAGCGTCATCAGCGCCTCAGCCTGACCTCGCGGCGAGCCGATCTCGCGCATCACCGCTAGCGCGCGAACCAAGTGAGCAATCGCCGCCTCGGGATCCCCGGCGCGCTCGTATGCCCGGCCGAACCTGATGTCGGCCCGTGCCTGGTTGTAGCGGTCCGGGTTTTCGGCGAGCAGGGTGGTGGCCTCCTTGAGATGGCTGATCGCGTCCGCCGGGTGGCTGGTCTCGACGAGCGCGTCGGATAGGTCGATGAGCGTAAGGGCGATGTGCCGGGCCGAACCCAGTTTCCGGTAAGCGCTCAGTGCCTTGTTAAAACAGGTGATCGCCTCTTGCGGGTGGTTCCTTGCCACGGCGGCGAAGCCCAGCCTGCGCAGCGAGCCAGCGACCCGGTCGGCGCTGCCCAGACGCTCCCACGCGGCCAGCGCTTGCTCGAAATAGTCCTGTGCCTGGTCGGGCTGGCCGGCGCCCAGGACGGCGAGACCAAGGCGGTAAAGCATCTTCGCCTCGCCCGTCGCGTCGCCGCATGCGCGTGCGGCGTGCAGGGCAAGCTGGTCGAACTCCAGCCATTCCGTGTATCGTCCCCTGTGCAGGAACAGCGCCCACATCGCGTCCGCGAGCTGCCACGCGACTGCGTGCAACTGGAGGCTGACTGCCAGGCGGGCCGCCGCCATCACGTTCGGCAGCTCACGGTCGAGCCATTCCAGCGCCTGTGCCGGAGTGGCGAACCGGAGGGGTTCGGCTGGCGGGTAATGGATGTCGGCGGAAAGATCCTTACGATACGGCGTCACGGTGTGGCCCGATGCTTTCGCCGAGACCAGGAACCAGTCCAGCATGCGCCGGATTGCCTCGTCCCGTGCTGGAGGCGGATCCTCCTGTCCGGCCTTCTCGCGCGCATGGAGCCGGATCAGGTCGTGAAGCCGGTATTGCCCGCCTTCGGCGTCATCGAGCAGGTTCGCGTCGGTCAGCACACCGAGCAGATGCTTTGCGTCCGCGCGCGGAATATTGGCGGCCGCCGCCGTCACCGCGCTGTCGAAGCGGGTGCCTGGGAAAAGGCTCATTACCCTATAGACGCGAGCCGCATCGGTTTCCAGTTGCCGGTAGGAAAGATCCAGCGCGGTGTGCACGGCCATGTCGCCCTCCAGGGTCAAGGCGGCCAGCCGCTGCCCTTCGTGCGCCATCGCCTGAACCATTTCGTTCAGCGACCATCGCGGTCGCGCGGCCAGCCGGGCCCCGACAACGCATATGGCCAGCGGGAGCCTTCCGGTCAGGTAAACGAGTTCGCGTGCCTCGTTCGGTTCAGCTGGCACCCGGTCGTCGCCGACGGTGCGGTTGAGCAACTCGATGGCGGCCTCCACATCGAGCCGACCGACCTGGATAACCCTCGCGCCGCGTGCGGTCAGCCCGCCGAGCCGCAGCCGACTGGTCACGACCGCGACGCTATCTGGGCTAGTCGGGAGCAGCGGAATGACCTGGGCGGCGGTCAGCGCGTCGTCGAGAACGACGAGAAGGTTCTTATCGGTGACGAGCGAGCGGTACATGGCCGTGAGTTCGGCCAGGTCAGCCGGAATCTCCCGCGTGTTGACCCCGAGCACCCGCAGGAAGCGCGCGAGCGCATCGCTGACGCCGGCCGGCCCGTCCGGCGCGTGCCCGTGCAGGTCGCTGTACAAGATCCCATCCGGGAAATCGGAACGAACCCGGTGGCCCCAGCCAACCGCCAATGACGTCTTGCCGACACCCGGCGGGCCGGTGAGCAAGATGACCCGGCTGTCCCGCGCCGCGTCCATCGCCCCGAGTTCCCGTTCCCGACCGGTGAGCCGCGCTGGCGGCGCAGGAAGCTGGTTCGGGAGCAGCTGTGGTCTCCGGGCCGATTGAGCTGTCAGTGGTGGGAGTTGTGCGGGCTGATGGATGTGCACGCCTCCGTGGATGACGCGTGCCTGCACCGAAGGGCCGTACACGACCCCGCCGAGTTCGTTCCGGCTCTCCGCGCTGGAGTCGGCCCTGTCCGCGGCGGGCAGGTCGGCAGCTTGGTCTTCGTGGTCCCCCGCGTGCTCTGGATTGCCGCTCGTCATGCCTGCCAATCCGCGGAATCAGTAATTAGGCGTGAAACTCAGAACTAAAGGACAAATCGCCTCCCGTCAAGTGTGGGTTACCCAGAGGCATGCCGATTGCTGTTCGCTTCTGCAAGTTGATCAATGCAGCACCAGGGCAGAGGGTGTCGGATGTACGGTATCTGTGGGAAGTCTGTTATCTCAGGCATGCCAGAAAACCCCATGAATAACACCCGTGGGGTGCTACTCTCGTCGAGCCGCAAGGACCTGCTGTCGGCGAGTGTTGACCATGTGAATCAAGCGCTTCGTTCACGATGGCTCGTGCAGAGCATCAGGAGGGAAATCGCCTTGGGTATCTTTGTGTACAGCTTGACCCAGCTATTGCACCTCCTCCATGTCGCGGCGCCTGTAGCGCACCACGTCGTGGCGTCTGTAGCGAATTACCACACCACTGCCCCCGCGGCACAGGTTGACCCGGGAGTCTTCAAAGTCTAATTCCGATGACTATCGAATCAAGGTCATCGGTCATCCGCGGGTGGGTCCTTCTGGTCAAGGACCCACCCGTTTTGTTCGTCACCCTCACCCGTGTGCTGTTGTCCGCTGCGTCATTACTACCCTTCCTCGCTACATTGCGCGATCGTCCGCGGCCGCGTCGGCCGCGCCTTACTCGGATCACCACGGATGATGATAGTTGATAGTGGTCGACTACGCCAGGCGTCTGCGGAGAACCGCCTGTATCTGCTGCCCGAGATCAAGCGCGAGCCAGTTCGCCGGCGAACTCAGCGATGGCGGCGCGGTAGTAGGACTGGGCGGCGGCTACTCCGGCACCGGGCTCAATGACGGCGCCGGCGTCGGCCAGGGCCATCTCGGCCGCGGCCAGGGCGGCCAGGCAGCTGACCTCGTTGAGGTCTCCGAGGTGGCCGATGCGGAACACCTTCCCGGCGACCTTCCCCAGCCCGGCGCCGAACGAAGTGCGGTAACGCTGGTAAGCGATCTTGCAGACCTCGGCTCCGTCCACGCCGGCGGGGACCCGGATCGCGGAGACCGTGTCGGAGTACCAGTGCGGAGCCGCCGCGCACAGGTCCAGCCCGAGCGCCGCCACGCCGCGGCGGACCCCTTCCGCCAGGCGATGGTGGCGGGCAAAGACGTTCGGCAAGCCTTCGGCGAACAGCAGGTCCAGCGAGGCGCGCAGCCCGTGCAGCAGCTGCGTAGGCGGGGTGTAGGGGAAGTAGCCGAGGTCGTTGGCCTTGATCTGGTCCGCGAAGCTGAAGTAGGCGTGTTCCATCACCGAGCGCCGCGCCGCGTCGAGGGCCTTGGGGCTGACGCTGAGCATCGCCAGCCCCGGCGGGAGCATCAGCCCCTTCTGCGAGCCCGTAACGGCGAGGTCCACCCCCCAGGCCTCCTGCCGGAAATCGATGGAGGCGACCGAGGAGACGCCGTCGACGAACAGCAGCGCGTCCGACCCAACGGAGTCCATGGCGCGCCGGACGGCCGCGATGTCCGATGTCACCCCGGTGGCGGTCTCGTTGTGGGTGACGAAGACGGCCTTGATGGAGGGATCCTTCTCCAGGCAAGCCTGGAAGCGGTCAACCGGCACGCCCTCTCCCCACTCCGCGTCGGCGTGGACGACGTCGAGCCCGAGCCGTTCCGCCATATCCGCCCACAGTTGCGAGAACTGGCCGAACCTTGACATGAGCACCCGGTCGCCGCGGTTGAGGGTGTTGGTGATGGCGGCCTCCCACGCACCGGTACCGGAGGACGGGTAGAGGAAAACCCGGCCGGACTGGTTGCCGAAGATCTGCCTCAGGTCACTGAACAAAGGCAGCGTCAGCGCGGGGAAATCGGGCGCGCGGTGGTCTTCCGTCGGGACGTTCATCGCCTGGCGGACGGCCTCGGGGACGTTGGTCGGCCCGGGGATGAACAGATGGGCCATGCCGCTGCGCACGTGATGCTCCATGTCGTTATACCTCCTTCGGCGGCGAGGAAGCCGCCGTCGCGAAGCTTACCTAAACGAACCGGGCGAGCCGCCGCCGCGGCCGGCCCTCCGGCGAACCGGCTTTGCATAGAATCACGAAGCTTCGCGCGTTACTCAGCGGGCTCGAAAACCGCACACAAATAAATCACGCCGAAGGGTAAGGGCGGCATTCCAGATACTGAGGCTTATTCAAGCGGTGGATCGCGGGATTCCGCAGGCATCGTGGCCTGTTCAAGTTCCCCGGTGATGCGGCGGCCGGAGAAGGCTCGTGTGCTCGCCGGAGCGGTTGGATTGTCAGTCACACCTGTCACTTCCGTTGACTTTGTATGCGCGCCGACCACTTTCGCGGTCGATTTGTCCCGATTTGGGGATGCGGGAAGCATACAAAGTGCCCAGTCGCCGCGGGAAACCGCTGTAAGCCAAGCGCCTCGCCCGGGCCGGGCAATCCCAGAGATGACCTTCCGCCAGCCGCAGCGGCTACGTCTTCCTGTGCCTGCGGCCGGAACGCGTGCAGGTCTGGCGACATGCCTCCGAGCACCCTGGGCGCACTGTCATGCGCGAAGGCCGGCGGGTAGTCTGATCGGCTGGTCTCGACCCACAATCTGGATAAATTATTTTCGTCGGAAATAAAGTCTTCGTGATCATGAAGCACTGCCACTGAAATGGCACCATATTGCCATTTCACGACACGCGGGCCGTATCCCCCGTTTTTGTCAGACGCCCGCTGTACATTGCTTTCATGACCACTCTCATTGAACTCGATAGCCGAGTTACCATGCTGGAAGAAATAGTCAGACACGACCTATCCGTTAGGGTTGATGCCATGAACTGGGCCATCGGCCAGACTTACAAGAACACGGAAGCCACCCGCCTCGATGTAACTGGCTTGCGGGTAGACCTCACCCATCTCGAAACCTCCGTACGCGGGGACATAGCCAAGCTCACCACCGATTTGGACCTGCGCACCAGCGAGTTGCGGCACGACCTCGGTGACGCGGAGGTGTCCATCCGGCACGACATGGGGACCTTCCGGAACTCCGTCATGCAGCGCTTCGAAGCGGTCGACCAGCGGCTCGACGCCATGGACCAGCGGTTCGACGAACTCCTCGCGGCCATCCAGCACAGCAACGAGAAGGATTAGGTAGGCGAGCGAACTCAGTACTTGTTCGCGACGAACAGGTCCTGGGCGGGGAACTTGGTGAGGATCTCGGTGCCGTAGTCGGTGACGACGACCTCTTCCTCGATGCGCGCCGCGGAGATGCCGTCGGAGGCCGGGCAATAGGTCTCCATCGCGAAGACCATGCCCGGCCTTAGCTCGATCGGGTTCTCCAGCGAATTGAGCCGGGAGATGATCGGCCGCTCGTGCAGGCCGAGGCCGAGCCCGTGCGCGAACTGCAGGCCGAAGGCGGCGAGCTCGCTGTCGAAGCCGAAGTCCTGCGCCCTGGGCAGCACGCGGGCGACGACATCGGACATCACGCCCGGCTTGATCGCGCCGATCGCCGCGTCCATCCACTCCCTCGCCTGCTTGTAGGCGTCGCGCTGGCTCTCGGTCGCGCTGCCGACTCCGAACGTGCGGTAGTAGCAGGTCCGGTAGCCGTTGAACGAGTGGATGATGTCGAAGAAGGCCTGGTCGCCGGGCCGGATGATGCGGTCGGTGAAGTTGTGCGGATGGGGGTTGCACCGCTCCCCCGAGATCGCGTTGACCGCCTCCACCTGGTCGCTGCCGAGTTCGTACAGCCGCTTGTTGACGAGCGCCACGATCTCGTTTTCGCGGATGCCGGGGCGCAGCACGTCGACGATGTCCTGGTAGACGCCGTCCACCATCGCCGCCGCCTGGTTGAGCAGCATGATCTCGTCCGGCGACTTGATCACGCGGGCGTCCAGCATCGACTGCTGGGCGTCGCGCACCGTGATGCCCTGCCGCTGCAGCTCGAACAGGAACGGAGGCTCGACGATGTCGACGCCGAGCGGGGCGTCCGCGACCCCCGCCTCGACGAGCAGCGACTTGATCTCGGTGACCGCGTCGCGCATGAGGCCCGCCTCGGGGGCCACCGCGCCGCGGAAGCCGAGGAACCCGGGGCGCCAGTTCTCGTCAGGCAGCCACTTCGAATACAGCTTGTGATGCCGCACCGCCGAGCCGAAGTCCCACAGGATCGGGTCGCGGTCCGCCAGCAGCAGGGCGTAGCGGATCATCTTGTCGCCGAGCGCGCCGCCGATCCAGGTCTGCGTCGTGTAGCGGATGTTGTAGAAGTCGAAGAGCAGGAACGCGCCGCACTCGCTCGCCTCAAGCGCCGCCTTGGCCCGGGCGATGCGGTGCCTGCGCAGCCGGTCGAAGTCGACGCGCTCCTCGTAGTCGACCCCCATCTGGCCAGGGGCCCCGATGGGCCGCACGCCCTTGGGCTGCTCCGGGACTGTCATAACGCCTCCTTGGGGGCAAGCCCGTCGTCGACCGCCGCGTTCTCGGGCGTCGGCGTGTAGCCGGAGCGGCGGGCCTGCTCGAGCAGCAGGGTAGCGAAGTCCTCCGCCGTGTAGCCCGCGCCGATGGCTTCGGCCAGCAGCATATCGGTCGCCGCGGTCAGCGGCATCGGCACGCCGAGCTCCTTGCCCGCTGACAGCCCGAGCTGGAGGTCCTTGCGCAGCAGCACGTTGGTGAACGTCGGCTTGAAGTCGAGGTTGACAAGGGCGGGCGACTTATACCTGGTGAAGGTCGACCCAAGGACCGAGTCGTTGAGGAACTCGAGGAAGGCTGCCCGGTTCACGCCGCCCCGCTCGGCGAGGACGGTGATCTCCGCGAGCGACTGGATGACGACGCCAAGGAACACGTTGTGCGCGATCTTGACGAGGCGAGCGCACTCCCCTTCGCCGACGTAGGTGACGCCGCGGCCGAAGGTGGCCAGGAGCGGCTGCACCTGCTCGAAGGCGGCCCTGAGGCCTGAGACGGCAACGGTGAGCTTGCCCGCCGCGATGACCTTGGGATTGCCGCTGACCGGGGCGGCGAGGAAGTCGGCGCCGCGGGCGGCGGCGATGGCGCGGACCTCGGCGGAGACCTCGGGCGAGACTGTCGATGAGTCGACAATAATCTTCGGCGCGGCGGCCCCGGCGAGGAGCCCGTCCTCCCCGCTGACGACCGCCTTGAGGTCATCGTCGGCCGAGACCATGATGAAAACGATGTCGCGGTCGGCGAGATCGGCGGGGCGGTCGGCGATCTTCGCGCCCTTCTCCGCGAGCGGCTCCGCCTTCGCCCTCGTGCGGTTGTAGACAGTCACGTCGTGGCCGGCGTTCAGCAGGCGCAGAGCCAGCTGGAAGCCCATCCGCCCGGTGCCGATCCACCCGATGGTGGGTGCGCCAGTAGCCAATCCTCACTCCTTCAGGTAGAGCTGCAATCGATTGCGACTCTTGGTCATGGTCCGCTCTTTGTCAAATCGGCGTACCTTCCCGGGCAGGTCAGGTGAAGATCTCGGGATGCTTTTCCAGCTCCAGCCGGGTGCGGCGGATGTGCGTGACGAGCACGCGCTCTGCGTCATCCGCGTCCCGCCTGCGGATGCAATCCAGCAGCAGCCGGTGCTCCAGGTGCGTCACGCTCAGACCGGAGTGCGCCGCGATCTTGGTGAACTCGCGGCGGTAGTGCTGGGTGGTGTTCCACATGCGACCGATGATCTGCCACATCTCGCCGGACGCCGCGCCCGCGTAGCTGGACAGGTGGAACTCCCGGTCGGCGCGCATGAAGGCATCGATCCCTGCCCCGGATTCCATCTCGGCGGCGAGCCCGCCGAGGCGGTCCACCGCGGCGTCATCGAGGTCCGGCAGGCTGGTGCGGAGCAGCAGCGGCTCCAGCCGCTCGCGGATCAGGTAGGTCTCCACGCATTCGGCGAGGGTGAGCCTGGTCACCCAGGCGCCCGAGTTGGCGACGAGGGTGACGAGCCCTTCGGAGTGCAGCATCCGCAGTGCCTCGCGGACCGGAATGCGGCTCGCGCCGGAGCGTGCCGCCACGTCCTCCTGCCTGATCCGCTCACCGGGCAGGTAGCTGCCGTCCAGGATCGCGGCGCGCAGGCTGTCCGCGATGCGGTGGCTCGCGACGTTCTCCCGGTAGCCGGTCTCGTACCCCACCGGCTCAGTCCCCTGGATGCCCTGGATGCCAGAGCTTGACCGCGGCGTCTTTCTCGTACGCCTTGCCCGCCGGGTAGCTCACCAGCTCGAACTGCATGCCCCACGGGGACAGGAAGTACTGCCAGCGCTGCCCGGCCGAGGCGTTGCGGCTGGCGACCGGGCCGGCCAGCAGCCGCACGCCCTTGGCGCGCAGGTGGGCCACGGCCGCGTCCATGTCATCGACGTACAACGCGACGTGATGGCCGCCGAGGTCGCTGTTGCGCGGCTGGGGACGCTGGTCCGGCAGCGGTTCGTACTCGAAGACCTCGAAGTTGAGGCCGAAGCCGCAGCGGTAGAACCTGATCTCTTTCACAACGGCGCGTGGATCCACGTTGATGTGATCAAGCATCCAGTCGTCGTCATGCCGCATCTCGGGCAGTGAGTACACGTAGTCGCAGCCAAGCACGTCGACGAGGAAGGCGTGTGCCTGCTCCATGTCCGGGACCGTGATCCCGATGTGGTCGCCACCGCGTAGTCCTGGAATGCCCGTACCCACGAGTCCTCCACCGTCGTTATGTATCCAATGACTTCGACTTTATCGCTACTTTCCCGGGATCATGGCAGGATCGCCGTTGAAATGGATGCATTTCCAGGGTAGCGTGTCGGACGTTCGACAGATCGAGGGAGATGCGGATGCCACGCGTTAAGCGCCTCCAGCCCGGGGCGGAGTGGAACGAGCTGACTACGACGGCGGCGGACTGGAAGGCCGCCGATCCCGCGCTGCTTGCGACCATGCTCGGGCAACTGCACCTCATCCGCGCCTTCGAGGAGGCGGTCCTCGAACTGGCCGGCGAGAACCTCGTCCACGGCCCGGCGCACTCGAGCATCGGCCAGGAGGGCGGTGCGGTCGGCTCGATCGTCTCGCTGCGGTCAACGGATGCCGTCAACGGCTCCCACCGCGGGCACCACCAGTTCCTTGCCAAGGCCATCACGCACGTGACCAAGGGCGTACTGGACCCGGCGCACCTGGTGACACCGGAGGTCGCCGAGGTGCTGCGGCGCACGCTGGCCGAGATCCTCGGGCTGGCCCAGGGCTACTGCGGCGGGCGCGGCGGCTCGATGCACCTGCAGTGGTTCGAGGCCGGGGCGCTCGGCACCAATGCCATCGTCGGCGGCGGCGTGCCGATGGGCGCCGGCAACGCGTGGGCGCAGAAGCACTCCGGCACCGACGACCTGACG
>Ga0335075_10016564_pt1 | contig 10996 bp, 11 predicted proteins | sample Lox_Sample_24_FD_206723 | JGI IMG/M metagenome (GOLD analysis project Ga0335075, IMG submission 206723) | Soil microbial communities from Loxahatchee National Wildlife Refuge, Florida, United States - Lox_Sample_2.4 | ecosystem: Environmental > Terrestrial > Soil > Wetlands | place: USA... | reverse complement strand
CAAGCACCTGCTGCCGCTGCTGGATCGGGCCAGGAACGCGGGGCGCGTGGTCATCCTGACCGCCGACCACGGGCATGTTGTCGAGCGCCGTCAGGGAACGCAGCGAACTTACGCCGGAATATCGAGCAGCCGGTCCCGCCCTGCGACACCGCCTCCTAGCGATGGCGAGGTCCTGGTCACCGGCCGTCGGGTGCTCCTGCACGACGGTTCCGCCGTGCTGGCCGTCGATGAGAACCTGCGGTACGGGCCGCTCAAGGCCGGGTATCACGGTGGCGGCGCCCCGGCCGAGGCGGTCGTTCCGCTCGCGGTCTTGGTGCCCGGCGCGGTCCCTGAGGGCGCTGATCTGGTACTCGCACCGCCCCAGGAGCCGTCCTGGTGGCTTGACCCAGTTGCGGCCGAGCCAGTTACCCCAGCGACGCCGTCCTCAGCTACGGTATCTGCGCCCTCAGCCGACCGCACCGCACAACGACAAGGGACTGCGGTGGTCCCGCGCAAGCGTCCGGACGAGACAACGGCGACCTTGTTCGATGAGCTCGAAGTCAATGTGCCTACCGAAGAGCGGAGGACGCAATCCGCGGCGGTAACGCCGACCAAGCAAGCGCCGGAGCCGAGCGCCTCTGAATCCGCGGCTGCACGGGTGCTCAAGTCCCCGGTATATGCCGCGCAGAAGAAGATCGCGGGGCGGATCTCTGTCACCGACGATCAAGTGGCCGTGCTCTTGTCGGCGTTGCTCGGCGCGCCGCAGCATCGGCTCACTGCGGCGGCGGCCGCGACTGCGCTCCAGGTCGCTCCCGCGCTGCTGCGCGGTGCCGTGCTGCACGTCCAGCGACTGCTCAACGTCGAAGGCTACGCCGTGCTTCGCGTCGATGCCGATGGCGCGACGCTGATTCTGGATGATGTAATGCTGCGGGAGCAGTACGGTATCAGAACGTGACTGGTCAGCCATCTCCGCGTCGCCGCCGCGAAGTCATCGACGCCTTGCGGCGCGGTACCGTGCCCGCCAATGGACTCGACCTCCTAGCAGTCGGCCTCGACCGATTCACCCCCGCGCTCGACGCCGAACTCGAATCGGTCAGCGGCGGCGGAGCCGCGTTCAAGGCCATCCGCGGGGAGTACGGCTCAGGCAAGACGTTCCTCACCCGTTACCTCGCCGAGCGTGCGCTACGCCGCGGGTACGCCGCAGCCGAGGTGCAGGTCTCTGAGACCGAGACGCCGCTACACAAACTGGAGACCGTCTACAGGCGGGTCACCGAATCCCTTCGCACCGCTTCCTTCCCCCCAAGCGCCTTCCGGCCCATACTCGACTCCTGGCTGTTCACCTTGGAGTCCGATACCGGCGCCACCAACCCGGCGCTTGCCGAGCAGGGCGCGCAGGCGCTCAATGGTGCCACCGAGGGGCTTCTAGAGAAGCGGCTCGCATCGGTCTCCGTGCGTACCCCAGCATTCGCCCAGGCACTGCGTGCCTACCGGGCCGCAACCCAGGCCGACGATCGGGCTACCGCCGACGCGCTCGCCGCCTGGCTGGGCGGTCAGCCGCACGTAGGCGCCGCTGCCAAGCGCACCGCTGGCCTGCGCGGCGACCTCGACCACTTCGGCGCGATGGGCTTCCTCCAAGGACTTCTTGAGGTGCTCCGCGACTCCGGCCACCCCGGACTGCTGCTCGTCCTCGACGAGGTAGAAACACTCCAGCGGGTCCGCGGGGATGTACGTGACAAGGCGCTCAACGCGCTACGCCAGCTTCTCGACGAGATCGACTCCAGCCGGTACCCCGGTCTGTTCCTGGTCATCACCGGTACCACCGCGTTCTACGAGGGACCCAGCGGGGTCACTCGGCTCCCGCCTCTCGCCCAGCGGCTAGCCACTGACTTCTCCACCGACCCCCGGTTCGACAACCCGCGCGCCATCCAGATCCGCCTGCCTGGGTTCGACCATGACTCGCTGGTTGACCTCGGCAAGAAAGTCCGTGACCTGTACGCGGTTAGCGCGGCTGAGCCTGCCCGGATAACGGCCACCGTGGACGACGCCTACATCGCCACGCTGGCAAGTGCCGTCGCTGGCGCACTGGGCGGCAAGGTCGGCGTGGCCCCCCGAGTCTTCCTCAAGAAACTCGTCGCAGACGTTCTGGATCGGGTGGACCAGTTCGCTGAGTTCGATCCGCGCCGCCACTACGCGCTGACCCTCTCGGCCGGTGAGCTATCGGCCGTTGAACGCGAGGCCGCCGCGCTGCCCGGCGGTGGCTTGCCTCCGTCGCGCGCCGACGACATCGAGCTTGATCTTCCCTGAGCACGATGAGCACCGACACAGGGATGGACCGGCTGCATCCGGTACTCATCCACCACGTAGTGAACAGCCTCGGGTGGCGATCACTCCGTCCACTGCAAGAGCAAGCCATCGACCCGGTGCTTGACGGAAGCGACACCCTGCTACTCGCGCCCACCGCTGGCGGCAAGACCGAGGCAGCTATGTTCCCGTTGCTGACGGCGATGGATCGGCAACGGTGGCAGGGTCTCTCAGTCATCTATGTCTGTCCACTTAAGGCACTGCTCAACAACCTCCTGCCGCGGCTAGAGAGCTACACCGGATGGCTGGGACGCCGCGCAGCGCTTTGGCACGGCGACACGACGGGCGCCAGACGGCGCGCGATCCTCGCCGCACCGCCCGACGTGCTGCTCACCACGCCAGAGTCGCTGGAATCGATGCTTGTCAGTACACACGTTGATCACCGGCGACTCTTCGCCGACCTGTGCGCGGTCGTTATCGACGAAGTCCATGCATTCGGCGGCGACGACCGTGGCTGGCATCTGCTCGCCGTCCTTGAGCGACTCACCAAGATCCGTGGCCGGGCGATGCAGCGGATTGGGCTTTCGGCGACCGTCGGGAATCCTGGCGACCTGCTCCGCTGGATCCAGGGGTCGGCCGCTGGGATACGGTCCGGCATGATCGTCGCACCTGATACAGCCAGCCCGGTTAATGCAGACGGCCGGGTCCGTTCCGAAGTACCCAGGACAGCGGCCACCGCACTACCCGCAGCGGACGCAGACATCGAGCTCGATTACGTGGGGAGCCTGGCCAACGCCGCGAAGGTCATCGCCGTGCTGTACCGGGGGGAGAAGCGCCTCGTCTTCTGCGACTCTAAGCAGCTTGTCGAAGAGCTCGGGGCACAGCTGCGGGGGCTGGGCGTCACCACGCACCTGATCCATGCCTCGCTGTCGCTCGACGAACGGCACCATGCCGAGCTAGCGTTCGCCCAAGGCAGGGACTGCGTGATCGTGTCCACGTCGGCGCTCGAGCTCGGTCTCGACGTCGGTGACCTCGACCGGGTGATCCAGATCAACGCTCCGGTAACCGTGGCCGCGTTCCTACAGCGACTCGGGCGCAGCGGACGACGGTCGGGGACGCGGCGGAACTGCCTCTTCCTGGCGTTGCGTGAGGAGCATCTGCTGCTGGCTGCGGGGCTACTGCTGGCTTGGTCCCGGGGATTCGTGGAACCGGTCACTCCGCCGCCTGAGCCCCGGCACATCCTGGCCCAGCAACTGCTCGCACTCTGCCTTCAGGAAAGCAGGGTCGGCATGCGGACCTGGCAGGAATGGCTGCCCCTTGCCGAGCTGACCGTCGGCGCAAAGCCGATTACGTCATACCTGGTTGAGCAGGGATATCTGGACGCCGATGAAGGGATGCTGTTTATCGGACCAGAAGCGGAGCGGCGGTTCGGGCATCGCCACTTCATGAATCTGATGGCGGTGTTCACGGCGCCGCCGGAGTTTACTGTGCTGCATGGCCGGGACGAGCTCGGGCGAATCGACCCTTCGTTGCTCGCCGACCGGGTGGAGGGGCCAAGGTTGCTGCTGCTCGGCGGGCGGAGTTGGCGGGTCACGTGGACGGACTGGAAGCGGCGGCGGTGTTTCGTCGAACCTGCAGAGTCCGGTGGACGTGCGCGATGGCTGTCCGAAGGGGTTGGCGGACTGTCGTACGACATCGCCCGGTCCATGCGGGACGTGTTGCTTGGTGCTGACGTGCCGGTGTCTATTACGCATCGGGCCGCTGGTGCGCTTGCGGGGTTGCGCAGTGATGCTGTCGGCCGCGTTCACGCCGACGGGATGGTGATCAGCCGGAACGACTCGGACCTTCGGTGGTGGACCTGGGCTGGGTACCGAGTAAACGCAACACTGAAGGCAACGCTTGGCGGGCTGGCTGATGAAGTGCAGGGGGTCGATGACGTTGCTATTAGGCTCCGCACTGACCTGCAGCCGTCCATCTGGCGATCGTTGGTAAGCGAGCTAGAGGACCGGTTGGTGCTGCCGGAGGTCGATGAGAAGGCTTTGTCGGGGTTGAAGTTTTCTGAGGCGCTGCCGCACCACCTTGCCGAGGCCACGCTGGCCGCACGACTGGCTGATCTGGAGAATGCGAAATCTGTGCTGCTTGAAGCATGCCTTTTCGAACGTTGAATCATTCAAGGTCTGGGAGTCGCATCGCGATGCGACAAGTCGTTCTGCGCAACATCGCGTAGGCATGCGAGACATGGCCGAACTGTAGGGCGTAGCAGTGGGGCAGGCGAACTTCCGGATGGACCAGCCCATACGCTCTCCGATCCAGCGCTGATGTCAGGGCGGGGAACCCGAGCATAAGGTGAGCTTCGATAGGTTTCGAAAAGCGTTTGCTCGGACGCGTCTACGTTGTCTCACTCAATGCGGCGGGCCACCTCTGACCAGTCGGGATCTTGTGTGGCGTCGCGGGCCACGACGACGAGTATCCTGCCTGTCGCGGCAATCTGGATCGGGTCAGCATCTCGTAGCCTGGCGTTGCGCCTGCGTCGTGGTGCTCCCGCCTGCTCTGGGGTGAGCGCCTGGTCGAGCAGGCCGAGGAAGAACCGCAGCCTGGTGTCGGGGGCGATCAGGTCGGCAGTAGTCCAGCTACCCCGTACATTCCGCCCGTAGACCGACCGCCCCTGACCTGGTGCTTCCTGCGGCGCCGTCGCGTACAGCTGGGCGGCGATTTCACCGGCACGATCCAGTGCACGTGGCCATATGGACGTCAGCCGCTCAAAGCGGCGTCCTGTCTCTGTCGTCACGAGGCCGTCTTTGTCGGCGCTGACGATCTCGGCTGCCTCGAGGTAATCGGGGACTGTGATGTCAAAGAGATCGACCTGAGCGCTCGATGATCCGGTGTAGGCATACGTCATGGTCACGGGGTGGAGGTCGTTCACGCCGGACCAAGCCACGATGTCGCCGAGACGGTCCCGTTGATCCTTGCTCGCGTCGTGTACCGGCCTAGCGGATGACCGGCCGCGGGCCTCGCCCGCGAGTCGCTTCTCTTGCCCTTGGTCGGTGAAGTCAAAGAGGAGGTCTGGCCGGATCCCTGAACCTGGGTACTCAGCGGCTACCTTAGCGGGCAGTACGTCGAAGTTGTGGAGGTCGTTGTCGTTTAGTTTCCATCGGTGGTGGTGCTCAGCGGCTGCGGTGAGCATCCCCAGGCCGAACGACTCGGATATGAACCGCTTGACGTGCGCCGAACTCGCTCGGAAGTCGGTGTGCCGCAAGGTGAGCGGGCTTCCGGGCTGGTCCACGAGAAAGCTCAGCAGCAACCGCAGTTCGTGCTGCATCACGCGGTAGGTGAGCGTGCGATCCGCGGGGACCGCGAGTGCGTTTACCTCGACGACCTCTGCGAGATCAATGTCCCACGTGTCTTCATCGGCAAACTGGATGTCCGCGACCTCAAGCTCTCCGCTACCCCCGAAGTGCGTCGCGACGTTGAAACGCCTGACATCAATCATGCCCATGGCGCGGAACTTTAGCTGCCGCCGAGATGCGCCACAACTTGCGATTTGACCGGCACGGAGTACTTGTGGCCGATCGCGCCGGGCGGATGAACGACGCGCAGCAAGTGCCCGTCGGATCGTCTGTAGCGAACCCACCTACGGCGAAGCACAGCGAACCGGGCCACGCGCTGACCGCTGCTTGCGTAGGAGCACCGCTTGCCCGTCGGCCCAGCGCTGCACGGCAAGCCAGGCTTGAAGTACTCCAAGTAGACTCCAAGTAGCGACTTGAACCGGGGTTCCTGGCAGGGTACGGTAAGCGTGTGGTGCTATCTGCTAGGTTCGGGGAGCTAGATGAGGCGCCCCTAGAGCGGTCGCCGATCGTCTCAGTGTTGTGGCAGCTGCGTTTCGAGGATCACCCAGCGCTAGTTGCTCCACAGTCAGTGCTTCGCTTTCAGGAAGTCCTCGGGGAAGCTGGTCAATTTAAGCTCAACATCCTGCCAAAGGTTCAGGTCTCAGTCCAGGCCAGTGGCGCGGTCCCGGAGAATGCGCCAGCACCAGCGACAGGCGTAGGAGGCGGCGTCTAACCGCAGCCGATGGCACCTGGCAAGTTAGCGCGGAATCAGGAAGCCTGGCCATAGAGGCGACACGCTACGGTACCTGGGAGAAAGACTTCGCACCACGGGTGCAGAGTGTCCTGGATGCCCTCCGTGAAGTGGGAGCCCCCTTTATTGAGTCGCGCTTGGGCCTGCGGTACATCAACGTCATAACTGGCAGCGCCGTGGGGCAATCGCCCATTTCGGGGGTTGCTGAACTCGCGGGGCTGATCACTCCGTGGCTACTGGGACCATTGAACGACCCAGTTATACAGGACGCCGTGCAGGCAAGCCAGGGGCGAGTGCTGTTCTCCTTTGAGCAGGTAAACGTTATACTCAACCATGGTGTCACAGCAACAGATGCTAATGAGCTGGGATATCTAATCGACATCGACGCGTTCCGCGAGGGGGGACGGGCGCTGAAGCTTGACGATGTCATGGGCTTCACCTCGGAGTTGCATGCTGTCGCTCTTGGCGTTTTCCAGCACTCGCTGACTCCCTATGCCCTGGAGGCGATGCGGTCATCCCCGAGTGATGTAAAGGGGTGAAGATCACAAAGATGGCTACCGCAATATCGAATGCTAGAGGAACGACACTCCCTCGTCTCGGGTTCTTCCCCGGGGTGCGTGCTCCGCAATACCAGACGGTGGTTGTGGCAGCCGAGTTGGCTAGTGTTCAGCCTGGCGGCGAAACTCGGAGTAACGTTCCTGCTTTGAGTGATGAAGCCCGGCAAACAACTCAGCCGTCGCTACCTCGATGCAGGCTGCTCCTAGAGTCGTTGCCGCAGACGGGGCACCCGATCGTCAGGATTGATGATTTTGCCCACGCCGTGCTGCCCGACTGGAACTCCACAGATTCTCCGTGGCAGAGTTTCCGCCGCATCCTGATGCCTCTTCGTTCGGCGTCCGAAGCGCTTGACGAAGACGTAAGGGACACGCTGAAGCCTGAGCGATTGCCCGATGCTAGGGCGACGCACGCCGGATTGGCGGCCGTGTCGCGGCTTGTAGATATTCTTGGTCTGACCCGCCCGACAATTCTACGAATGGGCGGCGTCCCGTCCTCCACCTTCTATGCGTGGCGGAATAATCCGCACGCAGCGATCAGGACGCCAACCATCAGTCGCTTGCTGCGGCTCCAAGCTCAGGTCGCCATCCTTAACGAGGCCCTTGGTAGGGAACGCATGCGTGCTTGGGTACTCTCCGCCGAGCATTTCGAAAAGTTGCAAGGAAACGAGGCGGCATTCACGCAGGCACTAGCGGAAGCCGCAGGCGCGCTAGGCGAGGCAACCCGAATCGAGCCACAGCCCCGCCTACGCCGCACCGATTACACGGCGAGCCTTGATAGGGCCGATTCCTCAGCACAGTAGGAAGGCGCACCCCCAGCATCCCGCCGCCCGTATGAGTGCGACAAATGCCTGATTTGTGGTCCTTATGCCTAAAGTCGTGGTGGCCGCGGCGAGGTATCGGACCGGCTAGGCTAATGGGATGCCAGGTCCTGCATGGGACGATGACGTTGCATCTGCGCGTGCTACCGAAAACCTCACCAAGCTTGCCCTGAGCATTCCAACGCAGAGCATCCAGTCCCGTGCCATGCCGACCGCCACCATGGCGCGTGACTGGCACCGTAGCATGCTACAGGGCATCGAAGTGCCTGATGAAGCATACCGCGGTGGGTTTCGCGGAGATGCGCACCCAGCTCTGGCTGATTACGAGGTTACGATCGGCGGCCTACAGACCACGAGGGCGGCCAATGTAGGCGAGGAGGTCCGTAAGCTCGTTATCGAACTGCAGAATCAGGTCACCTGGCTGGATGAGGTCGATGCATTGGAAGATCCGTCCGTTCTCGATCCAGACTTCGTGGTGAAGGTCCTTGAGCTTGCCGGGTGGCTGCATTGCGAGTGGGTGCGGATCCATCCATTTGTTAACGGTAATGGCAGAACGTCGCGCATGTGGATTCTCTGGCTCTGCGGCCGGTACGGCCTGCCGCAGTTGCTGGCACTCCGTCCACGACCAGACATGGGATATAACTCCGCCTCGCAACTCGGCACCCTAGGAGAGCACGGCCTCTTCCTGCAATACCTGCTGGTCCAGTACAACAAGGTCTCCGGCGGGTCGTGACGCGGACCTGAACGAATCTGTCCCGACAACAGGCAGGCGCAGGTCAAGATCGCCCTGCCTGGCCACGGCCGCACCGCCCCTTCAGCGCCTCCGACCCCGGGTCGTTATGTGCCGAGACCAAGTGCTCAATGCTTCGGGAGCAGCGCGATATGTTGGAGCACGAGGTAGTCCAGCGCGCTGGACTCGCTCATGTCGAGCAGCCCTTCCTGCTTCAGGTACCACTTCACGTTGACCGTGCGGCCTTCCAGCGGGCCACCCCGGAACCGGCCGTCGATTCCGGCAGTTACTTCTGACTGTTCAAGTTCGATGCCGAAGACTTTGGCGGCGATCCACTCGCCGAGGTGCCCTGATGCCATCGGGCGTTTGATCATCGAGGCGATTGCCTCGTCGATCGCGTTGCGCTGCCATAGCAGTCCCGCGATCGCTGCCAGCTGTTCCTGGTCAGCCATTCGGTCATTCTCCATCGGAGAAGGACTCCGCTGTGTGACGATAACGATATGGGCCACCACCCGCTGTGGATAGGTGAGGTCGATCTCGTACGGGCTATCTTCGGGCACGCCGCAAACACCCGCCCCGATCGCCTCCTCCGAATCGCCTCGGAGGAACTGGTAGGGCAAGTAACCCAGGCAGTCCTTGAGCAGCGGCTCGGCAGCCGCCGCTTGGACGTATTGGTGTCTACCTCGGGCGAGGACAGCGGCGGACTGCCCGGCAGATGGCTGGTCGTGGAGGCAAAGGTCGGAGCAGTGGTTGACACCGACACGCTCGCCGAATATCTGGCCGACGTTCAGAATCAGTATGGGCCAGCAACGGGCCTTCTCGTTGCCCCGTATCAGCCCATTGGAGACCTCCCTCCGGGCTGGGAGTTCCGGGATCTGACGGATGTGGCCGATCAACTGAGCTGCTCCCACGACGTGCCGCCGTGCGCGATCTGCGATGAGATCAGGTATGCCGTCTCTGTTTCTGTCGCCGCGCCCCGCGTAACCGAGTGGCGCGCGCTGACTGACGCGACCAGGCGCACCGCAATACCTGACGACTGGGTTCCAGCGGGCAGCGGGTCTAGTGTCGGCAGGCCGCTCGTCTGGTTCCAGAGTCCTTGGCTGGACCCAAATCAGGACAGTTACGTTCAGGTGGAGGTCGGGAACCGCTTCGGTCTTCCGGCTGCGTCAGTAATGCTCGTGGCCCTCGCTAGCAACCGGGGGGAACGGGTCGTCTTCCCCGACAGGCTGTGGAACGCGCTTGCCCACGGCTCCGCAGTTACTCCTGCGCTCAGGAACGGCATCACTGATGGCAGCAGACGAGGCCGCGGTGCGAGAGACCGCATAGTCGCCGACGACGCCCGCCGTAACGGAGTACCACCAACGTGGTCACTCGGCTACAACATGAAGGGCTGGCATGGTCGCGGGCGTGTGCTCCAGCACGCCAGTGGCGACTACGGAGTTCTGCTTCCCGCCGCGATAGAACAGGGTGCGGCGCTGTACGAAGTTGCCAACCAAGCTCTGGGAAGCTGAATCACCTGCTGCCGGTCATCCTTGGCGACACGTCAGAATGCGCGACAGGCCCCGGGTGCTAGCGGCCACGAAAAAATGCGGGTGTGCGGTCAGTTATCTCCCGGCTGGTGGCCATCGTTTCTCCGGTCCTGCGGCCTTGGGTGGTCCAGGTGGCTGGTCTTGTTCTTTGCCGGCTCACGGCGTGTCGTGATGCAGGCGGTCCCTCCGGTGTGGGCGGGTTTGAGGTGGTTCGCCTTACCCGTCGGTGTCCGGAGGGACCCATGACCAAGTCTGGCAGGGAGATTGTGGAGATTTTCGAGGCGTTCGACCTCACCGGGACTGCGTGGTCGGCTGCGCAGCTGGCCGGGTGCGATGCGAAGACGGTCGCCCGTTACGTGGCGGTCAGGGAGGCCGGCGGGGACCCGCTGGCGAAGACGGTGCGGCCGCGGCTGATCGACGCGTTCATGCCGAAGGTCGAGGAGCTGGTCGACCGCAGCAGCGGGAAGATCCGGGCTGACGTGGCCCACCGCAAGCTGGCCGCGATGGGCTACTCAGGCTCGGAGCGGCCGGCCCGTCGGGCGGTCGCGGAGGTGAAGCAGGCCTGGCAGGCGGGCCGGCGCCGGCGTTACCGGCCCTGGATGCCGGAGCCGGGGATGTGGCTGCAGTGGGACTGGGGCGAGGGGCCGGGCGTCCGGGGCCGGCGCACGCAGCTGTTCTGCGCGTGGCTGGCCTGGTCCCGGTTCCGGGTCATCATCCCGGTCTGGGACCAGCAGATGGGGACGCTGACCTGGTGCATCGACCAGGCGCTGCGCGCGGTCGGCGGGGCGCCGACCTACTTGCTGACCGGCAACGCCAGGACCGTGACGATGGACCACGTTGCCGGGATCCCGGTCCGCCATCCGGAGATGGTCGCCGTCGGCCGGCATTACGGCTGCAAGGTGGAGACCTGCGTGCCGTTCGACCCCGAGTCCAAGGGCGGGGTCGAGGCCACGGTGAAGATCGCCAAGGCCGACCTGGTCCCGTCCGGGGCGAACCTGCTGCCTG
>Ga0335075_10016563_pt1 | contig 10996 bp, 13 predicted proteins | sample Lox_Sample_24_FD_206723 | JGI IMG/M metagenome (GOLD analysis project Ga0335075, IMG submission 206723) | Soil microbial communities from Loxahatchee National Wildlife Refuge, Florida, United States - Lox_Sample_2.4 | ecosystem: Environmental > Terrestrial > Soil > Wetlands | place: USA... | reverse complement strand
CTCAATAGAAACCACAAGCCCCCCCCCCCTTGGTCCTTTACGCTTTGAAGGCCTTGATCTGGTGGGTACCAATAAAGGGCGAAAATAAGTAACCTTGAGGAAAATCGAACCCGGGACCTTAGTCCCGGAAAGTCCCGGAGGCCTGTCTCTGGCGCGTTACCACTAAGACAAGAAGCAGTTAGCATGTATGCAATTCATTAGCTTATAACTAGTCCCACAGCCCTGGCGCTATGAATACTCAAACCACCCGAATCCGTTTTTCATCATCCGAGTATTGCATAATGATTGTTATCAGGTTAGTCACTAATTTTATGTAAATTAATCGGATAGAACTACCATAACTAAAAGTAGAAGACTCGCTACGCAGATTTTATTCTCTTTGCTGCTCCAGAAGCAGCATCCGACTTCCTCTTGCGTGAAGATCCCGATGTGAGTGGTCTATTTTCTTGGAAATGCTTGACGAGAGAGTTCATGACCCAGATCACATCATTTACCATTAAATTCAGATTCTCGAGATCATCCGGTGCACCGCTAGAAGAGGGAATCCATGAGAGGGACATCAAAACAAGGTATAAGCCGTTTGGACCCGATTTTCGGAGGTTGTCCCATTTGGAGGGGTCATAATCATGATCGTAAGTGGGAGGCCATGTCTTTGAGCGAGAATCCGGTTGGAGGGAGAGATACCACTGGAGAGTTTCTTGTGAATGTCCCGACGTGAGTTTATTCGGTTCTGCCCAAACGTCGCGGCCGCGCTTACTTGCCCATTGTTTCAGAGCGGCAGGTGCACCATCCACATTAATTTTCACCTGTTGAATATGTATATTAGTCATTCGGGAGCCAATTAAAACTCACCCTGGAACTAGGTACGCCAAACACCTTCTCATACTCTTTAAAAGCCTTTACTAGCACAACACCATTATGATTGGCGAGAACATCCTTCAAATACTCTGCCGGATCATAAGTCCATACTTTTTTGTCTTCTTCTTCGTTCTCCAGAGTGTCCTTTTGCTTGGAACGGGTCATGCGAGAAGCAGGCAGTTGAGAGCTGTCAACTGGATTCTGCTCTACAACGGATGCAACTTTGCTAAGAGGTTTGGGATAACTGTCCAAAGAGGGAGTAGGAGATAATTGAGGGGCGGGAACGGAAGGCACGACCAATACAGAATTTGCTGGAGCGGAGGCTGGAACCTCGAACACGGGAGCTGGGTCTGGATTGGGAGTGGGATCAGGAATGCTGACTGCTGCAGGAGTGGGGCTAGGAGATGAGATGATTGACGTGCTATCTGGGTCCGGGATGGGAGCTGGAACCTCTGGGATAGTTGGGGCTTGGATGTGAACCACCGCTGTGGGGGCTTGAACTGTTGTTGGAGTTGGAGGACTAGGAGAAGGAGGTACACAGCCCCGAGAAACAAACGGAATGGCAGGAATATTTGAATTGAATTGAGAAGATGCCACAGAAGCAGGTGAATCAACTGGCTCGGTGCTAGTGCCTTGTTGAGAATCAATCGACTTGGAATTAGTGCGTTCCTGGTTGCTAGGAGTCACTTCTTGCCTTTCTTGGACCTCGTGCCCGGAAGCAACCGAAGTAGAAGAAACCATTGGAGACGGAGAAGTGTGAGGTGCTGTATCACTTATGGGAGGAACAATTGACGCAAGTGAGTACTTCTTTTTATCTTCGACAGCTGATTTCTATTAGAAGTGGCAATGTTCGCAGGGAAGACGACTTACGGTACTTCATCTCGCAGAAATCGGTGAACCGGTCACACACCATTTGCCAGCACTTCGGATCAAATTGCTCAAATGTCATCCCATCGGCAGAAGCACCTTTGGTGATTCTAGAATGCCAAGAAGGTAAGTACGCATTATCTCCAAAGAAGGAAATCCACTTACGCATAGATGTGAACCTCGCCGCCAAGTTTGGGATCTGGCCCTCCAAGAATGGTGAAAGCGCAATACCCAATATCGGCTTCAACCGTCTCGGTGGACCTTTCCATTGATCGTATCATCCGACCTATATTTCTGTAAAAATTATCCGGTAAGCACTTGTTTCCACTTCTGGTCAAAACCCCCCAGCAACTTACCTATCTAGCTCCTTTGCGAGAGCTAAACGCTCCTCCTCAGTATCAGCCGTGGCAACATCTCTGAGTGTTGCTAGCTTCTTCCCATTAATACCATCTCCTGCGGCAACACGGTAGCTTTCAACAGCGGCTCGAACCTCCTCACTCTCGTTCCTTAATTTTTCGGCAAGATACTCGCTACGGAACCCGACAAATTGTTTTGGCATGATGGAAAGCTCAGCGCACTCGGCCTTGTATGCTTCGAAAGCTTTCTCCAACTCGGATTTGGTGTTGTCGAACATCCGAACGTAGGCATTAATGGAGAGTTCACGGCGCTTGGTCTTTGTGAGATCCATATATGCGTCCTTCTTCTTTCTGGAGTTGGCAGTTGGCGTTCTGAGACGATGTGCAAACCAGTTTTTAAACCTCTAGATGTGAAAGTAAATTAATAATTCAATCACTGAAAAAAAAGACTTACCGCTTTTACGGCCTTTCTCCTTTGCGCCTCTGACGCATTTACCGGGATGTCTTTAAACTCCCAGCTCTTGGTGCGCCCCGGGTACTTCTCCTCATACTTCTGAAGTACCATTTCAAGAAACGCATTCCGTTTCTCGTTCGGTTGTCGTTGGACACTATTTGTGTCTGCCTCACTGTATGCAGGAAGAAGCGAAGATAAGAACTCTTCATCCTCACCAGGTCCTTTGCATGTCCATCTAATGCCAACCATTGTCGAAGAGAATAGTGAAGTGGTAGAACAAAGTGGTGGGGGGATGAAGTTCTTGAGGAAAAAAAACAGGTCTACTCGTAAGTAAGCTCTCAGTGAAAAGAAGGGCCTTGGGATTGTTGTTGAGACTCCTAGGCTGGAAGGCGGAAGGACAATAGCGCGTTTGACATTTAGTGAGTTGATTCTTAGCCTGTTTGATTTCGACTAAATAAGCTAAATACAAATTTATTTTTCAAAGCAGTTGCAATTTCTTCACCGCCTCATCAGCCACAACCCTGGGTTATGAGAACATGAGGTAGTGGATAAAGACAGAGGACTGCGGGTGAGCTCACCTTTATCCATAATAAGCAAGGCTTCTAGACTAGTGCTTTCAAAGAAGCGGAGGCTGGGCAGTGAAGTGAGTGGAAATTAAGTTTTAGCTTCAGTTTATTTTTCATGCGCTGACATAAGTTTCCTAGCTGAATTGTATAAATACTTGGCCTTTTCGCCTTGCCCACCATCCCCCTTCCTCTCTTCCTCTCACTCTCATTGCGCTATAATTCTCACTGTTCCCTGCATTGCTCGTTGTTGCTCGTTGTAAGTCTTGTTTTGTTATAATGTCCATTAGCTAATCCTATTTATACGTAGTATGTCTGAACATCGTCCTAACAATCGTCAGGATGATGTTGCGGTTCAAGCTGCTGAGTTCATCGCTCGTTTAATTCGGTTTCTGGTTCTTCTTCTGCTCGGTCTTTTGCGCTTCATTGCCGTCTTTGTGATTTCTCTCGGGAGGACTATTGTATCATCAGCCGACGCCGATCCATTGTTTTGTGGACAAGTCAGGGATATTGCTGTTAGAGTGATTGGTTCTTTTTCGCCTTTTGTAGAACAATTACGTGTTAACGGGAATAACGGAAGTAAGTCATTAAACTTCTTTTCCTTTTTTGTTATAGTAATCAACCTAAGGGCTTGTCGCATCAATTAATGAAACAGCAAGCCTTCCGAGACAAAGTAAGTTTGATTTTATTTGTATCAATACTTTTTAATTTTATTAGCCCGCTCCAATATACCAGCTGTCCATACCATGAGGCATGTTCCTCCCGTAGTAGCACCTGTCCCTGTGACTGTAGAGCCGGTGGCTCCAGTTAATTTATCTCCTGCCATTCCAATTGACTCTGTTCCGGTTGCTGGCCCATTGTCACAAGCTGTTCCCACTGCCGAAGCTGATAACTATGATGACTTGATAGACGAGGCTATATTGACTCCCGAGGTTATTAGAGTACCGCTGACGAGTGCAGATGGTTCGGAACTTGGAGGTATGTGATAATTAGCTTAGTATCAGGGTTAACTAATATACTTCTTAGATAGTGTTGCAATCATCGAGCCCGATGCCGGACTACCTGGAACTTGGTATGCAGTCATTGTTGGACGGTCTGTTGGAGTCTACCAGGACTGGTATGTATTTATTTAGTTAAACATAGTTTAATCTAATTCCAAACAAGGGCAAATGTCGGGCCAATGGTCACAGGTGTCCCTCGAAACACGTCAACGGCTTGTGCTTCTTATGGTGAAGCAGTTACAAAGTTCCGCACTGCTCTTGCTCGAAATCTTGTCCGTGTTGTCCGCTGCCCCTAGTTAGTCATCCTTTGTTATTTACCCATCTACCTTTATGACCTTTTATGAACTTGTTGTCTTGTTTCTCTTTTTGGTTCGATCGTCATTGTATTTTCTTATCAACATCTTTATTATTATCTCTATTCTTTATCTTTATTCTGTATTTATGTAATGAATGGAAGATTTCGTGTTGTTCAACTAATTTGTCGGATGTGTCTCGAGCATTTTATTAAATTGGTCTCTGCTATATTTTGAAAGTAATTTGATTTTGGAAATGGAAATCCCAGAAACTACGGTTTAGGGTTTGTGTTTAAATAAATTATTAATTGTGTTGAGCCACTTTTTCCTAAGCATGTCCAAGGCCTACTGTCGAAATACTACAGTGCATGTTTGTGTAAAATGAACTTTCGTAGTCACTACAAGTCATGCAAATGTAGATACATATATGAGCAATACATGTATGCGCACAAAGAGATGGTGGACTTTCTTACACAATATGGCAATAGGATAAGCGGACGAGTTCCAGTGGTTTTAATTGACAATTAATCATCGATCTTTGTTAACTAAGTAATACACATGTGCACATGCATTCGAGATTAAGTTGACGGTTTCCGCTGAGAGGAGAGATGATTTCTTATTCTTTTTCGAATGTGAGTACATGTTATTGAGATTGTCGTTGACCGATTCAAACACAAGTATATGCTATCGAGATTGTCGTTGACCGATTCAAATGCGAGTACATGCTATCGAGATTGTTATTGACCGATTCAAGTCGTACGCATATCATTTACTATCTATGTTTAAATCTTACAAGTCAACATTTATTGAGATAGTGGTTGACTAATTCGAACGTGAGTGCATGTTATCGAGATTGTTGTCAACCGATTCAAGTCGTACACATATCATTTACTATCCATGTTTAAATCTTATGAGTCAACACTTGAGTTCATCAACGCACCGATGAATTGTGAAAACCTAAACCGGAGATAAAAACACAACAAGCAATTGTGCTAATCATGAATGCAAATTGATATCAAGTTGTTTGGTACAAGTTAATTAGAGTTGTGAGCGGAAGAGAACATGCAAAGAAGGTTCTCAGTTTTGACATCAATAAGTTCTGGAGATAGAATGTGTTTGACAGCAAATAAGTTGGTTGCTATATTCCGTGATGAAGTGAGAGTATATTGCAGGAAGATCGGACCGCGCAACTGAGGTCTGAGCTACATGAGAGAAGACATGATAAGTGAGTGATCTGATGAAGAAGTTTGATAGACGTAACTCACCTCTCACTTGTCCCATGTGCTTTCGCTCGTTCTACATTTTTACAAATTGAGTTCCGTCAGTAGGGTCTTGTTAGTTTTGTTGAAGAGTGGAGATCAATCTAATCAACTTGTGTGACGGCACCAAGTCACATGTTGAATTTTTTTCTCCTTGCTTTTTTTAATGACTAACTCGACAGAACGGAGCAATTGTTCAAGACGCTCTGTTCAGACTTCACTATCACGGAAAGGTGGTCGTCGACATGGGAAGAATGTGGTCCGTGTCCAGGGAAAACAACCTCAAAATACTCCCCAGCAACAACAGCTCATCTCGCAAAATGTAGCTCATGTCCAAACTGTATCCTCCTCCTCTAAACCATCTGTATATGATGGTTTATCGGCATGGCATTCTTCTGAGCCATCATCGATGCCCTCTAGTGACTACGACTATGATTTCGGTGGCGGCGGCGATCACTTAGAGGACATAAGAGAACAGGCAGAGGGAAGAACAGAGGTAGCAGACCAAGAGACAACAGTCGTGCATCTGTTGACTGCTCCAAAGCGTGTACGGGTAAGTGATTTGTATGGTTTCCATACTACTTATGTGTCTAATGATGACAGAAATCAGCATACGAAACATGGATGCCATTGCGACAGAAAGTTCTCGATCGTCTTTTCAATTCCGATTCAATAGGAGGTGCCGATGTGTCATGTAGCAAGTGCCTCGCTACATTTGGCCACAATACTTCTCATCTCATCTATCGGTGTCTTGATTGCTTTCACACGCCAAAGTTCTGTCTATCCTGTGTTCTCAAACAGCATTCATTGAGTCCGTTTCACCGGATCGAGGTACGTACTTTCTGTTTTACCCATTTAGACATTCTCATGGTTTTATAATAGTTTTGGAACAGTGTTCACTGGTGCCACGATGAACTTAGCTTACATGGAAGCTTCTCTATCAACATGGGCCATGGCGGACTTCCGTGCATCGAGCCTTCAACTGAGACCATTACAATCCTTCATACCAATGCAATTCATCGTGTCAGGGTCATGTTTTGCGGTTGTGGAACAGATGTGGAACAGCGTCATCACTACAATCAGTTACTCGACGCACAGCTCTTCCCAGCAAGTTTCACCACTCCTAAAACGGTCTTCACTTTCACTCTCCTCGACACTCTTTGTACCTTGACTATGCGTGGGAAGGTCTCCGTTTATGACTACTATCAGTCCCTCCGCTGTCTTTCCGACAATTGCGAACTCAGAGGTTTAGCGAGTCGCTATGACGAGCTAGGACTTGCGGTTCGCCGGTACCGAAACCTGTTATCCTTGAAGAGAGCTGGCATCGCTCATAACCCTAACGGTATTGCAGACATGCAGGAAGGAGATTTGGCTGTCGACTCACCAGCATCACCGCTTCCTGGAAAGAATCTCCCACCAAACTGGAAGACAGTCTTCATGGACAAACCACATCTACACGCACAGTTTCTAGCGCTCGATGCTAACTTCAGGCTGAAGTTGAAGGATAGGAATGCAAAATCTCAGCTATCAAGGTCCCAAAAGCTGCCAGAACCCTCATTGACTGGGAACGGTGGCTTCTTTGTGGACGAGATACTCTTTCGGAAGGAGCTAGACCGAGTACAGGACAAACCTCCAGACAAGCCGAAAAATAAATCTTCATGTGACTCCTCTTTCGCTGCAATCGAACGGTCAAACTCAAGGTTTAATCGAGGCTTCATTGTCACTGGTGTGGTTGCAGCAATCGATTCTCGGCACGGAACTGTTCTTGCTAATGGGGTTGCCGATCTTCAGAAGGGGGAGCGATACTTTAACACAGACTTTGTATTCCTCTCATCACTCCGTCGGCGTGGCCTTGACACTGTTTATGTATCATATGACGTCGCTTGCCAATGGGAGAAATTCTTAGATACACGCTGTGAATTCTTCCCTATCGAACTCCGCTCACATCTCGGAAATCTCACCATCATATGCGCTATTCCCAAGTTTCACTTACCTGCACATGGTTTCATTTGTTGGTCCCGCTACAGTCTGAATTTTATCCCGGGCAGTGCTCGTGTAGATGGCGAAGCTATCGAACGTCATTGGGCAGCGACAAACCCCGTTGCCACAAGCACTCGAGAGATGACGCCAGGCGCTCGCCACGATTTCCTTGAAGATAGATGGGCATTCCAAAACTTCAAGAAGCTGGTTGGTCTCGGTGATTCATTAGAGAGAAAGCTCCGTTCTGCCATAAGCGGTGTTGAGAAGCATGAGAAAGAACTGGAAGAGTTATCTTCGTCGCAGGCACCGTCCATCATAGAAGAATGGACTGCTATGGTGAATGCTTATCATGAAGATCCTGCGAGTAATCCTGATCCTTATCGTGTCCGCACTCAAGGTATGTATGCTGCATAGTGTGCATGAATATTAACTTACCCGAACCAGAATTTACAATGAACGACATAGCAAATGAACTTCGCACAGAATACGCATCTGTGCCTGAACAGTCTGCCGAGGAAGGCAAGGACATCACGGACCTCCAGTTCCTGATCAATGGGCTGGACATTGAGCATGAACAGTGAGGAATTCTTCTTACCAACTGAAACCAGTCTGATGACCACTTAAGGAGGAAATTTCGTAGTGAGATGAAAGATAAAAAGAAGAAGAAGAACAACCGCCTTCCTCCAAGTGAGCTAGCCCTTTTCAAGAAACGGAGAGAAGTTCTTGCCCAGCGAGCTGTAGTTTGGCTTCAGCAGCAGAACATCTTTATGCCAAGCATCGCCGCTTATCGCGCTTCTCATGACATGTCGATTACTAGTACCAACCAGTCTTTAGATGAGGAAGCGGGAGCAGATGAAGACGAAAATGAAGACGAAGACGAAGATGAAGACGAAGACGAAGCTGACCCTATCTCCGAATCTACCGCACTGCTTGGATTCAAGGCTGAGGATCTCGACCTTCTTCTTCCGTCATCTCCAGTTTGCATGGCATGCTCGCTTGCCACACCTCATCTTCAGCAGATAGAATCTTGTCTCCGTATCGGAAGGATCGAGGTGCACCTCAGCGACATTCGACTCCTACTCCGTATCAAATCCGCGGCAATGAAAGATAAGAAGTCCCATTCTGTTGGTCAAAAGGCCGGAACACGTGCAAACAAGCTCATCTCGGACTACAGCATGAAGATAGAAAGAACCAGGCTTTATTATAATGTGGAGCGTAGCATAGCACTTCGTCTTGATCCTGATGGCGCATGGAAGGATCGACTGAAGGAGCTGAAGAAGGAGGACGTACGACCCGTTAATGCCAACGCGGACTATGGATCGGAGGCAACTGGTGGCAACTCTTCTGTTGATCGTGTTTGGAATGAATCGAAGCGAAGCATAAGCTGGATTTGGAAGGTGCCTCGTGCTGAAGGTGAAGTGTTGACGAGTGATAACGACCTTGTCGCACTCGAAGCCCAGAAATCGGATGAGGGTGAGTATTCGCACATATATGCGTGTTTATGCAAGCTCACTGATGTTCTAGCACTGCAAGTGGAATGGGCGAAGACATTTGCCCGCGTAAATCGGTTTAAAGAGGAGAAAGAATTGGTTCTCGAGGAGATGCGGAGGGTCCGCCGGTATTTCACTTGGAAGAGCAACTGGTGGAGGGAGCGCAGGTTTCTCGGTACCGATAACGTGTCTTTGAGTATTAAGTCTGGTAGGGAGGCCTATGCGATGAAGCAGGCAAATATTATCGATGATTTAGAGTCGAAGTTTACAAAACAGTGGCTAACGTCCCTTTCGGTTCTAGGTCTTCCCGAGTTTCTTTTGAAATTAGAAGAAATGTAATCCAACGTATATCTACACGACTTTACTATAATAACCTTTTGCCTCGCACTTAGACTTTACCTTATCGAAGAAAAGAGTTAGAGTGCCACGTCAGCAACTCTTAAGTTTTTTTGTGAAGTCTCACAAATCCGATAACTCCGACATACGTCATCTCATCTGCTGTTTCCCCGGATTGTGAGGAACGCTAGTGGTAAAGGAAGGAAGCTGGGAAGCTAAGAGATAGAGAAATAAAGGGTCCACTACGCTTTCAGGTACGAGGAATCGTAAAGGACGCTAGCATCGAGAAGTGTTTCAGGTATCGGCGCTTTTTCCCGAAGAAGCGATCCCCAGTCCACCCCTGGAACCATTTTTAAGCGATTCACCACCTATCCTCAAGTGATTCACCCATCCTGGTATCTGACTATACACTCAAAGGCATCCTAGATACGTCTACTCACCATCTAGTCAACGATTTATCACTTATGTCTATTAGACTTAGTTTTATTTACACAAGAGGTTGGTACGACTCTCACCGGCGCTCCAAAGAAGCGTACAGGATATGCAATACGGGGCCTCGCACGTCATTCTGGCCCAAATGATCGAACTGAGAAGCTACAAATGATCGAACTGAGAAGCTACAAACTCTAACCACGCTGTCAAACTCGGGCTACACGGCTGAGAAAAACTCTGATCATGGAATTAATTTAACGACATTCTATGTACGACTGTCAAGAAAAACTCTAATCATTATTCCACTGTCATTCGCAAGTGTTCAGACCTCTCTCGTCCTCATGTCAAAGAAGCAAGTCTCTTATTAGCATTTGTGGCTGCCTCTGGAATCGTTATAAAATTCTGAGGAGTTTCATAACCTATTGCGTATCCTGTACGCTTCTACGGAGCGCCTGTGAATCGATTTTGATGTGAATGACAAACGTACTGAATAGATCACAATACCATCTAGATATACAACAGCACTCCATCTCGGTACTAGATATTATACCGATCGATCGATCGATCGAAGATCCATCTGGGACAATTACCACCAACTCACCAAATACAATTGGCAAACACACTCGAACTTGAATTCTCAAGCCATGACACGTTCTGATTGATAATTCCACATTCTGAATCCGCTCTACAATTCACAATTGACACGCATTATTCTCACAGTCCCGTCAATCTTCTTAGCAAATTACCCGATCACGGAATTAACTTAGGGACATACTACGGCTGAGAAAACTCTGATCATTATTCCGCTCCCCTTCATGAGGTTTCAGACTTCTCTCGTCCTCATGTCAAAGAAGCACGTCTCTTACCAGTTGTGGCTCCCTCCGAATCACTTATAAAATTCGAAAGGGTTTCACAGCCAGAACCTGCATCCGCTCCCCGCTCCACTCAGCAACTGAATCAGTAACTTTCTATCATCTTTTGACAAAGTAAGAACACTTATTCATATCCTCTTCATTATTCTAAGACTGATTCGTCCGTCTCCTTCATCAGTCATGGTGTGGGTCTCTAATCAATCTTCCGGCACGATCATCGTCTCCATCACCAACA
>Ga0335075_10016562_pt1 | contig 10997 bp, 7 predicted proteins | sample Lox_Sample_24_FD_206723 | JGI IMG/M metagenome (GOLD analysis project Ga0335075, IMG submission 206723) | Soil microbial communities from Loxahatchee National Wildlife Refuge, Florida, United States - Lox_Sample_2.4 | ecosystem: Environmental > Terrestrial > Soil > Wetlands | place: USA: Florida... | reverse complement strand
TGCTATTTTGGCTGACTTCGCCTCGCATTGCCCTAGAGGGTCTTATAGCTTCACTAGCTGAAACGGGCTCTTACGAGCGACCGTTGCATAGCCGCTGCTCCTTTAGATGGAATTCACTTGAGACACCGAGGCGTCCGAAATAGAAACAGAGGTACCTCTCATGCCAGGCAGAAGTTGTAGGTCACCACCCACTTTAATCCTGTCAGCAATGGAAACACCTATGTAAGCAAGAGCGTCGAGGCTAGGCTTCGGCGACCCACCAGCACAGCCACAAAATGAGCTTCTGCTGCTCAAAACGTCCAAAAACATACTTTACAAGGGTCCCCGAACTGTAGAGGGAGCTCAGGGCAGAGCAATCTCGTTACTTACCTAGGCTTTGCACTCTAAAAATCCGAATCCCAGAGGGCGAAGCCCACAGTATGCTACCATCGTCCTGTATAATAAATGGATTACGGAATTGGATTTTCCAGAAAAACCAGAACGCTCAGTCTAATAGAATAGCATGAGATTTCACAATGGCTCCAATCAAACAAGACTCTCTCAATGAACTAGAGGCACTTGGATCTCAAATTGAATACGCCACTAAGCTTTTGTCCCAGCTCATGACCACAAGCTCGTTGCCACTGCCAACGTGGGACGAAAAAGCCCCTGCCGAGTTTCCGGAAGTTGGAAGGCTCGCAGGCGAGATTCAAAAGGTGCGATATGAAGTTATAGATCTCTGTGCCAAGCTGGAGCGGCTGGCCAAGGGACCGACTGAACATGTCAAGTCACTCATCAGTAATGCGGTATATACTTTCTCCGACCCCACTAAAGCACCCTATTCCCCAACGCAAAGGATCGTAGCTAATATTTCACAGCCTATCGACATCTCAACTATGAGATTTATCATTAACCATAACATTGCTCCTCATGTTCCCATTGGGCGGGAAATTTCTATCAGCAAGCTAGGAGAACATTGTGGGGTTGATGGAGAGATTCTCGCTCGTGTTCTACGTTATTGCATCACGAACGGGCTCTTCCGCGAGACCAAACCAGGATACGTTGGGCACACAGCTGCATCTGCCGCTCTTGCTGGGGGACAACTGGGCATCGCCATGCGATGGAGCGTTGAAATTCCAGCCTTATCTTCACTAAGAATGTTTGAGGCGTCGAAGAAATTCTCTACCTGTGACAATCCACGTAGCTGCGGCTTCAACATTGAGTACCAGACCGATGAGACGTATTGGGAATACCAAGAGCGGAACCCTAACTTAGCAGCGATGTTCAGTGACAACATGGTCACGGAATCGGGTACGACGAGACTTTCTCCCAAGCACGCTGTCAGAGGATTCCATTGGGGATCAATCGGCAATGGTACTGTTGTCGATGTAAGTAGGTTACTCGGACTATCTTGCCCTTCTGCTGACGTGACAAAGGTTGGTGGATCCAACGGCCATGTGAGCATGGCCATCTCTCGCGAATATCCAGACCTCAAATTCATCGTGCAAGACCGCACATCTAAGATCAACTCCTGGCAGAAGAACCTACCCGTCCGATACCACGGCCGAATAACATACGAATATCACGACTTTTTTACCCCACAAAAGGCAAAAGGCGATGTCTACTTCTACCGATATATCTTGCACAACTGGTCAGATGTCGATGTCTTGAGGATCCTCGGAGCTTTAACTGGTGCATTGAAGGTTGGGACGCGGTTGCTTGTTAGTGAATATATTGGCCCGTCTGGCGGAGCCATGGGAGAATTCGAGGAGAGGACTTATCGGTAAGTTATCTTTAACAGCCATTACAAATCAAATTTGCTGTATACTTACTTTAACTAGACTGCGTGATATGCAGATGTTAGCGTTCTTGGGGTCTAAGGAGCGGAATCTGGATGATTACAGGGCCCTTGTTGCGAAGGCCCAGCCGAGGTTACAGTTTGTAGGCTTTAACACCCCGGTGGGAAGTTCGATGTCAGTTATAGAATGGATTTATAAATGAAGTGTGTTTTGGGTCGGTTAGCAAGAGGACTGCTCAAGCACGGAGTTATTGGCCTGTTTTGGTGGTTTTTTCTTCTATCTGTACCTAGAATTTATAAAAGCGAACGATGCGGCTTAGATTATTTGCAGTTAAAATAGAATGGTCTTGGAACCTTGAGTACAAAATCCATGGCTCATGCAACACTCTTGTAAATTATACATGTCAGGCTCGCAACATAACTCACTTCTACGCTTCCTCAATTAAAATAGCCACCATATTCAGTAACTGCCTTCAGAAAGCGATAAATAATCCAACATCATCGAAATTGTAACAGATGAATTTTCAACAGAAGACCTAAAAGGAACCCCAAGTTAAATAGCCCACAAGTTACTCGGACAGTTTAGGTAGTCGGTGACCATCTGTCTGCTTTTCTATCTTGAACTAGAAACGACTAGAGACTAGAACCGATCAAAGTACTAACCTAAAACACAGCCGTCTCTCAAATTATCAATTTCCTTAATTTCTTCCCCAACAGGGAACTGCAATTCATGAACTGTAGCCTTCAAATAGCAGTTTTCAATATGCGCCTGTCTTACTGAATATTTTAGATTAGGTGATTAGTTTTCAGATTTTGGCGATTTCAATTTTTTTATGTCCTTTTCACTCAACCTAGATATTCAACGTCCAAATTTGAAAATAGGTGATGATACTTCTTGGGTCTACTTTTGCCTATTCTATCACTTGAACTTCTATATGTCGAATGACGACACCCATCTATTAATTTTACAACTTTCTGTTCAATTCTTCCTCTATCTCTCCGTCCTCCGCGCTGCACTTGCTGCGTTGACTTGGCAGTACTGGCACAGTCCAAGCCAACACTGCAGTCAATAGAGCCATCAACCCTGCAGTAAAGAAAGGCATTCCCTGCCACATTCCGCCTAGATGTATTCCCCACTGAAAGAGCCCCGCTAACGTAGGGCCTGAAAACATCGAACCCAAAGTTTCAAAGACAGCAATCGCACTGTACAGTCTGGCGATGTGTTGCCGTTCAAAGATGGACGTAACAAGAGAGCGCATCAGACTAGAGTAACCAGTTCCGAGCGTCATAATGACAAGACCCGTGGTCATGGAGGAGATGTTTCCAGCGAAGGCCATGATGAAGAGGCCCAAAGGCAAAAATATGACGGATGTTTGTGCCAGCCGGAGATCTCGATTCATAGTGGTCATGTGATATTTCTTATCCAGAACCCAAGTGATCCCGGGAAGCAGAAAGATGAAGAGAGCGGCGTTGATAGCGGACCGGAAAGAAAAGAGGAGATTTGCTTCCGCGATCGTCCAGCCGAAACGCGCAGATATATACTGTACGCCAATCGACAACACGGCGTTACCGATCGTGTTGACAAAAAATGTGACTAGGATGGCGAGAGTTTTCCAGTCTTTCAATAGAAAGCTAAAGGACTCAGTGAGAAATAATCTACCCTGTCGGAGACGACGTCTCAAAGAACTTTCGCCCGCGTATCTTATGTTTTCTTGTCTCTCGCTAACAGAAGGCTTTGAGGATTCTTCCAGGTCCGCTTCAGATCTATATTGGATTGTTTCTGGCAAAATGAGGGTAAAGCAAGACGCCACAGTGATGGAAACATATCCAACACAAATGGCAACCCAAGCACTGCGATATTTCATTATTGCTGCTGCGAGAGAAGTTGCACACATTTGTGTTATTAACAATCCTATCGCTATTTGGAAGAACATGTGGGTTCTAGGGAGGATCAGCCAAATGATAATCTTTCTGTTTGTGGCCTTACATACCTTTGTGAGGGCTTGACAACATCGGCAATCATCGTCATGACCATGGACAAACCCACAGGTGCGCCTCCTCCAATTAAAGTCATTGCCCATGCCAACCAAACAAGACGCAATGGGAAGATCTGAGGGAACCAGCATACCATGAGCACGGATGTGATCGCAAGCAGGAGTCCCAGCACGCTCATGAGTAAGACGGGCTTGCGACCCCATCTGTCTGCAAGAAGGCCATAGGGCACCGCAAGAAGTAAACCTGCATAGTGCCGACGTCAGCATATTATTTCATTGTCAATTGATCCATTTCTACTCACTTGGGATGGTCATAAAAAGGCCCTCATATCCCCGAATGAAAGCCAGTTGGCTCTGCACTTGCTCAATCTTGCACACCTCTTCTGGCAGTTCTGTACCTGGCACAATGACGCTTGGGTCGTGAATCATAAAATAGCTGCGACACACAATACCCTCATAGACTCGTATTAAAGGAACGACGATTTCTAGTAGGCCCGAGTCGACAGCTGCCAGAATTACTACAAGGAGTATAGCGATCGTGCTTCTCCTCCAAGGTGCCAGGCGAAGTTCCTTGGTCGAATCTTCGTTTTTTGAGCCTAATAATGGCTCGATCTGCTCTTCGTCGAGTCTTTGCCTGATCGACTCCATTTCAAAGTTCTCCACTCCAGGGGCTTCGTCTTTGCTGCAATCACAGTATTAGGACAAGTTCTCTATCAGAGATGATCGTGGCAACTGAGTTCGTAGGCCAAATCTCGCGGGGATAGACATACATAGAAGATCGACGAAGAACAAGACCCATGGCTGGTCCTTGTACTATTCGCTATTCTGAGGCTGAGAGAATATTATCCTGCTGCGCACTTCAGTAGGTGTAATAATAAATTCAATGGAACCCATCGCTTTGGGATTCTCCTTCCTGGCTTACATAAGAGCTTCTGTGTTGCCAAATTTGGCTCCTGCTGCAGCTCCTGCAGCAGCTCCTGTACTTGCCCCACCACCGGCCACCCATGAGTAGCGGCTTGCAAAGGCTGCACATAAGGTAAGCAAGCCAATGCGGGGGCGAAAGACTTATAAACTAAAACGCTCCGTAAAACTGCGCCACTTGTCTCTCGAGAGGGGTGATTGAGTGGAAGTACTGTAATTCTTGTATTATGGGAGCGCAATGTCAAATGTCTGGAAGCCCTAAGTAAACGCCTAGGTGTAGGAATAGAGATGATTAGTCATCCTATCATACAAAAGTGACTACAACGACCTCTAGCAATGCAACAAGTATTATATTACTTAGGCATAAGGAATTTCTTGTTCATTCAACTGAATATTAAAATACAACTTATTAACAACCACAAAGCGATCTCCGTTAGAGGTGGCAAGCACTATGAGATTTGGGAATTGTCACGAACTCAGTTAATCAGTGGCACAGGGGTGCCGGCAAGTAGGCAAAGCCGGTGCGATTGGTAGTTCTAAAGTACAAGAAGATCAAGATGAAGAAGAAAAGAAGCTCAGGGGCCGGAGGCCCTTAAATTATAAGAGGTGCCAGACTAAGCGAGATTAGTGGTCACGTGTATCACGTGACGAGTTGCAGCAGGGCGATAAAACTTAGCTATCGACTCTGCTAGATTTAGGGGTCCTATCTCATTCACTAATCATTTTGTGATCCTCTGTTGTTAACTACTCTATGGTTGGGCTTACCATTACCCTGTTTTCTACACCCAGGCGTGACCTCATAGTTATGTACATACTCTTGAGTGGTTCCGTGATTTGCCGGAACGGAGGGCAACTTTTAGCGATAATAATGCCTGCCCTGCCCCGATGCGGAAGGACGAGACGATAAGTCGTACCTGCGCCTGCACAGACTGCGCCTCGGTACATCTTAACGCCGATCTGATGTCATTAATAGTGATTCCATCGCTCGCTCAGCCTCGTAAGAACGGGGGCCAATTGCCGACTCCAGGGCCACACTCCTAGGCCGAGTGCAACCTCTGATGACTTTGCCGATGGCAGAGGGACCCTGTAACTTATTGTGACATGGAGAATGCCAGTAGTGTGCAGCTTGAGCCTGGCCAGGGTCGCGGTTGCGTTCCACCTTTCCAGGTCTGACGCGCTTCAATCACCACTTTCAGATACAGCTACCAGACCTTATCAAGAATTCAAGAATTATTCAGGTATACTTTTCACACATCTATGCCATTCGACAGAATTACCAATTCTCACGGAAGCTTCATATCGTATTGCCATTCGATCTTCCAATCTTGCGATTATCCTTCTCAACGCTTCCCCGCGCAGCATTTCCTTTAGCATCTTTGGCTCTACCACTTACCTCCGTTCTCCCTGCAACATTACCGCTGGCAAACTGCCTCTAATCACCCGCAATTCTAGTAACATCTCTAGGTAAGACCTTCCCTTCATCTCTAGCTAAAAATGGGAGACAGCGCCGAGTCCTTTTCCCTTGCCGAAGTGGCTCGACAATGGCCGAAATATCTAGACAACAAAAACCTATGCTGCCTGCCGCAGCTCATAGACGGGTTGTATATAGAGAAAGGCCGAAGAGCTTTAGTTCGCCGTCTTGATTCGAGCCGTCAAGGCTTTGAGCAGCTCTACGTGGCGCGCCACTTCTCAATGGCGACGGTTATGAAGACGGTATGGGCTTTGTTGTTGGGTCGCTATACAGGGGTTGATTCTGTCGGTATTTGCTTTGCCGACCTGCAAAATGATGAGTATACTGCTACTCTGGGATTTGTAAGCTTGGAAGAGGGAACAACAGTTGCAAAAATATGTGAGGATTTGGATGGACAGGTGCCGCTCAATCAGCGGTTCCAGCAGCCGTCCCTCTCTCAGATGCAAGGAGTATTGTCAAAAGCCGGCATGTCGCTGCTTGATAGTGTTCTGGTCCTTCAGCAGGACGACAATGTGGGGTTAGAAGACCTAATTCCGCAAGGGGAGTTTGAGGTAATGATATTTTCGCACTCGGTTCTTATGGAAGCTAGCTAACGGATAGAATCGATCCAGTCTCTTATTATTGTCAGTTTGCGAGTATGCGACGGGAATCTGGATGTGTGCCTGAGCTACCCTACCTCGAGAATCTCGAAGGAACACGCAGCAAATCTCATCGAATCAATCAACAGGCTGTTCACTGTTGTGCTCGAAAACACAGATAGTCGTATCGACGAAATAGATTACTTGAGCGAAAGGGATCGCAACCAGATTTATCAGTGGAACGAAGAATGGCCAGAGATGGGAACTGAATGCGCGCATGATGTGATCAAACGCCATGTTGACCAGCAACCGGAAGCGATTGCAATCATGTCATCTTCTGAAGGAGATTTCACGTATAAAGAACTTGATGAGCTCTCCACACGGCTGGCTTGTTATTTGGTGCTGCTCGGAGTAGGGCCGGATGTTGTTGTGCCATTATGCTTCGAGAAATCGGCATGGGCGATAGTAGCAATGCTTGGAGTTATGAAAGCGGGCGGCGCCATCGTATTTCTAGATCATTCCCATCCAATGAGCCGCTTGGAGGAGATTCTCTCCCAAGTGGCATCTCGCTTCGTCATAAGTTCACCAACTACTGCTTCAATATGGGCTTCTTTGCCCATCAATACGATTGTAGTTACGCGGAGTTCCATCGAAGCACTTCCTCCGTGTCTGTACCCTCCTATAACCAACGTCAAACCTTCTAACGCTTTATACGTGGTGTTTACATCTGGAAGCACCGGAAAACCGAAGGGTTGTGTCGTAGAACACCGGAATTTCTGTAGCGGGGCTATGATTCATGCCCGGGGCTCTGATATGGGTCCTGGAAGTCGCATCTCACAATTTGCATCATATACGTTTGATGTGAGCATATTAGAAATAGTTACAGCACTTATGGCTGGCGCGACTATCTGTGTCCCAAGCACAGAAGCTCTAAGCAAAGGCCTGGCAAGTGTTATCAACGAGTTTAGGATATCTTGGACGTTCTTGACGCCTTCTTTGGTCCGACTGATATCTCCTAGCGATGTACCGTATCTAAAGACTCTCATTCTTGGTGGTGAAGCTCTATCCAAGGTTGACGTTGAGACGTGGGCAGATAAACTACAACTGATCAACGGATACGGACCAAGCGAATGCTCTATTGCAGCTGCTGTGAATCCACACGTGGCCAAAACTCATGATCCATCGAATATTGGAAGAGCAGTCGGTGGCGTTTGCTGGATTGTAGATGCAGTGGATCACAATCGCCTTGTTCCAATTGGAGTCATCGGCGAGTTGCTGATTCAAGGACCCATTCTTGCTCGAGGTTATCTCAATAACCCTGCCAAGACAGCTGAAGCGTTTGTTGATGACCTTGCATGGACAGAAGATAAGAGATATTCAGGGATGCCACGTCGATTTTATAAAACTGGTGACCTAGCCCGGTATAATGCGGACGGATCGATCCATTTCGTCGGCCGAAAAGACACACAGATCAAGTTGCGAGGCCAGCGTATTGAGCTTGGTGAAATCGAGCATCACTTGGCGGCAAATGAGTTTGTCAATCTGGCGATGGTAATTTTACCAAAGTCTGGGCATTGCAAACAGAAACTGGTTGCGGTTTTATCACTCAACAGCTTCCCAATGCAGAATGAAGGCGATGTAAATCAAATCCGTATGATAAGCAGCAACACCGAGGAGGTGGGAGCGCAAATTCAGAAAATTCAACAGTACTTGTCGGCCCTCGTGCCTTCTTACATGGTGCCGACCATGTTTATCTCGGTAGAGGGCATGCCGTTAATGTCATCTGGGAAGCTGAATCGAGTCAAGGTATCAGAATGGGTTACAAATATAGACGAAGCTAAGTATCTTAGTCTTGTTGGAGTCGAGAAAAATGGCTACGCGAATACCTCTTCGGGCACCGAGTCAGAACGGCTGCTACAACAGGTCTATAGCATGGTTCTCAATCTGAGGGTGGACCAAATATCCTTAGACCGATCATTCCTAAGCTTAGGTGGTGACTCGATATCAGCAATGCAGGTTGTGGCCCGATGTCGTGAACAGAGCCGAGCTATTTCGATCAAAGATATCTTGCAAAGCAAGACTATATCCGAGCTCGCTTTACGCATGGGTGACATCGATGGACTGCTGATCTCTGCCCCAGAGAGATTTGATACTCCATTTGGTCTCTCACCCGTTCAGCGGATGTATTTCGCTATATCTAAGGAGGAAGAAGACTCTTCTAGACACTTCAATCAAAGTTTCTTCCTGCGAGTCATGCGGACCATACCGGAGCACACCATGGCTGGGGCAATTGACGCAGTCGTAAAGCAACATTCAATGCTCCGATCTCGCTTTGCAAAGAGACCAGACGGGCAATGGACTCAGCAAATCCCGAAAGACACTCGGAACTCATATTTATTCAGTCACCACATGATAGGTAGCCTGCGAGATGCTACGCCTATCACAAAAGCTACTCATACCATAATAAACTACCGTTCCGGGCCAGTATTTGCTGCGGACTTTTTTAGTACGGAAAATGGCGAACAATTTCTCTTCCTGGTGGCCCATCATCTCGTAGTAGACTTGGTGTCTTGGAGGATAATTATTCAAGATCTTGAGACGCTAGTTAAAGGCAACATACCTCCAGTACCGTCTATCTCGTTTCAGACGTGGTTGGATCTTCAGGAAGAATATGCTACTGATCATCTGGATCCGGAAGTCGTGCTTCCATTTAGCATTCCTGCCCCGAATTACGACTATTGGGGGATGGCTGGCAAGAGCAACAAAGTTGGCGATGCGCTTGAGGAGATTGTTTCCCTAGATTTGGGGCAAACCAGATTACTTTTGGGAAGTGAATGCCATGATGCACTACGGACGGAACCAATCGACCTTTTGCTTGCAGCATTGATTTATTCCTTCGGTCTTGTCTTCGATGATCGGGAAGCACCAGCGATTTTCCGAGAAGGTCATGGGCGCGAGCCGTGGACTAATGAAATAGATCTCTCCCAGACAGTCGGATGGTTTACAACAATGTATCCGCTATATGTGACAACGAAGAATAAAGAAAATATTCTAGACATTGTGCGGCAGGCGAAAGACACGCGTCATAGTGTTCCAGGCAATGGCTGGCCTTATTTTGCATCTAGATTTCTCAATGAAAAAGGTAGAGAGAAATTTGGTAGTGATAGCGAGGTCGAGATAACATTCGATTACCTTGGACTGTACCAACAACTAGAGAAAGATGACTCTCTGTTCAAACTGGCGCCTCGAGAAGACAATGCGGGAGGAGGCGATGTCGGCCATGATGAGGAGCGCTTTATGCTTGTAGAGGTTACTGCAGAAGTTATAGAAGGGCGCATGCAATACCAATTCCTGTACAACCGTCACATGAAACATGCGGCTGGTATCCGTCGCTGGATCAGTCAATGCAAGGAGTCGCTCAATCTTGCTATCGAGAAGCTCTTGGCTATGTCCAAGCAATTTACTCTGAGCGACTTTCCGCTTCTGCCATTGGACTATGACGAACTCTTGGAGATGACGGAGGAGCGTCTTCCTCGTAGTGGCATCTCCCGACTAGAGGATATTGAAGATATATATCCTTGTACTCCGATGCAGCGTGGTCTGCTGCTAAGTCAGCTCAAGCTGGCAGGTTCCTATGAATACTCTCACACCTTTGCAGTTATGCCTGCATCACCGGACGGGATTGTTGATGTCGAGCGATTCATAGATGCGTGGCGTCAGGTTGTTTCGCGCCATCCTGCGCTGAGAACTCAATTTGTCGAAAGCTCAAATCGGGATCGACTTTACGACCAGGTCGTTCTCAAGAAAATCGACGCATGGATAGTGCGAGTCAATTCCTCTTCAGAGAAAGTACTGTCGGTATTCAATGGGCAGAAGCCTGTTAATGTGTTTAGGAGTGCGGTACCACATCGACTTACAATCTGTACAACGCCATCGAAAAAGGTCTTTGGCAAGCTCGAATTAAATCATGCAATTATTGACGGTGTATCTCTACCAGTCATTTTTGAAGAAATGATGTTGGCATACGACAACAAGCTTTCCACTGGCAGAGGGCCACTTTTCAGCGACTATATCTCTTATATTAACAAGTTTCCTATTGACATGGCACTGGATTATTGGAAGCAGTACCTGGTGGACCTGGAGCCTTGCTATATTAAATTTGATCAACCCAAATCAGCTGAGAGGCAGTTGAAAACAGTCAAACTTGATCTCGACACAGATCCAGAGAGGCTTCAAACCATTTGCGAACAATATGG
>Ga0335075_10016561_pt1 | contig 10997 bp, 9 predicted proteins | sample Lox_Sample_24_FD_206723 | JGI IMG/M metagenome (GOLD analysis project Ga0335075, IMG submission 206723) | Soil microbial communities from Loxahatchee National Wildlife Refuge, Florida, United States - Lox_Sample_2.4 | ecosystem: Environmental > Terrestrial > Soil > Wetlands | place: USA: Florida... | reverse complement strand
CTTCAACGGTGGCCTGCGTGGCAATCTCGGTGCCGTTCACCCAGACGTCGGCCTGGCCCATGACCCCGTTAATGACGAGCTTCTCGTCCAGGCCAGGCCGCGGTCGCGCGACGAAGTCGGTGCGGAACCACCAAGGGAGGTCGAACAGCGGGTTCGTGTCCGCCGCCGGGTTCGTCATCGGGGCGCCGAAGCAGTTCTGCAGGTTGTCGGAGTAGAAGATACTCGCGTGGCTGTACGGGCTCTGGTTGACCGGCTCAAGGGAGCTGTCATCGGGGCAGACGCCGTGCTGGAGGAGCGCTTCGACCTCGGTGCCGACCGCGCCCGAGCTGTCGGGCCGGACGGTCAGCCAGCCGCTGGTATCAAAACCCGGTTCAGAAATCTCGTTACCTGACTGGGTCGCCCCGATGCCGGTTGTCCAGTCGGTGGTGGCGGCCGTGCTCTGAACTTGCCAGCCGCCCAGGCCGACCGTGCTGAGCCCCGACCGGCCGCCGCTCGGCGTGCTCGCCTCCTGGACCGCCGCCGTGGCCCGGCCGGAGTCTGCCGGGCGGGAGGGTGACGCCGAGGCGCCCCCCGGAATGCAGAGCCAGGCCAGGCTGGCAAGGCAGAGCGTGATTGCGGCGGGTCGCAGCTTGACGGGCATCGAGCCTCCTGGGTGAAGAAGGCCAGGCCTTCCGGTAGTCGGCGCAAGTCCGTCTGGCAAGCTGCCTCGCCGACTTCCTTCCAGCCTGAAAATTTATCGATAACGGCTGAACTCTAGTGATTAGCGTCACTAAGAACAAGAGCTTGCCTAGATGCGAATCTTGAGCCACCCGGGACATCAACCAGCAGCTCTCGCGCTGGGCGTCGGCGCCTGACTTGTCGGCTTTCTCAGCCGCGCCCGGCGCCGGGCGCGGCTCAGGTCAGCGGACGCCGAGCCAGTTGCTGCGGTGCGTCGCGCTCGGACACCATCGCCAGCGCGCGAGCGATGGCCCCGATGACGGTGGCGTTCGGCCCGAGCTGGGAGATGGCGATCTCAGGCGCCCGGAAGACGTGCTCGCGTACGGTCGCGCGGAGTTCGGGAAGCCACGGCTCGAGAGCACGCCCGATGCTGCCGTCGAGGATCACTAGTTCCGGATCGACGACGGCGGTGGTGCCGACGATCGCCGCGGCCACGTGTACCACCAGATCGCCGACGACCTGCAGACCGACCGCGTCACCGGCGTCCGCTGCCGCGAAGATGTCAGAAACTGTGAACGCCCCGGTCAGCGACGTCGCCCGGCCGGTGGCGATTAGATCCGCGGCCCGGCTACGCAAGGCCGGGCCCGACCCGACTTCTTCGAATCCGACGTTGGCCCAGGGGGATCCGCGGCCGCTGGTGACCGGGATATAGGCCAGCTCGCCGGCCGCGTTGTGGCGCCCGCTGATCAGATGGCCGTCGATGACGACGCCGCTGCCGATGCCGGTACCCACGGTCATTGCCACAAACGAGTGGATGCCGCGCCCTGCGCCCCGCCAGGCCTGGCCAAGGGCCATCAGGTTGGCGTCGTTGTCCACTTCGAATGGCTCGGCCACGTACTCGGCCAGGATGCCCATGAGGTCGAAGCCCTGCCAGTGCACGTTCGGGCCGGCCGTGGCCAGCCCGGTATCGGGATCGATCAGGGCCGGGATGCCGACGACCACGGCCCGAACCGGCAGTTCCCGACCCTCCGGGCTTGCCCGCAGTGTCGCTATGCAGTCGACCAGCGCCGTGGCCGCATCCCTCCCCTCGCCGGTGGGCCTGAAGTCCTCGACCACTACCGTCCCGGCGAGGTCGGCCAGAGCGCCGTGACACCTGGTGCCGCCGAGGTCCACCGCGATCACCCCGCCGGCCGCGCCGACGAAGCGCAAGACCGCCGGGGTGCGCCCCCTGGCCGGCCTCTGGCCTGCTTCCTCGGCTACCAGTCCGGCCAGCAGAAGTCGCTGCACGATCCGGCTTACGGAGGCGTCCGAGAGGCCAAGCTCATCCGCAAGCTGTCGGCGAGTTACCTGGCCGTGAGACTTGATCGCGTCGAGCACCAGGAACGAGGTCAGCTCGGGGATGTTGCGAACGTCCATGCGCCCGGGTCGGGTGGATCAGACCTTTGACCGGTAGAAGTTCAGGTAGGACTTGGACGGTGTCGGCCCGCGCTGGTCCTGGTACCGAGACCCGTAGATCTGGGACCCGTACGGGTGCTCGGCCGGCGAGCTGCAGCGGAACAAGCAAAGCTGGCCTATTTTCATCCCTGGCCACAGCTTGATCGGGAGGGTCGCGACGTTCGACAGCTCCAGCGTCACGTGCCCGCGGAACCCTGGGTCGATCCAGCCGGCGGTTGAGTGGGTCAGCAGGCCAAGGCGGCCCAGTGAGCTCTTGCCTTCGAGTCGGCCCGCGATGTCGTCCGGCAGCGAGATGATCTCGTAGGTCGACCCGAGCACGAACTCGCCTGGGTGGAGTACGAAGGGGTCGTCACCGTCGGTTTCCACGAGGCGGGTCAGGTCGGCCTGCTCCACGGCCGGGTCGATGTGCGGGTAGCGGTGGTTCTCGAACACCCGGAAGTACCGGTCCAGCCGGACGTCCACGCTCGCAGGCTGGACCAATTCGGACAGGAACGGGTCGACGCCAACGCGGCCCGACTCCACCTCGGCCTTGATGTCACGATCAGAGAGCAGCACGCCTGGCAACCTACCTGGTTCCGGTACGATAGCGGGCAGTCCCTGGACAGGCGGGCCAGCTCCACGGTCTCGCGCCGCCAGTCCCCGGGCTTGCGGGTGTAGTTCAATGGCAGAACGTCAGCTTCCCAAGCTGATAGTGCGAGTTCGATTCTCGTCACCCGCTCCACTCTGTGAGTTCCCACCTCAGGTGCGCTCTCGGGCCTGATGTCTGGTTCTCGCGTCGGCCGGTTCGCCATCTCGCCTGCGAACTTACGGAGAGGTGTATCGGACTGGTATCTCCGCGGCGGTGATCGTGCTCTGGTCGGTCCCGAGGCAGGTGGCGACGATGGTCGCCTGCGGTTCACCCTTGTAAGGGACTTTGACGCGCAGCGAGAAGCGGCCGCCGGCACTGGCAGCGCCCTGGCCGATCGTGCTGCCCGAGGCGTGGCTCGCCGTGGCCAAGATTTGCACGCTTGCGCCCGCTAGACACCCGCTGCCTGTCACCGTCAGGTAGCTGCCGGCAGCAATCATCCGAACGGGCTCGGCAACGGGCGCGGTAGGACTCGCCGAAGCGGTCGGTGAGCTCGTCGGCACGCCAGGCGTCGCGGAGGTGGCGGATGCGGACGACGTCGTTGCGGCGTTGGGGGGTGAGCTTGAATGACTCGATGAGCAGCTGGCCAGGGCGAATAGTGCAGCACACAGTGGTAGAAAGACGAAAGTTATATTACGTACGTATATGCGCATCAATCACCCTTTCTCTGCCGAAGTTGACGCTCTATAGACGCCAGGATGGGACGACGGGTTGTAGAGGCTCCACTCCCGCCGCGGCGACCAACCGTCGCCATTCGCCAGCCCCAGGCTGCTTGCCCAGATACAGCCGCAGAGTTTCAGCACGCCGCCGCTACTGATCAAGGCGGCGCCTGCGGCGCCGCTGGCCCGGCGCCTCGGCGGGCTATGCCTTGGCGGCCCGCCCGCCGCACGCCGGGCCGCATGACAGTAGGCCCGCCAGATCGATCACGGCTCAATCGGACACCATGTCTGTGTGCTATCTGAGCAGATGCTGTCCGCCTGGTGCCGTAGGCATCTCGGCGCTGTTCCCGTCCGTGTCCTGTTCCGCAGGCAGCACCTGTCTGAGGTGGTAGCCGTTGAATTGGCCGACAAACGCCAGGTCGTGGTGAAAGCACGGCCGTTTGATCAGCGGATAGCGGGCTGCGTAGCGGTACAAGGGGCAGTGGCCCAAAAGGGGTTCCCCTGTCCTGCTCCGCTGGCAGGACCGGTGCACGTCGACGGCCTGGCCGTCACCGCCGAGACCTTTATCCCCGGCAGCGGGCATCACGCAGCCGCCGACCGCGCCGAACCAATGGCGATGCTGCTGGCCCGGTTGATCAGTACTGCCCCGGCCGTGACCGCTGTGCCGTCGCTGGCCCCGGCGTCGCCGTGGACCGGCTGGGATCATCCCGGTTCCCGGCCGGAGCTGACAGGTGCTGGGTCACGGCCCATGCGGCTACCTCGGCCCGGCTGCGGACCTCCAGCTTGGACATCACATGGTGCAGGTGTACCTCGGCGGTTTTCTCTGAGATGCCGAGCGCTCTGCCGATCTGCCGGTTGGTGCGGCCCGAGGCTACCAGCGCGGCCACCTGCCGCTCCCGAGGGGTGAGCGGCACGTCCAGGGCGCGGTCCGGATCAACCGGTGCGGCGCCCAGGGCGACCGCCATCGCAAGTTCCATGGCCTGCTCGGCGGGCATGGTCCGGCCCGAGTGCATTAGCTGCTCAGCGGCCTCGGCTCCCAGCGCAGTGCCGAGGGCCCGCTCGACCGCCGAGGTCCTCGCCTGCTCGGAGTCGGGCGCCGCGACGGCCATCCGCACGCGCAACGCCGCGGCCGCGCCAATCAGCCGTGCGGCGGCCTCAAAATGCGCCTGTTCGCAGGCGACGTGCGCAAGCGCTTCCAGGCACTGGGGGACGCCCCGTGGGTCGTCATATTCGGCGTAGATCTGCACGGCCTCTGCCAGCAGCGGACGCGCCTCATCCAACCGGCCCTGCGCGGTTAGCGTGCTGCCGAGCCCCCACGCTGCCGATGCCGCAGCCCACGCATAGTCGAGTTGCCGAAAGTCTCTTAGGCTCGCCCGGAGCAGTTCCGCGGCGCCAGCCAGGTCGCCGCGGTCGCGGGCGAGCAGCCCGAGGTCATGCCGCGCCCAGGCCGCGCCCCGCGTGCCGCCCACTTCGCGGAAGCCTGCCTCCGCCCGGCGATGCCACTCTGCGGAAGCGTCCCACTCGCCGTCGGCACGGGCAACGTGCCCGAGAAAGGCGCACGCCATCGCCGCGCGGCGCTTGTCACCGCGTTCCTCGCTGCGCTCACGCGCCTCGAGCAGCAGGTCCCGGGCACGACCGGCATCCCCCGTCGTCCAGGCGAGGGCACCAGCCATGACGAGGAGGCCTGCCGCACCAGCTGCGAAGGCATCATCGTTCATGGCTGCCGGGTCAGGCCGTGCGGCGAGGCGAAGGACCTCGCCCACCAGCGCCTGGCCCTGGCCAGGGTCTCCCCTGGCGTAGTGGTAGCAACCGAGCGCAGCGGCCAGCGCAAGCGCCCAGGTAACCCGCTTCGTGCTCAGACAGTAATCCAGCGCGACCCGCAGGTCCGCGCGATGGCGACCGGCCCGCAGCAGCCAGGCTTGCTCCTCCGGCAGGCCGATGGAGGCCTCGAACTGCACTGCCAGCCCCGCGTAGTGGCCTGCGTGCCTGGCACGTGTCTCATCGGCTTCGTCGTGGGAGGTCAGTTGCTCGGCCGCATACTCACGCAGGCTCTCCAGCATGGCGAACTCGGCGGTCTCCTCGTCCCTGGGCAGCCGCCGGATCAGGCTCTTGTCCAGCAGTGACTGCACGACCGCGAGCACGTCGTCCCCGTTCAGGGCGCATACGCCAGTCGCATCGGCAAGAGTCCAGCCGCCCGCAAACACCGACAGTCTGCGAAACGCCGCCTGCTCATCGGAGTCAAGCAGGTCGTAGCTCCAGGCGATGGCGTTGCGCAGCGCACGCTGCCGGGGCGGCGCATCCCGCATGCTCCCGGCCAGCAGCTCCATCCTGCTGCCGAGCCGGAATAGCACCTCACCTGGCGTCAGGACCTTCAGCCGCGCCGCGGCGAGCTCAATCGCCAGCGGCAGTCCCTCAAGCCGGATGCACGCGCTAACCAGCAACAGCGCGTTAGCCGGAGTGAGAGCAAAGCCAGGGTTGATCCGGCGTGCGCGATCCAGCAGCAGTGCGACCGAGGGGTTCGCCGCCAAAGAACCGAGGTCGGCCACGTCGGCGGTACCTGGCATGGCGAGCGGCGGGACAGGAAACTCCTGCTCGGCGGACAGCCGAAGCCGCTCCCGGCTGGTAGCGAGCACCCGCAGCCTCGGACATGCAGCGAGCACCTGGCCGACAGCGGGTGCCACGGTGAGCAGGTGCTCGCAGTTGTCGAGAACCACGAGCCGTTCATCGCCGCCCAGCGCGGCAGCGACCTGGCCGATCAGGTCTGTGCCGCCATGCGACTCCACGCCCGCCGCCTGAGCCAGCTCAACCAGTACGAGCGTCGGCTCCCTGATCGGAGCCAGGTCCACGAACACCACGGCGCATCGGCTGCGCTCGGCGTAGGCCGCGGCGCAGGCGACGGCGAGCCGCGTCTTGCCGATGCCCGGCGGACCGGTAAGCGTCACCAGCCGAGTCTGGGCATGAGCCAGCATCCCGGACACCGCCGCCAGCTCGCCATCCCGGCCGATAAAGAGATCATTCGACGCCGGCAGGCTGCTGCGCGGTACCCGCCTCGTGTCTTGCATCCGAATGCCCCGCCCGTCGTTCCTACTCGTGCAGCCAGGAGGCCATACCCGAGCATACGAAGACGCACTGTGCCGCCGCCATCGCTCGCTCGGCAAGGGCCGAGCCGCCAGGCCCTGATGACCCATGTAGGGGAATTCCCTGATACCGAGAGTCAGGCCCGTGCCCGTACAACGGATCCATGACGACAGCACCTGAGCGGGGCGCGGGCATCGTGGTGCCGCGGCTCGGCCGCGCTGGGTCGTTCCTGGCCGGCCTGGCCGCTCAGGACTTCTCCCGGCTCGGTGATTCGCTGTCCCCTGATGCGGAACTCCGCGCGCTGTTGCCCGGCGGCCTTCGAGAGTGGTCCGGGGTAGAGGCGATCGCTGCGCGGTTTGCCCGCTGGTTCGGCGACACTCAGGACTTCGAGCTTGTTGAGGCTGCCGTGAGCGAGGTTGGAGGCCGCTTGCACCTGCACTGGCGGCTCCGGCTGCGGGCGGAGCGGCTCGGCGTCGGCTGGTTCACTGTCGAGCAGCAGGCCTACGCCGATACCGGCGCGGGCGCCCGGATCGTCAGGCTCGACCTGCTCTGCACCGGCTTCCGCCCCGAGGGCGACGATGACTGACACGCCGGCCACCTGGGGCGGCTGGGAGCCGGCCATCCGCGACGACCCGTTCGGTCACTTCGCGCGAGCCCGGTCCCAGTGCCCGGTACAGCAGGTGCGTCTCGCCGACGGGCACCCCGCCTGGGTGGTGCTCGGCTACGACGCGGCCCGGCAAGCGCTCCACGACCCCCGCATCTCCAAAGACATGCTCGCCGCCCTGCAGCACAACGGCGACGTGGTTGCCGAAGGCCTGCCCGGGCCGGAGTTCTCCCGGCACATGCTCAACGTCGACCCGCCCGACCACACCCGGCTGCGGCGGCTGGTGTCCCGTGCCTTCACCCCGCCAAGGATCGCCGCGCTGGAGCCGGCTATCCGGGCCATCGCCGCCGAGCTCCTGGACGCGCTGGACGCCGCAGGCCCCGGCGCCACCGTCGACCTCGTCGAGGGATACGCCTACCCGCTGCCGTTCCGGGTGATCGGCGAATTGCTGGGCATCCCCGCCGCCGACCGCTCGCGTCTGCACGCCGCGTTCCAGGTGCTGCTGAGCGGGTGGGCCGGTGACCCGCCGCCGGAGGCGGTCAAGGCATCGGACGACATCGTTGCCTACCTGCGCGAGCTTGTTGACGCCAAGCGCCAGAACCCGGCGGACGACCTGGTCAGCGTCTTGGTCGCGGCCGAGGACGACGCGCTCACCACGCAAGAGCTGCTGTCGACGCTGTTCCAGCTCGTCGTCGCCGGCCAGGACACCACGGCCAGCCTCATCGGCAACGGGGTGGTGGCCCTGCTGGACCGGCCGGACCAACTCCAAGCGCTGCTGGCCGATCCCGGACGGCTTCCCGCCGCGATCGATGAGCTCATCCGGTTCACCGCCCCGGTCCCGCATGCAACGTTCCGTATGACGGCCGAGCCGGTGACTCTCGACGGCGTGCAGATCCCCGCACACGAGCAGATACTGGTGTGCCTCGGCTCGGCCAATCACGATCCGGGTCGCTTCCCCGCGCCCGACGTGCTCGACATCGGCCGCGGCGACGGGCCGAACCTCGGGTTCGGCCACGGGATCCATTACTGCCTCGGCGCGCCTTTGGCCAGAATCGAAGCCCGGGTCGCCTTCGAGGCCCTCTTCGGCCGCCATCCAGGCCTGCGCCTCGCCACCGGCCGTGACACCCTCGCCTGGGCCCACGGCGACGGTCTCGTGCTGCGCGGCCTCGTGTCGCTCTCAGTCGTCCTCGGCTCAAGCCGGGGATGAACAACCGTCCGGGTCCCATCGAACCAAGGAGCTATCGATGACCATCACCGACAGTCCCGTCGACAACGGCGTGAACGTCCAGGCCCTGCTCGGTGCCCGTGAGGCGCTGACCGCCGCGCCGGAGGCGGCCGATTTCACCTGGCGGGCCAGCTGCACCTGGCGCAACGGCACCCACAGTCACGCCACCGTCACCGGCTTCACCGGGCTCGGCGCCGAGCAACAGCACCGCACCACCTTTGAGTTCGACATCGACCACCCTGAATGTTTCGCCTCCGAGGACAACGGTGCCACGCCCGTGGAGATCGTGCTGGTCGGCCTGGCCGGGTGCCTGAGCGCGGGTGTCGCCGCGGTCGCCCAGTTCCGTGGCATCCAGCTTCGGTCGGTCACCGCGACGATCGAGGGGCAGATGAACGTCCTGGGCATCCTGGGCGCCGATCCTGACGTCCGCAACGGCTTCGAATCCGTCACGGTCCGGTTCGACATCGACGCCGACGCCTCCCGCGAGGACCTGGAGGCGCTGCTTGCCCAGTCGCAGAAGCGCTCGGCGGTCTTCGACATCGTTACCAACCCCACCAAAGTGCTCGTCGAGCTGGCCTGACGAGCACAGCCGGAGCCCACGTGATGCACACCGCCGCGCTCGTCATCGGTGCCGGGCATTCGGGTCTGGCCATGAGCCGCCGCCTCACCGAGCGCTCAATCGACCACCTGGTCCTCGAGCGCGGTGAGGTGGCGAACTCGTGGCGGACCCAACGTTGGCCGAGCCTGCGGCTGCTCACCCCGAACTGGCAGACCCGGCTGCCCGGCTACCGCTACGACGGCGCTGACCCCGACGGCTTCATGCCCGTCGCCGAGGTGATGGCCACCATCGCCCACTACGCTAGCCTGGTCGGCGCACCGGTTCGCACTGGCACGAAGGTGCACACCGTGCGCGCCGGGCCGCAGGGCTTCGAGGTCCGAGCCAACGACGAACTGCTGTCCGCCAGCGCCGTGGTAGTGGCGACCGGGGCGTGCCACCGGCCGGCGATCCCGGCCATCGCGGACGCCGTGCCACCGGCGGTCACGATGCTCACACCGTTCAGCTACCGCGAACCCAGCCAGCTCCCAGATGGCGGCGTTCTCGTCGTCGGGGCGTCAGCCACCGGCCTCCAGCTCGCGGAGCAAATCCACCGGTCGGGCCGCCCGGTCACCCTAGCGGTCGGCGAACACGTCCGGCTGCCCCGGAGCTACCGCGGCCGCGACATCTTCTGGTGGCTGGAGGCGACGGGCCTGCTGGCCGAGCGCTACGACCAGATCGACGACCTCACCCGCGCCCGCCACCTTCCCTCCCCGCAGCTCACCGGAGCGCCGGGTGTGTTCAGCGACCTCAACTCGCTGGAGGCGCAGGGGGTCCGCATTGTCGGCCGCCTCGGTCGCATCAGCGGCGGAGTGGCCCAATTCTCCGGATCGCTCGCCAACACGTGCGCCCTGGCCGACCTGAAGATGCGCCGGTTCTTGAAGCGGTCGGATGAGTGGGCCACCGCGCACGGTCTCGACGGCGAGATCCCGCCGCCGCAGCGCTTCGCGCCCACTCAGGTTGGCGTCCGCGCCCCGCTGGAACTGGACCTGACCACCGGGGAGATCACCACGGTGCTCTGGGCGACCGGATTCCGGACCGACCACTCCTGGCTCGAGATTCCGGTGTTCGATCGCACCAGCCGCATCCAGCACCAGGGCGGCGTCGTGGCCGGTGCCCCAGGGCTCTACGTCCTAGGCTTGCCGGTGCTCCGCACCCGCTCGTCCACCTATATTCACGGCGCCGCCACCGACACCGAGGCCCTGGCCGGCCACCTCCATGCCTTCCTCGGCAGCCAGCGCCGGTCACAACGAGCCGCGGCGGGCGCCGGTGCCGCCCGTCGCTGATCCTGAGCGACATCGGCCACCGCCTGACACCAGCGCGAGGCAGGCAATCGAAAGGGGAGCCGCAATGAGCAGTCCTAGCACAGCCGTTTCCCAGTGGGAGATGGTGGACGAGGGGTGGGGGCATAAGGCGGCGGATTTCGCGACCCTCGCTGAGCCGGGCAACTGCCGAGAGTACGTCGCAATGCAGCACCGCCTCGGCGTCGATGCCGCAGACCGGCTGCTCGACGTGGCTTGCGGGTCCGGGCTCGCGATCGAGCTTGCTCGGCTCCGCGGCCCTTCCTGTTGCGGAATCGATGCCTCGGCCAGGCTGGTCGCGGTGGCCAGGGACCGGAACCCTGACTGCGATATCAGGGTAGGCGACATGAACGCGCTGCCCTGGGACCCGGCGACGTTCGACGTCGTCACCAGTTTCCGGGGGATCTGGGGCACCACACCCGATGCGGTCGCGGAGATCCACCGGGTACTTCGCCCAGGCGGACGAGTCGGGATAACGGTATGGGGCCACCTGAAGATCTCCCCCGGAGCCTGGGCGCTGGCGCCGCTCCGCCTTGCGGCGAAGGAGAAGGTCGACAACCAGGCAATGATGGTCTCGCTCGGCAGGCCCGGTGCGGGCGAGCAACTCCTGGAGTCATGCGGATTCCTCGATATCGAGCGGACGGAAGTTCCGTTCGCATGGGAGTTCGCGGACCCACAGGTGTACGCGCGCGCGCTGGCCGCTTCCGGCCCGGCCTATGAGGCGATCCAGAACGTCGGCGAGGCCGAGTTCCATCGAGCAGCAGTCGAGCAGGCGCAGGCGCAGCTACGGGACGGCTT
>Ga0335075_10016560_pt1 | contig 10997 bp, 9 predicted proteins | sample Lox_Sample_24_FD_206723 | JGI IMG/M metagenome (GOLD analysis project Ga0335075, IMG submission 206723) | Soil microbial communities from Loxahatchee National Wildlife Refuge, Florida, United States - Lox_Sample_2.4 | ecosystem: Environmental > Terrestrial > Soil > Wetlands | place: USA: Florida... | reverse complement strand
GTACCCGACATCGATCGCGTCGCAGGCAACCTGACGGCCGATGCAAAGCTCGCCGGCACCGTGGCCGCGCCGCGGCTGAGCGGCACTCTCGGCATCTCCGACGGCGAGGTGGACCTTTACCAGACCAACCTGCGGCTGCGCGACATCGCCTTGACGGCGCACCTGACGGATGACGGCATCATGTTTGGCGGCAGTGCGCAGGCCGGCAAAGGCAGCGTGCGCGCCAACGGCGAGGTGCACTGGCGTGACACCCTGCCGTATGGGCAGCTGCACCTCGACGGCACCAATCTGCGGGTCGTCGACATCCCGGAAGCGCAGATCGACGCCTCGCCCAACCTCGATTTCAAGGTGGCGGCACATGAGATAGACATCACCGGCAAGGTGGCCGTGCCTTACGCGAAGATCGTGCCGGTCAACTACGCCGGCGCAGTGACGTCTTCGTCCGACGAGGTGATCGTCGGCAAGGAATCGCAGAATCCCGCCGACCAGTTCCAGGTGAAGACCGACATCACCATGACGCTGGGGTCCAACGTGAACATCGACACGATGGGGCTGACCGGTCAGCTCGCCGGAAGCATCACGGTGCGCAGCGGATACGATGCCATCACCCGCGCCAGCGGCGAGCTGTCGGTTCAGAAAGGCGAGTACTCGGCCTACGCCCGCCAGCTCGACATCCAGAGCGGCCGTCTCATCTTCAGTGGTGGCCCGATCGACGATCCGGGCATCGAGATCCGCGCCGTCAAGAGGTACCCCGACGTCACCGCCGGGATCAACGTCCGCGGCACTCTGCAGGAGCCGCGGCTGTCGTTCTTCTCCAGCCCTTCACTGCCGCAGTCGCAGATCGTCTCCCTCATTCTCTCGGGCGGCGGCGGCGGCAGCACGCTGCAGATGCTGCAGGCGACGTCGAACCAGCAGGCGACCGCGGCCAGCGAGCTGCTGACCCAGGGCGGCGCGATCCTGGCGCAGCAGCTCGGCTCGCGCATCGGCCTGCCGGACATCAGCGTGGAGACGGATCTCAACAACGAGACCTCGCTCGTCCTCGGCAAGTACCTGTCGCCGCGTCTGTACGTGAGCTACGGTGTCGGCCTCACGGAGGAGCTGAATGCCATCCGCCTGCGCTACAGCCTGGGCGACCACTGGACGATCCGCACCACCGCCGGGCAGATCAAGGGCGCCGACCTGGTCTTCAGCGTCGAGAAGTAAGCTTGACACGGCGGCGCATGAATATGCATAATAATTGCAAGTTTATGCACAAGCGCAGCCGTATCTGAGCCCCCGATGGACGCCCAGCAACTCGAGCGCCGCCAGGCGATCGTGCGCATCCTGCGCGACGGCCACGTGCGCCGGCAGGAGGATCTGGCGCGCCTGCTGAAGACCGCGGGTTACGAGGTGACGCAGTCCTCGGTCAGCCGCGACCTGCGCGACCTCGGCGTGCTCAAGGCGAGCGGCCGCTACGTCCTGCCTCCGGACGAGGTGTCGCGCACCAACGGCGACTTCGCCATGCTCGCGCAGTTCGTGCGCGGGCTGAAGCGCGCCGGCCCGTCGCTCACCATTCTCAGGACCACGATCGGCGCGGCGCAGAGCGTCGCCGTCGCGATCGACCGGGCGGAGTGGCCCGAGGTCGCCGGCACCATCTCCGGCGACGACACCATCTTCATCGCAACCGCCCACGACCGCGCGCAGGAAGCCCTCGTCGCCCGGCTGCGGGCCATTTTTCGAGTCTGACATGCCCAACCCCGTCCCCCTGAAGGGCGACCAGCCCATCGTTCTCGCTTATTCCGGCGGTCTCGACACCTCCTTTCTGGTGCCCTGGCTCAAGGAAAACCACGGCCGCCCGGTCATCACCGTCACCGTCGACACCGGCGGCATCGACGAGGCCGCGGCACGCACGCTGGCGGAGCGCGCACGGGCGCTCGGCGCCGTGGCACATCATCAGGTCGACGCGCGCGCCGACTACTTCGAGCAGGTGCTGCGCTTCCTCATCATGGGCAACGTCAAGCGCGGCCAGATGTATCCGCTGTGCGTGGGCGCGGAACGGGTGATGCAGGCGCAGACCATCGCACACATGGCGCGCAAGCTCGGCACCAACATGATCGCCCATGGCTGCACCGCGGCGGGCAACGATCAGGTGCGCTTCGAGGTGGCGATGCGCACGCTGGCGCCCGAGCTCGAAGTGCTCGCCCCGGTGCGCGACCGCGCCTTCAAGCGCCAGGAGGAGCTCGATTACCTGCAGAGCCGCGGGCTGCCCGTGCCGCCGTTCGGGGCGGCCTATTCCGTCAACCGCGGCCTCTGGGGCGTCACGATCGGCGGCAAGGAGACGCTGACCTCATCGGGCAGCATTCCGGACCACGCGTGGGTGCTGACGCGCGACGCGTTCGCCCGCCCGCGCGATGCCGAGTCGCACGTCATCGAATTCAAACGGGGACTTCCGGCCGGGCTCGACGGCCGTGCCCTCCCGCCCGTGGCGCTCATCGAGGCGCTCGAGACGCTCGCGGCGCCATTCGGCATCGGCCGCGGCATCCACCTGGGCGATACCATCATCGGCACCAAGGGACGGGTCGCGTTCGAGGCGCCCGCCGCCGAGGTGCTGCTCACCGCCCACCGGGAGCTCGAGAAGCTCGTGCTCACCGGGCGCCAGCAGCGCATCAAGGAGCTGGTCGCGCAGCCCTACGGAGATCTCGTCCACGAGGGGCAACTGCTCGATCCCGTCTGCCGCGACATCGAGGCGCTGCTGCTCTCGTCCCAGGAGCGGGTCACCGGCCAGGTGCGGGTGCAGTTCCGGCCCGGCAGCCTCTTCATCGAGGGCGTCGAGTCGCCCTACTCGCTCATGGCGGCTTCCAAGGGCGTGTACGGCGAAGCGGCCGGCGAGTGGACGCCCACCGATGCGCTCGGGTTCTCCAAGATCGTCGCCCTCACGGGCGTATTCCACCGGCGCGCCGGCGAGCGCGCCAAGGACATGTGACATGGTGAGCGGGATGAGAAGCGTGGTCGTCGACAAGATCGCCTCCGTCGCGCAGGCCTGCGGCCTGTCGCACGAGGTGCGCATCTCCACCGACATTCCCTCCGAGGAGGGGGTCGTGGTCGTGGTCGAGGTGCTGACCAACAAATCCAACTACAACACCCTGGAGCTCACCAGCGGCCGCATGGCCAAGGTGGGCAAGGGCGACATCGTGGTGGGCGCGCTCGGGCACCGCAAGGCGCTGTTCGGCTATTCGGGACACGTGCCGCCGGCGGTGCAGGCCGGCGACGTCATCCAGATGCTCAACATCGGCGGCGTGCTCGGCATCTGCGACTCCATCAATCCCGACAAGGGCAAGCCGTTCGACTGCCGCGTGCTCGGCGTGGCGCTCAACTTCCCCTACCTCGGCGAGCGCATCGGCGTGCCCGCGCGCGCGGGCCTGCGCCGGCTCGACCTCGAGGCGAAGCTCGATTCCCGGCAGGTACCGGTGGTGGCGCTGGCGGGCACCTGCATGGAGGCGGGCAAGACCGCCGCGGCGTGCGCGATCATCAGCCGCATGCGCCACCGCGGGCTGGTGGTCGATGCCTTCAAGGCGACCGGCGTGTCATTGCGCCGCGACGTCCTCGCGATGGAGGACGCCGGCGCGCGCCGCTCCGCCATCTTCACCGACCTGGGTGTCGTCACCACGACCCGGGCCAACGGTCCGGCGCTCACCCGCACCATGCTGACCGAGCTCTCGGCCGGCAAGCCCGATGTGATCGTGTTCGAGCTCGGCGACGGCATTCTCGGAACGTACGGCGTCGACGCCATCCTGGAATGCCCCGACATCCGTACCGCGCTGACGGGCGTGGTGCTCTCGGCCAACGATCCGGTCGCTGCCTGGGGCGGCGTCAAGCTGCTGCGCGAGCGGTTCGGGATCGAGCCCTGCGTGGTCACCGGTCCCTCCACCGACAATCAGGTGGGGGTCGAGATCATCACTACCCAGATGGGCGTGCCGGCCTTCAACGCGCTGAGCGCAGGCGCGGCGCTGGGGGATCGTGTCATGGAAACCCTGGGTCTCGTGCGCGAGCGGGAATCGGCCGCATGAGCGGGACGGAGCCGCGCAATCCGGCCATTCCGGTCGTCGTGCTCGGAGGCACCGGCTACGTCGCCGGGGAGCTGCTGCGCCTGCTGGCCGGCCACCCGCGCTTCGAGCTTGCGGCGGTGATGTCCGACAGTCAGCCCGGCGAGCCGGTGGCGAAAGCGTTTCCGCACCTTGCGGCCGCCTACGGCGACACACGCTTCCAGTCGCAGTCCGAGGTGCAGGCGCTGGTGGCCGGCGCACCGGAATGCGCTGTCTTCGGCGCGGCGCCGCACGGCGTCTCGGCTGCGTTGATCGACTCCCTGCTGCAGGCCGCGGCTCAGGCAGGAACAAGGCCACGCGTGGTCGACATCTCGGCGGACTTCCGCTTCCGCTCCGCTGCGGAGTACGAAGCTGTCTACAAGCACGCGCACGAGGCCCCGGCGCGCCTGGCGCAATTCACCTGCGCCGTGCCGGAGCACCTGCGCAAGCTCGAGACTCCGCACGTCGCGCATCCGGGCTGCTTCGCGACCGCCACACTGCTCGCCAGCGTGCCGCTGCTGTCCCTGGGACTCACGCCGCCGGTGCTCTTCGTCTCCGGTATCACCGGCAGCACGGGTGCCGGACGCAAGCCGGTGGAAGGCACGCACCACCCGTTGCGCCACAGCGATCTCTATTCATACAACGCGCTGTCGCATCGGCACGCGCCGGAGATCGCAGCCTGCGCACTCGCCGCAACGGGCGTGGAGGCGGAGGTCGCGTTCGTGCCGCATTCCGGTCCGTTCGCGCGCGGCATTCACGTCACGGTGCAGGCGCCCCTGAAGACATCGATCGACACTCCCAGGGTGTTGGCGGCGCTGCGCGAGTTCTACGCCGGATCGCCCTTCGTGCGGGTGACGGATACCGCCCCGCGGATCAAGGAAGTCGCGACGACCAACTACGCGCACCTCTCCGCGGTCGCGAGCGGCCGCACCGTGGCGGTGATGTGCGTGGTCGACAATCTCAACAAGGGCGCCGCCGGCGGCGCCGTGCAGTGGATGAACCGGATATTCGGCCTGCCGCAGACCACGGGCCTCGCGGCCTGCGCTCCCGGCTGGACCTGAGAGAAGACATGAGCCCAGCAGCCAACCAGATCGTCCAGGACGCGCCGGCCCGAGATTTCCTCGCGCCGGTCTTTTCGCAGTACCCGTTCGAGGTCGCCTCCGCCGAGGGCGTGTGGCTGAAGAACAGCCGCGGCGAGCGCGCGCTCGATCTCTACGGCGGCCACGCCGTCGCGGCGCTCGGTTATGCCCATCCGGGTTGGACCGACGCGCTCATCGCGCAGGCCCGCTCCTGCAACTTCCAGACGAACGCGATACCGATGCGCATCCGCGTGCGCGCGGCGCAGCGGCTGGTCCGCTTCTCGCAGTTGGATTTCAGCAGCGTGTTCTTCGTCAACAGCGGCGCGGAGGCGAACGAGAACGCGTTGCGGCTGGCGTTTCGGATGACCTCCAGGCCGCACGTCGCGGCGGTCGAGGGCGGCTTCCACGGCCGTACGGCGGCGGCGGGAGCGGTTACCTGGGGCTCGGACGACTGGTATGGCTTTCCGCGCAAGCCGTTCGATGTCAGCTTCATGCCGCGCGGTGACTTCGCGGCCATCGCCGCGCAGGTCACCGATCGAACCGCGGCGGTCATCGTCGAGCCCGTTCAGGGTCTCGCGGGCGCGATCGACCTCGGCAAGCCCTACCTCGAGGCGCTGCGCCGCCGCTGCGACCAGGTCGGCGCGCAACTCATCTTCGATGAGGTGCAGTGCGGCCTGGGCCGCGTGGGCCATCCGTTCGCCGCCAACCTCTACGGTGTCGTGCCCGACATGATCACGGTGGCCAAGGCGCTCGGCAACGGCTTTCCGTGCGCGGCCCTGCTGACGTCCGCCAAAGTGTCGGCGAGTCTCGGCATCGGCCTCCTCGGCACGACCTACGGTGGCGGCCCGATGGCCTGCGCCGCCATCGAGGCCGTGATCGACGCCATCGAATCGGAGGACCTGCTCGCAAACGTGCGGCGCGTGTCGGATTACATCCGCCGCACCTGCATCGTGGGACCGGTGACGGCGAGCCAGGGCGAGGGCTTCCTCCTCGGCCTGCGCACCACCCGTCCGGCGAAGCAGATCCAGGCCGAGCTGTTGGAAGGCGGCATCCTCGCCGGCGCGGCGAGCGACAGCCACATCCTGCGGCTCCTGCCGCCGTTCATCCTGCAGGAGGAGCACGTCGACATGCTGCGCGATGCTTTAGCGAGCCTGCCGAAATGAAGCGCTTCCTCGACCTCGCGGACCTCGAGCGCGACGAGGTGCTGGCGCTGCTCGAGCTGGCGCGGCGCCTCGAGGCGCGCCCGGAGCCGCACGCCCTCGCCGGCAGGATTCTCGGGCTCCTCTTTCTCAACCCGTCGCTGCGCACGCTCGCCTCGTTCCAGGCGGGTATGGCGCGCCTCGGCGGCAGCTCGTTCGTGATCACCCCGGGCCAGGGCACCTGGCAGCTCGAGACGCGCCTGGGCGCCGTCATGAGCGGCGCCGCGGCGGAGCACGTGCGCGAAGGGATACCGGTGTTGGCCTCCTACTGTGACGCGCTGGGCGTCCGGGCCTTCGCCGACGGCAAGGATCTCGCCGCGGATCTTGCCGAGACCGCCTTCAGCGCAATGGCGAGCCTCGTCGACAAGCCCCTCATCAATCTGGAGTCGGCGATCAGCCATCCCTGCCAGGCGCTCGCGGACTGGAAGACCATGGACGATCTCGGCGTGCCGCGCGGCGGACGCTTCGTCCTGTCGTGGGCATACCATCCGCGCGCCCTGCCGCTTGCCGTGCCGGCCTCCGCGGTCCACATGGCCGCATTGCGCGGCATGGAAGTCGTCGTGCTGCGGCCGGAGGGATTCGCGCTGCCGCCGCCGATCATGGAGAAGGCGCGCCGCGCGGCGGCCCTCTCCGGCGGCTCCGTGCAGGAGACCGACGACCGCGACGAGGCGCTCACCGGCGCGCAGATCATCTACGCAAAGGAATGGGGCGCGACGGCCTGCTACGGAGATGCGGCTGCGGACGCGCGGCTGCGCGCGGAGCTCAAGCACTGGTGCGTCCGCAACGATTGGTTCGCGCGCGCTGCCGCTGACTGCCGCCTGATGCACTGCCTGCCCGTGCGGCGCAACGTTGCGGTCGCGGATGAAGTACTCGACAGCCCGCGTAGCATCGTGCAGCGGGAAGCCTACAATCGCCTCACCGCGCAGATGGCGGTTCTCTATCGCATGTTGAAGACCCTTTGAAGGACACCGTGACATGATCATGCATCCCGGCGATCAGGCCCTGGCGATCCGCGCGCTCAAGAACGCCGCGCCGTACATCCGCATGTACAAGGGCAAGACCTTCGTCGTCAAAGCGGGTGGCGGGGTGTTCGCCGACGCGGCCTCGACGCGCGTGCTCATCGAGCAGATCGCGATCCTGCACTACTTCGGCGTACGCGTCGTGTTCGTGCATGGGGGCGGCCCGCAGCTCACGGAGCTGTCCGCGGCGCTCGGCGTGCCGACCCGCATGGTGGAGGGCCGGCGGGTGACCGACCAGAAGTCGATCGACGTGTCGGCGATGGTGCTGAACGGGCTGATCAACACCCGCATCCTCGGCATCTGCCGCGACCTCGACATCGAGGCGGTCGGGATCAGCGGTGTCGATGCCGGTCTGGTGCGCGCGCACAAGCGCCCGCCGGTGAAGATCGGCGCCAGCGGCGAGATCGTGGACTTCGGCTTCGTCGGCGACATCGATGAGGTCGACCCGGGCGCGGTGCGCAAGCTGCTCGACAACGGGCTGATGCCGGTGGTGAGCCCACTCTCGGCGGACGACAACGGGGTGCTGCTCAACATCAATGCCGACACCGTCGCCGCCGCGCTGGGTGCTGCGCTCGGGGCGGAGAAACTGATCCTCTGCACCGGGGCGCACGGAATCCTCGGCGACGTCTCCGATCCGGGGTCGCTCATTTCCTACATCGATCTGCAGGGCCTCAAGCGCCTGCGCGAAGAGGGGCGCATTGCCGACGGCATGCTGCCGAAGGCGAAGGCCATCGAGGACGCGATCCGCGGCGGCGTGCGGCGCGTTCACGTCGTGTCCTACCAGGCGCCGGAGGGCATCCTCGGCGAGGTCTTCACCAACGAGGGAACGGGTACGCTGATCGTCGCCGATATCAAGGCGCTGACCCCTGCGGAACAGCAGGGCGCGCAGAGCTGAGCGCCGCCACCGCAGCCGCCACCCCGACCGCCGCTACCGCAGGACCGTCATGACACGTTTGTGGGATAAAGGCGCGCCGCTCGATGACCGCGTCCTGCGCTACACCGCGGGAGAGGACTTCGCGCTCGACGAGCGGCTGGTACGGTACGACGTGCAGGCGTCGATCGCGCATGTGGAGATGCTGCATCGGCAGAAGCTTCTGTCCGACGCCGATCTCGAGGCGATCCGCGGCGGTCTGACGGCGCTGGCGGAGGAGCATGCCCGCGGCCTGTGGCACGTCGAGCTTGCCGACGAGGATGGCCAGACGGCGCTCGAGCGCAGGCTCCTCGAAAGCATCGGACCCGCGGGCGGCCGCGTGCATCTGGGACGCTCGCGCAACGATCAGGTCTTGACGGCCCTGCGGCTGTACCTGCGCGATGCCGTCGAGGAGTTGCGCAGCGGGGCTCTCACGGTAGCGGCGGCGCTCGATCGTCTGGCGGAGCGCGAGGCCAAGACGGCGCTGCCGGGCTATACCCACATGCAGCAGGCCATGCCGAGCTCCGTTGCGCTCTGGGCGGGTGGATTTGCCGCGGAGGTCCGCGACGATGCGCAGGGCTTGAGCCAGGTGCAACGCCGCATCGGCAAGTCGCCGCTGGGGTCGGCGGCGGGGTACGGCGCCCCCGGGTTGCCGCTCGACCGCAACTCGACCCAACAGCGGCTCGCCTTCGCCGAAGTGCAGGAGCCGGTGACCGCGGTCCAGCTGTCACGCGGCAAGGCGGAAGCGGCGCTCCTCTTCGAGATCGCGCTCCTCATGCAGGACCTCGGCCGCCTCGCCGCCGACGTGCTGCTCTTCTATACCCAGGAATTCGGCTTCCTCGAGCTGCCCGATGCCTTCACCACCGGCTCCTCGATCATGCCGCAGAAGCGCAACCCGGATGTGTTCGAGCTGATCCGCGGCCGCTCGGCGACGGCGCAGGCGTGTCTCTCGGAAGCGCTCGGCCTCTGCGCGAAGCTGCCCTCGGGTTATCAACGCGACCTGCAGCTGCTCAAAGTGCCCCTGTTCCGCGGCATCGACCTGGCGCAACAGACACTCGACATCCTGCCTGCCGCCCTCGATGCCATGCGCTTCCGGCCCGAACGCATCCATCTCGATCCCGCCATCCACGCCGCCGAGGAAGCCAACCGCCTCGTCGTCAGCGAAGGCATTCCCTTCCGCGAAGCCTATCGCCGGATCGCCGCGAGATTGAAAATTCAGCGATAGCCGCGCAGCGCCCGCAAGCTCTTCGTGGGAGTGCACCATCTGGAAATCGGCGAGTCACCGCGGTTCTATTTCGATCCGCGTCTCGGCAATCTGCCGCGATCGTCGCAGCCGCGGAAAATGTCACTTGCTAAAAAGCAAGTTTACTTGCAGAATTGCAAGTAAGTGAGCAACAGACCTCTCCCATCACCGTTCACCGCGATAGCCAACCGACTGGCGCGCTCGCACGATGAGGCGCTTTTCTCGCTGCTGGAAGCGGAGCGGGCGATCGTGCGGCTGGTCGGTCCCAGGCGCGTCGGTAAGACCGAGCTCGTCACCTACTTCGCCCGCGAGCGACGGGTGCCTCTCCTCAATATCAAGATCAAACCCGTTCCCGCAGACATTGCACCCGGACCGGTGGTCGCAGCGCTGTTGCATAAGGAAATCGAAGCGCTCGCGCACGGATCCCCGAAGCTCTACAAGGCGTATCTGGCGTTACTCGGGAAAATCGCCAAGCCCCGGATCCGGCGGACCCTCGGCGCACAGATCAAGAGCGGCTTTGCTATCGTGACCGCCCAATCCGAGAAGGACTCCTCTGCAAAGCCCACAGAGCCGGATCGCGACGTCGATGTCGAGATCGCTGCCATGCTGCGCAGGGTCGAGCAGGCCGCTCAGCGCGCCAAGCTTCGACCGGTCGTCTTTTTCGATGAAGTGCAGGAGCTCGTCCTCAATGCCGACGGCTCGCAGGGAATGGCCACGGTGTGGGCCATCCGCAACGAAATCCAAGACCACTCCGCATGCCGGTACGTGTTCGCCGGCAGTAATCAACGGATCTTCTCCAGGCTGCAGTCCGGCCAAGGAGCGCCGCTGTTGAATTTAGGAACAGCGCTCGAGATGCCACCGCTTTCGCCGCAGGAGATCGACGCCTGGGCCGTGCCCCTGTTCCAGAAAGGCAAGCGGCATGTGCGCTCGCTCGGTCCCGCGGTTGAACTACTGTGCGGCAAGATCGGCGAGGTCGTCGAGGTCTGCAACCGACTCTGGGCGCAGTCGCGTCCCGGAGACGTGCTGGATGAGACCCTGCAGCGCGGAGCCGTGCTGGCGGTCGCCCGCCGCCAGGAGGCGGTCGAGCTGGCGGTACGAAACCTTACCGCGGCACAGACGGCGGTTCTGCGGTGGATTCTGATGCGTCCCGACACGAGTCCCTTCTCGCGCGAAGCGGCGACGGCTACACAGCTCAACCCCGGCACGATCAACAGTGCCCTCGCCGCACTGATGCAATCTGAGTTGATCGAGCAGTTCAGCCGAAATCGCTTCGCGGCCACGACGCCGTTGCGCCTGCTGGCGACGTTGGCGCCGGAGGCGTGGGACGGCTGAGCGAACGAATCATCGTGGGCTCATCCAGCGAGGAGACCCGGGCTGTTTTTGCCGAGCGCCGCGGAGTCTCACGCAAGCAACCCAGGCAGCTGAGCGGCGCGATAGCCACCATCGTCACCCGTTCTGGCCGGCCGAGCGGGCGCGCCGCCACGCG
>Ga0335075_10016559_pt1 | contig 10997 bp, 9 predicted proteins | sample Lox_Sample_24_FD_206723 | JGI IMG/M metagenome (GOLD analysis project Ga0335075, IMG submission 206723) | Soil microbial communities from Loxahatchee National Wildlife Refuge, Florida, United States - Lox_Sample_2.4 | ecosystem: Environmental > Terrestrial > Soil > Wetlands | place: USA: Florida... | reverse complement strand
CCTGGGGCGCCTTGGCCATGACGGCGATCGCACAGATGCCATTGCGGGTCTTCGTGGCTTCGCGCATCGGCGGCTGAACATCAGGACGCGGCGGCGGAAAGGCGGCTGGCGCCCGAACACTCAGGTGGGGGTGGGGATTGTCCACCAGTGGCTCCTTTCCGACAGCGCTATCGGAGAAATTCCATTGCGCGATCAACCGAGGAGTGCCAGCCGATATGCTCGAAGTTCTGCCCACGCGAAAGTCGTTGCCCGCCCGAGATCGCACAGTTCGGTGAGAAAGGTCCAGTCGATATTCGACTTGCTCGCCACGCCGAGGCGCGAATTCGCTTCGTCGTGGCGCATCGAACGGATATCGATGTAGCGCAGCCTGCGGCGTTGCTCTTCCCGGATCCAGCCGCCCTCGATCAGCGCGTCGAGGACGCCCCAGCCGAACACGCCGTGTGCGCCGCCACCCTGCACGGCAATGTTTCCCATCTGGGGGTCGGATTGTTCCGCAACCTGGCTCATCGGGCGGCCCTTCTGTCGCTGTCTGTTGTGCCCGGCTCAAAGACGCTCGACGACATTCCTGCGCGGCTCCTCCGCCCAGATCACGGGCGACAGTCTCATCACCATTCACCTTCCGTCGTTGCGGTAGTCTCGCCGGTGGCCGATCATCGCGTGTGGCGTCGATATCGGGAAACTGAACGAGCCTAGGAACGGCGGCCAATGTTTTCTCTGCATCGTCTGGATAACGGGCTGGCATCGGGCCGAGCAGGCGGCGAGGATGCCGGCGGGCAGAGACGGATCCTATTGAACGAAGGTCAAACTTCCGAAATTGACGACCCGACTTGCTTGCTCAACCTGAATGCCGGCGGCAAGAGAGAAACTGCTGATCGTCCAGGTTCGTCCGATCCGGTCGAGCAGGAACGCGATACGGAGAGGTCGCTGCGCCGGCAATCGCCGGCATGCGGATCTCTGATCCGATCAGGCGAAGGATGCGGCCCGGCAAAGCTTGACGAAGTTCAGCACCGCGTCGCTCTGCGGCCGGCCGGCGACCATCGCGATCACAATGGTGCGGCCGAGGTCTGGCTCCGCCAGCGGACGGAAAGCGAGCGCCCGGCCTGCCACGAGACCTTCCGGCAGCAAGGCAAGCCCAACCTTCGCGGTGACGAGGTCGAGCATCTGCGGCCACGATCCGCCGAAGCGCTGCCCGTTAAGCTTTTCGCCACAGGCCAGAATCAGCCGTTCGGCAAAATCGCCGCAGCGATCGCCGATAAGCAATGTCTCCCCGACAAGATCGTCCACGGCGATCACAGCCTTTGCAGCGAGGCGGTGCTCCGCCGGCAGTACCACCATGCAGTTCTCGCCGTAGAGCGGCCAGCGGTGCAGCCGTTCCGGCAAGTCGGTCTGATCGGGCACGAGAGCGCAATCGAGGCGATCCGCCAGCATCGCTTCCGCGAGGCTCGCAGTGCTGCCTTCGTCGAACTGTACGATCAGGTGAGCATTCCGGCGGGTGACACTGCCGATCGCGCTGGCGATTCGGGCCGAGCTGACGGCGGGGCCGAGGCCGATTCTGAGCAATGCATGCTCTTCGGTGTGACGGCTGCGCGCGACCGCCTGTGCGGCTTCGGCCGCCACAACCATCGCCTCGAGATGGGGACGCATCGTGCGCCCGAGATCCGTGAGCTGGGTCAGGTTGCGCTCGCGGTAGATCAGGGCGCCGCCGAGCTCGGCCTCGAGCCGCTGGATTGCGCGCGAGAGGGCGGGCTGACTGACGTTGCAGATTTCCGCCGCGCGCGTGAAATTCAGCGTATGGCAGAGCGCCAGGAAGTAGCGGACTTGGCTGACCTCCATGGCCGGTTCCTCAGGTCGTGCGTAATGCGGCGAGGGCGGCCATCACGTCGTCCGGTTCGGCGCGCGTCGTGAAATCCAGCGAGGCGAACCGCCAGCGCACCACACCGGCAGCGTCGACGACGAAGGTGCAGGGAATCGGTAGGAACCATGCGTCGTTGCCGTGCCTCTTGGCCAGGTCAGTGCCAAACCGCAACAAAAGGCTCCGATAGACCTCGGGCGTGCGGAAGATGACGCCGCACGCGAGCCCAAGGCCGCAATCGACATCCGACAGGATCTCGAACCGGGCATGGTGTTTGCGTCGGGCTTCAAGCGCGAGCCCACCGGTCTCGGGCGTGATCGCGACCAGATGGGCACCCGCTGCCTCGAAGCCGGGCTGGGCCGCCGCCAGCGCGTCCAAAGTCAGCCGGCAATAGGGGCACCATTCGCCGCGGAAGAAAGTGACGATGAGCGGTCCGCTCGCCCTGAGCTCGGCCAGCGCCACCAGCCCGCCTTCGGCGCTCGGCAGCACCGCATCCGGAAACCGCGCCCCGACCGGCAGGATTTCGTCCTCGAAGTCTCGCTCGGCAAGTTCGCGGATCATCGCCTCATAGGCCGCGCGCACCTCCTGCGCCTGCTGAGCCCGCTGTGCGGCCAGATGGTCTCCAAGCTCGGGCATCAGGCACTTCTTCCTCTCATTGTTGAGCCTGAATCGCGGTTCTGCGCTTCATCAGGAGATCTCCAGGCCGGATCGCTGCATCCAGAGAGACCAGCTTCGCAGCTAACATACCAATGCCAAGGAAGTCCCACCCATGCCGGCACGGCATTAGTTCGATGCGTCGATGCGGGCGGTCAATTGGCCGATGGTGCGCCCAGGGGTTGCCTCTTCACCTCTGGAGTCTGACTCGAAATTTCCCCGACCTTCACCGCACCCGGGGTCCGTTGACCCGGTCCGGGGCCTCACGGTCTCGGTGCCGGCGAACCTGAAATCCGATTCGTTACGAGTGACGAGCTTCAGGGCGCGGACGTTCGCCCTCGCCGCTAGGAATACGTCGATGACGCCGATCGGCCGCCCGGCGATTTAGCCGCCCGCCACCGCTTCTCAAGGCCATCCCCGCTGTTCCGCCGCTGTTCTGAGCGGAGCCATCCGTCTCGCGAAAGGCCGGTTTCGCGATTACGGACCGCCCGCGCCGCTGATCGAAGCCCGCAAACAGCCGCTAACGCCCTGGTTTTGCTTGCTCCAATGGGACATTGGCCGCCCGGATGCCGTCGTGCCCCGGCGCTTCCGCCCGGCCGCACCGCCTGCCCCATCCTCCCCTGCACCCGAGCGCCGAGCGTTCGTGGTTTGACGTTCGACGGCCGCGGCGCGGAAATTCGCAAGCGGACGAAGCGGGATCGCCACCCGAATGACGGCGTGCCCGGTCGGTCCGTGGCAACAGATGGGAGCGGGAGGAAATGCAGATCACGATTCTCGGCGCCGACGGGTTTCTCGGTCGAAAGCTCGCGGCGCGGCTCGCACGGGACAAGCAGCTCGGCGGACGGCTGATCGAGCGGCTCGTCCTCTTCGATATCGCTCAGCCATCGGCGCCGGTGGCAGCCTTTCCGGTGGCGTGCCTCGCCGGAGATCTGACCGCACTGCCGGCGGCGGCGATTCCGGCAGGCACGGACATCGTGTTCGATCTGGCCGCGGTCGTCAGCGCGGCCGCCGAGGCCGACTACGATCTCGGCATAACCGTCAATCTCCACGGCACGGAGCGCATTATTGCCGCCTGCCGGCAGCACTCGAAGCCGCCGCGGGTGGTTTTTACCTCGAGCGTGGCAAGCTTTGGCGGCGGGCAGAATGCCGTGCTTGGCGACGATGCACGACAGATCCCTGCCAACAGCTATGGCGCGGAAAAGGCAGCATCGGAATTGCTGCTCCAGGACGCCAGCCGGCGCGGCTTCCTCGACGCCCTAAGCCTGAGGCTGCCGACAGTGGTTGTCCGCCCAGGCCGGCCCAACCAGGCAGCATCGAGCTTCGTTTCGGCGATTATTCGCGAGCCGCTTCTCGGATTGCCGGCGGATTTGCCCGTCAGCGAGGATTTCGCCGTCTGGGTGGCGAGCCCGCGCTCTGTGACCGACTGGCTCCTGCACGCGGCGACGCTCGACAGCGGCCCGATGGGGCTCGATCGCGCGGTCAATCTGCCGGGGTTGAGCGTCAGCGTGGGCGAGATGCTGGCCGCGCTCGAATCGGCAAAACCGGGAGCAAGCTCGCTGGTGCGGCGGGTGACGGACCCGCGCATCGCCGAGATTGTCGGATCCTGGCCGGCGGCCTTCGTGACAGAACGTGCGAGCCGCCTCGGCTTCGCACCGCACCCGCCGTTCCGCGAACTCGTGCGTGAATTTATCGCCGAGGACCTTGCCGCCACGCGCGCCGAGCGGGGACTGCCGGCAGCCGGCAATGAGAACGGCGTAGCGTGACGATGATCCGCCGGGCGCCGTCCTGCCCGGCTGCCTGGCGGGCGGAGCAAGCGCACGCGTTGCCGTCCGCACCGGGAACTATGGTATGCAAGGATCTGCCGGGCACGTCCTGCCTCCTGCCTGATCTCCCGAGCTTCTCGAAAGGGCCGTAACCATGGACGACCCCTATATCCTTGTGCTGCTCGCTTCCACCGTCGGCGTGCTGGAGTGCCTTGAGGTGGCCGCGAGCATGAGCCGAAGCTTGGAGCAGCCGCTCCGGTTGCTGCACGTCCAAGTGGGACCGGGCTCTCTGATCTTGCCCACCCAGGAGCACCTTTCGGAATACGAGGTCGAGCATCTGGACGAACGGGAGCAGGCCGAGACCGACGCACTGACCGATCTGGTTGCCGATTGGTCTCAGCATTCGGGGTTGTCGGCGCCGCTCGAGGTGGTGAAGGGCGATGAGTGGCGCGCGCTCCGCCCCCATCGCACCCGGGCGAGCTTGGTTATTCTCGCCTCGCCGCACACGCAGCCGATGGGCCACCGCGAGACCCTGCGTGCGGCGCTGCTGCGCGCCGGGCATCCGGTGGTCATGATTCCGCCCGGCTGGCATGGCAGCTTTGGCCACCGCCTGCTGGTGGGCTGGGAAGACGTGCCGCCGTTGCGCCGCGCGATCACGGCGTTCGGCGCGTTCCTCAGCCGCGCCGAGCACGTGACGGTGGTTGCCGTGCAGCAGGACGAGACGGCGCTCGCCGAGGCGCGAACAAGCCTCGAGGGGATGGCGCCGGGCGCGACCTATCGAGGGGTTTCAGCAGAGGGCCGGAAGACAGCAGCAGTGCTGCTCGAGGAGGCGCGACAGGCCGAGGTGGACGGGATCGTCATGGGCGCGTACCGGCGCGGCGAGATTTTGAACTGGCTGATGCCCGGAACGTCGACACGGCTCATCCAGGAAAGCACGATACCGCTGCTGATGAGCCCCTGACCGCCGCCCCGAGAGCAAGGCCGGCTCAAAGCCAGCCAAACCCGCGCGCCAGCATGTTGAGCGCAACCAGTCCGATGATCGGTACAAAGATCATGCGGATCCGCACGTTCGACAGCCGGGTGATGAGCATGGCACCGAGCGTCGCGCCGATCAGGACGCCAAGCGCCACCGGAGCCGCGATGACCGGATCGATGTCGCCCCGCTGGAAGAAGATGCCCGCCGAGGCGGCGGCAGTGACGCCGATCATGAAGTTGCTGGTGGTGGTGGAGACCTTCATGGGCAGGCGCATCGCCGTATCCATGGCCAGGACCTTGAAGGTCCCGCTGCCGATGCCGAGCAGGCCGGAGATCAGCCCGGCGACATACATCATACTGAACCCCGATTTGATATGCGCGACGTGGTAGGCGACGTCGGCGTGGGTGCGACGGTCCGGATAGGTCGATGGCAGGCGCAACTTCTCCGCCCATCGGTGGTTCTTCACCCCCTCGGGCAATTCCTCGCCCAGGCGCATGACGAGCGGCAAGGCCGAGACCAGCAGGACCAGCCCAAAAACGATGAACAGGATCTGCGCATTGAGATAGGTGCTGAGCAGCGCGCCGCAGATTGCGCCAAGCGTGGTTGCAATTTCCAGAAACATGCCGACACGGAGATTGGTCATCCGGTCCTTGACATAGGCGGCGGCGGCTCCGCTCGAAGTGGCAATAACCGAGACGATCGAGGCGCCGATCGCGTGCGTGAAGGAAACATGGAAAAGAAGCGTCAGGATCGGGACGATGAAAACGCCTCCGCCGAGCCCGACGAGTGCGCCGACCACGCCGGCGAATGTCGAACTCAGGAGCACGAAGGCGAAGAAGCTCGGGTGATCGTGATGAATCGCCGTCGGGCCAGGCTGGCCGAGCCAGCCTCCGACTCCGAAGATGCTGAACAGGAGGATCACCAGCACGAGGCTCGTGATCATCACGTAGGTTCGATCCTCCTCGATCGCGAAGGCGACGATCGAGACCGCGACGCGAACCACGGGCGTCGCCAGCAGAATCATCAGACCGAGCACGATGATCGCCAGCGGATCGAGCGCGAGGAGACCTGCAAGGAGTCTGCGCAACGTGTCGGGATAGCTCGTATAGTGCAGGCCGCCCGCGAACTTCAGTGCGTAAAGGTAGGCAAGCCCGGCGAGAATAACCGCGACACTGAGCAGCACGCCGCCGCGCAGAACGCCGCTGATGATCAGTTCGGTCTTGCGGATGAGCGAATCATCGCCGGGGAGCAGCGTGACCTTGTTGTTGTACGTTTCGCTGGTCATCGCAGCCCCGTCTCACCCGCCTCGTCCGGCTGGGGCGGGTCACATAGATAATGGCGCCGGCGCCCTTCTGGGAGCACCGGGCCTCGCTCAATACCCGGCACGACTCTCCGCCCTTGGCGTGGCCAAACTAGGGCATACCGGCCGGATTTGTGCCGGCCTGCACCTACATGTGAGATCCGCGAATCCGTCAGGCCAATTTTTCCGGGGCTTGGTTCTTCGCCCGCGCCGTCAGGCGGCGCGGGCACGGCGCCCGGCGGGAGCGGCCCGGCCGGTAAAGACCTTGAGGTGCGCTCCGACCACGCTCTCGACCGAAGGAACCCCGGGGCTTGCCGCGCTGAGCCGCTCCCAGAGGCCATCCTCGGTGGTAGCGCGGTAGAAGATGTCCGCGAGTTCACTCGCGTCCCCGGCGTCGAACAGGAGGCCGTCCTTCTCATGGCGCACCCGCTCGGCGAGGCCGCCGATGCGGCTGGCGATCGGTGGGCGGTGGAACATGAAGGCCTCTGAGAGCACGAGCCCGAAGATCTCCCACCAGATCGACGGCACCAGCACCCAGTCGATCCGCGCCATCCGCGAGGGCAGGTCCGTCATCGCGTAGCTGCCATTCCAGCTGACCTTGATACGCCCCGGGAGGGCGTGTTTGCCGGAGACGAATTCGTCGAACTGGGTGCGGAATTTCTCCGTGGCGAACTTGAGGTTGGAGCCGTTGATCTCGAAGGTGAGGTCCTCCTCGTAGCGCTTGGCGAAGATGTCGAGTGCCTCGAAGACGACGCCGAGTCCCTTGACGTCCACCAACTGGCCGAAGAAGGCGAAGCGATTGTGCCGGCGGCTGCGATCGGCTGGCGAAGGCGGGCGATGCCGCCACGAATCGAGCGTCGCGTAGTCGGTTTGGGCGTTCGAGATGACGTGGATCTTGCGCGGCGGGAGGCCCCAGGCGGCGTAGCGGTCGCGCACGAAGGCGGTGGGCGCGATGAAGCCGTCGAACACGGCGAACGCCTGCTTGATCCAGTCCTCACGCAGTCGAAACATCTCCGGTGTGATGTCGGGAAAGCACTGATGGCAGCGAACCGGGGAAGCCCCGGTGCAGAGGGTCTTGTCGAAGGTCCGAAGCATGTGTCCGTCGGCACGGCAGATCGCAAGGAATTCATGCAACGTGAGGAACAGTTTGGCCTTCGGCAGCGTCCGGCGGGCGAGCAGGAACAGTTCGAGCCCGAACGTGAGGAAGTGGTGGAAATGTACCACGTCGGGCTTGCGATCCAGCAGGAACTCCTCAAACCATTTGAGGGCGCGTATGTTGAGGTTGCGCAGCCACGCGTGATCGAAAGCGTCGGAGAGAAAGAGGAACTCGTTCTCGCGGCCGTCGAAGCCGGTAATGATGGCGCCAGGCTTGAATAGCGCGTTGGGGCCCGAGAGATCGGCGGAGGCGAGCAGCGTTGCGTCAAGGCCGCTCTTCCGCATGCCAAGGAAGAGTTCGTAGGCCGCCTGCTGCGCGCCGCCGCGGATGAGCTCGGGATGAAACAGGCTGATCTCGAGGATGCGCATTCAAGCCTCGGCGTTCCGTCTCGAGAGTGACGCCGACCACGTATGCGAGAACAGCCAGCGGTTGTAATGCACGGCACCCGCGTGCTCGGGCCGCTTGACCGAGCCCCGGCCCTCGTAATGCCAAAAGCAGAGGGACGCGTCGTAGAGCACCTTCCATCCGTTGTCGGCAAAGCGGAGGCAAAGATCCGCATCCTCGTAGTGGCCGTAGACGAAGCGCTCGTCGAAGCCGCCGAGCTTGTCGTAATCGGCGCGGTCGAAGACCATGAGCGCTCCGCTGATGGCGGGAACCTTGGTGGTGGCACCGTCTCCGAGATCCGGGAAGCCTTTCCGCAGATGTTCGACGGTCCAGACCGTAGTGCGCGCGAGCGCCGACAGGCGGGGATCGGCGACGAAGACCATGCCCTCGTGCATCACCGTGCCGTCGGCGTAGAAGAGCTTGCCGCCGACCAGATTGTGCCGCGTCTTCTGCACCAGCCCGGAGAGCGTGCCGAAGCTGGCTGCGCTATGCGGGAAGACGTCCGGATTGATCACCACGATGGTTTGGCCGCGGGCCTCCGCGATGCCGACGTTGTTGGCGTGCGAAAAGCCGGTGTTCTGGTTGAGCGAGATCACCCGCACGGACGTCCGGAACAGAAAGGCGGCAAGCTCTGCATCTCGATGCAGGACCTCCTCCAGCTCCGGGCTGTTGTTGATATAGATGAATTCGCACCGCTCGAGGCCGGCGTAGCGCGCGAACTGTGCAACCTGGAGAAAAAGGAAGTCCGGAATGCCGTAGATGCAGCAGACGAAGGAGAGCAGCGGGCGGGGCGGGCGGCGACCGTAAGCGCCCTCGCTCGTCATGGCGTAGGTCCCGCGGATGGCTTCGTGCATCCGCTCGATGGTGCCCGCGAGGCCTCCCGCAAGCTCGGCGAAGCAGCGGGCAACCACGCTGCCGATGAGCTGGCGCCGGCCGTAGAAGGCGAGGAACGCCTCGAAATGCTCGCGCAGCGATAATCGTGTGATATTGCCGGCGCCGAGTGGAATCGCCTGACCCGAGGCAAGTCGGAGCCGGAGGCCGACCGGCCGGGCTCCGAGATCAGGCGGGATCTCGAAGAGCTGCCAAAACCCGCCCTCGAAGGGCGATGCAACTCCGAGATGCTGCTCGACGTCCTGGCGCCGGTAGCGGCAGGGGGAGAGGGCGAGGACCGGGCCGTTGGCATTGGCGGCGACCTCGATCGCGGCGAGCGCATCGAAGCGGTCGTCAACCCAGCCATCGACGAAAAGGAAGCCCGGAGTGACGAAGATGGCCTCGCAGTTGTGCGCGACCGTGGCCGGTTCCAGGGGTGGTGGCTCGGCAACGGCTTCGGCTGCCGCGGAGGATCCTTCCGGGCCGAGCCAGACCCGCCCCTCGAAGCGGCCGTAGTTCAGGAAATGTTCGAGGGCCGAGGTGACCGTTCCCGCCTTGATGGCCCCGGCTACGTCCGGATAGCGCTTGAGGTAAGCCAGCTCGGCGTCCATCGTCCCTTCCCCCTGGTGTCCTGCCCCCGAAGTTCGCCGCATCGACCGGCGAACGGAGAGGTTGAGCGGGCCACCGAAACCAAAATGTCCAACCCCCAACCCTTTCGTTCGCTGCCCGAAGGAAAAGACTGACGGGCCGCGACCGCCAGGGGCAGGACAATGGCGTGGCCCGCAGGCAGGAACGCGGCCGCCGGCGATCCCTGGCCTCAGGGCGGGTGCATAGACCAGATCGTCCCGGGCGAACAATCACCGGGCCGCCCCGAGGGGCGGCGCCCCGCCGCCGGCAGGGCGGGCGAAGCCTCCGACCCGCTGCGATACCCCTGCGACCGAGGGCAAACCATCATGGAACCTTGGCAGAGCCGCGTTGGCTTGATGGCCGATTCAAGCGACCAGGAATGCCCGCTCCGCTGCCCGCCTTTTTCCGCGATCGGACCTCGGTGTAGTGCCCCCCTCGGTTGGTCGCGTCGCGCGGCGAACCGAGGGGATGAGCAGGCCAGTGAAAACAAGGAACCGGCACCCTGCCCCTGAAGCTGGCTACCAAACGCAGCGACCGGAAGGGATTAGCAGGCCATTGAGAGCAACAGGCGGGTGTCCCGATGCCGTCTCCGCGAATGAGAATGAATTTCGAACGGCACCCTATTCGTCGGCCAGCAAATCGGCGAACCGCCATCCGCGTGTCGGTGCGCGACCCTCACGGAAGCCGAAGGTTTCGAAATGCCACTGGGCCGATGCCACCCTGCCTTCCGCAACAGCGACGCCGATATCGACATACTCACCAAGATAAAATGACTCGTCGACGCGCACGAAGCAGGGCAGCCGATGCTCGAAGAATCCGAATTCGCAATAATGCGCCTTCAGATCGGTCAATGCGCCTGACTGGCAGGCGGCCCCGATGTCGGGATAGGCGGAGCGATACCATTGCGGCTCGAACCGCACCATGTCGAACATGGGACGCAGGAGACGAATCAGGAACTGTCGCGAAATGTCGAATCGTGTCGAATCTCCGGTTGGGGAAATATGGTTCTCAAATAGTAGCTCGGCAAAGGAGAACGCAAACGACTTGTCCGCTCGACCCGCCGTGCTCTTCCGGTCCTTGATTTCCCGGTCCTTGACCTCCAGCTTCGGCTTGCTCTTTCGTTGTGGGACCAGAATGTTGTCGACCTTCATGTCACCGCCCGCTCCGTTGTACATGCTGCACGCGTTATTGAATGTAACAAGCACCGGCAAAGTATGTCGAGCAAATACCAACGAGAAGGACCGCTCGATATCCGGAATTCACCCCTTTGTCGCATGGAGCCGGCTCAGTGGGAACTGGCGGGGCAAAGCGTATCAACTACAAGCAGATAAGGGAAAGATTGTGATTGGCCGCGGGCAGCCATGGCCGCTAGTTTCCGCCTCGCCGCGGAGCGCTCATCGGGCGAAGGGGCACCC
>Ga0335075_10016558_pt1 | contig 10997 bp, 6 predicted proteins | sample Lox_Sample_24_FD_206723 | JGI IMG/M metagenome (GOLD analysis project Ga0335075, IMG submission 206723) | Soil microbial communities from Loxahatchee National Wildlife Refuge, Florida, United States - Lox_Sample_2.4 | ecosystem: Environmental > Terrestrial > Soil > Wetlands | place: USA: Florida... | reverse complement strand
ACCGAGACGTCAGGGAAATCTGTGCGCAGCTGGGCCAGGACCTCGCTGATGCCTAGGTATGCGCGGGCGGGCTGAGGGCTCATCAGCCGACCTGCATGCCTCCGCCATAGTCGGTCGCAGTGCCAGGTCCGACCAGGAAGACCAACCGGAACTTGCCGACCTGAACCTCGTCACCCTCGTGCAACTCGGCTTCCTCGATCCGCTCGCGGTTGACGTACGTTCCGTTCAGGCTGCCTACGTCCCGCACGACAAACCTGCCGCCTTGGCGGTAGAACTCGGCATGCCGCCTGGACACCGTCACATCGTCGAGGAAGATGTCGCTATCGGGATGGCGTCCCACCAGCGTCAGGTCGCTGTCCAGCAGGAAGCGGCTGCCAGCGTTCGCTCCGCGGAGGACGGCGAGCAGCGCGGTACCTGGCGGCAACGCAGCCACCGTTGCCGCATCCGTCGCGAACACGTCATCGTCATCGAACTCGCCCCCACCGAGCGAGATGGTCGAAGTCGTGTCAGCGACCCGGTCAGCTGGCAGCCGGACTAGCGCCGTGCCGCAGTGCGAGCAGAATCGCGCTCCTTCCGGATTCTCCGCACCGCACGCTGTGCAGAAGACACTGGGCATCAGATCCCCGAGCCTCCCATTCGTCCGTTGAGCGCCAGAAGCAGCAGCCGCCGCGGCGGGGACCCGCGCGAAATCCGGTGGCACTGTCAACGCTACCTGCGCCGACCCCTGCCGGTCCATGCGCCTCGCACGCCGTGAGCCGAACAGCCCGCGCCGCCGCGACCCGCTACTATCTGACCCGATACGCGAGGCTGGCCAGCCCGAGGGGGCATTGTCGCGCCGCCTTCGCCACATCCTGGCCGCACCTCCGCCGAATCGCCCGACATCCATTGCTCAGAGCAGACCTGAGCGGCGATTGTCTCACGTACGGCGGCATCCTCGCCGCCAGTCTGCTATCAGCGGCCCGCCTGCTCTACTACCGCAGCCCACTCATCCAGCAGCGCCTGCGCGCCGTCGGGGTCCGCGCCTTCGGCCCACATGTGCGTGACCGCTTCGGACGGATCGGGTAGCACGAGCACCCAGCCCTTGCCCGGCTCGATCACCCGGACGCCGTCGGTCGTATCGATTTCGCGGTCGCCGGCCGCCTCGACTACCGTCCGCATCACCATGCCCTTGGCCGCCCATGGCGTCGGCATGGAGCGCCTGAGCAGGCTCGCATCCGGGATCCGTGCGTCGATCTGGCTCAGCGTGAGCCTGGTGCGCGCGACCAAGCCGAGGAGCTGGGCAAAGGCGGCGATCCCGTCAATGGAGCGGGAGAACCCCGGCACGACGAACCCGCCCCTGCCGTCCCCGGCGAAGATCACGTCGGGCCCGGAGGCCGCCTCGTAGAGGCCGTGCAGCGACGTCGGCGTCCAGATGACTTCGACGCCGTGGAACCGGCAGACCTCCTCAGCCACCCGCGTGGTAGTCACCGGAAGCGCGACCCGTCCGTGGCGCCGTTCGGCGGCGATGAGATCGAGCACCACTAGTAGCGCCCGGTCATCGCTGACCAGCGAGCCATTGTCATCCACCAGCGCGATCCGCTCGCCGACCGGGTCGAAGCGGACGCCGAACGCGGCCCCGAACGATGAGACAAGCTCGGCCAGCCTTTGCATGTCGGCTCGCACCGCGGCGACCGACTGCGTCGGAGACGATTCATCCAGCCGGTTATTCACCGTCAGCACATCCACGCCGATCTTGCCCAGCAGGCCCGGGAGCACAAGCGAGGTCGTACCGCCGGCGCAGTCCGCCACCACCCGGAGCCCCGCACCGAACACACCCGTCATATCGACGCTGCGCAGCAGCTCGTGCGTGTACGCCTCGATCACCCTGGGCGGGTAGGACAACTCGGCGATCTCACCGGGGAAGGCCCGGCGGTACTCCTGCCTGGAGAACACTCGCTCGAGCTTGCGCTGAGCCGCCTCGGACAGATCGGCACCGTCGCCGTCCATGAAGATGATGTCCAGTGACTGAGGGTCGCCGGGGGTCGTCCGCAACGCGATGCCGCCGCTGCAATCGCTGCGCGCGGTCTCGAATCGCGCCAGCGGCATCGGCTGCGCTTCCAGGTCGACCACGTTGATCGCGCTGGCGTTCAGCGCGCCGTGCACAGCTCGTTTCAGCGCCCTGGCAGCCCTGGAGGCGTCCCTGGAAGTAGTGACGACCGCGCCCTTCTTCAGCGTGGTCGCGTACGCGCTGGCTAGCCGTACGCACAGCTCTGGCGTGATCTCTACGTTGACCAGGCCGGATACCCCGCGAGGGCCGAACAGCGTGCGCTGTCCGCGGGATTCCCAGATCACGCTGGTGTTGACGACCGCGCCTGCCTCGATGGTCTTAAACGGGTACACCTTGACGCCGGCGGAGACATAGCTGTCCGGCTCGATCACGCACTCGTCTCCGACGACCGCGCCTTCCTCGATCCTGGCTTGGCTCATCACGTCGGTGTTCTTGCCGATGACGCAGCCGCGCAGGGTCGTGCCGCGGCCGACGTAGACGTTGTTGTGCACGATGGCCCGGTGGAGGAAGGCACCCTCCTTGACGATCACGTTGCTGCCAACTACCGAGAGCTCGCGCAACTGGGCGCCCGCCTCGATCTTGGCGTAGTCGCCGACACACAGCGGTCCGGTCAGCGCCGCTTCCGGATCGACCTCCGCACCTTCAGCGATCCAGACGCCTGGCGACACCTCGAAGCCGTCGATGTGCACGTCGACCTTGCCGGTCAGCACATCGGCCTGGGCCTTCATGTAGCTGTCGAGCGAGCCTACGTCTTCCCAGTAGCCATCGGCGATCCAGCCGTATAGCGGCGCGCCGTTCTCCAGCAGCTTGGGGAACACGTCGCTGGACCAGTCGACTACCTGGCCGGCCGGCACGTGCGAGAGCACTTCGGGTTCCATCACGTAGATGCCGGTATTGACAGTGTCCGAGAAGACCTGGCCCCACGTGGGCTTCTCTAGGAATCGCTGGATCTTGCCGTCGTCGTCGACAATCACGATGCCGAACTCCAGCGGGTCCGGCACCCTGGCCAGCGCGACCGTCACCAGCGCGTTGTTGTCCTTATGAAAGGCGATCAGATCAGATAGATCGATATCGGTGAGCGCGTCGCCAGAGATCACCAGGAACGGCTCGTCCCGCAGCGCGTCCTCGGCATTCTTCACGCTGCCGGCGGTGCCAAGCGGCGTTTCCTCGGTCGCGTACTGCAGGCTCATCCCGAAGTCTTCGCCGTCGCCGAAGTAGTTCCGCACCATTGAGGCGAGGAACTGCACGGTGACCACTGTCTCGGTGAGGCCGTGACGCCGGAGCAGCCGCAGCACATGTTCCATGATGGGCCGGTTTACGACTGGAAGCATCGGTTTGGGCTGGTTCGCCGTCATCGGGCGCAGCCTCGTTCCCTCGCCGCCAGCCATGACCACAGCTTTCACGGCAACACCACGGGCTTCACAGCCGCCGAGCCTCCTTGTCAGCAGTGGTGGCTACGTTGTGCGGGGCCTGGCCCTAGCCCAGTGCAGGGCCAGGCCCGGCCAGCAGTCTTCTGGCCTGCACTATGTACAGCAGGGCCGAACACCAGTACAGGGCACTTCCCCAGAAAACAAAACTCCAACCTGCCACTCTTGCAGTCTCCGCGTAGACAGCAACATGCGACCCCAGGAACAGCAGCGGGAATGCGTACAGCAGGCAAAGGGTGGCTGTCTTTCCGACGAAGCTAACCTGGAGCGCGGCCCAGCCGCGGCGGCGCAATATGGCAAGCACGACGCCCATCAGCAGCTCCCTCGCCGCCAGCACTGCCACCAGCCACCAGGGAATGATCGCCCGCACCGCCAGCGCGATCACCGTGGCCGCGATGTAGAGCCGATCGGCTGCCGGGTCGAGCATCTGTCCGAGCCTGCTCTGCTGGTTCAGTGCCCTGGCGATCTTGCCGTCCAGCCAGTCCGAGATGCCAGCCGCGATCAGCAAACCGACCGCCCACCAGTCACGAGCCGCCGAGTGCGGCAGGCTCAGCACCAGCCACAGGAATACCGGAACACCGAGAAGCCGGGCCACGCTGATGAAGTTCGGGATCGTCCAGATCCGCTCCGGGGGCTCGGCCGTGTAGCCGTGCTCGCTGGTCGTCGGCTGGGTCATCGGCCTCCTCCGACACGACACTACCGTGCAGGAGGTCTCCAGGCAGCGTCCGGCACCAGCAGCGGCGATGAGCGACCCCTGCGACAGCGACCGCTTCGACCTAGTCAGCCGGGCTCAGCGGGGAGCACGTGCAGCTCCACGTCATGCGTGAGCCTGGTCAGTTCGCGCAGCACCGGATACCGCCCGGCCGGCAGCGTCCGGCTCAGCACCAGCTCCGTTACCTGCTGCTCCCAGGCGTACTGCGCCAGAGCCACGGCAGGCGATGGCGCAGACAGCGTCACGAACTCGCCGCCCAGTTGCTCGGTCATGGCGGCGTAGCCGACTAGCAGCCTGTCCTCCTCGGGCCAGCCAAGCCTCACCACGGCGACCCGGAACAGCCCGTCAACCTGCGCGGCCAGGGCAGCGGAGCGCCGGATCAGCGGCTCCATGCCAGGCCACGGAGCGGCGCAGGCCAGGATCGAGGGCTGCCGGTCCGGTCCCGCCAGCTCCCCGAAGCCAGCCGGCACAGCGCTACCCGGTGCCGCGCCGACTTGCCCTGTCTCCCCCGAGTAGGCGGCCAGCCGTCGCTCGCCGTGCTCGGCGACGATCCGGAATGCGCGTTCCCGTTCGGCACGCAAGAGATCAGCGGCGAAGGTCGACTGGAGCGCGTTCGCGACCTGGTCAGGAGGCACGATCATGCCCCGGCGGACCCGGTCCCTCAGGATCGATGGCGCCACGTCGACCAGTTCGATTTCATCGGCCAGTGCCAGCAGGGCCGTTGCGTCGAGAAACACGGCAGATTTGTCATCCGGAGCGCCGCCGAGCTTGCCCAGCTGGACTGTGCACACCACCGTGATGCCGGCGTCGGCCAGCCGCCTTGCGGCGACGAACCGGCGCTCCGCGGTCGTCGTCCCGGCCGTCAGGTCATCGACGCACACCACCTCGGGCCGCCGGGCGAGTATCGCGGCGGTGTCCAGGGTGGCTCCGTCGCCGATCAGCTCCAGGTGCTCTAGTTCGGCCGTCACGTCTTCGCGGTCCGGCGCATCCACCGCGCCGACTACCACGTCGCTGCCGCGTGACCTGCGCCGGTTCGCCTCCTCGAGCATTGCGGTCGTCGTGCCGCATCCTGGCGCGTAGCCGAGATACACCCTGATCGCGCCGCGCCGGCGCAACGGCGCGCCCCGGTCAGCTGGCTCGGCGGCGGCTGGCGATTCCGGCCCTGGCGCAGCCTCGATGTGCAGGTGCACATGCGGCAACTGCCCGGCCAGCCGTTCGAGCAGGGTGCCTCGCAACCGCTCGATCAGTCCGGCGGAGGGAACGGCGAGTACCAGGTGCCGGGCGTTGAGTTCCTGCACGGCCGAGATGATCGCGGCACCGGCGTCGCGGCTTTCCCTGATCATCACTGACGCGCCCTGGGCAGTCGCTGCCGCCTCGACCCGCTCGGCAAGAGCCTCGTGCGCCGGACGGCCGGGCCCCGGCTGTGCCGGGCGTTGCTGGACCGCGCGCTGCGGGCCCGGTCGCTGGCTGAGTGCGAGCACGCAGCAGCGCGCACCGCTCCGGCGTGCCAGCCGGACGCCATGCTGGACCAGCCTTTCGACTTGTTCCGGCCGCCAGGTGGCGACCAGCACATCCTGCGGGCCGCGCTGGCGGGGTTCGGCGGGCTCGGAGACACTCTCGGCCACTAGCCGCAACCCGATCTCGCGCAACGCGGCTAGCCTGGCGGGCTGGAACTCGGTCCCGAGCGCGGCCTCGATCTGGTCCGGCGGGTAGATGTTGCCATGCAGCAGCCGCTTGCGCAGCGCCTCGGGCGAGGAGTCGACGAACTGCAACGCGTCAATACCCTCGAGAACTTCGTTGGTGATTCTGCCCGGCGCCGGGCGCCCGGTGACCGCTTCCACGTCCGGCGCGACCCGCTGCAGGTCTGCCACTTCAGCGGTGCTGACGACGTCGATACCCGCGCTGCGCAGCGCCTCGATCGGCACCGCGTGCCTGCCGAGGTCGTCGATGAGCGCGACGGCAGGTTTGCGGGCAAGCAGTCCGGCCAGGTCAACCTCGCCGTCGGCAGGCGGCACGGTCTCCAGCCCGCCGAGCGCCTCGATGGTGTGGGGGCGGTCACGGGTGTCGACGAAGCCCACGACGACGTCCTCGCCCTGGGCGCGCAGCGCGCGGCCCTCCTTGAGCATGGTGTAAGTGGTGCCAGCTCCTTGCGCGGCTCCGAGGTAGGCCGTCAGCGTGCCCCTGGTGACGGAGGCAGGCGCGTCGGCGATCGTCGCGCCGATGCCCTGCTCTTCCCGCATGATCTCGCGGCGGGCGGCGTCGTAGTCGTAAAGCTCGGCGTACCGGCCCCAGTTCACCGCGACGTCAAGCTGCCGGGCCGCCTCCTCCTCGCCGAAACTCGTGCGCAGGATGTCGGTGAAGAACCCGGCCGGCAGCGCGTCGTCCATGCTCCCGCGCAGACTGCGGTAGATGGTCCGGACAAGCGGCGCGTGGTTAAGCGACGCCCTTGCGAAGATCTCCTTGGAGTCCTGGATGCTGGCACCGGCGAATACCCGCCCGTTCGGTGTTAGTTCGAGGCGGTCGTCGCGCAGCTCGGCGAAGCCCAGCAGAACGAGGGCGTCCACCAGCGGCAGCAGGTCGTCCACCTCCAGGCCGAGGCTGCCGGCGAGGTCGGCGAGGTCCGCTGCGCCGCCGTGCCGGGCAACCAGGATCTCGGCGAGACCGGACAGGCCGTCTACCGTGGCCTGCGGTAGCGGAGTGTCGCTGACGGTGCCGGCCGGCTTCGCCGCTGGCCGTTCGTCCGCCGCGGGCCGCCTGGTCATCATCCGGTAGATCTGGTCGACCAGATCGTCGAAGTCAGGGGTCCGGCGGCGACGCGGCCGCGGCAGCGGGTTGGGCATGTCGGCCCTGATGCGGCCAGGGTTAGTGCCGAGCACCAGGATCCGGTCGGCGAGTAGCACCGCCTCCTCGATGTTGTGCGTGACCATCACGATGGTCTTGGTCGGGAACTTGTGACCTTCCCACAGCTCGAGTAGCTCACCGCGGAGGTTTTCCGAGGTCAGCACGTCCAGGGCGCTGAACGGCTCGTCCATCAGGAGCGCGGCCGGCTCGACCACCAGGGCCCTGGCGAAGCCGACGCGCTGCCGCATGCCGCCGGACAGCTCCTTCGGGTAAGCCGACTCGTAGCCGTCCAGGCCGACGATGTCGATCGCGCGGAGTGCCCGCTCTGCCCGCTGGTCGCTTGGTACGCCGCGAGCCTCGAGGCCGAGCTCGACATTCTGCTGGACGGTCAGCCAGGGCATCAGCGCGAAGGTCTGGAAGACCATCGAGGTCTCCCGGTTCGTGCCGGTGAGCCGCTGGCCGCGGAACAGCACCTCGCCCTCGGTCGGTGCCATCAGCCCGGCGATACAGCGCAGCAGCGTGGACTTGCCGCTGCCGCTGCGGCCGAGGAGGGCGACGAACTCGCCTTCGGCCACGTCCAGGTTGATGTCATCGAGTACCGGCAGCGCCCGGCCGCCAGGACCGGAGAATGACTTGCACAGCGACCGCACGCTGATCAGCGGCGTGGCCTGGCCCGGCTCGGTCAGCGCTGTTCTCCAGGACGACGGGCTGGTCATGCGAGTGCGAATTTCGTCTCTGCGAGCGTGTACAGCCGCCGCCAGAGCAGCACGTTCAGGCCGGTGACGTACAGGGCCATCACCAGCAGCCCGGCGAACAGCTCGGGCAGATGGCCGGTGTTCACGGCGATGAAGCTGCCGAGGCCCTTAGCGACGAGCTCATGGTGGTTGTAGCCGACGATCTCGGCCACGATCGTGGCGTTCCAGGCACCGCCTGCTGCCGTGATCGCGCCGGTCACGTAGGCAGGGAAGATGGCCGGCAGCACTAGCCTCCGCCACCGGTCCCATCCGCGCACGCCCAGGTTGTCCATCGCTTCTTTCAGGTCCGACGGGACGGCGCTTGCCCCGGCGATGACATTGAACAGGACGTACCACTGGGTGCCTAGGGCCATCAGCGCGATGGCGCCGAAGTTCAGGCTGATGCCGAGGTCGAGGAAGATGACGATGGCGAACGGGAACACGAAGTTGGCCGGAAAGCTGGCGAGGATCTGCACGATCGGCTGCATGAACTGAGCGACCCGCGGGTTGAAGCCGATCCAGACCCCGACCGGAACCCAGATCAGCGACGCTACCGTTACTACGACGACCACGCGGAGAAACGTCAGGAAGCCGTCCGCGAACGCAGTCCCGAATATGGCCAGGCCGTTACTGCCGGTCGCGATGTAAGCCAGCATGCTGTACAGGCCGTAGCCGAGCGCCAGAGTGACCACGATCGCGAAGGTCACGTCGGCCGCCCGCCGGCGGGACGCGCGGCTGGCCAGGCTCTGATCCTCGATGCCGGTTGCCCGCGCCATGAAAGCGTTGACCGGCTCAGCAAGCGCTCGCTTCCCCCGCCCGATCAGGCCTGGCCAGCTGGACCGGCGCAGCGCGTCCAGCACCAGCGACCTGGCTTTCAGTTCGGACTCCGACTGCTCGACCCGGAATTTGTCCACGTAGGCGACCAGCGGCCGCCAGAAGAAGAAATTGACCACCAGGATCATGATGATCATGGTGAGGATGCCCCACCCGACGTCGGCCAGCCTGCCTTCCCGCTCCGCGACCCCGACATAGGAGCCCACTCCGGGCAGCGTGTAACGGCGTTTGTCCACCGTAATCAGCTCGGATGCGGTCAGGAAGAACCAGCTGCCGCCGAAGCTCATCATCCCGTTCCAGACCAGCCCGATCGCGCCGCCGGGCACGTCCACGGTCCAGAACCGCTTCCACCGTGACAGCCCCATCAGCTTGCTGGCCTCGTCGAACTCGCCGGGCTGGCTGATCAGCGAGTGGTAGAAGGAAAACGTAATATTCCACGCCTGCGAGGTGAATACAGCGAATATCGCCGCGCATTCAAACCCAAGCTCAGATCCAGGGAAGAGCGCGACGAAGAAGGTCACGGTCACGGCCAGGAAGCCCAGCACAGGGACGGACTGCAGGATATCGAGTGCCGGGATCAGCACCCGGCGCCAGCGCCTGCTGCGCGCCGCCACGTACGCGTAGCTGAGGCTGAAGGCGTAAGCGAAGAACAGCGCGATGAACATCCGCAGCAGGCTGCGTGCCGCGTAGTAGGGCAGATTCGACGGGTCGAGGCTGATCGCCGAAGCCTGGCGAACCGGCGCCCGTGCCCCGGCGCCCACCCGCACCACAGCGTAGATCAGCAGCAGGACGGAAACGCCGACGAAGACGTCAAGCGGGCGGAACCTGAGCCGGTCCAGGGTCTCCCGGCTGGGAAAGGTAGGAGTCACCGCCACGAGAACAATCATGCAGGTTGCCTGGCTATGCGGCGGCTGCGCCCCGGTCAGCCGGAGCACTCAGGAAAATCCCAGGTAAATCCAAGGCTTTTCACGAAGGCACGGCGACTGCGCGGGCCTAGCGTTCGGGTTGCCTTCCGCACCTGCGGCAGGCTCGTCGACCAAAGAACGCGAGGATCTACGATGCTCCACCGCTCGAAATCAATGGTCGCGGTCGCGGCCGCAGCGGGCACGGTCTGTGCTCTCGCCGCAGCCGGCGCCGCCATGGCGGCGCCCACGCCGGCCTGGTCACCGCACAACCCGGTGGTCCCGCGCGCCTACACCAACACCACCCCGGCCCTGTCCCAGATCCAGGTGAACGGCCAGCTCGGCACCTTCCTGGCCTGGAAGGGGCAGGCCGACGACAAGGTGCAGTACAAGTACCGGCTGAACGGGACGTGGCATGCCACCAAGGTCGTCCCCGGTGCCTACACCAACACCTCGCCGTCGGCTGCCCTGTTCGCGACGAAGCTGGGCAAGCAGGCGGTGCTGGTCGCCTGGAAGTCGATCGGCAAGACCGGCGGCCTGTCCGCCATCAAGTACTCAGACGGCGTAGTCGCGGCCAACGGGAGCATCAAGTGGACCACGCCGCACGTCTTGCCAGGCGGGAAGTACTCCGAGACCTCCGCCTCGCCGGCTCTGCTGTTCCCGGCCAACGCGACGCACCCGCGGGTCATCGTGGCCTACCGCGGACCGTACTCCCACGTGCGCATCGAGGTCGGCACCGAGATCGGCACCGCCGGCCGCGGATTCAGCTGGGGTACCAAGAAGGTAAAGTCCGCCTGGGTCAGCGGCCTGAAGACCGGTGAGACCAGCGCGCAGCCGGCCCTCGCCGAGATCCTCGGCGCCGGAGGCAACGGCACCGTCTACGTGTTCTGGAAGGGCAATGGCGCGGTCGCGCCGATCTACTACGCCACGACTTCGGATCTCGCGCACCACGGCCTGGACGGCAACGCGACGCTGACCTGGTCAGCACCGCCGAGCACCGTGCCGGACGGCACGGGCCAGGCGCAGACAACAGGCAGCCCAGCGGTCGCCTCGGCCGACATTCACGGCGACGGTCCGCTGCTGCTCGCCTACAAGGGCCCCAAGGGGTTCAACATCCGGTACCAGACCTTCGACGGGACCACCTGGACCGCGCACCGGTTCGTCACCGGCAACAACAACACCACGGCCCTCGGCCCGGCGCTGGTCCACGGCACGCTGGCCAACGTCTCCCGCACCGACGCGAGGATCTTCCTGCACCGCTACCTGGCTGGCTGAGGTAGCTAACGGCTGAGGTAGCTAACGGCTGAGGTAGCTCGCTGGCAGCATCAGGCCCGGGGCCCGGCAGCGCGCCAGGCCCCGGGTCGCCTCGACTGGCGGGAGTGCCAGGGTCCGGTTCCGGGCACCCTGAGCAGGCCGCCACGCACGGGGCTAGCGGTGGCCGTACCGGGAAACGGTGGATGCCAACGGCCTCGACACGCTGCCTGCCGTGACGCTGGTCGC
>Ga0335075_10016557_pt1 | contig 10997 bp, 9 predicted proteins | sample Lox_Sample_24_FD_206723 | JGI IMG/M metagenome (GOLD analysis project Ga0335075, IMG submission 206723) | Soil microbial communities from Loxahatchee National Wildlife Refuge, Florida, United States - Lox_Sample_2.4 | ecosystem: Environmental > Terrestrial > Soil > Wetlands | place: USA: Florida... | reverse complement strand
ACGACGAGTTCGGCATGGACGGCGTGAAGGGGCTCGACTACGAGATCCCGAGTTCGATGGTGGTCAGCAGGCAGAGCTACGTTGACACCAACGTGAACATCGCACCGCAGGTCGCCGCGCTGCGCGCGTCCGGCGCCCAGGTCGTCGTCTCGTTCTCGATTCCCGCGTTCACCGCGCTGCTGAAGCTGAACAGCCTGAAGCTCGGCTACAGCCCGACGCTCGTGGTCAGCGACGTGGGGGCCGACCCGATCACCCTGTCCGGGCTGCTCGAGTCGTTCGCGAAGCAGGGCGGCGCGACCGTCAACGGCAACCAGCTCACGGACGGGATCATCACCGACGGCTACCTGCCGACGCTCGGTGACACCAGCAACAGCTGGATCTCGCTGTTCTCGAAGATCCACACCGAGTACGACCCGAAGGCGCCGTTCGACGGCAACGTGCTCTTCGGCGAGGCCGTCGCGTACACCTTCGTGCAGGCGATGCTCAAGGCGGGCCGGAACCCGACCCGGGCCGACCTGGTGAACGCGATCAACGCCGGGCTTCCGCAGGGGCCCGCGGTCGCCCCGTACGCGTACTCCTCGACGAACCACGCGGGCATCACCGGCGCCTACATTGGTGTTATCAACAACGGCGTCCTGGTTCAGCAGGGACCGGACCTGACCACGGACACGACCGCGTCCGGCCCGATCACGACCTTGACAGCCACCCAGCAGCCGGCACCAGCGAGCGGTATCCCCTCGCCCTGATCCTGACGAGCATGGCATGACTACCGACGAGCGGCCGCCAGCAGAGCGTTTGCTGGCGGCCGCCGAGGAACTCTTCGGCGAGCGCAGTTACGGCCGCACAGCGGTCGCCGACATCTGCGCCCGGGCCGGGATGGCCACGGGCAGCTTCTACGCGTACTTCGAGTCCAAGGCGGAGATCTTCGCCGCGGTCGTCCGGGGGATCAACGCGGACCTGCGGATGGCCATGAAGGCGGCCCTGGACAAGGCGGACGGCGGCCAGCGAACGCGGGAGCGCGAATGCTTCCGCGTCTACTTCGAGATGGTGTCGAAGCGTCCCTGGATGGATCGCATCGTGCGCGAGTCGGAGTTCGTCGCCCCCGGGCTGTTCCGTGAGTACTACGAGCATCTCGCCAGGGGCTACGGGCGCGGCGTGCGCGCCGCGCAGCTCGCGGGCGAGGTGGACGCGCGTTACGACCCGGAGGTCGTCGCCTACGCCTACACCGGCATCGGCAACTTCGTCGGCATGCGCTGGGCCGAGTGGACCGCGGGCGGGCAGGTCCCCGAAGACGTGCTCGACGACGTGCTGGAACTCCTCGCGCGGGGGCTCGCCCCCCCACCGTGACCAGCCTCCGGGCGCCGGCGGCGGCGCGGGTCCCGGGTAATTCCGTGAACGCGGCGGCGTGATCGGCGACCCACTGGTGAAACGACCGCGGCGCCGCTGCGAGGACGTCGGGCACCGTCGTGGTGATGAACGCCGGCTGTCCCAGCGTCGCGCCCCAGGCGGCGAGCAGCATGTCCACGACCGGGCGCGGCCAGCTTCCCTCCGTCTCGCTCCGGAACTCCTCCGGCGACAGCTCCTCGAATCGGATCCGGCGCCCCAGGACGTCACCGATGATGCTGACCTGCTCCGCCTGACTGAGTGACTCCGGGCCGGTGAGCACGTAGTCGCCTCCGGCATGCCCGTCTTCATAGAGGGTCCGCGCCGCGACGGCCGCCACGTCGCGGTCGTCGACTGGGGCCGTCTCGGCGGCGCCGTAGGGCCACCGGACCGGATTGCCGCCGCGGATCGCGGGCGCCCACCAGAACAACGCGTTCGACGCGAACATCCCCGGCCGGAGGATGGTTGACTCGACCCCTGTGGCTTTGACGAGCCGCTCGATGTCCGCGTGCAGTTCCGCCATCGGATTCGGTTGCCGGAAGAAAGGGTGCGGGGTCTGGTGCGGTGAGGAAAGGAAGACGACCCGCCGCGCGTAGGCTGCGAGACGCTCGATAACCGCTGGAGCGGTCGCCGGCGGGGCGGTCCAGACCAGGAAGACGGCACCGGCCCCGCGCAGTCCCGCGTCAAGCGATTCCGGCACGGTGAGGTCGCCGGTGACGATGTCGACGTCTGGTGGCAGCGACGCCGCCTCGGCGCTGCGCGTCAGCGCGCGAACCGGCACCCCGGCGTCGATGAGCAGGTCAACGACGGCGCGCCCAACCCGGCCGGTCGCCCCGGTGACGAGCACGGGAGCAACACCCGCCCGTGTCATGAGGACCTCACCGTCGTCCATGGCATCCGCACAGAGTGCATCCTGCCATCTTCCTTCCTCGGCGCAGCCGAAGAGCAGGTGACCGACAGTGTGCTAGCTGAGGGAGATCTGGGTCATTGCGGTACGCGACGCCCGCCAGATGAATGGGCCGGGCACTGAAATCATCGCTTCAATGCTGCGCCATTGGGTCATGAACACTTCGAGCTGACCCCATTTCGTCTGCGCGTCCCGCTGATTGAGGGCGACCATCCTCGCTTTGTTCTCTCGGACGGCGGCGATTTCGTTCCTGTTCTGGGCGATCATGCTGTCGCGAGTGATGATCAGCCATCCCCTGGCCGCTACCTCGGGTATCCAATTCGTGTCGAGCACGTCCGGGCTGGCTATGGGACAAGGAGGCCGCTGCCGTTTATGGATGACGGCTCCCGGGTCGCCAGGGTATGTGACGTCGTTGCGGAGGTCGGCAATGATCTTGCCGAGCCCGATGATGTCAGCGTCGACGTAGATGCGGACCTGAGCCGCACGCAGGTTCATGCGGCTGCGCGCTGTGACAGCTCATAACTTTGCGCCCACCGCACGACATCGATGCCGAGGCCGAAATCTTCAGCTACCTCCTCAAGGGAGGCTCCGCCGTCTAGCTCGCCCGCGATGGCCTCGGTTGAAATACCACCGACTGCGGGCATGCCGAAACGCACCAGCGGGTTGATCCGGACCGGCGATTCGGGGTCTTCGTGAGGGCGCCAGCCGACTGGCTGATCACCATCCCAGTCCACGCGCTCGTAAAACTCTTCCCCTGGCGCAGTCAGGACAATCTGTCCGTTCGCCACCGCTACCAGGCAGAATTCAGGGTCAAGGTGACTTCGGCCCTGCAGGTCTGCCAGCAGGCGGCGCCCAGGGCCGACATAGGGACGCCGATCCGCAAGCGGGTACGGTACCTGGAACTCATCGCGCAGCCGGTCGATGAAGTCCCGCAATTCCTTCAGCGGCACGTCGTGGTCTCGCCGGTAGGAGCGCAGGAGGCCGGCTTCAACGAATTCCGCCCACGTGACATCCCGTGAACCTGTTGGTTCTACACGGATCACTGGGCGGTAGCGCGGCGGTCGGCCTTCCAGCCACCAGTGCAACGTCGACGGAGCGACTCGCAGCAAGCGCGCGGCGGCCGCCTCGGTGTACATCTCACGTTCGAGAATGGTGACGCTCACGCGGTTAGTGTGGCACGCCACAGCGCTTCATTCCACGACCGTCCGACCTTGCTGTCCGGTTTGTCGCCCAGCGCAGGCTCGGCAGCCAGCTGTCAGAGACAACTGCGTCCGGCCTACGTGCGGCGGGCACGCATGATGACTTCGTCTTCGGTGAGCGGGCTTGAGTGGTAGCTCAGGCACATCGGCGTCCGGATCTGACGGAAGGTACTGCCTTCGGTAGCGATGTAGAACTGACCAGCGCGAAGGCTTCCGATCTCAGGAATATCGGCGCCCTTCGTTTTGGCGAGTTCTCTGGCCGCGCCGATCTGGGCGAGGCTATTTAGCAGTCCGAAAAACTGGGTGGTGGAGTTGGCGGGTATCCAGTTGTGCAATCCCTTGGGGGCCTGAGTGGCGAACAGCAGGCCAAGGCCGTACTTGCGTGCCTGCGCGACGAGGCGGAGCGTGCTCACGGTACACGCCGTGCTCCCGGTCGATGGGGCTAGGTCTTGGGCCTCATCCATGACGAACAGGCCACCTAGGGGCCGGTCCCGGGCCGGGTTCCGCTTGATCCAAGAGAACAAGGCCATCTGAAGCTGGTTTACAAAGCTCTGTCGTTGCTCCATCTCCGGCAGTCCGATCAGGCTGATCACCGAGACTCGGGCGAGCTTGCCGTCAGGCGGTGTCAGCAGCACGCTAGGGTCAATGGCCTGGCCAGACCCGCCGAACAGCGGATCGTTGACCCTAACGACCTGGAGTCGCTCAGCGAGATCACTCGCCACGGCGGCCGCTCTGCCGAGATTGCTGGCCTCTCCGGGCAGTCCGCTCAGCAGTGACACGAACGCGTCGAGGTCGCCGCCCTCGTGGCGGCCGAAGAACTCAAGCGCCTGCCTGAGCACCGCCTTTTCATGTTCCGCCTTCGGCGTTGGCCTGTTTACCTTAAGCCGCGGTGCCAGCGCCTCCACCGCCGCGTCCACTGCAGCCTCGAATTCGTCCAGGTCATCGACGACGTCGGCGAACGCCGGCAACGGCTTGAAGGTCAACGGTCTCCCGCCCTGACGGCGCGGGGTCCAGATGGTTACGTCGGTGGCGGCCAGGTACTCGCGTGCCCGTTCGGCGTCCCCGTCGAGCCAGTGTTCCGGCGCCTGTGGCCAGCTGTCTCCTAGCTGCGCAAGGTCGTTGTTCGGGTCAAGGACGATCGAGGAAACCCCACGCAACGCACACTCTTCGATTACGCGACGAAGCAGGACCGTCTTACCTGATCCGGAGCCTGCGAAGACTGCTACGTGGCGGCGCAGCGAGGCAAGGGCCAAGCGTACTGGCGCTTGACCGGGATAAGTGGTGGTGCCGATGCGGATGCTGTCCCTGCCTTCACCCTCGACAAATTGTTTATCGGCTGGCGCCACCGGTTCAGCGTCAAGGGCGCCGACCGTCTGCCCATTCGGCCCGCTGGCGTCTACGGCGCCAAGCACTTTGGCGAACAATTCCGTACAGTGAGCCGGCTGGCGTAGGGTGAGCCAGCTGTCGAGGGCCGCGACGTTGTCGTCAATCATTCGCCGCAGCGCAGCGAAGGTCTTGAGGTCCTCGGTCGTGACCGGGACCACCGCGCCGCCCAATTCTTCGAATTCAGTCCGCACTTCCTGTGTACGAGGCCCCGTCGGCCATTGGGTGTTCCGCAACAGGAACAACTGCCGTTCATGCCTCCCGCCGTCGAGCCCAGCGGCGGCCGTAGCCTTCCTTATCCGGCTTTGCACGGCTTTCGCATTGTCGGCCGCGATCGCGCGAAAAGCCCACCGGCGCTGCCGTTCGAGACGATCCTCGCTCACCATCCGCAAGCAGGCGTGCAGTGCAGCATCAGCGCGCCGGGGATCCTTGTAGAAGCCGCGACTTCGATCCCCACGTTCGCGTATCCACGCGTCTAGGCCGGCCGTAAGGAGAGCGGGCATTTCCGCATCCTCCTTCGCTGAATCGAACGCGATGTCAACGTTGGCGCTGGCACGCAGTTCGCCGAACTCCGCGTCCAACCGGTCGAGGGTCTGCTTGTCAACCGCTCTGTCGCGCGGAGCTCCCGATGACCTGCCGGAGCCTGGCGGAAAATCCTCCCCGCCGGGGCTCGTCTTGGCGTCGAGCAGGTCAAGTTCGCGGACGCGCCCGTCCTTCATGCACCGGCTGACATGTTCCTCGACCCGCTGGAACAGTGTGCGCGCAGTGTAAGCGGTGGCCGTCTCGAACGCGGTAGGCCGAATCGGCCAAGTGGAGTACGGGGGCTTGAATTTGAGCTCACGGAAGGCGAGAGTGAACCGTTTCGATACCAGCTGACGGCCTGCCTCTGGGGTTGGGATATTCAGGAGCTGCTGAGGTGGATAGAAGCGATCGGCGACCGTGACAAGAGAGGACTCCCTCACGTAGTCCCAGCTTTCCCCAAGGCAGGCGATGACAGTGAGAGTGCGGAGGGTGAGGTCCCGAAGCGCCATCAAGTCGCCCGCCACCTCGGAGATCAGGTATTCCTGTCTTCTAGCGGAAGGATCGGCAGCCTTTGTCACATTGTCGATGAGCGCATCGATCTGGTCGACGGCGACGACAGTGGGACCGGAGAGCGCGAGAATCCGGGAGAGCTGGCGAATCAGAAACTTGACCTCCCGACGCGACGAGCGGATACCCCAGGCGCGCCGTTCCTCTGGTTCAAGGTCATAGTCCGCCAGAAAGCTGTAGCCAATCTCAGCGTGATCCTGCTGTGGGGAGGCGAGCAAGGAAAGGGCCCGCGCAACATCCTGGCTAGGCAAGTCAAGGGACCTATCCATGGTCTGAAGTGCCGCAACGAACGTGTTGAGATCACTTCTGGTCGGCGGCACGCGCCCGGTTACCGCGTTCCGCACGGGTTCGGGGAGCTTCGTCCTACGCGCGAGATCGCCAAGCAGCGCAGCGAGTTGGCTCCTGCTGCTGCCGTCGCGAAGAAGCTGCTCGAGGATAGATGCTCGAGTCTCCTCCCAGAACGTCCTGCTTGACAGGTCGCCCACGAGGAAGAAATACCCGCCCAGCTGCCGGACCTGTTCCCGTGCCCATCCCAGCAGGTGAGTTTTGCCCGCACCGCGCTGCCCGACGAGGACGACGCCAAGCGGGTTCGATCCGTTGCTCGTGTTCGCTATATCGATCCCGCGGCGGATCTGCAATTCGGCCCCAGGATGTAGGCCCTCTACGTGATACGGAGAGGAGGCCCATACGTCCTCCCTATTGAGGGTCCAGTTGAAAGAAAGCGCGGCGAGGGCGTCCAACTCTTCGTCTTCGGCGCTCACCGCAACACCTCCGAGATCAGGTGCTTGTTCTCCCCCCCGATCCGCAGCGCCGCCTCCTGGTCTTCAGCGGAGAGCGCCCGCGGACTCGATTGCGGGACCAGGTTGATCCGCTGCGATCGGTACATTCGCTCAAGCGCCTCGTCAATATCGGTGCGCGACAAGTCAGCAAGCCGCGAGCGAAGGTCAGTTAGCTTAACGAACTGGGCTGGCTCTGCGGCGACCTCGTGGTACGCGGACATGATGCGCGCATCGACGTCGGCAGGCTCCTGTGTCGCCTCCGGCGCAGGTTCCTGGCTCGCCTTGACGACGTCCGCCAGGCTGATCCCCGTTGCCTGCATGTATCGCCCGAAGACGGCCATCACCCTATAGAGGGCGCTTTCTATGCTTTTGGCATCGGCATGTCGGGAGGCGGTGAGCTCGTCCGCGCACCAGCGCCACCCTGCGTCAGTCAACTCGTGCACAAACGCACGGCGAGGCTGGACGGTCTTCACGAGCCTCAGCTGGTTAAGCTTCCGGCAGGCCGCTCCATCTAGCCGAAAACCTACCTGCTCTTCCAGTTCCGGGTTAGTCAGCGGGCGCGCCTCAGCGAGCAGGGCGAACAGCGCGGCTCTCTCCTTGCCAGAGAGCTGGCTAGAATCCATCTTCGCGCATTCCTTTCATGGTCGCGATCAGCCAATGACTTCGAACCTTGCGCCGTCTGTGATGAGCTCGACTCGTCCATGGGTGGACAACTCGCCGCGCACCCACACGAGATCTTGCGCTTGATGGGCGGCTATCGCCTGGTCATAGGAAGCCTGCCCCTCAAGCCTGACCCAGATCGTGCGGCCGAATGCGGTGCCGCCCCGGGTGGTCAGGTCACCTCTTACCTTGACCCGCCAGCGGTCTCCAGTCTCAGGTTGATCGTGCAGACTCTCGACGAATCCGGTTACCTCGGCGGCACCGGAGACGCGGACCTTTCGTAGGCGCCGGGCCGCAGCCCGGATAATCTTGCCGGCTCCATCGTCAAAGTGAATAGTGTCTGCGGGAAGTTCCGAACGCAGTCTGTGACTCCAACGGAAGGTGACGTCGAACCCCTGCTCGTACTGCCGACCAGCGAGCGCACTGAGCGCTAGGCACAAATTGACCGAAACACCCGCCGTTACGGTGTCGTCGAAGGCGGTCAGATCCTCAAGGGTCGCGTGAGCTGACGCGGTGCTTACTGCGGTCATGGCCTCGTGGAATTGCCGGGCGACCTGTCGTCCGAGCGGTTCTTCCAGCTGAGTCAAGGGCGCGGTGTCCGAAGGGCGCGAAGGTACGTCCACTGGTACCCGTACGGTGAAGACGTAGCTTCCGGGACGGCCCGGTCCCAGCCGGACACGCTGTAGCAAGTCAGCGGCGGTCGGCGGGGTCCCGCTAGCCAACTCGGGCAGCGGACCTTCGACAACGGTCCGCGCGGCGACGCCAATCATGCTCTGGACACCCTGGAGGGCGCGGATCCCTGCCTCCAGCGTAGTGAATCCAGGCGGCGTTCCCTCCGGAAAAGTCCGAAACGACTGGATGTCATCCAGCGGCGCGTTGATATCCACGATGATGTCATCCGCTGGACGCTGCTCCGCAGCGGCCAGCACATTTAGCAGCTCTGTAACTCGGAGGTCTGTATCAGCAAGATCATCGCGTGGCGGCACCAAGACCTCGTAGCCGTCCGCGTGCGACCAGACGGGTGCGTTGCGCCAAGTGAGAGAGTGCACCCAGCCATTATCACGAAGGTAAGCCTGAATATCCTGGACCGTAGGAGGCGGAAACATCATGAGTCTCCCGGGCCGCGGTCTGGCAGCATTAAGGTCTGCAGCGTTCGTATCGTCAGGATATTGCCGATCGGCACGTGGACTGTCGGTCGGCGTGTTGGGCTCGGTTCGCTGAATAGAGCCTCTTCGCGCAACGAAAGATAGTAACCCTGATGCCGCAGGAGCATGCCATCGGCCGAGATCTCCGAATATTGACCAGGGTCATCCGGCACGACTACTAGAAACAAGTACCTGGGAACGATAAAATCGCGGCCTGCCAGCTTGTTGAACTGTTTTTCGGTTAGGCCATCGAACCGCCAGATTCCGCCGGACTTCCGAGGCCGTGACCATGACTTCACCTGCACGTCAATCGCAGGCGAGGCGGCCGGGCCGACGCGCCCGGGCCAGCGGAGCAAGAAGTCTACTCCGTCGTAATCCTTGTCCGGCGTATAAACGAGCAGTCCAGCAGCCGATGCGAGGACGCGGATGTAGTCCTCTCCAAACTTGCCCTGAAGATTCCTAGCGTCAAGCACGATGCAATCCCTCGTGAAGGCACTGCGGGAGGCGATTCGACTATACATCTCAGTATGGGTCGAGGACCGAAACTAGTACGAGATGGACGGAAAAGAACTCGATTGGTGACTGGACCAACGAGTTCAGTATGGTTAAGGCAGTCATTGCGGTTGCAGGCGAGTTCCGCACACTACCGGCAGCGATATACGGTTGCGGAGAGCCTCGACTTGCTCTAGGGACCACCGTGAGGACGGTGTATCTTCCCACCGTCCTCGACTGGTCGGGGCGCGCCAAACGAAGCATGGTCGCCGACATGCGCCACCGCTTCGCGCACTGGCGCCAGGCACTGCTCGCCGCCGGAGCCAGCTAGAACGCTTCATAGGCAGCAGCGCGTTGGGTCACGACGTCTTGGCCTTGGCCTCCGCTAGGTCGATGCCGTGCAGGCGGAGGAGGTTCTCGCCGAGGATCTTGCGCTTGGCTTGGTCGGTGAGCTGCGGGTAGCCGTACCCGGCGCACAGGTCTTCGGGGATCTGGAAGTCCTTGAACGCGCGCAGCGCCCACTGCGGGTGGAACAGCGGCGCCTCGGAGCCGTAGATGATCTTGTCTTCGCCGCACCAGAACAGCAGCTTGCCGATGATCTCGGCGAACATCCGGGGCGCCCGCACTACGAAGTTGATCGTCGCGGCGATCGACGCGTAGAGGTTCGGATACCTGATCAGCTGCCAGCAGGTCTCGTCGAGGAACGGCAGCCCGACGTGGAAGATGACGAAGTTGATGTCCGGGAAGTTGGCCGCCGCCCCGTCCATGTCCCAGGTCTGGGTGTGCTCGATCGGCTGCGGGCCGAGCGGGACGCCCTTGTGCACGCCGATCAGGTTCACGCCGAGGTCCCGCGCCTTCTCGAAGATGGGGAACGCGATCTTCGGGTCGTCCATCCGCCACGGGTACGGCTGCCCGTAGTCGTACCTGACGTTGTAGAACTTAAACGCCCGGGCGCCGAACTCGCCGACCTGACGCTCCATCTCGTCCAGCGCCTTGCGCCCTTCGAGCGGGTTGACCGAGCCCCAGAACACGGTCCGGTTCGGGTCGCGGCTGGCCAGTTCGGCGCAGGTTTCCCACGGCGACAGGCCGTCGCGGAACAGGTCGGTCAGCGGGAGCGGCATCGCCACCAGCATGTCGGTGTCCGACTCCTCGAACACCATCTTGCGGATGTCGGACGGCGTCCACTGCCGCAAGAACTCCTCGGGCGGCAGCTTGGGCTGGTCGTCGGGAGTCAGGGCGTTGTGGAACGCGTACAGGTGGTTGTCGAACATCAGGCCCGGCTGGCCGAACGCGTTCTTCGGGTCGAAGTTGAACACGTGCGCCACGCAGTCGAAGACGAAGGCATCGTCGATCATCGCGGATAACCTCTTTTCGGGCAGGTGGGCGGCGATGTACGCATCCCGGTCAGGCACGTCCGCGGGTGCGGGGAGGAACCGGAGAATGTCCCGCGCCCGGGGTGAGAGCCGGTCCGTGGTCCACGCCTCGTCCCAGACGATGGAGACGTCGGCGTCGCGGATCCCGGGCTGGCTGAGGATCTGTTCCTTCACCTGGGTGAGAACCGCGGCCGCGAAGGGACACCAGCCGGACGTCAGCAGCAACTCGACGTTCGCCACCCCGTCCTCGACCTGGACCGAGCGCACCAGGCCCATCTCCAGGACCGAAATGCCCTTTTCGCGGCAGCAGGGATCGTAGACACCCGCGAGCGCGTCCCGTGCCCACGGTGGCAGCTCGGACATACGGTCATCATCAGCGCCATCAAGCCGCTGGTCAAGATGGGGACCACGGCGTCCGGGCCGGCTCCGGACGCGGCGATTCCGGAGCCGGCCCGGTCCATACGGGTTAGCTCGCGGCGCGCTCGATGATGATGTCGCCGTGCCGCGTGCGGGCGTGGACCGTGACCTCGTTGCCGGATGTACCGGGGTTTGCCTGCGGCGGAACGGAGTTGCGCACCGATCCCCGC
>Ga0335075_10016556_pt1 | contig 10997 bp, 10 predicted proteins | sample Lox_Sample_24_FD_206723 | JGI IMG/M metagenome (GOLD analysis project Ga0335075, IMG submission 206723) | Soil microbial communities from Loxahatchee National Wildlife Refuge, Florida, United States - Lox_Sample_2.4 | ecosystem: Environmental > Terrestrial > Soil > Wetlands | place: USA... | reverse complement strand
GTCGCAGGCCTCGGCCTGAGCGCGATGGCCCGCGAGTTCGCGATATCCTCGGTCGCCGAGGCGAGTGCCTACCTCGCCCACCCGGTGCTCGGGCCGCGGCTGCGCGAGTGCGCGCGCATCGTCGCGGACACCGAGGGCAGGTCCGCGGAGCGGATCTTCGGCCCGGTGGACGCCATGAAGCTCCGCTCGTCGATGACGCTGTTCGCCGCCGCGGGCGACCCGCGCACGGATCACGCCGACCCGGTCGGCCGGGACGTCTTCCGCGCGGTGCCCGCGAAGTACTTCGACGGCGAGCCGGACGAGGCGACACTGGCCCGGCTGTTACGCCGGCCGCGCGGAAAGGCGGCCGAGGCGGCACCAGGGCAGCCGGCGCTGCCCGGCCGGAGGATCGTCGGCCGGGCAGCGTCGGCTCAGGCCCGGTTCAGGCCCCCGCGGTGATCAGCTGGCTGCTGCTCACCAAGCCGCTGCCGCCCGCGTCGCCTCGGGGCTTCGTGAGCTTGAAGGTGTCGAACACGACCGGCGCGGGGAACGGGTTCGCGACCGTCGCCGCCGGGGTGTGGTAGAAGGTCACGGTGATCGTGGTCTGGTCGCCCGGGTGGCTTCCCGGGTCGACGTCGAACGTCGCGAGGCCCCACGGGTGCGTGGCGTCGGGGTCGCGGACCGCCGAGTAGGTGGCGATCTCGCTGCCGCTCGCGACGGCCTTGTAGACCTCGTCCGCGGCCGTGTCGAGGTAGACCTGGGCGACCGGGTCGCCGCCGTAGATCGGGTTCGAGCCGACCGTGTCGGCGCCGTAGACGTCGTCGTGCGACGAGGTGCCACCGCCGCCGATCACCATGTGCACCGCGCCGAGCGAGGCGTCCACCGTGGACAGGCTCTGGCTCACCACCGTCGGGCGCAGCGCGGTGCCCGGGTCGGTGCCGCGGACGGCGTAGGACCGCTCGTAGTCGTGGTCGTGGCCGGTGAGCACCAGGTCGACACCGTAGGCGTCGATCGCGGGCAGGAACGCCTGGCGGATGCCGAGGTCGCCGCCAGCGCCGGAAGCGGACGAGGAGATGATCGGCTGGTGGAAGTACACCACGACCCAGTCGATGAACGAATCGCGATGCGCCGCCGCCAGCGTCTTCTCCAGCCACGCGGCCTGCGCCCCGTTGCTGTAGCCGTGGATGTACAGGGCCTGGCTGGTGTTGTCCGGGTTGTCGGAGCCGTCGTTGGCGTAGTGCGGGTCGTTGGCGTCGAGCGAGACGAATAGCGCGGAGCCGACCTGGAAGCTGTACCAGTTGCCCTGCCAGCCGGACACGGAGGAGCCGTTGGCCGGCAGCGCGAACCGCGTCTGGTAGGAGGCATAGCCGAGCGGGCCGTTGGCCCACTCGGACTCGTGGTTGCCGAGCGCCGTCATCCACGGGATGTGGCTGGCCGCCCCCTGGATATTGTTCATGAAGTCGGTCCACACCTGCGGCTGGCTCGACTGGTTCACGTTGGCGTACGACAGGTCGCCGTTGTGCAGGTGAAACAGCGGGTTGAACTGCTCGACCTGGTGCACCGTGGTCGCGGCGTTGAGCGACGACTTGGACCACGCGGTGTTCGGCGTGGCGAGGTCGCCGACGCTCGTGAACCGGAACGGCACCCGGCCGCTCGGCGCCGTGGTGAAGCTGCCCTGCACCGGCGCGGCGCCGTCGGAGACGATCTCGTAGACGTAGTCGGTCGACGGCCGGAGGTTCACGGCCCGCGCGTGCTGGCAGATCGTCTCAATCCCGTTGATGCCGTCGACGTAGGACTTGGTCTCGGCCGGGATCTCAAGCCCGAGGCCGCCGTGCACCGTGCCGAGCCGCAGCCGGGGACGGGACACCGACGTGGCCGTGGACCAGGAGACGGTCATCTGCGAGGACGCGTCCGCACCGTACGCGATGTGAACCTGGTCGGCGACCGACCCGTTGGTCGCGCCCGGCTTGCTCCACAGCGTCGGCGACGCCCACGCTCTCGACCCGGAGAGCCCGGTCACGGCCGCCGCGAGCCCCGTGGCTCCCGCGGCCTTGAACAAGTTCCGACGTGTGATTTCAGCCATCCGGCTGTCCCTCCTTAGAAAACACCCGCACCACCAACGTGCGAGCGTTTCAGGACGGGAAAGCCGCAATTCATCCGCAAAGTGAACATTTCCCGTCAGTCGGGTGACGGTCCCGCCCGCGGGAGCGGAAATCGGTTGCCACGCGGCGCGCCACGGCACCAAGCTTGCCGCATGACATGGACCGCACCGCTGGCCGTCCGCGACCCGGTACCGCCCGTCGCCGGCGAGCGCCAGATGCTTGAGGCATGGCTGGACTTCCACCGTCAGACGCTGCTCGCCAAGTGCGCCGGGCTGACGGCGGAGCAGCTCAGGGAGCGGTCCGCGGCGCCGTCCGGGCTCTCGCTGCTCGGCCTCGTGCGCCACATGGCCGAAGTGGAGCGCGGCTGGTTCCGCCGCCGCGTCAACGGCGAGGACATCGGCTTCCTGTTCTCAAGCGAGGACGACCCCGACGGCGAGTTCGACCACGTCGAGGAGGCCGACGCGGAACGCGACTTCGCGGTGTACCTGGCCGAGGTGGACGCGGCCCGCCGCGCGGCCGCGGGTCATGACCTGGACGAGACGTTCTACCACGCGCACCGCCGGGTCGACATGAACGTCCGCTGGGCCTACGTGCACATGATCGAGGAGTACGCCCGCCACAACGGCCACGCCGACCTGCTGCGCGAGCGGATCGACGGCGCGACCGGCAGCTGAACCCCTGAGCGCGCCCCCGGCAGCCGGCCAGCTCGTTTGTGCGCCATTGTCCGCGCCCGCCCGGGTGATGCCCGCCATTGCTTACTCCGGGCGCATCGGGACCGGCCCGGCGCCTGCCGGCCCGGCCCGCGAAGCCGGGCGGCCGCGCGTCCGTCAACCCCACTGGCCGGGCCCGCGGCGCCGGGCGGCCGCGCGTCCGGTCAACGGTCCCTCCGGCCCGGCGGCCACGGTCAGTCAGGCGGGCCCCTTGCGCCTGGAGCCCTTGTGCCCCGGCCGGCCGGCCCGTTATAGCCGACATTTCACCATATGCGGCCTGGATGTTAACGGGTAAATTTTGTTCGTCATGTAAATTCAGTCCAACGGGTAAATAAAGTACCTGCCACGCGAGCTTTTCCTTCATGATAAAAAAAGTCTTCACGTTGAACGGAATTTACCTGTTAACCGCTGACGGGCAAAACGGGCGGAGGGCGACAGCCGTCACGCCCGACCCCGGAATAACCGGCCAAGCCCGCCGTCAAGAGCACCGCGCCACCCGCGGAGCGGACCCGCCGAGCCCGCCCGCGCGCGACCGCTCGGGGGGAGATGCCGAGGCCGGGGAGTCAGCTGATTCCGTTCTGGCGAATGCCCTTGGTCTTTCTGCGTTTGACTGTGCCTTTGACTCGGCTTCTGACCGCCTGGCCTGCCGGCCGGCGCGCGCGTAGTCGGCGGGTTCCCTGGCGTCGGGGACGGTGCCGCCGGCCACGGCAGGAGCGGGGCGAGTGCGGTCCGCCGGGCTGACATGGGTGGCGAGCTGGCCGGCTCCTGCGACATTCCATCCCGGATCGACCTGCGGCCCGCGGCCGCCGGGCCGCTACGCTAGGCCGCATGCAAGGTGGACGGCTCAGCGTCGGGGAGTTCGCGTTCCCAGGACCGCTCCGCGATCAACTCGTCGCGGCCATACTCGACGGGACGAAGACGACCACGACCGGGCTGCTCGGCGACTACGAGCGCGACGGCGAGCCGCTGCCCCAGCCGGGGGACCGCGAGGTGGTGATCGACTCGGCGGGCGAGCCGGTCGCCCTGATCGAGATCGTCGCGGTCCGGGTGGTCCGCATCGGCGACGTCGGCCTGGAGCACGCGGTGGGCGAGGGCGAGGGCTACGCGAGCGTCGCGGACTGGCGGACCGGGCACGAGGCCTACTGGCACTCCGACGAGATGCGCGCGTACGTCGGCGACCCCACGTTCACGGTGAACGACGACACGCCGGCCGTGGCCATCGAGTTCTGCCCGGTCACCGGCGCGGACCAGGATCTCACCGCGCTGCTGCGGCGCGCCAGGGCCGAGGCGGGGGCCGGATGAGCGGTGGCGAACGCCCGATGAGTACCGCGCGGTCGTCGGCGCTGATCCCGTCGTCCGTGCGGTCCCTGCCCATGGCCGTGTCCGCGAAGGGTGCCCGGATCTTCGACGAGGCCGGCCTTGACTACATCGACGCCTCGTCCGGGCCGCTCGCCGTCACGCTCGGGCACGGTCACCCGCGCGTGCTTGCGGCCATCGCCGACCAGTTCAGTGCCGTCGATTACGTGCACCGCACCCAGTTCAGGAACTCCGCCGCCGAGCGCCTCGCGGACCTGGTGACGGAGCGGCTTGGCGGCGGGCTCGACCACGTGATGTTCGTGGGCAGCGGGTCGGAGGCGAACGAGATCGCGATGAAGTTCGCCCACCTGTACTGGGCCGCACAGGGCCGGGCGGACAAGCACCGGTTCGTGTCGAGTTCCGTCAGCTACCACGGCAACACGGCGGGCGCGCTGAGCGCTTCCGGGCAGCCCAGGTACGCCGCGCCCTACCGGCCGCTTGTCCACGCGGGCGAGACGATCACGGCGCCGCAGGTCTACCGCCTGCCCGTGCCCGAGGGCGGCACCGCCGCCGCCGAGTGCCTGGCCCGGCTCAGGTCGGAGTTCGCGGGCCTCGACCTGCGGCGGACCGCGGCGGTACTGCTCGAGGGGGTCGGCGGCTCGGGCAGCGGCGTGCTGGTGCCGCCGCCCGGCTTCCTCGACGAGCTGCGCCGCCTGTGCGACGCGAACGACGTGCTGTGGATCAGCGACGAGGTCATGTCCGGCTTCGGCCGCACCGGGAAGTGGTTCGCCTTTCAGCACTCGGACGCGGTGCCGGACATCGTCACCTTCGCCAAGGGCGCCGGCGGTGGCACCCTGCCGCTTGGCGGCGCCGCGTTGAGCGGCGAGCTCTGGGAGCGGATCTCCGCCGTCTACCCGGCGATGAGCGCCGGGCACACGTTCACCAACGCGCCGCTGGCCTGCGCGGCAGGCATCGCCACGATCGAGGCGCTCGAGGACGAGGGGATACTTCCCCGGGTCACGGCCCGGGGGGAATGGCTGGGTTCGCGGCTGCGGGACCTGGCGGCGGAGTTCCCCTTCGTCGGCGACGTGCGCGGCGCCGGGTACATGTGGGGCCTGGAGTTCATCGCCGACCCCGCCACTTTGGCGCCTCCCGACCCTTCCCTCGACGTCACCGCCAAGGCGGTCGCCGCCGCCGCGGCCAGCCGGCTGATCGTGTACCCGGCCCGCTTCTGCGTCGACGGCACGCGCGGCGACGCCGTCCTCATTGGCCCGCCACTCACGGCCACGGACGAGGAACTGGAGGAACTGCTCAGCCGCTTGCGCGCCACCTTGGTCACGCTGGCCCCGCTGTTCCGGGCGGTGTGACCCCTCGGGCAGAAACTATCCCACGTCATGGTTCCGAGCCTGCCCCGGCCCGGCGACCGTGGTCGCCGGGCCAGATAACAGCAAGAAGCGCGGCGCGTGGGACCGGCGGTGCGCGGACGCGACCCTCGCGTTCGGTCCCGGCGGCTAGCTGCCCCGGTAGGTGGAGTACGCGAAGGGCGACAGCAGGAGCGGGACGTGGAAGTGCGCCGCGTTCCCTTCGTCGGCGCTGCCGGGGTCCGGGATCGTGAAGGTGATCGCGACCTCGGGGTAGAACGTCGGGACCGATCGGGCGGCGAAGTACGGCCCGGTACCGAACGTCAGGCGATAGGTTCCCGCGGGGGCGTCCGCGACGAAGCGGTGCCTGCCGTCCTCGTCGGTCACGCCGGACTCGACGTCGAGCCAGCCGCCCGCCAGCCGGGAGAGCGTGACGGAGACGCCCGCGGCCGGCGTGCCGGCGCTGGCGTCGAGGACGTGGGTGGAGATGGTCATTCGGCGAGGGCCTTCCGTACGCGCAGGACGGTGATCTTGCGGAGCTCGGTGGTCGTTACCCCTCGTTCCGACATTTCATCATTTGTCAGCCTTTGGCGGAGCGCGCCGAGCATCTGCGCGCCGCTGAGCCCCGTGGCACAGATGAGGAACACGTGTCCGAACCGTTCCTCGTAGGCGGCGTTCCCCGCCGCGAGCGCCGCGCGGTAGTCGTCCGACACACCGGACTGCTCGGCGGCCGACTGCCCGGACACGCGGGCGCCGATCCGCGGGTGGGCGGCCATCGCCTCAAAGACATCGGGCCAGGCCAGCGAGTCGAAGACGGCCTCAACGGCGGCCACCGCCGCGGCCTGCGACGCATACGGACGGCCCGCCGTCATCGCCGCGGCGAACCGGCGTGACGCGCAGCACGCCAGCATCTCCGCCGCCGCCTCCTGCTCCGATGCCGCGTTGAACGAGGCCAGGGTCACGAAACCTCCCAGGTCATGTGCGTAGAAGCCACACCCAAGCATGCACGCCGCGGCAGAAGAAGCCGATGTAACGCGCGGCTATTCGTCTTGTAGCTTCCGCTAAACATGCGCGCGTTACGGTAGCGCGGTCGCTATCTGGAGGTGCGCGTGCGGGTCTGGGAATCCCTTGAGATGCCAGCGGAACGACTGGAAGCGCGGCCAAGCGCCGACGCCGACGGTACCCATGATGCCGGCTGGCCAGGTGATGCAAGCTGGCCAGGGGACGGCGGGCCGGAGCCGCCACTGCACGAGCAATTGCTCGCCAGCGTCCCCACGCCGGTGCTGCGCTCGTTCAGGGACCGGCTCCTCGGCCCGCTCAGGGAGTACGACGACCGGCACAACGCCGAGTTGCTAGCCACCCTGAGGTCGTTCCTGGCTTGCGACGGGTCGTGGTCGGCCTGCGCGGCGCTGATGTACGTGCACGTCAACACCGTGCGGTACCGGATCAGCCGGGTGGAGGCGCTCACCGGACGCGACCTGTCCGCGCTCGCGGACCGAGTCGACTTCTTCCTGGCGCTGCGCGGCGCCTAGCCCCGGAGCCTGGTCCGGGCGGCTGGCCCGGGCGGCTGGCCCCGGCGGCGAACCCGATGGCCGGGCCCGGCGAGCGCGTGCGCCCGCCGGGCGCGGCCTGGCGCCCCTTGAAGGTCAGTCGGCCGGCAGCGCGTTGGCCGCGATCACCGACGCGTAAAACTCGCCGCTGCCCTTGAGTATCCGCCGTTGCGTCTCGAAGTCGACGAACGCGAGCCCGAACCGCTTCGCGTACCCTTCGGCCCACTCGAAGTTGTCAAGCAGCGACCAGGCGAAGTACCCCTTCACCGGCACGCCGTCGGCGATCGCCGCGTGCACGGCGGCCAGGTGGCCGCGCAGGTAGGCGGTGCGCTCGTGGTCGTGCACCTGACCGTCCTGCGTGACGTAGTCGTACCAGGCCGACCCGTTCTCCGTGATGTAGACCGGCAGTTCCCCGGTCACCGGCGCGACGACCCTGGTCAGCAGCTCGCGGATGGAGCCGGGCTCGACCAGCCAGTTCATCGCGGTGATCGGCAGCCCGTCCGGCTGGACCGACACCGTGCCCGGCCCGGTCACCGTCTCACCGCGGCGCGGCTCGCCGTCAGGGTTGAGCAGGCCGACGTAGTGCGGCGAGTAGAAGTTGACGCCGAGGAAGTCGAGCGGCGCGCCGATCACGTCGAAGTCGCCGTCCCTGACCAGGCCGGGAACGGAGGCGGGGGAGTAGGCCGCGTCGCCGTCAAGCAGTTCCGGGTACCGGCCGCGGAAGATCGGGTCGAGGAACACGCCGTTCTGCCGCGCCTCAAGCACGGCCGCGTGGCCGGCGGCCGCCGGCCTGACGGGCCGTTCCACCGTCAGGTTGAGCGTGATGCCGATGTCGCCCGCCGCCGACCCGGCGCGCAGCGCGGCGACCGCCCGCCCGTGCGCGAGCAGCAGGTGATGGTTGGCGGCGACCGCCTGCGCGACGTCGCGGATGCCCGGCGCGTGCCGCCCGTCCCGGTAGCCGACGTGCGCGGAGACCCAGGGCTCGTTCAGCGTGATCCACCGCTGCACGCGGTCGCCGAACTCCTTGCCGACGATCCCCGCGAAGTCGGCGAACCAGTCGGCGACGTCGCGGTTCGCCCACCCGCCCTCGTCCTGCAGCGCCTGCGGCAGGTCCCAGTGGTACAGCGTGATCGCGGGCTGGATGCCCGCCTCGAGCAGCGCGTCGATGACCCGCTTGTAGTAGTCGAGGCCCTTCTGGTTGGGCGTGCCGCGGCCCGACGGCTGGATGCGCGGCCAGGACAGGCTCAGCCGGTAGGCGCCGGCCCCCAGGCGCTTGAGCAGCGCGACGTCCTCGGGGTAGCGGTGGTAGCTGTCGCACGCGACGTCGCCGGTGTCGCCGTGGTGGGTCTTGCCCGGCGTGTGGCTGAACGTGTCCCAGATCGACTGGCCCTTGCCGTCGGCGTCCGCCGCGCCCTCGATCTGGTAGGCGGCCGTGGCCGCTCCCCAAAGGAACCCGTCGGGGAACCCCAGCTGCCCGTCAGCGCTCATCAGCGACACCTTTCCTCGGCCCTTTATGACCACCACGATATTGAAGTTAACCGATTTAGCGTATCATGTGATGGATGTGGCGGGCGTGACGTCGGAGGCCGGGATCGCGTTGGCCGGCGCGCTCAGGTGCAGCGTTTCGCCCCACCGGGTGAACGTCATGTCGTACTTGTAGCTGCCCGCGCCGGTCACCTCGGACTCCACGGGCCGCAGCAGCGCGTTGTCCGTCACGTAGAGCACGTTCCTGGCCGTGGCGGGCAACTGGTCACTGGCCGGCAGCGGCGCCTGGACGCCGAGCACCCGCTGGCCCGCGACGGTCGCGGCCGGGCTCAGCGTGAGGGTGCCGCTCTGCTCGAGCTCGCTGGCGACCGAGGACAGCGTGATGCCCGCGGTCACGTCGTCGTACGTGCTGCTGCCGAGCTTGTCGCCGGGCCGCAGCGCGATCCACTGGCCCGCGAACTGGCCCGCCTGCGCCTCCGGCACCGCGAAGACGCCTTCCAGGCCCTTGGCGTCGGCCTGGACGTACCCCACCCCGGCGATGAACAGGATGGTCACGTGCCCCGCTCCGTCGATCGTGATGACCTGCCGGCCCCCGCTGGCCGTCGAGTCGTCGGAGTAGGTAAGCGAGCCGTTCGTCGTGCTGTCGGTGACGTCGGTGTGCACCGCGACGCCCGAGCGCAGGGCGGCGAGCGCGCCGCTCAGGACGGCGGGGGCGGACTTCGCGACCGACGCGGCGGGCGGCCGCTGGGCCGGGGGCACCGACCTGGTCGGGACGGCGGACGCGGTGGCCGCCGTCGGTGCCGCACCGCCGCCGGTACAGCCCGCAAGCGCGCCCAGCCCGAGCAGGCCGGATATCGTGAGTGCGGCGACGTTGGTCCGGGTTTGCCGGTGTGTGCTCATGAGCGATGGAATACCACGCCGCCGGTCACGGTGAATCGGGTCGTAACCGAACCGCGACGCATTCGGTTGGCCGGCGACGGACATGCAGACGGACATGCAGACGGACATACAGACGGACATGCAGGCAACTGTCAGGAAGTCATCTGAGAGGGTTCAATGACCGATCCCACGCCGTCAGAAGAACGGTGGCTCCGGCTCACCGCCGCACTGAACCGCGACCGCCACGGTCTTTCGCTGCGCGCCGCGGGCGGCTACCCGGCCGAACTCCGGCTGGCAGGGACCCCGCTGCTCGCCCCGCCGGCCTGGCGGCTGCCCGCGCCGGTACCGCTGGATGACGTCCGGCTGGAGTTCCGTCCTGACGCGCCGCTTCCCGACGCCCCCGACCTCGCTGCCCTCGCGCCTTACGCGCTCCCGGAGCGCGCGGACGGCACGAGGTACCGGCGGTACAGCGACGTCGTCGCCGCGCTGGCCGCGCCCACGGTATTCGAGAGCAGGCCCATTTACCGGCTGGTCGAGGCGGACCTGGCCGGCGCGACGGGCCCGCGGCTGGCGTTCGGGCGCGCCCGGTTCTTCGACGCGGTCGACGCGAGCGGCGCGGCCGGACTCGAGTACGCCGCCGCCGAGCGCGGCCTCGCGCCGGGCGAGCACCCTTACCGCGCCGCGCTCGGCGGCCCGGCCGGGCTCGCCGGGCGGGCCGCGACGATCGCGACGAGCGCGCTGACGCTGCGCTACGACCGGTCGGCCGGCACCGCGACGTTCCCACTGCACTACCGGCACCCGGGCAAGGTCAGCCACGCGGGCGGGATGTACCAGGTGATCCCCGTGGGCGTCTTCCAGCCGTCCGGCGACGCGCCGTGGAACGAGGCGAACGACTTCAGCCTGTGGCGGGGCCTGCTCCGCGAGTACGCCGAGGAACTGCTCGGCGCCGACGAGGACCACGGCAGCGAGGACGCGCCGATCGACTACGCCGCCTGGCCGCTGGCGCGGGCGATGACGGGTGGCCTTGCCGACGGCCGCGTCGCCGCCTGGTGCGTCGGCCTCGGCGCCGACCCGCTCACGTTCGCGCTCGACCTGCTCGCGGTCGTGGTCATCGACGCGCCGCTCTACGACGACCTCTTCGGCGACATGGTCGACGCCAACGCGGAGGGCCGCGTGATCAAGCCGCGCCCCTTCGACGAGCCGTCGGTCACCCAGCTCATCGCGGGCACGCCGCTGCAAGCGGCCGCGGCGGCGTTGCTGACCCTGGCGCTGGCCCACCGCGACGCGCTGCTTGGCCGATAACGCCAAGAGGGCGGACCCGGTCCCGGGTAGACCCAGGTCTCGTCGGGCAGCCGGTCAAAGACCTTGGCGACGACCCCGTCGTACAGCGAGCTGAACCGTGCCGCCCGGCAGGGCCGCTTTAAGTCGGCGACGTTCCGAGCAGTCCGAGCAGGGACCTGAGGATATCTTCCATCGCGTCGAAGCTGTCTTGCTGGCCGTCGAACCTGGTCATGTGGTCACGACCAGCCTTGTCGCGGAACGCTAGCCTCATCGTTAGCGTCGTCACTCCGTCGGTTTCGTGCAGCTGCATGGTCTCGACCGCCTCCGCATCCGGCCAGCCGTCGAACAGCCACG
>Ga0335075_10016555_pt1 | contig 10998 bp, 10 predicted proteins | sample Lox_Sample_24_FD_206723 | JGI IMG/M metagenome (GOLD analysis project Ga0335075, IMG submission 206723) | Soil microbial communities from Loxahatchee National Wildlife Refuge, Florida, United States - Lox_Sample_2.4 | ecosystem: Environmental > Terrestrial > Soil > Wetlands | place: USA... | reverse complement strand
GCCCGCCGGTAGCGTGGCCGGTATGCCAGGCTTGACCCGATAAGGAGGTCCGCATGAGTAACACCGCACCGCGGAAAGGCACGAAAGGCAAGGCAGGGCAGGCTGAAACGGACCAGGCCGCGGCGAAGACGGCAGAGCAGCCCGAGGCCGGGCAGCCCGAGGCCGGGCAGCCCGAGACCCAGGCGAAGCCGGATCTCGACGAAGTGAAGCGCAAGTTCCGCGCCGCGCTTGACCGCAAGCGCGAGGCCAGCACGGACGACGGCGCGGGCGGCAGCGGCCGCGACGCCGGGAAGATCCATGGCGCGCATGGCCCGGCCGGCGGCCGCCGCTCGTTTCGCCGCAAGAGCGGCTAGCGAAGGCAGCGGGGGAAAGGGATACCGGCACGCCCGGTACCATTTCGGGGTGGGAATCTCATCGCCAGGTGTGCCCGTCGTGGTCGTGGCCGTGGACGGCCCGTCGGGTTCGGGGAAATCAAGCGCCTCGCGTGGTGCCGCCCGCGCGCTCGGCCTGCGTTACCTGGACACCGGCGCGATGTACCGGGCCCTGACCTGGTGGCTGATGTCCCAGGGGACGGATACCACGGACAAGGCGGCCGTCGCCCGGCTCGCCGCGGTGCCGCGCATCGAGGTCAGCAACGATCCGGACGATCCATGGACCCGTGTCGACAGTCAGGATGTTTCGGTAAATATCCGGACACGTGAGGTTTCCGCCGAGGTGAGCGCCGTGGCGAGCGTTCCCGAAGTGCGCGAGCACCTCATCGCCATGCAGCGTGCGATCATCGCCGCGGCCCGGCCCGGTATCGTCGCCGAGGGCCGGGATATCGGCACCGTCGTCGCGCCCGCCGCGCTGGTCAAGGTGTTCCTGACCGCGGGCAGCAGGGCCCGCGCGGAGCGCCGCGCCGCCGAGCAGGGATCCGCGGTCGACGTGACCGAAGCGGACCAGGTCCGCCGCGACCGGCTCGACGCGGCCCAGTCGGCCAAGGCCGAGGACGCGGTGCTCATCGACACCACAGACCTGACGCTGGACGCGGTGATCGAGGCGATCACCCGGCTGGCGCGCGAGCGGTCGGCGCTCGCGGGCGCGGGGGAGACAAGCAATTGACTCTGAACGGAGAGTCCGGACTCCCTATATCCCCTGACTCGTCCGGGGAAGACGGCGGAGACGGAGGCCAGCCGGTTGTCGCGGTCGTGGGCCGGCCGAACGTGGGCAAGTCGACGCTGGTCAACCGGATCCTCGGCAGCCGCCAGGCGGTCGTGGAGGATGTCCCTGGCGTGACCAGGGACCGGGTGGCCTACGACGCCAACTGGCGCGGGAGCACGTTCACGCTGCTGGACACCGGCGGCTGGGAGGCCAGGGCCCAAGGACTGGCGGCGCAGGTGGCCGAGCAGGCCAAGATCGCGGTCGAGATGGCGGACGCCGTGTTGTTCGTCGTCGACGCCCGGGTCGGCGCCACCGACGAGGATGAGGCGGTCGCCAACGTGCTGCGCCGCTCGGGCAAGCCGGTCGTACTCGCGGCCAACAAGGTGGACGACGCCAGGAGCGAGGCCGACGCGGCGTCGCTGTGGTCGCTTGGCCTCGGCGAGCCGGTCGCGGTGAGCGCGCTGCACGGGCGGGGCAGCGGCGACCTGCTCGACTTGGTGCTCGACGCGCTGCCCGAAGCGCCCCCCGAGCGGCTGGCGCCAGCCGGCCCGCGCCGGGTCGCCCTTCTCGGTCGCCCGAACGTCGGGAAGTCAAGCCTGCTGAACAAGCTCGCGGGCGAGCAGCGGGCGCTGGTCGACTCGGTGGCGGGCACCACCAGGGACCCGGTGGACGAGCTCATCGAACTCGGCGGCACGACCTGGCGGTTCGTGGACACGGCCGGAATCCGGCGGCGGTTCCGTGAGAGCCAGGGAGCCGACTACTACGCGGCGCTGCGCACCGCGGGGGCGCTGGACCGGGCCGAGGTCGCGGTCGTGCTGATCGACGCGAGCCAGCCGCTGACCGAACAGGACCTGCGGATCATCTCGATGGTGATCGAGGCCGGGCGGGCGCTCGTCATCGCGTACAACAAGTGGGACCTGACCGATGAGGAGCGGCGCCACTACCTGGAGCGGGAGATCGACCGACAGCTCTATGGCGCGCGCTGGGCGCCCCGGGTGAACATCTCCGCCCGCAGCGGCCGGCACGTCGAGCGGCTGGTGCCCGCGATTGAGCAGGCGCTGGCGAGCTGGGAGCGGCGCGTCTCCACCGGGCAGCTGAACGCGTGGCTGAACCAGCTGGTCGCCGCCACGCCGCCGCCGATGCGCGGCGGCCGCCAGCCGAGGATCCTGTTCGCCACCCAGGCGGGCATCCAGCCGCCGCACTTCGTGCTGTTCACGACCGGGTTCCTCGAGGCCTCGTACCGCCGGTTCATCGAGCGCCGGCTGCGCGAGGATTTCGGTTTCGAAGGCACGCCGGTCAAGCTCTCCATGCGGCTGCGGGAGAAGCGCGGGCGGGCGGGCCGGTCCGGCGGGAAGCCGGGCAGGTCGGCCGCGCGCCGCTAACGCCCCATGACGAGGAATAATTGCCTGCGTGCTTTCAGCGGACAAACTGGGCGAGCTTGACCGGCAGCGCGTGTGGCATCCGTACGCGCCGATGCCAGGTACGCACCCGCCTCTGGTCGTCGAGTCGGCGACGGGAGTGCGGCTGCGGCTGGCCGCGGGCGGTGAGCTGATCGACGGGATGTCGTCGTGGTGGGCGGCGATCCACGGCTACCGGCATCCCGTGCTCGACGCGGCGGCGCGGGAGCAGCTTGGGCGGATGAGCCACGTGATGTTCGGCGGGCTGACGCACGAGCCCGCGGTGCGGTTGTGCGACCGGCTGGCGGCGCTGTCTCCTGACGGGCTCGAGCACGTCTTCCTGTGCGATTCCGGGTCGGTGTCGGTCGAGGTCGCCGTCAAGATGTGCCTGCAGTACTGGCGCTCGCGCGGGCTGCCGGGTAAACGGAGGCTGCTCACCTGGCGCGGCGGTTACCACGGCGACACGTTCATGGCGATGTCGGTGTGCGACCCCGAAGGGGGCATGCACCGGATGTGGGACGGGGTGCTGCCGCGGCAGCTGTTCGCCGGGCCGCCGCCGGACGGCTTTGGCGCCGGAGTGAACCCGGAGTATGCCACGGCGCTGACCAGGCTTATCGAGTCCCATGGCGACGAGCTTGCCGCGGTCATCGTGGAACCGGTGGTCCAGGGCGCTGGCGGAATGCGCTTCCACGATCCGGGGTACCTGCGCGTGCTACGCGAAGCCTGCGACTCCCGCGGGGTACTGCTGATCTTCGACGAGATCGCCACCGGGTTCGGGCGGACCGGAGCGCTGTTCGCGGCCGGGCACGCCGGGGTGTCGCCGGACGTGATGTGCGTGGGTAAGGCGCTGACCGGGGGATACCTGTCACTGGCCGCGGCGCTGTGCACGGCCGACGTGGCGGCGGGCATCTCCGCGGGGGAACTGCCGGTGCTCGCGCACGGGCCGACGTTCATGGGGAACCCGCTTGCCTGTGCCGTGGCGAACGCGTCACTCGACGTGCTGCTAGGCGACGGCCCGTCCGGGCGCCGCACGTACCCGGATGGCTGGCAGGCCGAGGTCCGCCGCGTCGAGGCGGGACTGCGGGCAGGCCTGGCCCCGGCAGCGGACATGCCCGGAGTCGCCGACGTGCGGGTCCTCGGCGCGATCGGGGTGGTGCAGCTCGACCACGAGGTCGATATCCCGCTCGCCACCGAGGCGGCGGTGCGAGCGGGCGTCTGGCTGCGGCCGTTCCGCGACCTCATCTATGCGATGCCGCCGTACGTGACCAGCGACGACGACGTGGCCCGCATCTGCGCCGCGGTGGTCGCCGCGGCGAGAACGGCCGACGATAGCTGATATTTCGCAACGCGCAATTGCGTGCTGACGGGAAAGTGCTCGCCGCGGCCAGACGGCGCCGCTGCCTCCTGCGCCGCGGCACCAGGCCCGGACACGGAACCAGCCAAACAATCGTTCGATTTTATCATATTTTTAGTGTATTTTCCCTATATTCAGTGCTATATGCGATCGGCTACTTTCGTCCCATGTGAGCGTCTCAGCCTTTCCGCGGAGGGTGCCGCATGCTCGCGAAGCGCAAGTGCGTGAGGCAAATTTAGCAGATGAAATCTCGAATGCGATTTCATTCCACAGCGGCCCGCTGTATCGTTTCTCGCTGAAGGAGGTGGACCTCCGATGGCCATAGGACCGACCGTCCGTAGGCGTCGGCTCGGCACCGAGTTGCGCAATCTCCGCGACAAGAGCGGCTACAAGCTGGAGGAAGTAGCCACCGAACTCGGTGTGGCGCCGTCCACGCTCTCGCGCATCGAGACGGGTAAGGCGCCGACCAAGTCGGCGTACCTGAACCAGATGCTCGAGATGTACGGGGTGACCGACCCCGAGCAGCGGCGGGTCCTGGTGGACATGGCCCGTGAAGGGCACCGTAAGGGCTGGTGGGCCGCCTATGATGACGTGCTGCCCAGCGGGTTCGGCATCTACGTCGGCCTCGAGGCCGAAACCGCCGGGATCCGCAGCTACGAGATCTCGGCCGTGCCGGGCCTGCTGCAGACGGCCGACTACGCGCGGGCCATCCTGCGCGAGATGTTCCCCAGGCACACCGCGGGCCAGATCGACCGGCTCGTCGACCTGCGGATGGCGCGTCAGCGGCGCTTCGAGGAGGAACCGCCGCTCGAACTGTGGGCGATCCTTGACGAGGCCGTCGTCCAGCGGACGGTCGGCGGGACGGCCGTCATGTGCCGGCAGTTGAACCACCTGCTCGCCGAGGCCGCACGCCCCGGGGTGACGCTGCAGGTCCTGCCGTTCTCCAGCGGCGCGCACGCGGGACACGGGGGCCCCTTCTCCATCCTTGAGTTCCCGGAACGGTCTGATACCGAAGTCGCTTACGTCGAGTCCGTGGCCGGGTTTATCTATCTTGAACGAAGCAAGGAAGTGCGGGTCCGTATCGAGGCTTTCGACCGGCTTCGTGCGGCGGCGTTGTCGCCGGCGGCCTCCGTCGACCTGATCGCGCAGGTGGCGAGGGGCCTCACCTAGGACCGTGGCGGCCGCCAGGCCGTCGCGGCAGGGAGAGAAAGATCAAGAACAGGAGGAACCCGCATGGACACCGATCTGGTCAGGCTGCACTGGTTCAAGAGCAGCGCCAGCGCCGCGGGCAACTGCGTGGAGGTAGCGCACCTTCCGGACGGCGGCGTCGCGGTCCGCGACTCGAAGGACCGCGTCAAGGTGCCCCACGTCTACACCCGGAGCGAGTGGGAAGCGTTCTTGGTGCGGGTCAAGGCCGGAGAGTTCGGTCCCCGTGCTTGACGCCGCCGACAAAAGCATGCCATTCCAGTGCGGTGAATACCAGGGCCGGTCCCGACGGGTGGCGTGAATTCCGCACCGCCACCTGGCCGTCGTCGGGGAACGCCCCCCGACGCAATTCCCTCCAGTCGGCCCGCTGCGGCTGCTTTTCACCCAGCCGGCGCCGGGCAATTCAGTGGCGGTCATTCCGTTGCCCACATCGGTCATCGACCTGCCTCCAGTTCTCTGATGGTCTTTTCGAGAATTTCCGGAGTGCGCTGTGGCTCGCGGGCGACGAGGCTGAGCCGTTCCATGGCGAGCATGTACTGGTCTACTTCGACCTGCTTGTCGAGGTACAGAGCGCTCGTCAGGTTTTCCACGTATACGACGTCCGGGAGATCGCGCTCGGCGAACCGGAGGATGCTGAAGGCTGACGGCGCCGCGTGACCGCCGACGCCGTAGGGGATCACCTGCAGGGTCAGAGTGGGACTTTCGCTCTGCTCCAGCAGGTATTCCAGCTGGTCAACCTGGACATCGGGGCCGGCGACGGGACGGCGCAAGGCCGCCTCGTCCACGATGACCCACAGCTTGAGCTTGCCTTCCCTGAACCGGCGCTGGCGCTCCTTGCGCAGCACGACGTGCCGTTCGGCCTGGTCGACGGGAAAGTCACCGAGCGAGATGACGGCCGCGGCGTATTCCTCGGTCTGCAGCAGGCCGGGAATGAACTGCGGCTCGTAGATGCGGATCGACCGTGCGGCCTCTTCCATGCCGACGTAGGCCTGGAACCACTCCGGCAGGATGTCATGGTAACGGTGCCACCAGCCGGGATGATTTGCCTGTTCGGCAAGGGTGAGAAGCTGCTCCTTCTCCTCCGCGCTTACGCCGTAGAGCGTGAGCAGGTCAAGCACGTCGATCTCGCGGATCGCGTTCCTGCCGAGTTCCATGCGGCTGATCTTCGACTCCGACGCGCGTATCGCGTTGGCCGCTTGCCTCGCGGTGATTCCCTTGCTCTCCCGCAGGCGTCGCAGATGGGTTCCCAGGAGGATTCGCAGGACGGTCGGCCCGTCCGAAGAGTCAGGCACGATGACCAACCCTCTCACATTTCCTGTGACCAGGTACTAAACGGTTAATGCCGTCTTTAATTGTGTCAAGCAATTGCGCCTCCGGGGCAGCTTCCATGCATATGCATATGCTATCGCATATGCGATATCGCGCCAGGCCTCAGGTTCGTAGATTACCTGTATAGCCTGCTGGTGGTCCGGCTTCCGGAAGGCTGTCCGATTTGTACTGCCGTGCCGGTCGGCCGGCCGGCCGGATCGCGGCGGGAGCTCATATGATGCGTACCATGCGCTATCGAACTCTCGGTGCCTCTGGGCTGCTCGTATCGGTGGTAGGACTCGGCTGCAACAACTTCGGCGGCCGGCTGGACGTGGCGGGGGCGCGCGCGGTGGTCGACGCGGCCATCGACGTCGGCGTCACGCTTTTCGATACCGCCGACATGTACGGCAAAGAGGGCGGCTCAGAACGCGCGCTTGGCGAGGTGCTCGGCAGCCGGCGAGACCAAGTGGTGCTGGCCACGAAGTTCGGCCACCAGAAGGCGGACATGGGGTACGGTGCCGCGGCCGGCGCGAAGGGCGGCCGGGCGTACATCAGGCGCGCGGTCGAGAAGTCGCTCACCCGGCTGCGTACCGACTACATCGACCTCTACCAGCTGCACACGCCGGACCCGCTGACCCCGATCGAGGAGACGATCGCCGCGCTCGACGAGCTCGTCACCGAGGGCAAGGTCAGGTACATCGGCCACTCCAACCTCGCTGGCTGGCAGCTCGCGGACGCCGCGCACAAGGCGTCGCGGGCGGACCGGGCGCCGTTCATCTCGGCACAGAACCACTGGTCGCTGCTCGAGCGCGACGCCGAAGCCGAGGTGGTCCCCGCCGCGATCGCCTTCGGGCTCGGCGTGCTGCCGTACTTCCCGCTGGCGAACGGGCTGCTTACCGGCAAGGTCAGGCGCGGCCAGGAGATTCCGGCAAGCAGCCGGCTGGCGCAGCGCTCGGCCCTCGTCACGGACGAGAAGCTGGACAAGGTGGAGGCGCTGATCGCCTGGGGTACCGAGCATGGCGTGAGCATTCTGGAGATCGCCATCGGCGGCCTCGCGGCGCAGCCCGGCTGCACCTCGGTCATCGCCGGCGCGATGACACCGGACCAGGTCAAGGCCAACGCCGCGGCGGGGGAGTGGGAACCGACGCTGGCCGAGCTCGCGGAGATCGACGCCATCGTGCCACCACCCGCCAGCAGGCGCTGATCGCGCCCCCGGCGTGGGCCGGATTCTCTCTTTGCCCGAACGGCCGGGGCCGGCTCTGCTCAGCTATCCGCCACCGCGGTCTGGTAGAGATCGGCCACGGTCGTCCCGAACGCGACGGAGTACGACACCGACGGAGTGTCACCGCCCTGTTCGTATCCGCCGATCACGCCGATCACCGTGCCCTGGCCGGTCGTGGCGGACACGTCCGCGAGGAATGGGCCGCCGCTCGTGCCGTCGGTGTATCCGCCGCAGTTGAATTGGATCTGGGTGGGGCTGAAGCCAATGGTCCAGTTCATGCACCTCACGGGCTGGGCGCTGCCGTCCGGGTACCCGATCACCTGGACGAGCGTGTGTGCCGGCCAGCCGGTGCCGAGCTGCTCCGCGCCGGTGACGTCTTCGATCGGCACGCCGTCGGCGGCATCGGACAGCTGGATGAACGCGATGTCGTCGTTTGCGTCCTGAGAGGACCGCCAGTTCTGGGTCGCGTAGACGCGGGTGACCTGCCAGACGCCATACGGTTCCCTGCCGTTGGCATAGCCCGGGATGAATACCATCGGGCCGGGCTGGCTGGTGACGCAGTGTGCGGCGGTGACCGCCAGGTTGCCGTGCGGGCTATGCACCACGCTCGCTGTGCAGAAGTGCTGGCCGCGCTTTCCGGAACGCACGCTGAACAGCGCGCCTACCGCGGCGACTCCGGTGAAGGGCTGTCCGGTTTCCGATGTGCCGGTAAGGCTCCGCGTGGCGGTCCCGAACTGGTCCGCGATGCCCGAGGCGCCGCCGTCCGCGGGGACAAGCATGATAGCGGCGAAGACGGCGACGGTGGCGAGAGCGAAGATCCCGGATGGCCCCCTGCGGAACGAACGGGCACAGCCCGCCATCCACCTCATGCACCCTCCATCCGCCGGACCGCTCAGCATGCCGGACATATCAACGTTTGTGCTAAGTGGGAAAAATGTCCGTATGCTGGCGATCCTGAATTCTTCGTTGCCTCACCGATGCATAATTGTGACCTATCAAGTCGTGGGACGCTAGAGGGATACCTCAGAACTTCCTAAGTATTCCGGCCCGGCTACCAGCGGTTGTGAACCTGGGCCCGGAAATACTTGTCGTACAGGTCCTCGATCCTCCGCAGGGCATCCTCGCTCAGCGGCGGCAGGTCGGCCGCGGCGGCGTTCTGCCTGGCCTGCCCGGTGTTCCTCGCGCCGGGGATGACCGTGGTCACGCCTGGCTGCTGGATCACCCAGCGCAGTGCCGCCTGGGCGGCGGGAGCCCCGGCGCCGTCGGGACCATCGGCGCCCGTCTCGTACGCGCGCGGGTCCGCCGCGATCGCCGCGAACTCCGCGGCCGCCTGTACCCCGGTCGCGTAGTCGACTCCGGAGAACGTCTCGCCGACGTCGAACGCCGCACCGTGCCGGTTGTAAGTCCGGTGGTCGTCGGCGGGGAAGACGGTGTCCAGCGTGTACCGGCCGGACAGCAGCCCGGAGGCGAGCGGAACCCGGACGATGATGCCCACCCCGGCCGCCCGCGCGGCCGGCAGCACGCGGTCGAGTGGCTTGCGCCGGAAGGCGTTGAGGATGATCTGGACTGCTGCCACCCCCGGTCGCGTGATAGCGGCCAGGGCCTCCTCGCACGTCTCGACGCTGACCCCGTACGCGGCGATGCGCTCTTCGGCGACGAGGGTGTCCAGCGCGTCGTAAACGGCGTCCGCGGAGTACACCGGCGTCGGCGGGCAGTGCAGCTGGACGAGGTCGAGCCGGTCCACGCCGAGGTTGACCCGGGACCGGTCCGTCCATGCCCGGAAGTTCTCCAGCGTGTAATTTTCTGGCACCTGCGCCACGCGCCGGCCCATCTTGGTCGCGACCATGACGCCCTGCCCCGCGTTGTCCGCCAGGAACCGGCCGATGATCCGCTCGCTGCGTCCGTCGCCGTACACGTCGGCCGTGTCGAAGAACGTCACGCCCGATTCGACGGCGGCGCGCAGCACCGCCATGGCGTCGGAGTCGGTCACGTTGCCCCAGTCGGCGCCGAGCTGCCACGTGCCGAGGCCGATTACCGAGGCCGCCCTGCCCGTCCTGCCGAGAACTCGCTGCTCCATGGCTCGCGATCCTACTGGGCGCCCCCGCACCGGGCCGCGCCGGGATTGTCGGGATTGCCTGGAGCGTGCCGCGCTGGGCAGACTGAGGGCGTGTGCTGTGACGGGGGATTGTGCTGAGTGGGAGACCGGGCCGGACCGGGGCGGCCCGGGAGCTGGATCGCCGCATCGCCAGGCTCGCGATCCCGGCGCTAGGGTCGATCGCGGCCGAGCCGCTGTACACGGTCGCCGACACCGCGATCGTCGGGCACCTCGGCCGGATGCCGCTGGACTCGCTGGCGATCGCGGCGAGCACGCTGATGATCGTGGCGTGGCTGTCGGTGTTCCTCAGCACGGCGACCACGTCCGCGGTGTCCCGGCTCATGGCGACGCGTGACGACGAGGCCGCGGGCCGTGCGGTGGGAGCCGCCTACCTCGTGGCGGCGGCTCTCGGCCTGCTCATGGCGGCGGCCGTGGTGCTGGCGGCGCCACCGGTAGCGGCGCTGCTCGGTGCCCGGCGGGGCATGCTCGCGGGCGCGACCGGGTACTTGCGCGCCTCGGCGGCGGGACTGCCGTTCCTTTACCTGTCCTTCGCGGGCAACGGGCACCTGACCGGGCTCGAGGACACCCGGACGCCGCTGTGGATCGCGGCCGGGGCGAACGTGGTGAACGTCGCGCTTGAGGCGTTCCTGGTGTTCGGCGCGCACGCCGGGCTGCTCGGGTCCGCATGGGGCACCGTCATCGCGCAGGTGATCGCCGCGGCCTGTTACGCGGTGGCGTCCTGGCGCGGGGCACGGCTGCGGCCGCGCAGGCCGGGCGCGGCCGAGGTTCGCTCCCTGCTGCGGGACGGGCACCGGCTCTCGGTGCGCACGATCGCGCTCGGCATGGTGCCGCTGGCGGCCATGGCCACTGTCGCGCGGCTGGGTCCGGTCGCGCTCGGCGGCCAGCAGGTCGCGTACCGCCTGTGGTACCTGCTGTCGCTGTCGCTCGACGCGCTCGCGGTTCCCGCGCAGGTCTACGTCAGCGCGTCGATCGGCGCCCGGGATCCGGAGAGCGCGAGGACAGTCGGCAACCGCACGCTGCGGATCGGGCTCGCGGCGGGCATCGCGCTCGGCGTCGTCACCGCGGTGCTGGCGCTGGGCGCGCCCAGGCTGTTCACGTCCGATCCCGCGGTCCAGCATGACGCGGTCGTCGGCCTGGTTTGCTCGGCGTTCACGCAGCCGGCGGCGGCGACCGCGTTCGTGCTCGACGGGCTGATCCTCGGCATCACCGACTACGTGGCCATGCGCCGCGCGATGATCATAGCCATCGCCGCCTT
>Ga0335075_10016554_pt1 | contig 10999 bp, 7 predicted proteins | sample Lox_Sample_24_FD_206723 | JGI IMG/M metagenome (GOLD analysis project Ga0335075, IMG submission 206723) | Soil microbial communities from Loxahatchee National Wildlife Refuge, Florida, United States - Lox_Sample_2.4 | ecosystem: Environmental > Terrestrial > Soil > Wetlands | place: USA: Florida... | reverse complement strand
TCACTCTCGCCTCTACCTACCACACCTTAATTTTGACTGACGTTCCTGTCTTGACACTGCTGCTCAAGAACGAGGCACGCCGCTTCATCACGCTACTCGACGCACTATACGAATCCAAATGCAGATTACTGATCCGTGCACAGGCGCCACCAGATTTGCTGTTCTTTCCTGAGACGAAGAAAGCCGCTGGGTTGTCAATTGAGGGCGGTGGCGGGAAAGATGAATCAGGCGAAAGCGTTTACCAAGAGACCTTTTCAGAGATCTACCAAGATAGTACAGCACCGTTTCGACCAAATATTTCCATCTACGCAGAGGGGCAGGATTCAGCGACACTGTCCCCAAACCTGCCGCCCTCACATGGTTCGCAGTTGCGATCTGTCCGTGCGGATGAAGATGCAGACTTCGGGCCTGTATATGGCAACGGCAGAACTTACGGGGCATCGGTTTGGGAGGGGGGGTTTGCGGAGTTGGAGAGGAGACAGGGACTAGATTTCAGTCAAGCTTCGAAGATGCTGACTGGTGAAGATGAGCGGTTTGCATATAAGCGGGCGAGGAGTAGATTATGGGAGATGTGTGGGGAGAGGTGGTGGAAGGCGAGGGAGGGAAAGGAAGTGGAGGATTGGTGGAGGCCTGTGCAGAGGGAGGCTCGCCACTGGGAGGGAGAGATGGAAAGAGAGAAAGTGGCTGCAGACAAGAGTGTTGAGGTGATAACAGACAGTTCGCATGATGGTGGTCAGAGGGTGGTGGACCAGGGACTAATAAACAAAAAAGAGGAGAGCCTGTTCAGGCATGGTGCGAGCCCGTTCAGGACGCGGGCAGATCTGCCGCCGAGATTTGGCTGGCAGCATGCATGGGGAATGATGACATGGGGAAAGAAGGCCGGGGAGTGGGGGAAAGGTGTCGAGGGGAGTAAGAAGAAAGATAAGAACGAAGACTAAGTGATCTGGCCTGGCCTGTGATTTTAGATGAGGACATTGGATTGCGACGAAAGTCGAAAACATTACAAGAACAGAATTGATAGAAGATGCTCTAAAACTGCCAAATGTCAACACGGGACTCACTGTCTCCAACGAGGCTACAGAAATTACCATTCTGTGATCATCAAACCATCCCTCATTGATGCAGTGAAGAATTCGATCCTAAGAGTTGCGGCGGCTGTGGTGACGGAGCGCGTTTGGAGTTGCGAATACCTCATCCTAATTAAGAAGCAAATTGCCAAAATTGAAAATCTGGCAGATAGAGCACCAAAGGGGCAGGTGACAAGCCTACTTGGTGAAGGAAGCTGTTTTAGGGGCTTGGCATTTCTTGGTCAGAACATGGACGGGCGCACGGGCAGCAAATTCGCACAAGATGCTCTCCGCCTTTTGATCTGCCATAAACGCGACAGCCAGGCTACCCATGCCATGCTGAAAGCGCGATGTGCGAGCGGCAAGCCTTCCGTATCATACACAGTGTGCGTACTTAGAGCTGCTACGGAGTACGATCTGAACCCTACATACTAGCTGATTAAGGTATGGGTCGGATGAGTCAATGAGCAAACGCCGTTGAACGACTCGCTGGAAAAGGTTTCGTCGATTCCTAGCTAATGCACGCCTGCAACCGGACGTGGTGGACGTGTAGTAATCCCATCGCCGTCAACGCTATGGACTTAGCGTCATGCTAATCTTGTTATGCTAGCTATCTGGCAAGATGTCTACTGGCCTCATCTTCTATTTGTGTATCGAGGAGGGTATTGAACACATCAAAGGTTCATCGCCAACACCAGTCGCTAAGCCCAACTTAGGAGGCTCACTCTCTTACCCTTATGCATTGCCTTTCAGAGCCTCCGCCTCCTGCTGCCCTATTGTACCCTCCCGCTGAAGATTCCGTTCACTAGTGGCTGTCCGCTGCAGTTCCAAGTCTCTTGTAGCTTCTCTCTCAAGTTCTCTCTTCTCATCCGCAGTCAGATCACTTTTCGCTTTCGGAATATTGACAAACAGAATCATGAGCAACAATGATGCGGTCCCCGCCGCAACGCCGAACCAGAAGGTATTCTTGTAGCTTCTCCTCAATCCCTGGTATGGAGCTGTCTCGGATTGTATTATATCTGTAAGCCCTAAACAGACCGCAATACCCAGCTGCAACACAGAATTGATAAGGCCACCACCAAGTCCTTGCCTCTCACTCGGCAACTGCGTCGTAATGAAAATGGTAGCAATGTTGAAGGTAATATCAATTCCAATAGTCGCGAAGATCATGGCCGGAAAAACGTACGCCCAATAATTCCCACCTACTGGCACCAAGGCCAGCAGCATCGAAGCTCCAATCCAGCCGAATCCCGAAAAGATGAGCAAAGCTCGTCCGGGAAGGAGATGCAGGATGAAGCCGCCAAGGGTGGACAGGATGAGCCCCCCGAGGACCATTGGGACGTACCATGCCACGACCTGCAGTGGGGTTGCTCCCATGATGTTCTGCAAGTATTGCGTGCCGTAAAGGAGGTAGACGCCCAGGACACCAAAGTTGAATAGGAGACTGATGTTCAGAGGCGTCATACTTTTGACAGCGAAGATGTCGGGTGGGAGTAGGGGCATTTCGGCAACCCAGCCTTCGACGTAGACGGCACCGCCGAGAAGGAGGATCCCGATGACCAGCAGCGTGGGTATATATGGACTCCTCCAGCCGTCTGGCGCGTGTGAGCTATCGGTAAGCGCGAAGACGACCAGGACCAATCCAGAGACAATAAGTGCGGCTCCTGCCCAATCCATTTTGATGCCATTCTTTCTTTTCTCAGCAGAGTCCGAAGGTATCGCAAAATACGACATGACGGTCGTTACTGAGGTGAACGCGGCGCCAATCCAGAAGTACCAGCCCCAGTGTAAAAATTGGCCAACCAAGCCGGAAAAGAAAATGCCAAAGAAGAATCCGATTACTGCACAAGCCCCGTACAAGCTGAAGACAAGGTTCTTTCTCGGACCCGGCCTGTATACGCTGCCTAGGAGCATCACTCCTGTAGGAAGGTATGCGGCCGAGCCAAGGCCTTGCAATGCTCTGCAGAAGTCCAGCATAAGCGGATTGATGGAGAAGCCGGCAATGAGAGACCAGACAGTAAGCCAAGCCAGACCGGAGATGTAGACGACGAAGCCGCCGTACATGTCGCCCAATCTTCCAAAGACCAACAGTGTCGATGCGATGGCGAGGGAGAAAGCGCTGGCAGGCCACACGCTCGAAGCTTGTGGGATGTTGAGAGCTTTGATTAATGTCGGAATGATGACGTTAAAGCCGGAAACGAAATATTCGGTCATGACCTGCGACATGAGGACGGAGAAGATGAAAGCGAGCTCTGCCCATAGGGTGGGAAATCCGGCGGGACGTTCTCTCCCTAGCCGTTCGATGCGTGCCTCGAGTGATTCTTCCTCGTCATTTTCGAAAGTCTGATCCTTTTCCGGTTCGGGACGGAGGACAGTGGCTACAGTACTCATTTGTTCCACGTATGCCATGATTCAAGAGGCGTAACAGGTTGCTCAACACAGAGCAAGCAAGAAATATCAAAGAGATAGGAAGGACAATGGTATTCTTGGAAGGTAGGTCGCTGCTAGAGACAGCACACTAGCGCATATGAAACAGACCTCTCTGGTCAAGGGTGTACCAACATAGAGCTACTATGTCACCACGGGCAGGATGCCAGGGAGATTGAGGGACAGTCCATTCAAAATCTTGACGAACGACGATTGACGAGACAAAAAGAGAGACAAGATGAAGAGTCGAACGCAACATATCTACTGACACAACGCAATGGTTTGCTAATTTACCTCCCTGCCTGAAAGTGCTTGATTCGTAATAAGCCCTCGACTTTTCTCCTCCCCCCGTGGCCTGATGGGCTGGCGGGTTCGGGTGGATGCCGCAAGAGAGCTTTTCAGCTCCCTTCATGGCTCACTGCTGATGTAAGGTCTTGGCAGCAGTCCGGCTCCGACAGCATTTCTCGGATCCGGCCCGGGTTGGGCTCTTCGATACCACATCAAGATTCACTTTTGGTAGCATACCTTTCCTAAGGTATATGCGCTCTGCCTCGGTTCAGCTATCGCACGATGCTTCTTACTAGCGCACGTATATCAAAGAGTACGAGAGACTAGCATTGACGTTTTTTCTATTGTGCGTTGGCACGGCATCCGAACGAGATAATGTGCTTGCGGCTCATTCATCGATGAACCCTTGAGTCGTCCTGTTCTAATTTGACTTGCCTCGTGCACGTTGTTGATTCTGGTTTCCTACAGAAGCCATTTTATTCTAGTCGATAGGAATCCGGATTCTAGGTATCCGGCGTAGCGATATCGGGGCACGCCTCGCGATGAGCCTTGCTGCGCCACTACGTCTAGCGACAGGCAAGCAATCCCAAGCCATCCCCGGAGATCTTCCCTTCCACCGACCAGAAGGACTCTAGCGAACGAACAAGCGTCTGTCGGTAGTTATCGATGGAGTTCTAAAAGAGAGAGTGTGTGAGAGGGGTATGTGTCGTGTATTCCCACACGTCTGAATTTCTCTCACTTGCTTCCTCGACTCTGCCTTCATCACGTTTCATCTACATTTAGTTATGCTACATGGTCGCTCCCTCTCCGCGCTGGGTGATCCGCGATGGGTCTCTGCCTCCCCTCATTTCGCAACTTATGCCCCTCTGGTCGTGCTGTCGTTGCTTGTCCTCAGTGTTATCCAGGTCGCGCTGGGTACCGTGTGGGTTTCTAAAACGCTACCATCCTTGACTTTGTACGTTCTATGGCTCTTTCTATCTCCCTGTGAGGGAACATGTCATGAGTGAGGGTTATGGATATAACCGTCTGTCGCTGACGCTCGAGAGCACCATACAGCACAGGCATGCTGCAGCCCGTCATTCTCCCGAGCCTCTCATTCTTCAATGCGATCCCATCAGCACAGCTACACATCTTCGCACGCTCCAACAAACCCATGATGGTGATCTGCTTTTCGAGCCCAATGGCCTTGCTGTACCTCGCATCTGCCATCGTCTCTCTCGTGTCATGCTCTACCGGCACCGAAAGTTTCCGGCGTACGGAATGTCCTGTTAACTACGACTTTGGGGGCCCCAGCCAGCCTTTGTGGGATGCCATGGTGGCGTTGTGGCTCTGTAGCGCGGTCGGGTACGTGTTGCATGTGGCTATGGCGTGGAAGGTGAGGAGGGTACTCAAGAGGAATGTGAGAAATGCCGGGGGGGATGTGAATGCGGCGGAATTGGTTGTCGTGGATCCGGAAACCAAGACGAGAATGGAACAGGAGACAATGGATAGGCGGGCGAGGCTTGTTGATCTTTGAGTGACAAGGACGTACGCCGAACAGAGCTTAAAAGCAGGATGTGTCGAAGGCATTCTCAATTTGGTTGAAGGTTCACAGCGAGGCCTGTTTACAACTGCGTTTTTCTCCTACATTCAACGCACCCGTCGTTGGAATACGGGTCAATTCATCGAATGTATATCATCCGCTACAATCAATTGAAGATGCTTTCAATTTCGTGAGAAGGCTGCTCCAACGAGCTAAATGACCTCCCATACCCAGTTCATGCGTTACTTTTGTCTTTCCAGGTGTAGATATAATGCCAAACTCCACCCATATGATTACGACTCCTTGACACTTTCTGTATCTTGCTCGCATCTTCTGATAACAAAACCACCTTGCAGCTCAGAACATCTCTTCACGCTGATAGCCAATCCAAGAATTCTGGTGTAAAATAGCTCACCACAATACCCGCCCCCGCTCTCAATATCCCCTCCGTACTCTCAAATGCCATTGTCTTGAGATCAAACACGCCTGCCTTTGCACCTGCATGTATCATGGCAAACTCCCCACTGACCTGATACGCGGCGATAGGCATATCTTTCCCCAGCTCCTTCGCATCGCTGATGATATCAAGATATGAGCTCGCTGGCTTTACCATAATGATGTCCGCACCCTCCGCAATATCCCGAACAATCGCACGGCGTGCAAGGCCGCGCCCACCAGGTGGGAGCTGGTAGCATTTCCGGTCGCCGAAAGAGGGGCAGGAGCCTGCTGCATCACGGAAAGGGCCGTAAAGACACCCCGAGAATTTTGCAGAGTATGACATCAGGTTAACACGGTGTGCGATTCCCGCTTCGATAAGCTTTAGCTTTATGGCGCGGACGCGACCGTCGTTCATGTCTGACGGAGCAACGCAATGGGCACCTGCTTCGGCATAGGCCATTGCGACATCCGAGATGCGTTCGACGGACATAGCGTTGTTAAGGGAGCCATCGTCGCGGAGGATACCGCAGTGGCCGTGGGAGGTATATTCGCAGAGGCAGACATCGGCGACGATGAAGAGGTTTGGAAAGGTACGACGTAGGAGGCGGATGGCGGAAATGACGGGGCCGGATGGGTCATCGGCGGCCGTGCCGAGGGCATCCTTCGCTGAGGGGGCAAGTGGGACGCCGAAGAGGATTACTGAGCGGAGGCCTTTTGCAACGAGGGGGGTGAGGAAGGGGACGAGACGGTTGAGGCCACGGCGGTGTTGGTTGGGGAGGGAGGGTATGGGTGTTTCTTCGTCTGGATTGTCTGTGATGAAGAGGGGATATATGAGCATTGCCTGGGAGATCTCGTTAGGAGTGTGTTCGATTGTAGGGCAAGGTTAGGTATACCTTGGTCAATTGTCTCTCAGCTTGCCACGCTCGACTCAAAGGATGACTGTATCCGCCATGAAGTTGTGATGAAATGTCGCCGGCTATGCTGACGCTGGTCGCGGCTGTAGACGTGTATGATCTTGCAGCAGAAGGCGCCACAGAACTCCTGTCATCCCCACGACTATCGCGGTACGCAATATCTTGGACCAATGTCGAGAAAGACATTATGGTAATGAATTGGCGGTGGGCAGTGTGTTCTCCTTACAGTCGAGTTCTTCAAACCGCAAGGTCGCCGGCCTCAAGGACGAGAGAAGTATTTCTCAAAGGAAATTGCGAATCGCGAGAGCGCTCAAGTTCAACCGTTCAAGGGTCTTGAGTCGCAATGTCAAAGATGGTTCGTCGCGACACTGCGCTGGCTGATCTGTGTGCGGTATGGTTTAGGAAAATTGAGTAACGCGTACGGGGCGAGTTCGGTGGGGATGTGGGGACCGGACGTCAAGTCCGTCGACTATTTGTAGGATTCCAAAGATTCTTCCAAGTTGAATGTTCAATGGAATTTCGGAGCGGATATTTACTTCGTATGTGAAATTCGCTTATGTTTTGAAGTACTGTGATTGGTTGTATCCACCTCGGCTTCAAGTCCGACGGATGGGCATGGGAATGACGATTGATCACGTGACATCTAACAAAGTTACCAAGGACAAGGTCTTACGGTACTTTAGCCTTCTCACGTAGTTCAAGTTCTTCAGCAAGCATGACTTCAGCGGCGAATTCTACCGAAATGGTAGCTGATACCGTCGGTGTTGAGAAGCAGTGCGGTGTGACCTTATCAACGAGCGCGCAATGCGCGAGGAGCTTGACATGCGAGCGCCACTCTTTTGCAGCGAAGCACGCTGTACCTGGCAGAAGTCTTCCCTACGATATGCTATTGCAGGCTTATCAGAAGATGAACCAAATAGAGACATAAAGTATTTCCATCTACTGTAAATTGCTGGTAAGAGAGCTACCCAATGTTTGAGAACACTTCAACTGATGCATGAGGCCGTCGATCCGCCATGCATAGCTGAAGAAGAAATAGAGATCTATTCAACTCCAACAAGCCTTCCGCTATGAAAATACGCGGTAGCGTCCTACATTATCTGTTACTGTCATTACTCATGACTTCAGACTGGTCGATCGATTGGCTAACTGGTCCGAGATCCGTCTCGACTCGTTTTGTTGCCCTAGCGGACTGAACGTGCCCTTCGGCCGGCGGCTTCGGCCGGCACCAGCATGCGGTCAATCGTGCGTGTTACCACCACCTCGAAGGATTGGAAACCATTTCAGGAGTTGCTTTGTTACGTGCGACTCACGTACGAACGGAACTTCTCTTGTCATTATGTGCAACAACCAAATCCATATATACAAACAACGCTGTCCTTATTCGATCTGCAGGTGTTGCCCGCTTGTTTGCTCACACCTTCCCTCCGCTTCCTGACAGTAGTTCATATCCTGTGTCGTTGCCCTCCCCCAAATCCGCTGTCCCTATAGACAACCACCCAGAGTATAAGCGCTCCGTCATGGATAACTTCGCGCTCATTGAACGCGCGGGATAGTGTCGACCCGAAACCGGGTATTCGTGTTTATTCCGCAGCCCCTTCTGGAAGCATAAGTATTTGGACTTCGTATCAAGATTAGGATGCTGAAATGATTGCCAATCAGCTGCTAGGCATTTTCGTGGCTGATCCTCATTGTTCCCACAAGAACTTGCGTGACTGAGTGCGGCTTAGTTAGACAAGCACATAGGGCCGCAACATAGTCTTACTCCAGTCAGGCAAGCGACCGCCACCAATTCTGACCACAGGACCTAGGAATTTGTATTCATCTTGCGCTCGTGGGCGGAGGAGGAAGAGACATGAGCCACCGAGCAGAGCGACGACAATGTCATCCAGCCTGGCTTCTCGAGGAACCAATAACTCCAACCTTTCATGTTCTGTTGAAGTCTTTAAAACCGAAGGACGTCGAGGCCAAGAGTCTCCAAGTTTAGCACATTTACCCAAAACGAAGCAATTGGACTCAATCATCTCCACGTAATTGGCGTCCATGCATTTGAGATCCGGGGAAATTTCGGCTTTCTGGTCTCGTTTCGACCGAGCAGTTATTACCTCTAGTGGTGTACCTACCTGCACACCCTCGAGTGTCAATTTTCCATATTCATTTAGATCTTGAATGGGAGCTTCGCCGATCCTCTCACGCTCTGGCTTGTCATCCGGCGCGCAATGCACAATCGACCTCCTGTTGCATCGACGCCAGTCCGTGACCCAGGATGGCAGATCTTTAGCTCGATTACGGCGACTCTCGAAAATCTGGAGCACATCAAGGTTTCGGTCGAGGTTGATCAAATATTTGACCACATCCTGATAGACTTCTGACACGGACTTGGTATAGCTGATCGGAAACTCCGCACCCTGGATATCGGGGCGAATTTCCACATAGTACTTTGTTGTAGGACTTGTAATGATGCCCAAGACGCCATAGACCTTATCTCGAGGGTCTGTTTCTTCGAAGTTGACGCCTTCGTTGAGCACTTGGAGCCAGTGGGCGCTGTATCTCAAACGTTGCCTCGGCGGCTCGTAGTCATAGCAGTCTGTGCCTGCATGCTGACATGAATTTGCCAGGACAGACACACTGGCAGGCACAAGCAACCTTTGTCGTTCAGTCTCATCTCCTTGACGCCGGTCCGGCCGGGAAGCAAGTCCTGCCTGCAGCGGATTGGACAAGAGCCACTGCTCAAAGGCCGAAAATAGCCGCGTGGCTGTGAGGAAGTCACGAAGGCTTATCGTCTGCCCGCCACAGTAGAGTTTCAAATTGCTGGTCCCAAATACCTCCTGACGCACCCATGTCCGGCGAAACCATGGTCGCCTGAGGTAATCATCCGCAACCCTGACTATCTTGGAGACATTTTCGAGGCATTCTGGGTCGTGCGGCCGGCCACCATCCTCCAAGCAATACTTTATGGCCGCATGTGGCCTTTGCTTGGGATGTCGGGAATCGTCGTCGCTCTCGTCGGTCAAGGCGCGATAAAGGGCTCTTGTCCAATCATCGGCACGTCCAATCCAGGCAATGACTAGATCTGCCTTCTCGAAGATTCGAAGCATATTTCGTACCTGTTGGGCTTTCTCTACTGGGTCTGCCTGATTTATGCATAAAGCGTCACACCAGATACGTACGGGCTCTCGCTCTTTGCGCAGATCCAACAAAGCTGAGGCGAGACTGTCGTTCACCGGAACCGCAACTCTGTTGCAGGTAATGATTTTTGTCGCTTCACCACGGCCCCACGAGTAGGAGAGAGCACTGTACGTAACGATGTTGGATGTTCCCAATACCGCCACCCCGGGGTTGTGGATTAATTCGGCAGTCCACAGCTCGCAGCAGAGCGGCTCATTGGAAGTTGCGGGAAGTATGGTAACAACTCTTGTCTGCCATGGTTTCAGAGGTTGATAAAGATCCTTGACGTTTGATTTGGCTGCATCGAGTGCGTCAGGGTCAGCGTCCGGTACAAGTGCGGATGCCGGTAGCCGTGTCTCCCGCAACCGATTTCCCCCAAGCGTTCTGAACCAGCACCCGCAGACGCCAGATCCTGGCGTCCGCAGATTTCTGGTATCTCCCCGTCCCCATTCTAACGTTCTTCGGCTCGGCATCCAAGCCATCTTGAGATCGAGACAGCCTAGAAGTGTTTACAGAGTCGTCTGAACGAGTGAATTCGAGTCATTATCGCGCTGTGCTGGAGCTGCTCATTGAGCGGAGTTATCCTGACCGGACCCGACCTTGCTCTTTGATCAGGTAATAGGCGTCCGCTATGTTCGTCTGGCTCACAAGATAAGGTACAGAACACGTACTAGTCCTGACCATTAACTTCCAAACTCTTTCGGTAGTCAACTGGTACCAGCGAGGTCGTCGGCTTTTGACAACGATGATATTACCAATACCTTCGAGAACAAGGTTAAGGGGGAAAGCCGCGATCAAGCTCGTTGATGTGCTCCGAGTTGGTTGTCTATGAAGTTCTTGACCACTTGTGAGGAAGCTCGTTCCTGGCCAATCAATCAATCAGTTGCTTGATTGGGCAGGCCAAAGCTTGAGAACACTCTATTTGGACATGAACCACAGTATCAGGCCAGAGTCTGTGGCCAACAGAAATGCAAGAGTAACGCGGGAACAGACAAGGCTGCAGATGATAAAAATAGCCCAATTTCGCACCATTCCTAAAACAGAACCACTCAAAAAGCATAGAGACGACAACGAGAGAAACCTCTTGTCATTGTCATAAATGTAGCTAGTATGTAGCCTGTACAGATTCCTACATATCCACATTCAAAGCCCAGGAGTTATGCATGGTCAAAATC
>Ga0335075_10016553_pt1 | contig 10999 bp, 8 predicted proteins | sample Lox_Sample_24_FD_206723 | JGI IMG/M metagenome (GOLD analysis project Ga0335075, IMG submission 206723) | Soil microbial communities from Loxahatchee National Wildlife Refuge, Florida, United States - Lox_Sample_2.4 | ecosystem: Environmental > Terrestrial > Soil > Wetlands | place: USA: Florida... | reverse complement strand
GCCACGCGCACGTCTTCACGATCGGCCGCGGCAACGACATCCAGCTCGCCGCGCTGCGCGCGCTCGAGCCGTTCCTGGCCGGCCGGGACCTCGACGAGACCCTGGCCGACATCGGCGGCCTGTCCCGGGCCCTGGTCGGCGACAGCCCGCTGCGCTGGCTCGGCCCGGAGCGCGGCGTGGTGCACATGGCCATCGGCGCCGTGCTGAACGCGTGCTGGGACCTGGCCGCGCGCCGGGCCGGCCGGCCGCTCTGGCGGCTGCTGGCCGACCTGTCCCCGGCGCAGATCGTCGCCCAGGTCGACTTCCGCTACCTGGCCGACGCGCTCACCCCCGACGAGGCGCTCGACCTGCTGGAGCGCGGCCGGGCCGGGCGGGAGGAGCGGGCCGCGATCCTGGTCCGCGACGGCTACCCGGCCTACTCGACCACGCCGGGGTGGCTCGGCTACTCCGACGACAAGCTGGCCGAGCTCTGCGCGCAGGCCGTTGCGGACGGTTTCGGCAAGGTCAAGCTCAAGGTCGGCGCCCGGCTCGAGGACGACATCCGGCGCTGCGGCGTGGCCCGCGCGGCGGTGGGCGAGGACACCGGCATCGCCCTGGACGCCAACCAGGTCTGGGACGTGCCGACGGCCATCTCCTGGATGCGGGCCCTGGCTCCGGTGCGGCCGGAGTGGATCGAGGAGCCGACCAGCCCGGACGACATCCTCGGCCTGGCCCGGATCCGCCACGAGATCAGCCCGGCCCGGGTGGCGACCGGCGAGCACGTCGCCAACCGGGTGATCTTCAAGCAGCTGCTGCAGGCCCGCGCGATCGACATCATGCAGATCGACGCGTGCCGGGTGGCGGGGGTCAACGAGAACCTGGCCAACCTGCTGCTGGCCGCGAAGTTCGGGATCCCGGTCTGCCCGCACGCCGGCGGCGTGGGCCTGTGCGAGATCGTCCAGCACCTGGCCATGTTCGACTACGTGGCGCTGTCCGGGACCACGGACGGCCGGGCCATCGAGTGGATCGATCACCTGCACGAGCAGTTCGTCACCCCGGCCCGGGTCCGGCGCGGGCGCTACCTCGCCCCGTCCGAGCCGGGCGCGTCCACCGAGCTGCGACCCGAGGCACTCGCCGAGTTCTCGTTCCCGGCCGGCCCCGCCTGGGCGGCTACGGTAAAAGCATGACATTGCCGGACGCCCCGCTCGGGCGCACCGGATTGCGCGTCACCCGGCTGGTGTTCGGCGGCGCGCCCATCGGCGGCCTGTTCGCGCCGGTGGCTGAGGACACCGCGCTGGCCACGCTGGACGCCGCCTGGTCGGCCGGCATCCGCGCCTTCGACACCGCCCCGCACTACGGGGTGGGCCTGTCCGAGCAGCGCATGGGCCGGTTCCTGGCCGGGCGGCCCCGCGACCGGTACGTGCTGTGCACCAAGGTCGGCCGGCGGCTGGTGCCAGCCGACCGCGACGTCGAGGGCACCGATGGCTTCTACGGCACGCCGCGGCTGACCCGGGTCCGCGACTACAGCCGCGACGGCGTGCTGGCCAGCCTGGAGGACAGCCTGCGCCGGCTCGGCACCGACCGCGTCGACGTCGCGCTGATCCACGATCCCGACGAGCACGGGCGGCAGGCCCTGGACGAGGCCTACCCGGCGCTGGCCGGCCTGCGCGCCGAGGGCGTGATCGGGGCGGTCGGGCTCGGCATGAACCAGACCGAGATGCTCGAGTGGTTCCTGCCCCGGGCCGACCTGGACTGCGTGCTGGTGGCCGGGCGGTACACGCTGCTGGACACCCGGGCCGCCGCGTCGCTCCTGCCCGAGTGCGCGCGCCGGGGCGTGGCCGTGCTGGCCGGCGGCGTGTTCAACAGCGGCGTCCTGGCCGACCCCGGGCCCGGCGCCACCTACGACTACCGGCCCGCGCCCGCGGACCTGGTCGACCGGGCCCGGCGGATCGGCGCGGCCTGCGCCCGCCGGGGCGTTCCGCTCGGCGCGGCCGCGCTGCGGTTCACGCTGCGCCATCCCGCCGTCACCGCGGCCGTGGTCGGGACGCGCCGCCCGGAGGAGATCCGCGACGACGCCGGATACCTGTCGGCGTCACTCCACGACGCGGTGTTTGATGGACTATTCGAGGAGCTGGTCGAGGATGGCCTCGTCACGGATCCGGCCGGGGGCAGCCGATGATGATCGACGCGCATCACCACGTCTGGGATCCTGCCCGACGACAGCACGTCTGGCTGGAGGGGTTCCCGACGCTGAACCGCCGGTTCGGCCTCGACGATTACGAGCGCGAGGCCGCACCGGCCGGGGTCACGGCCAGCGTCCTGGTCCAGGTCCTGCCCGACGCCTCCGAGACCGCCGCATTCCTCGCCGCGGTGGACAAGTCGGACCTGGTCCGCGGCGTGGTCGGCTGGACCGACCTGACCAGCCCGGCCGCGGCCGACGAGATCGCCCGGCTGCGCGCCCTGCCCGGCGGGAGCCTGCTGGTCGGCATCCGGCACCTGGTCCAGGACGAGCCGGACCCGGACTGGCTGCGGCGCGCCGACGTGCGCCGCGGGCTGCGCGCGGTCGGGGCGGCCGGGCTGGCCTACGACCTGCTGGTCCGCCCGGGCCAGCTGCCGGCCGCGCTGGAGGTCACCGGCGACCTGGCCGACGTGCGGTTCGTGCTCGACCACGGGGCCAAGCCCGGCATCGCGGCCGGCAACCGCGAGCCCTGGGCCTCCCTGATCAGCGACATGGCCGCCCGGCCGAACGTGTCCTGCAAGGTATCCGGCCTGGTGACCGAGGCCGGCCCGGGCTGGCGGCCCGCCCTCATCGCCCCGTACATCGACCACCTGCTGGACTGCTTCGGGCCGGGGCGGCTGATGTTCGGGTCGGACTGGCCGGTCTGCACGCTCGCGGCCAGCTATGCCGAGGTGCTCGACCTGGCCCGGGGCGCCCTGGGTACCCGGCTGGGCCCGGACGAGATCGCCGCGGTGTTCGCCGGCAACACGATCACCGTCTACGGGCTCGACGTGGTGCGGACGGGGCGTTAAAAAAAATCTCAGAGCACGGACGCCAGCCACTGCTCCACGCTCGCGATGTGCACGGTGGCCCAGGACCTGGCCACCTCGGGATCGCCCGAGGCGAGCGCGTCCAGGATGGCCCGGTGCTCGTCGAGCGTCCGCTCCTTGGCGCCGGCCTGGGTCAGCCCGCGCCAGACCCGGGCCCGGGTCGTGGGCGCGGACAGCGTCTCCAGCAGCGAGCACAGCACCGAGTTGCCCGAGCAGGCCGCGATCCGGCGGTGGAACTCCAGGTCGTTGGCGACGAGGTCCTCGATCTCCGGGTGCTTGCCCAGGCTGTCGAGCAGCGCGCCGAGTCCTCCGATCTCCTCCTCGGTGATCCGCTTGGCCGCCATGGCCGTGGCCGCGGGCTCCAGGATCCGCCTGACCTGCAGGAACTCGAGCACCGTGGCGTCCTTGTGGAAGTCGACGATGAAGCTCAGCGCCTCGAGCAGCACGGCGGGCTCCAGGCTGGTCACGTACGTGCCGTCGCCGCGCCGGACGTCCAGGATGTTGACCAAAGAGAGCGCCCGCACCGCCTCGCGCAGCGAGCTGCGCGACAGGCCCAGCTCGGCGGCCAGGTCCGCCTCCTTGGGCAGCCGCTGCCCGGCCCGCAGCGTGCCGGAGACGATCATCGATTTGATCTTCTCGATGGCCTCGTCCGTCACTGCCACCGGAGACCCTCCGTCCCCCGATAGATCCGATGTTTCCCCTAAGTATGCGTCCACTCAGGAGGTGCCGGGGCCGGGGCGCGCTGCGGGGCTACGCCGGAGGGTGATGGTGGTGGTGCCGCGGGAACGGGTCCTGAATCGGTGCCGTCGCGACCGGCGAGGGGGTCGGCGATGCCGTCGCGGAGGGCTTGGGCGCGGGCGACGGCGAACTGGACGGCGAGGGCTTGGCCGGATGGGCGCGCCGGTGTGCCGGGCCCGATGAGGGCGCCGAGGTCGGCGCGGGGGCGGCCGGGCTGGGCGGCGCGATCGCGGCCTGCGCCGGGTGCTGCGCGGGCGGCGGCGCCGGGCCGTTGCTCGACGCGAGGGTCAGCGCCAGGCCGGTGGCCGCGAACGCCGCCACGGCCAGGCCGCCCGCGGCCAGGACGCGCTGCTGGCGGGATGCGTTGCGCAACCGGCCACGCGCCCGGCCGGCCGGGCGCGGCGGCGGCGCGGCGTGCTCCGCTGGACGCGGCGGCGGCGCGGTGTGCTCGGCCGGGCGCGACGGCGGCGCGGCGTGCTCCGCTGGACGCGGCGGCGGCGCGGCCGGCGCGGCGGCGTGCTCTTCCGGGCGCGACGGCGGCGCGGCCGGCGCGGCGATGTCCTCGGCCGGAAGCAGCGGGGGCGCGATGTCCTCGGCCGGAAGCAGCGGGGGCGCGGCGGCCTCAGCCGGGGGCGGCAGGGGCGCGGCCGGGGGCGGCAGGGGCGCGGTCGCCGCGGCGGGCGGGGGCGTGTGGCTCGCCGGACGCGGCGTCCTCGCCGACCGGCGCGGCGTCTCCCCCGTCCGGCGGCGCCGTCCGGCGGCCCGGCCGGACGGCGCGGCCTTCTTGCCGACCTTGACCCGGACCGAGGCCAGGTACGTCGGCGTGGCCGCCACCCCGAGGTAGACCGGGGCGACCCAGCCCGGCAGCGAGCGACCCAGATCGGCCAGCTCGATCGCGGCGGCCCGGCATTCACGGCAGGCGCGCAGGTGGGGCAGCGTCGCGAACGCGTCGAGACTGCTCGGCGCGCCGGCGACGTCGTGGTCGAGCCCGCCGACCGCTTCCCGGCAGTCCTCCGGGCCGAGGCCGGCCTCGTACAGCTTCAGGTAGGACCGGGTGTAGGCCGCGCTGGCGTCGGCGGCGAGGTCCTCGAGGGCGCCGGCCGGGACGCCGAGGATGGCGGCGGTCTGCGCCGGATCGGCCTGCTCGACCACGGCGTGCCAGAGCGCCGCCCGCTCGCGTTCGGGCAGCGCGGCGAATGCCCGGGCCAGCAGCGACCCGGCCAGTTCTGGGTCGTCGGTGCCCTGGCCGGCCGCCCGCCGGACCTCGGTCAGCAGGTAGAGGCGCACCGCCGACCGCGGCCCGCCGCCGTCGCGGAGCTCGGCCTGCAGCCGGGCGAACGCCTCGGACAGCACCTCTTCCGCCTGTCCGGGCTCGGCGACCAGGTCGGCCAGGCTGCGCGCCGCGGCCACGTGACGCTCGTGGAGCTGCGCGTACGCGGCCGCGTCGCCCGACGCGATCGCGCTGACCAGCCCGGCGTCGTCCCTGGATGCCGGCTCGGAGGTTGACTCGCCCATTACTTATCGTCCCGGTTCGGTCACTTAGTCCGACTGGTTCCGGGCCATCATCTCGTGTTCCCGGCCCCCGCGGGGCGGCTTCCGCGCAGCCGATCAGCTTGACGGGCAGGACGGCCAGCGCAGGCCCGCCGTGCGGACCACGCGCAGCGGCAGCACCGGATGGGCGACCTTCTCGGCGGGCGGATCGGAGATCATCACGCCCGGCCCGGACCCGGTGGCGTCGCCGTACCGCGGCGTGACCTTGGCGTATGCGCCGGTCCCGGTGCTGGCCAGGTACGTCGCCGCGGTCGTCGTCCAGGCCAGCGATCCCGGGCCGATGGCGAGGCCGGCGAAGTACCCGCCCGGCGGGAGCCGGAGCACCACCCGGGCCCGCTGGTCCGCGACCGGCGAGTAGTACAGGCTGGTCAGGTCCGGGCTGAGATAGGCGGTCCGGGTCCCGTCGGTGACGACGACGTCGGTTCCGTGCACCGCGCGCAGCGCCGCGGGGAGCGCGGCCTGGCGGCCGGTGCCGAGGCTGATCGCGTGCAGTGCGGTCTGCGCGCCGGGGCGATCGGATTCCGCCCACACCAGCAGGTTCCGGTAGAAGAACGGCGGCTGGGTGTGCCCCTGGCGGACGACCCGCACCCGGCCGGTGTCCAGGTCGGCCAGCCTGACCTCGACCTTGCCGTCCGGGCCGTACCCCTGGGCCCAGGCGGCGTAGTGCCCGCTGACCGCGGGCGGGTGCCAGGGGCTGGGCCAGGTCACCCCGCCCGGCCCCGACAGCGATCTGCCCAGCGTGAGCAGGCGGCCGGTCGCCGAGTCCCAGGCGTAGACCGTGAACTTGTCCAGGGTCTGCAGCGACACGGTCTGCTCCCAGACGACCCATCGCCCGTCGGCCGAGCCGTCGGCCTGGTCCTGCCCCGGCCGCGGGAAGGACCGGATCGGGCGCATGCGGCCGGTGGCCAGGTTCAGGGCGGCGACGCCGGAGAACGTCGGCGTCCATTCCGAGACGAAGGCCAGCGACCCGGCCATGCCGAGCGGGATGACCTCCCCGCGCAGCGACTCCGGCACGGCCCGGCGGAGCTGGGCGGCGAGGCTGGGCGGCGCTGGCACCGGGCACAGCGAGCTCCAGGCGGGCCAGGCATCCGCGGTCGGCCGGCCGGGCGGCGCGGGGGCACAGCCGGTCATGGTGGCCAGGGCCACCGCGACGGCAACTACCACGGCGGCGGTCCGTCCGGGCGCCGGACGGCGCCGCCTACCAGTCGTAACCACGAGCCCCGATAATGTCGACGATTGTCGCCGATGGCAGCGTCGAATAGGCCGGAACGGTCGCCGACCACCCGATGCTTGCCGCATTGTGCACCGAGTCCTCATAATCGGTCAGCGCGCCATATTGCTGGTAACCCCGTATATCGAACCAGTGGAATATCGTCTGATTCACCGGATGCCCGACCAGGTGCGGGCCGCCCGGGACCTCGTCGGCGTCCCCGGCCAGCGGGACGCCGCCGCGGCGGTTGATGTCGGTGACCAGATTCCGCTCGTAGGCCCGGACCTGTGACCTGGTCGGCGCCCACGGCAGGGCGACGGCCACGTAGTTGTTGCGCTGCTGGTTCTGGTTCAGCACCCGCGGCACCGGGTTGCCGCTCAGGTCCGACCAGCCCGTCCCGGCCTCGTTGGTGCCCAGTTCGGCGGCCGCCCGTTGCTGGGGCAGGGTGCGCCCCATCTGGGCCAGCATCTCCGAGACCGTGGCCGGGCCGCAGAAGTAGCCGTTGAGCTGCGCCTGCTGGGTGGCGCCCAGGTCGCGCGCGGCCGGCGCGGCCGGCGCGGCCGGCGCGCCGCTCCGGCACATCCCGCCCGCGCACCCCCCCGGCGCCGCGGCCGCTCCCGGCAGCGCGGCCGCTCCCGGCAGCGCGGCCGCTCCCGGCAGCGCGAGCCAGCCCGCGGTCAGCCAGGCGGCCGCCGCCGTGGCCACGGTGGCCAGCCTGGCCCCCCGTCGCCGACCTTTCATGATTCCCCCACCGATACCCCGAACGTCACGCAGCCAGTAAGGCTAGGCCAACGCCCCGCCTATTGTCCCGAATTCCAGCGAGCTGTCAGCTAGCCCTCAAGCAAATGCCGGAAATAGGAATCCGGCTTGCGCAGGAATTCACGCCAATGGCCGACAATGTCGAGCTGATCCCAGGGCGCCGGGCGAAATCCCCATTCGCCGAGTTCGAGGATCCTGGCCCCGGGCACCGCCGCCACCACCGGCGAGTGCGTGGCCACCACCGCCTGGGAACCGGCCAGCGTCAGGTCGTGCAGCAGCGCGACCAGGCCCAGGCTGGCGGTGAACGACAGCGGGGCGTCGGGCTCGTCCATGAGGTAGAAGCCGGGCTCGTTCACCCGGGTGCGCAGCACCTGAAGGAAGCCCTCGCCGTGGCTGAGCTCGTGAAACCGCTCCACCTGCCGGCCCGGGTTGTCCTCCAGGTAGGTGTACAGCCCGTGCATGGTGTCGGCGCGCAGGAAGTACGACCAGCGCGGCGGGTCCACCCCGCGCTCGACGATGAAGCTGGAGCCGAGCCCCGGCTCGGTGGGCCGGGTCCGGAACCGGCCGAGCGCCGATCCGCCCTGCGGGTTCAGCCCGTAGGCCTCGGCCAGGATCTCGACCAGGGTCGACTTCCCCGAGCCGTTCTCGCCGACCAGGACGGTCAGCCCGGCGGGCAGTTCCAGGCCGTCGCGCAGCATCTGCGCCACGGCCGGCACCGTGGCGGGCCAGCGGCCGGTCTCGACCGGCCGGCCGGGGTCGTGCCGGAACGCCCGGACCGGGCGCCGGTCAAACGCCACGCCGTCCGCCACACCCCGAATCATGCCCGCCGCCGCCGACAGTCGGCACCTGCTGATAGCAAGGAACCATGACCGACGACGACGGCGCGCTCCGCGAGGAGGCCGAGAGCTGCCTGCGGGCGCTGGCCGGGCCGGGCGCCGCGCTCCGCGACGACCAGTGGACCGCGATCCGGGCCCTGGTCACCGAGCGGCGGCGGGCGCTGGTCGTGCAGCGGACCGGCTGGGGCAAGTCGGCCGTGTACTTCACCGCGACCGCGTTGCTGCGGGCGCGCGGCTTCGGCCCGTCGGTCATCGTCTCGCCGCTGCTGGCGCTCATGCGCAACCAGATCGACGCGGCCGGCCGGGCCGGGATCCGGGCCCGCACCGTGAACTCGGCCAACACCGACGAGTGGGACCAGGTCTACGCGGAGGTGGCCGCGGGCGAGGTGGACGTGCTCCTGGTCAGCCCGGAGCGCCTGAGCAACCCGGGCTTCCGCGACCTGGTGCTGCCCAAGCTGATCGCCGCGGCCGGGATGCTGGTCGTGGACGAGGCGCACTGCATCTCCGACTGGGGCCACGACTTCCGCCCCGACTACCGGCGGCTGCGGGCGCTGCTCGAGGACCTGCCGCCGGGCATCCCGGTGCTGGCCACCACCGCGACCGCGAACGCCCGGGTCACCCGGGACGTCGCCGAGCAGCTCGGCACCGGCCAGCAGGGCGAGACCCTGGTCCTGCGCGGCCCGCTGGACCGGCGCAGCCTGCACCTGGCCGTGGTCACCCTGGCCGCGGCGCCGCAGCGCCTGGCCTGGCTGGCCGATCACCTGGGCGAGCTGACCGGCTCGGGCATCATCTACACGCTGACCGTGGCCGGGGCGCACGAGACCGCGGCGTTCCTGCGTGACCGCGGGCATGACGTGCTCGCGTACACCGGACAAGACGATCATTCTGAACGCGCCGCAGCGGAGGAATCCCTGCTGGCCAACCAGATCAAGGCGCTGGTGGCGACCAGCGCGCTCGGCATGGGGTTCGACAAGCCGGATCTGGGGTTCATCGTCCACCTCGGGGCCCCGCCGTCACCGATCGCCTATTACCAGCAGATCGGGCGGGCCGGCCGGGCCACCGAGCGCGCCGACGTGGTCCTGCTGCCCGGCCGGGAGGACCGCGACATCTGGGCCTACTTCGCGTCGCTGGCGTTCCCGCCCGAGACCGTGGTCCGCTCGACGCTGGCCGCCCTGGCCGACGCGGGCCGGGCGCTGTCCACCGCGGCCCTGGAGACCAGGGTCGACCTGTCCCGCGGGCGGCTGGAGATGATGCTCAAGGTCCTGGACACCGACGGCGCGGTGCGCCGGGTCAGCGGCGGCTGGACGGCCACCGGGCGGCCCTGGACCTACGACGGCGAGCGCTACGCGCGCGTGGCGGCCGAACGGTCCCGCGAGCAGCAGGCCATGCTCGGCTACGCCGCGACCGGCGGCTGCCGGATGGAGTACCTGCGGCGCGAGCTCGACGACCCGGCGGCCGAGCCGTGCGGCCGGTGCGACAACTGCACCGGCCGGCGCTGGCCGTCCGAGGTATCGAAGGACGCCGCGGCGCAGGCCGGCGGCCGGCTGCTCCGCCCGGGCGTGGAGATCACCCCGCGGCGGATGTGGCCCACCGGCATGGCCGGGCTCGGCATCGACGTGTCGGGCAAGATCGGTCCCGGGGTGTCGGCCGAGCCCGGCCGGGCACTGGGCCGCCTCACCGACCTGGGCTGGGGACCGCGGCTGCGCGCCCTGCTCGCGGCCCCGGACGGCCCGGACTTCTCCGGCGGGCGGGCGGCCGACGGCGGCCCGACAGGCGACGGCGGCCCGACAGGCGACGGCGAGGTTCCCGACGACCTGGTCGCGGCGGTGGTCAAGGTCCTGGCCGCCTGGGACTGGGCCGAGCGCCCGGCCGGAGTCGTTGCGCTGCCCTCCCGCACGCGGCCGGCCCTGGTCGGCCGCCTCGCGGCCCGCATCGCCGGGATCGGACGGCTGCCGCACCTCGGTGACCTGGGCTACCGGCCGGGCTCGGCGGCGGCCGGGCCCGGCCGCCGCCAGTACAACAGCGCGCAGCGGCTCAGCGCCGTCTGGAACGAGCTCATGGTTCCCGAGCCGCTCGGCGCGGCGGTCGCCGGGCTCGGCGGCCCGGTGCTGCTGGTCGACGACCTGGTCGAGTCCGGCTGGACGATAACGGTCGCCGCCAAGCTGCTCCGCGAGGCCGGCGCCCCCGCCGTACTCCCCCTCACCCTCGCCGTCACCACCGGCTAGACGAGGCCCTCCGCCCCACCCCGCCCGGCGAGCATGATCCGCCAGAACGGACCATCCTCAGTTCTATGCGCTGACTATCGTCCGTTCTAAGGGATCAAGGTGGTTTCCCCCGGGCCGCTCCCGCCGCCGGCTCGCAACCAAAAGAGCGGAGTGGTTAGTCAGTCGTATTGACTGACTAACCACTCCGTTGCGGGATCAGGGCCAAGGCGCGGTCAGCGGTGGCCGAGGACGGGGTGGGGGATGTAGGGCTCCTCGAGGCGGCGCATCTCCTCGTCGCTGAGCGAAAGCTCCTCGGCGGCCAGGGCGTCCTCCAGGTGACCGGGCTTGGTCGCGCCGACGATGGGCGCGGTCACCCCGGGCCGGTGCATCAGCCAGGCCAGCGCCACCTGGGCGGTGGGCACGCCGCGCTCCGCGGCCACCTCCCCGGCCCGGTCCACGACGTCGAAGTCGCGCTCGCTGTACAGGCTGTCGCCGAACGCGTCGGTGTTGGACCGGACCGTCCGCCGCTCGCCATCGCGGGTCCGGGTGCCCGCCAGCAGGCCGCGGGCCAGCGGGCTCCACGGGATCACGCCGACGCCCTGGTCGATGCACTGCGGGATCATCTCCCGCTCCTCCTCGCGGTAGACCAGGTTGTAGTGGTTCTGCATCGACAC